>PVMS01104611.1_pt1 | contig 22194 bp, 21 predicted proteins | sample 1853461 | NCBI WGS metagenome assembly PVMS01 (sample SAMN08582032, study PRJNA380276) | Marine sediment metagenome, whole genome shotgun sequencing project. | isolation source: ocean sediment barecode stripped | collected 2017 | reverse complement strand
GGTCCCGACCTTTCAGCAATGGTTCTGACCGGAACATTTTCACAATACAACTCATGGTCTCGGTATATAAAGTGATGCATAATTTTTCTATTCAAATTTGATGATCTCGTAAAAAGTCACGAATTCAACTATAGATGGCTAAGTAAAAAGGTTCATATACAAGGCGTAGTATTTTTTCAGGAACGAGGCTATACATGTAGTATGCCGAGTGTCTGAAAAAATACTACAACGCAGTAGATGGGGCTTTTTACGACGCCATCAAATTTAAAAAAGGCTTAACCTATTGACTGCCGATGGTTTTTCTTTGACCGGTGCTTTAGGCGGTGCCTTCTTCCCACATCCTGAAAATAAAAAGCATAGCAAAATGACTATTAAAAATTTCAACAGTGCTGTTTTTTTAACCGTTTCCATTATATTTAAATCATCATCCCTGCATCTCTTTCTCGAGACGTTTTCCCGCCGATTTGATGGCAGCGTTTACATTTTCTGTGGCAGTACCGCCAATCGATTTTCTTCTGGATATCATCTGCTCTGTAGACAATATATTAAAAATGTCCGCTTCGATGATTTTTGAAAAGGATTTCATTTCTTCTAAACTAAGTTCATGAAGCTCCTGATTCTTGCTTAGGGCGTAGAAAACAGCATTTCCGACACAGTCATGAGCCTGACGAAAAGGCATGCCTTTGGTTACTAGATAATCGGCCATGTCGGTAGCATTTAAAAAACCCGTGGATGTCGCCCGCAACATGGCCTCTTTATTTATCTTGAGTTTAGGAAGCATGGCAATATAAATTCCAACACATTCGGTTAAAATATCTACCGTATCAAACAATGTTGCTTTATCCTCCTGCATGTCACGGTTATAAGACAGCGGCAACGATTTCATAATGGTCAAAATAGACATCAGATCTCCAAAAACTCGACCGGTTTTTCCGCGGACCAGTTCAGGCACATCAGGATTCTTTTTTTGAGGCATAATGCTGCTGCCGGTGGCAAAAGAATCTGGAAGTTCTATGAACCCAAACTCTGATGATGACCAAATAATCAACTCTTCTGATATCCGGCTGAGATGAACCATGCTCAGGCTTGCTGCCGATATAAATTCAACGATAAAATCGCGGTCTGACACCGCATCAATGCTGTTTGCCGACACGCTGGAGAATTCAAGAAGTTGTGCCGTATATTCTCTGTCAATAGGATATGTTGTCCCAGCGAGGGCCGCACTGCCCAGTGGCATGACGTTGATGCGCTTTAAACCGTCCTTGAATCTTTCCGTGTCCCTTGAAAACATTTCATAGTAAGCCATGAGATGGTGAGATAAAAGGACAGGTTGCGCCCGCTGAAGATGGGTGTAACCGGGCAAAACAACATCGATGTTGGCCTTTGCCATGTCTACGATGACTTGTCTAAGCTGTATGAGAGATCCAATTATACTTTGAGTCTCATCTTTTAGATACATTCTCATATCCAGAGCGACTTGGTCGTTTCGGCTCCTCGCGGTGTGGAGTTTTTGGGCGATTTTTCCAACGTTCTCTACAAGCCGGGCTTCAATGTGCATATGGATATCTTCCAAGCGATGATCAAACTGAAAATTGCCCCGCTCTATCTCATTTTTTATCTTTCTAAGGCCCCCAATCAATACATCAGCATCTGCTTCTGATATAATCGCCCCTTTTGCGAGGGTTCGGCAATGGGCAATGCTGCCTTCAATATCATAAGCGTAAAGCCGTTTATCGATATCAATTGAAGATGTAAAGTCTTCAACGATCCTATCTGTTTTCTCAGAAAATCTGCCGCTCCATAGTTTTTCAGACATCTACAACCCCTTACCTTTATTCTACTGCTTCATCAAGTTCTAGATACGCAGTCTCAGCGCATTCAGACGTATAAATCCTTCGGCGTCTTTCTGATGATATACGCTGTCATCTTCAAATGTAGCAAAATCCTTACTGTAAATGGATGCTTCAGATTTTCGCCCCAAAACACGACAGGTCCCTTTATAAAGTTCGAGCCGGACAATTCCGAAGGTATTTTCCTGGGTTTGGTCAATCAAGTTCTGCAAAAGTTTCATTTCGGGTGAAAACCAGAAACCATAATAGACCAGCTCTGAATACTTGGGAACCAATGAATCCCTTATGTGCATAACCTCCCTATCCATGGTAATCGATTCGATGGCGATATGTGCAACTCTCAATATGGTTCCACCCGGTGTTTCATAAACGCCGCGGGACTTCATGCCGACGAAACGATTTTCTACAATATCCGCTCTGCCGACGCCGTGTCGACCACCAAACTGATTGAGCGCCTCTAATAGTGTTGCCGGAGACATGGCTTCATCATTAATAGCCACCGGATCCCCTTGATCAAACGTAATCTCAATCACCTCCGGCCGGTCCGGTGCCTTTTGAGGAGACACCGTCAGGGTGTACATATCATCAGATGGTTGTTTCCATGGGTCTTCAAGCTGGCCGCCCTCAAAACTGATATGAAGGAGATTTCGATCGATGCTGTAAGGCTTTTCATGTGTTGTCGGCACCTTTATTCCATGCTGTTTGGCAAATGCCATAAGATCACTCCGAGAGTTTAGATTCCACTCACGCCACGGAGCGATGATCTTAATATGTGGGTCCAAAGCAAAATAGCTGAGTTCGAACCTAACTTGATCGTTCCCCTTCCCTGTTGCGCCATGACTCACCGCATCAGCTCCTTCAATCTTTGCGATTTCCATCTGGCGCTTGGCTATCAATGGTCTTGCCAAGGACGTGCCCAGAAGATATTGGCTTTCGTAAATGGCGTTCGCTCGAAATGCCGGAAAAACATAATCTTTTACAAAGGTTTCTTTTAGATCATCTATGTATACCTTTAAAGCACCTGTGTTTAAGGCGTTCTCTTCTACTTGACTCAATTCATCGCCTTGTCCAATATCGGCTGAAAATGCGATGACATCACATTGATATGTTTCGATGAGCCATTTTAAAATGACCGAGGTATCGAGCCCGCCTGAATAGGCCAGAACAACTTTATTCACATGGTCAGACACAAATATACTCCTTAACGTTATTACTCAAGTTTCGCATTCCTATCCGATAACACATTTTGTAAGCGTTCAGAGGGAGGCTGAATAATGTTTTTTTTAAGGCAAAATATTATCGAATTCAGTGTAAAAACTGAAATATTACAATGTATATTAACCAGGCGCAATGGTAACGCTTGTCGAAGCCATATCACTTATTCATTAATAAAAAACCTCATTTGATATGTACGCGCCGTTGCTAGTGCGAAAACGTTTTATTAAAATTTTGCCTTTAAAAAAATTTTATCCAGCCGTTCATCGCTGTGGATTGCGATCAAAATTAGGGTGCGAAACTTGAATATTAAAAAATCAGCTCATAAGTAATTCTAATATCGCCTTGTGCATATGAAGTTTGTTTTCGGATTGGTCCCAAACAACTGAATGCGGACCTTCCAGTACTTCCTCAGTGATCTCTTCACCTCTATGCGCAGGAAGACAATGCATTAAAATGACATCTTTTGCCGCATGTTTTAAAAGGGCATCATTCACCTGAAACGGCTCAAACACTTTCGTCCTGTTGTCTTGCTCGCTTTCTTGCCCCATACTGGCCCAGACATCGGTGTAGACCACATCTGCGTTTTCCACCGTTTCAGCCGGATCTGAACTGACAGTGATTCTGCCAGCGCTCTTTTTCAATGCCTTTTCCAAAATCTCTTTGCTGGGATAATATCCATCCGGACAGGCCAACACCAAGTGAAGGTCCAAAACAGCGGCGGCGTTTATCCATGAATGCGCCACATTGTTGCCATCTCCAACCCAGGCGATTTTGAGATCCTCAACCCCGCCCTTATTTTCAACGATTGTCATAAGATCACTTAAAACCTGGCATGGATGGTACATATCGGTCAGCGCATTGATAACCGGAATATCTGAAAATTGGGCAAATTCGTTCAAAAGATCCTGGGAATAGGTTCGAATCACCAGACCATCCATATATCTTGAAAGCACTCGAGCCGTATCCCGAACCGGCTCGTTTCGCACAATCTGGGTATCTTTTGCGCTTAAGAAAATGGGCGATCCGCCTAGCTGAACCATTGCAGCTTCAAATGACACCCGTGTACGTGTGGATGGTTTGTCAAATATAAGACCCAGTGTTTTTCCTATCAGCGGTCTGTTGACAACGCCATTTTTATGCATGTCTTTTAGCTCAAAGGCCCGCTTAAAGAGGGCTTCAAAATCCTTTTTGTTAAGATCCAAAAGTGTTCGTATGTCTTTTTTCATCGTAGCCTCAAATATTCAATCGTCAATATTCAATTTTCAATCCAAAATATCATCCAAACATGCCACAAGTGCATCAATCTCTTCTCTACCGATGGTAAGGGGAGGAACGAAACGTAATATGTTCTCTTGGATGCAATTGATTAAAAAACCTTTATCCATGCACGAAATGACGACATCATCACCATTTTTTTTCAGCTTCATTCCCAAAAGCAATCCGATACCCCGAACATCCTCAACCGATGAATGCCGGTCTTTCAGCCAATAAAGCTTTTCTTTAAAATATGCTCCGGTTTTCAAACAATGGTCTAAAATATTCTCTTCAAAAAGGACGTTAACAACTTCGAGTGAAGCTGCGGTAACCAACGGCGAACCCCCGAATGTTGACGCGTGAGATCCCGGGCCAAAAGCTTCTGCTACATTTTCTTTGGCCAGCATAGCGCCAATGGGCAACCCATTGCCAAGGGCTTTCGCCAAGGTCATGATGTCAGGCTCGATGCCAAAATGCTCGTACGCAAAAAGTTTGCCTGTACGGCCGATTCCGGTCTGTATCTCATCAAAAATCAAGAGAGTCCCGGCCTCGTTACACATCTGTCTAACCGTATCAAAATATTCTGGCAAAGGGCATCGAACACCACCTTCACCTTGAATCGGCTCTATCAACACCGCGCACGTGGTGACATCCATCTCACGGCGCAATGCGTCGAGGTCATTAAACGGTACAAAATTGAAACCCTCTAATTCGGGCTCGAATCCTCTTCTTATTTTTTCTTGTCCCGTTGCTGAAAGCGTGGCCATGGTTCGTCCGTGGAAAGATTTTTCCATGGATATGATTCTGAATCGATTGTTTTCTCCTTTTTCCTTAAAGTATTTTCTGGCAAGTTTTATCGCAGCTTCATTCGCTTCAGCACCACTGTTGCAGAAAAAAACCCGATCGGCAAAGCTGTTTTCCGTGAGCCATACTGCCAGCTTTACTTGAGGTACCGTATAGTAAAGGTTTGATGTATGAAAAAGAATACCTGCCTGCTCTGATATCGCTTTGGCAACTCTCGGATGCGCATGACCTAAGTTACAAACGGCAATTCCAGCAACAAAATCGACATAACTTTTTCCGTCCTTATCCCAAAGCATGCATCCTTGCCCTTTTGTTATCACAACGGGAAATCTTTTATAGGTTTTTGCAATAACCTGATCTGCTTTTTGTATGATATCGTTTTCCATTATTGAACCTTTTCAAAGGTAACTTCCGTACCTATTCCTCGGTCGGTAAAAAACTCCAGGAGTAAAGCATGGCGCCTGCTTCCATTAATAATATGGGCTTTTTCAACACCGTTCTTCAGTGCTTCTAAAGCGCACTCAATCTTTGGAATCATTCCACCGGATACGGTTTCTTCTTTAACCATCCGATGGATACTGTCCGCATCTATGGAAGAAATAAGCTCCCCTGAGGCATCCAGCACCCCATCAACATCCGTAAGGAAGACCAGGCGACCGGCTGAAAGCGCCATGGCAATGCTGCTTGCGACAAAATCGGCATTGATGTTATAAGTTTCACCAGAATCTCCGGTACCAATCGGGGCGATAACAGGAATAAAATCTTTTTTTATCAGCGTATGGATGATGCTCGGGTCAATATGAGCAACCTCTCCGACCAAACCTGGATCAATGATCTCGGGTGTGTTTGTTGTTTCATCTTGATGAACAATATGGAGCTTTTTAGCACGAATCAGACCTGCATCCTTTCCGCTCAAACCGACCGCTTTCCCTCCCTGTTGATTAATTTGGGCAACGATCCCTTTATTTACTTTGCCGCCCAGCACCATCTCCACAACATCCATTGTCGGCTCGTCGGTCAGACGCATCCCTCGTACAAATTTGGAAGCTATTCCCATGCGCTCTAACACCCGGTTGATTTGGGGGCCGCCCCCGTGAACGACAACCGGATTTAACCCGATAAATTTCAATAAGGTAACATTACGCGCAAAGTCTTCTTTGAGCTGGTCGTCGACCATGGCGTGCCCGCCATACTTAATCACCACAGTCATACCATAGAAACGTCGTATGTAAGGGAGCGCTTCAATAAGTATATCGGCGACATTGGCATTCATGTTTTTTATTCTCTTTACTGTTCTGTTTACAAGATATACCGGCTCAAGTCCTCGTCGTCTTTAATATCCTTTAATTTATCTACGACATATGTTCTATCAATGACGATTCTTTTTTCTTCCATGTCCGGCGCATCAAAAAGAATGTCTTCAAGGAGACACTCCATCAGCGTATAAAGCCTTCGAGCCCCGATGTTCTCGGTCTGGTTGTTAACTTCTTCAGCAATTTTCGCTATTTCTTCAACCGCATCATCTTCAAAAACCACATCAACACCTTCAGTCTTCAGGATAGCAAGGTATTGCAGAATTAAAGCATTTTTGGGTTCGGTGAGTATCCTTGCAAATTCTTTTTGTCCCAAAGCATCAAGTTCCACCCGTATGGGGAACCTCCCTTGCAGTTCAGGAATCAAATCGGAAGGTTTAACCGTGTGGAATGCGCCTGAAGCAATAAAAAGAATATTGTCTGTTTTAACCGGTCCATATTTGGTTGTAACCGTACTCCCTTCTACAATTGGAAGGAGATCCCTTTGAACACCTTCTCTCGACACATCAGGGCCTTGGGCACCATTTTTGCTCGCGATCTTGTCAATTTCATCGAGAAATATTATCCCTGACTGCTCGACTTTTTGAATGGCTTTTTTCACAACCTTGTCCATATCGACTAAGTTCTGAGCCTCTTCCGATGCAAGCATCTCCATCGCCTCGGGCACTTTTATTTTCCTTCGCTTTGTACTTTTGGGCAGAAAGCCGCCGATCATATCTTTGAAATTAATGCCCAATTCCTCCATGCCAACATTAGAAAAGACTTCCACCATCGGCATTGATCGCTCTGAAACATCAAGATCAACGTAACGATTATCAAGCTTACCTTCCCGAAGCATACGACGCAGCTTTTCCCTTGTAGAGGAAGATTCATTTCCGTCGTGCGTGATCAACTCAAAGGGTGTCTCTTTTGTATCTTCCTTTTTCGATGTCTGGTCGGCCCCTGACTTTGGAAGTAATATATCGAGCATCCTCTCTTCAGCAATCTGCCACCCCTTTTCCCTTACAAGCTCTTGTTCCGTTGACCTAACTCCAGTTACCGTGAGCTCGAGCAAATCTCTTATCATTGATTCAACATCACGACCCACATATCCAACTTCGGTAAACTTAGACGCCTCAACTTTGCTAAATGGCGAATCCGTCAAATTGGAAAGTCTTCTTGCTATCTCCGTCTTTCCCACACCCGTAGGACCGATAAGTATGATATTTTTGGGCGTAATTTCGTCTCGTAGATCACCCGGTACCTGCTGCCTTCGCCATCGGTTTCTTAAGGCAATGGCAACAGAGCGCTTCGCTTTATGCTGCCCAATGATATATTTATCAAGTTCTTTAACAATTTCGTGTGGTTTCAAATCCCTCATCTCGTTTATAACCCTTCAATTGTGATATCATTATTGGTAAAAACACAAATTGAACTGATGATCTCCATTGCTTCCCTTACAATGTTAACAGCATCCATGTCCGCATGCTTGATAAGGGCTATCGCCGCCGCCTGGGCGCCGGCCCCTCCAGAACCAATACCCATAACGCCTTCGTCCGGTTCAATGACATCACCGTTTCCTGAAATAACAAACATATTTTTCTCATCTGTCGCAATCATGATCGCCTCAAGACGTCTCAAGTATTTGTCGGTCCGCCAGTCCCTTGCCAGTTCAACGGCGCTGCGAGTCAGATTGCCGTTGTATCGTTCAAGCTTTGCTTCCAAGCGTTCGGATAGATTCAAGGCATCAGCCGTAGCGCCTGCAAATCCAACAATAATCTTATCGTTGTAAATTCTTCTGACTTTTTTGGCTTTGTGCTTAATAATCGTATTTTCTAATGTAACCTGTCCGTCACCGGCAATCGCCACTTTGCCCTTATGCCTGACGGCAAGTATTGTTGTGCCATGTAGATTCATAACAGTCCTAACCCGGACAAGCCGGTTGGAGCAAAGTGGAAATCCCGATTTATCGGGGAACCTGATTGAATATTGATTATTGAATATTTGTTGAATCGCTCCGCTCTATCATTTTTGTATTAATTGAAAGAATTCCTTTAATTTTCAATATTCAATCGAAAATATTCAATTAAGGTACTAACTTATCGTCGTGGATGGGTCTTATCATAAGTTTCCATTAATTTGTCTATACTTACATGGGTATACTTCTGCGTCGTCGAGAGGCTTTTATGACCTAAAAGCTCTTGTACAACCCTCAAATCCGCTCCTGCATCAAGCATATGTGTGGCAAACGTATGGCGAAGGGCATGCGGTGAAACCGGTATTAAAAGGCCGCACGATTTCGCTGTCTTTTCAAGAATACGGGCAATCGATCGGGTCGTCAGCCGTCCGCTGTTCTTGTTTAAAAATAGCGGCGTATTTTCGTCCGGTGATATCCCGACTTCGAAAGCCAATCTTTCTCTATAGTTCCCAATGGCAGCTTTTGCTTTCTTCCCAATCGGCACCATCCGTTCTTTGTTTCCTTTTCCGAGGACACGGATGATGCATTGATTAAAATCGACATCAAAAATATTCATTCCCGATAGCTCAGAAACACGTATTCCGCTCGAATAAAGGGTTTCAAAAATGGCACGGTTCCTTAAATCAAGAAGTGTGTCGTTCCCTATCGAATCGAGTAGCCTGAACATATCATCCACTGTAAGATAGGATGGAATTGTCTTTTCCTGTTTGGGTGTAAGTATCACGTCTAAAGGATTGTCCAAAATAATGCCATGCTTGACAAGATATCGAAAAAAAGAGCGAATAGCAGAAAGCTTGCGCGCTATGGTCACTTTTTTATTCTTTTTATTTAGAAACCCAAGATAACCTCTGATCATCAGGCTATCGATTTGATCGGCCCCAAAACGATCCCATCTGTTGTGGTTCTTCTTGTCGGAGAAGAAGTTTTCGCAAATAAAAGAGACCCATTCTTCAAGATCGTGTAAGTAAGCACGGCATGTGTTTGCGGCGTAGCCCTTTTCCGAAAACAGTGATTCAATAAAGGACGTTATCTGATTTTTTAATGAAGTTGACATCATCAAAATTTAATCAACGATTCAAGTTCGCTCCAGGTGCCCACCTCAATAAATGGATGATTTTTCCTGTTCCAAGGCTGTTTGAAAAGAACAGGCGTAATGCCAGCCGCATCAAGGGGGAAACATGTTTCAAGTCTGTCTTCAACAAAATATAAAATATTTCTTTTCGAAAGCACGTCTACCTTGGCTTCAAAAGACCCTGTTGCAATAACTTCTATTGAATCCGCACTTAAAGGGAGTACACTTTGTATCCAATCGAAGATGGGGCCATCATATGATCGAGCCGTCACAAAAAGAATTGGGCCGTACCCTTGGCCAAGCCGGGTTAAGACGCTTGTCGCCCCATTGATAGGCTTTAAAGGAGCGTTATAGTTTCCATCCATTATCTTGGTGATAATTTTTTCAATAATTTCCCCATCAATATCAATACAATCCTCCAGGGTATAACAGGTAATATCTTCGTATTTTACCCTGTCTATTTCATACTCTTCACGTGCGATATCAAGGAACAATGTCATGGTGTCGGCAAAAACACCGTCAATATCAAATGCGACTGAGGATGGATCAATCATAAATTTTTCAATCAGTGACTATGCCGCTCTTCGTGTCTTTTTTTTGAGCCTGGATATTCGGCGCTTGTAGATTTTCGCCATTTTTTCATCTTTATTGTTGATGGCCACTTCACGTTCGGCCTTCAGCACTTTGATCTCTTTTTTAATTTCACGGACCGAGGAATCCTTCTTTTTTCCTACATCTTCCTTTATTCCTCTTGCTTTTTTAATAGCGCTAATAAGCTCCGCTTTGTTCATCCCATAAACACCTGTAACTTCAGGCAGTTGCTTTCCCACCTCTCTCAATTCTTTAGCCGTCATTTTCTCGAGAGGTTTTTCCTTGACCTCTTTCTTCTTTACACCCATGTTCAGTACATCTCCTTTCTTATTTAAAAAGCACAAGCGGAGGTCACAAAACCCCCGCCTATAAGTGCGTTATAATTACCTAAAATCTAATCCATGTTATGAGTATTTATATAACATATTAAAACTATTATGATATACATTTTTTTAATGTAATGTCAATATTGGCTTCATAATATTAAACGCATTGAATAACCGCTTAACCGACTCCTAAAGCTTTCATCAACTTTTTCATATCTTCCCAAACACTTCTCTTTTTGGCAGGGTTTCTCAGTAAGAATGCAGGATGATAGGTGGGCATAACTTTGATTCCCATATAATCGTAAAAAATCCCTCTTAATTTTGAAATCGGTTCTTTGGTTTCAAGAAGGGTCTGGGTAGCAAAGCTTCCGAGAGTACATATGAAATCCGGATGTATGGCAGCAATTTGCCGCTTTAAAAAGGGTGAACAGGCGGCTATCTCATCCGGCATTGGATTCCTGTTTCCGGGAGGGCGGCATTTAACGATATTGCAGATATAAACCTGGTTGCGCGTTAACTTGATGGCTTCGATAATTTTAGTCAGAAGCCGGCCGGCGGCCCCAACAAAGGGTTGTCCTTGTCGATCCTCCTCATATCCTGGCCCTTCACCGATAAACACAAGCTTCGCATGAGGGTTTCCAGATCCAAATACAATGTTTGTTCGGCCTCCTGAAAGCCGGCAACGTCGACAGTCACCCAAATCCGTACGAATATCTTCTAAAGTCTCAACAGAAAAAATATCCTTGCGCTCCCAGGCTTCAAGTGTATCGAAGATTTCTTTGGAGCCATCAAAACCTTTACATCCCATTTGTTCAAGAAAACGAAGGGTGTTGCCAACATCTTCAACGGCTGCCGCAACATTTCTTCTAGCCATCGGGTTATTTCTATCGGGATTCGAGGCCATCTGCCCTCCATTCATGTCGAGACCTTTGAAAAATTCACATTTTTACTATCCGATCTAAAAGAACATGGGCAACACCATCTTTATGCATCGTAGGAAGAGATTCTTTTGTTCCGTCTTTATAAAAGAGCGTGACCGTGTTCGTATCCGTGCCGAAACCCGAAGAAGGTTCCCCGATCAGGTTTCCGGCAATCATATCGAGATGTTTTTCAGCCAGTTTTTTTGCAGCGTTCTCTTCAAGATTTTCTGTTTCCGCTGCAAAACCCACGAGAATCTGATGTTTTTTTCTTCTGCCGAGCTCTTTTAAAATATCCAGGTTTTTTTCAAGAACCAAAACATGCTCTTCTTCGTCTTTTTTGATTTTATATCCAACTCGATCTTGGGGTCTATAATCAGAAACCGCTGCTGTTTTTACAATGATGTCCGAAGCATCCATTCTCTCAAATACCTCAGCCGCCATCTCTTGTGCTGTTCGCACCCGGATCACTGATACGTGATTTGGATCGGCAAGGTTCGTCGGGCCTGTTACTAAACTGACCTTCCCGCCCCTGTGCTCTGCCGCCTTTGCAACGGCAAATCCCATCTTGCCGGAAGAAGGGTTGCTGATGAACCGGACAGGGTCAAAATGTTCACGGGTAGGGCCGGCCGTCACAAGTATGTGCTTACCGGCTAAGTCTTTGGGATAAAGGGCGTATAACAGCCTGTCCAATATATCCTCCGGTTCGGGAAGACGACCGGGCCCTATCGTGCCACATGCAAGTTCTCCGGATTCGGGGTCTATTACAAAATACCCGTCAGCCTTGAGCCAATCAAGGTTTCTCTGAACAGATCTGCTTTCAAACATTTGGGTGTTCATCGACGGGCATACGAGCACCGGACATGTTACTGCCAGAATAAACGTACTCAGGGCATCATCGGCAATCCCATTAGCAAACTTGCCGATAACATTAGCTGTTGCAGGAGCAATAACCACCGCATCCGCTTCGGTCGCCCAATCGATATGCTTAATGGAAGCATCCCCATCTCTTTCAAAAAGGCTTGTACAAACCTTGTGACCCGACAAGGCCTCAAAAGTTACGGGACCTACAAACGCGATGGCATTTTGGGTCATAATGACCCTTACCTTTGCGCCATTTTTCACTAGAATCCTTATTAATTCCGCGCTCTTGTAAGCCGCGATACCTCCGGACACCCCCAGAACAATATTTTTTTTATCAATGATGCTTTTCATGATCTTGCCATCCGTTATTTGAACAATTCAGATTCGACGTCATTTATATTGGGCGCAACACCTATTTCGACATAGGTATAAAACCCTTTCTCGTTAATGTTAATTACACACCACCTATTTTCCTTTTGAAACAACAATATCGAACTGGTACGTGGAGATTTAAATGAACCTATCGATCTCCAGTTATCTTTCTCCATATTGTTCTTAAAAAAAATGATCAATGAATTTCTTTCAACCCTGCCCTTTAATGCAAGAACCCCTGTCAGAAATCCCGGTGCCTGAATCACATAAGTCGATCGATTATCGATCTTTAATTCCTTGGGGAGGAGAATATCTTCGAATTCATGATAATACGTAGACGTGTCCTCTTTTTTCTTAACCGACTCGATAGCGGATTCGCTTGTTTTTGATCTTAAGCCACCACAACCAACAACTAAAAGAAAAAAAACAACCGCAACGCCAACATATAATAGAAGCGCTCTCTTATGTTTGATTTTTATCATCATAGAATCTCCTCGTTTTGATCTACCCATGTTGTCAGAGTCAAAAGCACGTCAGTGATTTAATCGTTGCGTTTGTAATCGGGTGCAAAGCACCCGGTTTTCTACAAACAAAAAATTATCGTCTATCATTGAGGTGGCTTTGTAATTGCTTTAGCTTTTTCAACCCGTTCGATGTAATCAAAAGGTCAATCCACTGAATGAATAAATTGACAGGTCTTTCCAAATTATTTCCAAAACGTTTCTTTTCCAACTCAGAAATGGCATCAATGAGATCCTGTCGATCTGGCTCGCGTTTTAGAAGGTATTGATAGATCCTGGCTGCCTTCTCATATTTACCTTGGTCATCATAGACCTTAGCCATGGTTTTTGTATAGAAAACGTCATCTTCAATCAATTTGAGGCTTCCTGCTTTTTTGGCGTTTTTAAAATGACTTCATCTTTACCGATAACACCCAGTTCCTGCCGTGCCACATTTTCAACATATTTGGGATCATTTCTCAATCTCTCTATTTCTCGATATAAGGAAAGATTCTCCTGTTTCAACGCTTCGTTTTTCTGCAACAAATTATTCCTTTCCGTTTTCAGTCTATTTAGATCGATTAGACCATTGTCATCGAAAACAATAAACAAAAGCAATGACGATAATAAAAGTATGGTTAAAGCAAGAAAAATCGTCTGCCTTGATTTCATTTCTTTCCTATCCCCTTTTTTGCTATTGCCAACAAATGGTTAAGTTCCTGACTCTTTAGCAATAACGAAAAGGCGCCGTAAAGAATTATACCGGTAACAATACTCCCCATGATCCCGAAAAAAAGAGACAAAAACGTTTCGTTTTCCGATGGGATAATCAGCAGCGCAACTGCCCAGACAACCACCCCCATAATTGTTGAGCAGACCATTGTCTTACAAGCAGACCGGGTAATACTTCTCAACTCCAAGGCCCCTATCTTCACCTTTAAGGCTTGGATAAGTAGGGCAAGGTTCAACATTGAAGCCAAAGACGTTGAGAGTGCAAGTCCCCCGTGTTTTAATGGCCCCATAAGGATAATTCCGAGCAGGATATTCGCACCAACAGATATAATGGCGGCACGAACCGGTGTCCGGGTATCCTGCAACGAATAAAATGTAGAAACCACGATTCGCACGGCAGAAAAAGCCCACAGGCCTACAGCATAATACAAAAGTGCGTATGCAGTCAAACGCGTCGTTTCGGCATCAAACGCCCCCCTTTTAAACAATAGTGCAACGATTGGCTCTCTTAAGACAATCAGCCCGACCATGGATGGAATGGTAATAAAAAAAACCAGCCTCATGGCATATGAAAACGTATCTCTAACTGCCGGCAAGTCCCTTTTCGCAGCCTGCCTTGAAAGACTTGGCAGAACAGCGGTTGCTGTGGCTATAGCAAATATGCCGAGAGGAAATTGCACCAGACGATCCGCATAATAAAGATACGAAACGCTGCCCTCGGCAAGCAAAGACGCAAGTAGGGTTCCCACCAGAATATTCACTTGATAAACCGCTGAACCAAATATGGTAGGAAGCATCAGCAAGCCAATCTTTTTGAGACCCGGATGGTAAACTTTCGCTTTCTCCCAGAATAAAAAGCCTTTTTTAGCCAAAAACGGTATCTGTAATACGAGTTGCAAAAAGCCGCCGATCAGAACACCAATGGCCAGCCCTACAACAGGATCAGACATGTGAGGTGAAATTAAAAAAGCTGAACCGATGATGGAAATGTTTAATAAAACAGGCGCGAGTGCCGGCGCGGCAAAGTGACCGAGAACATTAAGAATACCCATAGAAAGTGCCACCATGCCAATAAAGAAAATGTACGGGAACATGATGCGCGTCAAAAAGATGGTAACCGAAAGCTTTTCCGGTGAGCCGGCAAAACCGGGAGCAATGACCCGAATGATGACCGGCGACAAGAATATACCTGCAATGGTTGTAGCGACCAGCAATATTGAAAGTAGTCTTATGGCGGATCTTGCCAATTCGAAAGCATCATCTTTTCCTTGGTTTGATAGGTATTCGGTGAAGACCGGAATAAATGATACACTTAATGAGCCCTCTGCAAAAAGTCTTCGCATCAGGTTGGGAATCCGAAAAGCGACAAAAAAAGCATCGGAGCTCAGCCCCGCACCAAAATAACCGGCGATAACAACATCTCTAATAAAGCCGAAAATACGGCTCAATAATGTCGCTGAGCCAACGACACCAGCAGCTTTTGTCACACGATCATTTTCAGTAGTGGGTTGAATGGCTGATGGGTTCATTTAAGAAATTTAGTGCTTGACACGAATTAATTTAATTTGTAGAAGTAACTCTTTTATCTATAAAACATCTGAAAGGGGTTAATAACGTTGGCAAATCACAAATCAGCAATAAAACGCGCACGCCAGAACGAAAAGAGACGTCTGAGAAACAAATCAGTAAAGACAAGGGTAAAAAACATCGTCAAAAATGTACGGCTTGCTGTAAACGAAAAATCAAAAGAAGAAGCATTGAAAGAGCTTAACACCGCACAGTCTACCATTGATAGAGCAGCTAAAAAAGGCGTAATCCACAAGAGAACCGCATCTCGAAAAATATCCCGTCTGTCGAAACAAGTGAATACCGTCTCCGCATAATCGACCGAATCCGCAAGACTTTTGAAAAACTTCCTCTTTTACTCAATCTCGGTGTCATGCTCGAATTTTAATCCGCGAAATACTAAATGTATGTCTGTGGTTAAAATTCTCGCCTTCCTTGACCTTGAGCAAAATTGAACATTTTTCAAAAGTCTCTCTGAAAAAGACGAAATATCTCATGAAATAAATTGGTTACAGGGTCGATGTTATGGGATTTTCGTCTTATTTAAAAGTCTTCAGTTAGTCGATTGAAGATTTTTTCGGCCAGCCGTTTGGAAATATTATTGATCGCATCCCGTTCCTTTAGCTCATTGATCTGTTTGTCCGACAAAACATCGTAAGCTTCACTTTCCGTCATGTTGTCTTCAGACCACACAACCGTACCATTCCGGTCGGTGAGTTTAACGTCGACTGAAACAGTAACCCGTCGGGCAAGAGATGTGCCCACTCCTTTGTGCGCAATGGTGTCGGTACGGACGGACGCAACACGCCCGGTAAGGATTCCATCAGCCTGATCGCTTTTTGTTACCGCATCCTTCTTTTTTCGCGTAAATTCATATATAATATCATTGGTAATGACATTCTCGAATCCGGTCTTGGTTGAATTATTGGCAAACATATTGACTTGAATCGACCTGATGCCAGGCGGCAGATTTCCACTTCCGGCAAACCGATACCCACAAGCCGAAAAACTCAACAACAAGAAAATGAGTGCCCAAGCATATTTTTTTTCTAAAAACAATTCTCAATTCCTCAGTAAAGAATCCTGGCCCTGAGGACCAGATTTTGGTTTGCCCTGAAAAGGGCTGTTTTCTTGAAAGTTGGACAAGTTTAAAGTGACTTAAGTGAGCTAAAGTGCCTAAAGTTATGGAGTCGCTCCCGCCTGCCATTGCCCGCCCGGCATTCGCCTGAGGCGCAGCCGATGGCGGACGGGCAAGGCACGAGCGGGCAGGTCGCTCCACTGATTTTATATAATTAACAGAATTCCTTAACTTTAGGCACTTTAGATCACTTCAAACTTTAGGCACTTTTAAGATTTTCGGCAGAGCCAGATATCTCTGACCCGGCCCAAAGGACCAGGTTTTTCAGGTCTAAATAAAATCATGTTATGATTTTATATAACAATATTCACTAATTTATTCTTAACAACAATTACTTTTTTAATTGATTTATCCTTTATCATTTTCTGAATACGCTCATCTGAAAGGGCCAATGTTTTGAGGGTTGTTTCATCCGCATCGATATCGACGTTGAACTTGCTTCTAAGCTTCCCGTTTATCTGAACGACAATCACCAGTTCATCTTTCACTAGAGCATCTTCCCGAAAAGAAGGCCACGGTGCCAGCATGATGCTGTCCTTAATTCCCATAGCCTCGCGAAGCTCCTCTGCAAAATGAGGAACAAAGGGCGACAAGAGAAGCGCGACAGATTCCATGGATAGTCTCATGACCCCATTCACGTGGGGGCTCTTCTTCACGGGATCGATCCCGTACATCATGTTAACAAGCTCCATAACTGCACTGATAGCTGTATTAAAATGAAATCGATCCTCGATATCCTTGGTAACTTTATATATCGTTGCGTGGGTTTTTTTGAATAGCTCACGAAGTTTACCCTCGAGCTGGTCAATATCTCCATCAAAAGGTGGCATGGTTTTAATCGAGCCGATCCATTTCGATGCAAGACGCCAAACGCGGTTCAGAAAACGATAACCGCCTTCTACCCCCTGCTCACTCCACTCCAAATCTCTTTCCGGCGGTGCGGCAAAAAGACAAAAGAGTCTTGTGGTATCCGCGCCATATTTTTCCAAGAGAATATGTGGATCGACAACGTTCTTTTTCGATTTAGACATCTTTTCAACGCGACCGACGTTTATGGCCTGATCACACTTTTTGCATCGCCGATCTTCACTGCTCTCATCCACTTCATCAGGAAAAAGAAAACCATGCTTCGGGCATGACACCGTCTCTTTGCAAACCATTCCTTGAGTCAACAACCTTGTAAACGGTTCTTTGCATTGAATAAGACCGAATTCGTTTAATACACGGGTATAATATCTGGAATACAAAAGATGTAAAATGGCGTGTTCAACACCACCGATATATTGATCGACCGGCATCCAATAATCTATGGCTTTTTTGTCAAACATGCCTTGATGATAATTCGGGCTACAGTATCTTTCATAATACCACGACGATTCCACAAAGGTATCCATGGTGTCTGTTTCTCTTTTGGCGTCGGATCTGCCGCAATCCGGACATGAAACCTTTAAAAAATAATCGAGGGTCGGAAGCGGTGACCTGCCACCTTCCAAAAGATCCACATCTTCGGGGAGAAGAATCGGAAGGTCCTCTTCCGGAACAGGAACGACACCACATGTGTTGCAGTAAATGATAGGTATTGGCGTACCCCAATATCGTTGTCTTGAAATACCCCAGTCTCTCAGCCTGAAACTAACCGCTTTCTTCCCCATATCATTTTCCTCGAGAAAAGAAGCGATGGCGTCAAGGGCCTTTATGCTGTCCATACCGTTAAATTGGCCGGAATTTATCATAATCCCTTCAGCCGTGAATGCTTCAGTCATTGTGGCGGCATCGAGATCGTCATCATAAGGTTTTACGACCACAATTATTTCCAAGCCGTACTTTTTGGCAAAGTCGAAATCTCTCTGATCATGGGCAGGCACTGACATAACGGCACCGGTACCATACTCCATTAGGGCGAAGTTGGCCGTATAAATAGGCATTCGGGTACCGGTCAAAGGGTTGATGCAATATGCGCCGATAAAAAGACCCTCCTTTTCATAACTGTCGATAACCCGGACCGATCGGTCCTGTAAGGATATGCGCTCGATAAATTGGCGAACTTCGTCCGCCTGTTGTTTTCCCTTTGACAGCTTCAGCACGAGTGGATGTTCAGGGGCCAGACACATAAAGGTTGCTCCGCATACGGTATCCTGCCTCGTGGTAAAAACGGATATGGCCTCATCTGTATTCTCTAACGGAAATCGAATCTTGGCGCCAATGCTTTTTCCAATCCAATTTTTCTGCATGGTGATGACTTTTTCCGGCCATCCAGGTAGCTTATCACAATATATCAAAAGATCTTCAGCATAATCAGTAATACGAAAAAACCATTGCCAGAGTTTCTTCTGTCGAGCCGGTTGGCTGCAACGCCAGCATAACCCCGCTTCTACTTGTTCATTTGCCAATACCGTCTGGCAGGGCTCACACCAATTCACATAAGATTCTTTCCGATAGGCCATCCCTTTTTCATACATCTTTAGAAAAAGCCATTGTTCCCATCGGTAATACTCAGGGCTGCAGGTGGCGAGCTCCCTGTCCCAATCATATGAAAAACCGAGCCGTATTAACTGAGACCGCATGATGTCAATATTTTCATAGGTCCATTTGGCCGGGTGACTATTATGGGCAATGGCCGCATTTTCGGCAGGCATACCAAAGGCGTCCCATCCCATAGGGTGAAGGACATTGAAACCCTTCATTCTTTTGTATCGGGCGACCACATCACCAATCGTATAGTTTCGCACGTGGCCCATATGTATATTGCCAGACGGGTATGGAAACATCTCAAGCAGATAATATTTCTCCTTTTCAGGATCATCTTCTACCTTAAAAAGCTTAGAAGCTTCCCAAAATTTTTGCCATTTTGCCTCTATCGCTTTAGGGTTATATTTTTCATCCATTGTCGGTCATTTACCTCAATAAAATTATTCAGCATGTTAAAATTGATCAAATAGTGACTTTTCATGCCACAACATGATATAAATAGCAAGGTCAGAAATCGTTTGACTTGTTTCTAACAATTTCATACTCATTCTTTTTAGAATTTGTGAAACCCCTCTTTCATAAACAGGGAATAATTTAATGAATATCAAGATCCTTATCAATGCCATAGATCACGAAGAATGCCGGATTGCACACGTAAAAGACCTTAAGCTGGAAGAATTCCATATCGAAAGAGCCGCAAGGGAAATTACCCAAGGCAACATTTACAAGGCGGTTATTACCCATGTTGAATCCAGCTTACAGGCGGTATTTGTCGATTATGGTGCCGAAAAGAACGGATTTTTGCAAAAGCATGAAATTCATCGCGATTATTTTTTAGACAACCTTTCAGGAAATCATTCCATAAAAAAAATCGTCCGGCGAGGACAAGAACTCATGGTTCAGATCACAAAAGACCCGCTGATGCACAAAGGAGCGATGCTGACCACCTACATATCGCTACCCGGAAGATACGTGGTGCTCATGCCTGGAAGCGACAGTCGTGGTATTTCACGTAAAATAGAAGATGAAAATGAACGCAATCGACTTAAGGGAATTATCAATACGCTTAAACTTACGGAAGGATTCGGTATCATCGTACGTACTGCCGGGACAAACTGCACCAAAACCAAGATATCCAGAGATGTCAATTATCTATTGCGGCTCTGGAAAAACATTAAGAAAAATATAACGACGCAATCAACGCCAGCCCTCCTTTATAAAGAGCAAGATCTTGTTTTACGATCGATCCGAGACTATTTTACGCCGGATGTTGAAGAAATCCTCATAGACGATGCAGCCGTTTATCAGGAAGTAAAAGATTTTGTTAAAATTATATCCCGAAAACACACCAAAATCGTTAAACACTATAAAGGAGACAAGCCGATATTCACGAAATATCAGCTGGAGAATCAGATAACATCTATATATGAAAGTCGGGTCAAATTGAAATCCGGTGGAACCATTGTCATCGCTCAGACTGAGGCGTTGGTCGCTGTAGATGTCAATTCAGGCAAAGCCACACGAAAAAAAACCATTGAGCAGACCGCGCTGCAAACCAACATTGAAGCGGCCGAAGAGATTGCTCGCCAATTGAGACTTAGAGATTTAGGCGGCCTCATTGTTATCGATTTTATCGACATGAAAAACCAAAAGCATAAATCAGAGGTTGAAATGGCCTTTAAAAATCACATGAAACTGGATAAGGCCAAATCAAAAACAAGCAAAATATCCAAGTTTGGCCTTTTGGAAATGTCAAGACAGCGAATTCGACCCTCCATTGAATTCGGAAGTTTCGAAACTTGCGACCATTGTAAAGGAAAGGGCCTGATTCCATCGACCGAAATGCTCTCCCTTGACTTTCTTCGCAAACTCCGTCTTGAGACGTTAAAAAATGATCTTTCCAGTGTAAATGGATTGGTTCCGTTTGAAGTCGCCGACTACCTATTGAACAAGAAACGCAAAGAAATTCTAGATTTGGAAATTAGAAGAGACCTTTCCATTACGATAGAAGGAGATAGCACCATCATCCCGGGTAACAGCAAAATTATATGTAAATAAAGAAATAATTGACGTAAACATTCATTTGAAGTATATGAGCGCCACTTTTAACGTCAGTAAAATCCTCAATTGAGGTAAAACTTTTAACATATACACCAAGGAGGTTATGTTTTGATAGACATCGCTTATGCAATGGGCCAAGGCGGAGCAGTCGGAGGACAAGGATCCGGTGGATTTTCAGGCTTCATACCTATTATTTTGATGTTCGTTATATTCTATTTTTTGCTTATTCGGCCCCAACAAAAGAAGACGAAAGATCATCGTGAAATGGTTAATCGACTCAGAAAAGGAGACCGCATCATCACAAGTGGTGGTCTTCACGGTCGAATTACGGGTGTGAGTGACAGTACGGCAACGGTGGAAATAGCCGACAAGGTCCGCGTGAAAATTTCGCGCAGCAATGTCTCCCAAGTCACCCAACCTTCTTCACCGGCAAAGTCGACAAAAGAAAGTAAGTCTGAATCAGAAAAATCAAAATAGGCATTATCGCATCATTTATCGTTTTTAATCTCGAGCCATCTCAATAATTTAGATTTTGAGATGGCTTGTGATAGAAAGGAAAAGATCATTGACAAACCTTTCATGGCGGCTGGTTACGGTTCTCGTGGTGGTCATCACTGCGATAATCTATGTACTACCCTCAATAAAACCGACCTTATGGCCGTATAAGAAAATAAACTTGGGACTCGATCTTCAAGGCGGCATGCATCTTGTCCTTGAAGTAGATACCGAAAAAGCCGTTGAAAGTACAATTGAGCGAATAAGTCAAGAACTTCGCAGCTTTTTAAAGAAAGAACACATCCGGCACAGGGGTGTCAGCATCATAGAAAGCACCCGAATATCGGTTAACATCATAGGACAAAAATATATCGATGCATTTGAGAAGCTTATGGATAAAGAATTCCAAGATATACGTATACTTTCGAGATCAATAGAGAATGACACGCTTACCGTGATCATCGATCTTCCGGATAAAGAAGCCGATCATATTAAAAAGCTGGCAACCGAACAGGCCCTTGAAACCATCAGAAATAGAATCGATCAATTTGGCGTCAGTGAACCGGATATTCGCCAACAGGGGGAAAGACGGATACTCATACAGCTTCCTGGAATCAAAGATACCAAAAGAGCCAAAGATCTCATCGGAAAAACGGCTCTTTTGGAATTCAAGTTGCTTGACGAAGTCCACGATC
>PVMS01033034.1_pt1 | contig 22195 bp, 15 predicted proteins | sample 1853461 | NCBI WGS metagenome assembly PVMS01 (sample SAMN08582032, study PRJNA380276) | Marine sediment metagenome, whole genome shotgun sequencing project. | isolation source: ocean sediment barecode stripped | collected 2017 | reverse complement strand
GCAAATGGAAGCTTCTATCCTGCGGAAGAGAAGTCACCCGATGGTGAAAGGGTGATCTACGAGACACGCTATATGGAAGATTTCGAGGGAATCCATAACTGGAGCCTGACCGGCGAGTTTGAGGTAGGTACACCCGACGGAATGGGAGGTGAGCCCGGAAATCCAAATCCGCAGGCTGCTTCTAGTGGCACCAGGTCATTGGGTACCGACCTTACGGGACTGGGGTCAATTCCTTACCACTATGAATCTGGCCTGAGTGAGGCATCCAGCTACCTGGCCACCTCGGTGAAAGTGGATGCATTGTACTACAAGAATATGAACCTGTTTTTCAGGCGCTACCTCAATATCGAAGTATGGGACCATGCCGATATTGAGATCAGTACCGACGATGGGGCTACCTGGAATGAACTGTGGGCAAGCAATTCCTATTTGAGCGATTTTCAATGGGTGCAGGAGCGAATTCCTATTTCCGATGACTTTGCCAGGACCGATCAGTTAAAGATCCGGTATAAGCTGGGGCCGACTGATGGACTGAACAATTATTCGGGATGGAATATCGATGATGTATTTATCACAGGTGAATTCATTTCCAAGGATGTGGGAGTTTCAGAATGGATCTACCCTCAAACCGGCAGCGGTCGCACCAGCAATGATTCTGTGACCATTCGGATAAAGAATTATGGTGGTGCAGAGATTGTGGACCCGGTTCCGGTGGCTTACTCTTTCGACGGCGGGAATACCTGGAAGATTGACCACATGAACCAGCACATTCCAGTGGAGGGATCTGTGGTTTTTACCTTTCCCTCCAGAGCTGATCTGTCTGAACCGGGATTTCGATCGTCGGTCATTGCTAAAACAGCCCTTCCGGGCGACCAGTACCCGGCCAATGATCGATACAATACCCAGTTATATTTCGTACCCACGTATATTCCACCCTACCAGGAGGCTTTTGAAACCGGGGACGGATACTGGCGCAACCTGGGAAACGATCTCTGGGAGCATGGAATCCCTGCAGGAGATGTGATTAATACAGCATCTTCAGGAACTAACAGCTGGGTAACCGGCCTGTCTCAACACTATGGCGATCTCATTGCTGAGAAGGGGCAGATCATTTTTGAAGATGATTTTGAAACAGATCAGGGATGGAGCTTTACAGGTGAATTTGAAAGGGCTGTTCCAAGCAATATACACTTGCCTTACTTTGCCTATTCAGGCTACTATTGTCTGGGTACTGATCTGACAGGCATTGGAACCACGCCTTATAATTATGAAAATGGAATCACCCCGGGGACAGCTTATACGGCTACCTCCCCGGCCCTGGATGTTTCCGGATACAGCAACCTGCAGGTGAGGTTCGCCAGTTGGATCGCAGTTCAGACCGGGGATTCAATCAGGCTGGAGGCCAGTACAGATAATGGAAACAACTGGTCTACCATCTGGAAAAACACTGATGGGGGAATCAGCGATATGGATTTCGAGTTACGTGAGTTGGATCTGGAGGATGCATTCAGCTTTACCACTACGCTCCGATTCAGATTTTCCATCTATTATTCAACAGCTGCAGGACCCAATGCAGAGGGTTGGAACATCGATGATTTTATGGTAACAGGAGACCTGGTGGATCTGGGACAATCACACCTGACTTCGCCTAACTATGACCTTTCAGGTTTATCGAATCCTGTATTTGAGGCCCGACTCCGGGTTGATACGGAGCAGGATGTGGATGGTGCGACACTCTTTTATTCCCTGGATGGTGGCAACAGCTGGATCGCCGTTTCAAATTCTTCAGGATTTGATACTTACTGGAACTGGTACACCGGGAAACGAGTGGAAGCTTTAAGTTTAGATGGCTGGAGCGGCCACAGTGGAGGATGGATGACTGTCCGACACCTGTTGCCGCAGGAGCTTATTAATCAACGCAATGTATTGTTTCGGATTACCTTTGCAGCCAATAAGTTGCAGAATCAGTATGATGGAATGGCTCTAGACGATGTTCGTGTAATGGAGGCACCCACTGATATGGATATAGTACAAATCGTTACTCCGGTAAGTAGCTGTGAACTGGATGCTGACCAGACCTTCACTGTGCAGATTCGGAATGCTGGAATTACAGACCTTGTTCCTGGAGATTCTTTGCAGGTTGGATATGTGGTAAACCGGTCAGGAGTGATTCAAACCTCCGAGGAGACTGTCTATCTTGAGCAGCCTTTATCTGTGGGAGCTTCTATGGACCTGGCTTTAGCTACTGAATTTGATTTCAGCACAAGTGGTCACTATCAGGCTGAAGTTTTCATGATGTCCTCTGATCCGCACTTTTACAGTGAGACTTCTAATGATACTATTTCACAACTCATCCAGATCAATAAGCCACAGGTGGATTTCGGGGAAGACATCTCAACAGTTCGACCCGATACCGTGGTGCTGAGGGCTTACGCTGGTGTGGGAGGCCAATCTTATCTCTGGCAGGATGGTTCATCCGATTCTCTTTTCCATGTGAATGTGGATGGCGCCTATTATGTGAGGATTACTAATGGAATAGGGTGTATTGCCACAGATACCATACAGGTTTTGCAGCTGATTACCGATGTGGGTGTTGGTACCTGTCTATCCCCACTTTCTGCCTGTGAGCTTGAGGATCAGCTTCCCATTGAAATAACTATCCTGAATTTTGGCACCGATACGTTGGCGGTGGGAGAATCCATTTTTGTGAAAGGGATCATTAATCAGTCTCTCCACCTGGCAGATACCATTGTGCTTACAGAGCGGTTTAAACCGGGCGAAACCATGGACTTCAGCTACTCCGGATTATACGACTTCTCAATCCCGGGCAATTATGAGATGAAACTGTCAGCCAGCCTTTCTGATGATCAGAATGCAGAAAATGATACCCTTTACCATACCCTTGAAGTTTTCGGATATCCAGATAGTGACCTCGGACCCGATACGGTGGTTTTCGCATCCGAATATTTATTGACACCTGCTTCAGGCTTTTCCGAGTACCTCTGGCAGGATGGTTCTGCAGGAGAGTCGTTCACGGTGACAGAATCCGGATTGGGAATGTACCATGTAACTGTTGGTGATGAAAATCAATGCATCAGTTCAGACACGGTTATTGTCAACCTTAATGTGATGGATCTGACACTTGAGGAGTTACTATCTCCTGCCACTTCATGCGAATTATCAGAATCAATTACGGTCTCTGCAAGGATTACCAATAGTGGGAACCAGGGCATCCCGGCCGGTGAATCCATCGGTATGGGTTACCTCATTGACGGGGGTGCCCTGGAGCAGGAGTCACTTCTGCTTACAGAGGTGCTGTTGCCTGGCCATTCTCTGGACTTTATCTTCTCTAAAATGGAGACTGTCCAGACCGGGCAGTGGTATGATTTCACTGTTTTTGTGGACTATGCCAGTGAAGCGATATCCTGGAATGATACAGTCACACAATCCGTGGGGGTTTTTGAAGCTCCTGCTCTGGACCTGGGTGAAGATAACCAGGTGATCACCGAACTCGAATATACCCTGGATGCCGGACCTGGATTTGTCTCCTATCAATGGCAGGACGAATCAACGGGGCAGACCTTTTTTCTGAATGAACCTGGAATTGGGGTATATGGGGTTACAGTGGCAGATATCAACGGATGTGAAGTATATGATGAAGTGGTGATCATGATGGCAGTTCCCGATGTGGGAATCCTTGAAGTGTCTCACCCTCAGACCGCTTGCAGCCTGGGAGACTCCGAATTTATCCAGGTGGCCATACAGAATTTCGGGAACTGGGATTTAGAATCCACAACAAACATTAAGGTGGCTTATTCAGTCAATGGTGGTGAAGCAGTAGAGGAACCGGTGGAGCTGGATGGTCTATTCGAAAATGGTACAGTGATTCATCACACCTTTACCAACCCCGAGGACTTCAGCGTACCGGGGAGGTATGAAATCGTTGCTTATACGGTGTATGAATCTGACCTGATTCCTACCAACGACATCGTCCTTGTGAATGTGGATCACCATGGGAGTCCTATTGTTGACATCGGGAATGGGGCCGATACCCTTCTAATTGATGAACCTGTTACCCTTTCAGCTACATCTGGATATTCTTCTTATTTATGGCAGGACGCAAGTACCTATCCCGAGTTTCAGATCACTGATCTGTCAGCAGCCTTGTATAGTGTGATCGTAACCGCTGAAAATGGATGTGAAACGTATGACACTGTTTTTGTGGTGTATGACAGGCCCGATCTTGAACTTTCTCAAATTCTTTCACCTGTTTCCTCCTGCGGGCAGGAGCAAAGTATATCCCTCCAGATTATAAGCAGTGGTTACTACCGGGTATCCACTCAGGATACCCTGATCATTACCTATTCAGTAAACATGGCTTCTTCAGTTCTGGAGCCTGTTCATCTGGATAGTGAATTGGAACCGGGTCAGTCCGTTGAGTTAACCTTCGAAACGGGCTATGATTTCTCACAGCCGGGCAATTACCAGATTAGTTCGAGCCTGATCTACAGACCAGATGAGAACAGATCCAACAACCAGCAAACCAGCAATTTTTCGGTCCGGGAATCTCCGGAAGTTGAGATTACTGGCGGGGATACCATTAAGGCCAGTTTGCCTGTCACACTGGATGTGGGTGGCGGATTCTCTGCCTACGTTTGGAAAGACCTTTCTCAGGGAAGCAGCACTGAGGTAATAAACTATGGATTTTACTGGGTGACCGTCACCGATGAGTACGGATGCCAGGCACAGGATACTGTATATGTGGGATCATTGACCTCAGCTGGTAAAATGCTGGCGCCGAAAGGAAATATCTCTATTTATCCCAATCCTGTGAAAGAGGTTTTGTATGTGGTCCTGGAGTTGAATCCGGATCAGGATGTGATCCTGGAGCTTTTCAATTCCATGAATTCTCTGGTTTACAGGAAAGATCTGGATAAAACCCGGATCAATGAAGCTAAGATAGACGTTCAGGATCTTGCTCCCGGAGCCTATTTTTTGAGGGTGACATCAGGGGAGACCTCTCGCACTTTCAAGATAATTGTGGAATAAATTGTATAATTTGAAGAAAAAATTGTAACAATGACTTTTCTATTTCTATTTGGGGGAGGAATAATCATCACGCTATTTGTAATTCTATGCATTTTTCTGTTGCCACTGCTGGCCCTGGTTTCTGCATTAATGAACGATTTCAGTGGCAACGACAAGGTCATGTGGGTCTTGATCATTATTTTCCTGCCTTTCCTGGGCTCCATACTCTATTTTTTAATAGGCAGGGAGAGGCGGATTAACCGCTGATGAGAGGAATAAACAGAATATGATCAGACCTTTGATAAGAATAAAATCCCTGCCACTCTTTATGCTCCTGCTCCTGCTGGGGATCACCCTTTCGGGACAGGGTAACCTGGAGCGATATGAAGCCGAGGCTGGTTCCTTCAATCAAATGACAGTGACCAGTGATTCCACTGCATCTGGCGGGCAGTTCCTTTCCATCGAGAAATCTTCAACGGTACGATGGGAGATCCCGGTGGACCACAGTGGATATTACCAGGTTGTGATCAGGTACAGGACCGTGGGTGGAGATCAGATGCAATACCTTCTGAAGAATAATTCGGAAATCGAGCTGGGATTCGATATGTCTGAAACCTGGAACCTTTTTTCGCAGCCTTTTTACCTGGATTCCGGTATCAATAACCTGGGAATCAAGGAAGGCTGGGGGGACATGGATATGGATTGGATATCCATTGGACCTTCACATACACGGATTGGGATCACTCCAAAAAAGCACACTTTTTACAAAGAAGCACCCCATGACCTGGTATTTAAAGTTGATAATTTTCACCAGCAAATCCAGGAGGTTCGTCTGGCAGGCTATCCTATAAACTATTCCGTAGCCCCCTATCCGCACCAGGAATCGGCCATCTGGCTTGAGATCAAGGCAAGTGATCTTTTGAAATTCCCCCCGGGAAAGCATGCTGTATCTGTGACTCTTGAACATGCTGAGATCAAGGCTGGAATTGCGATACTTCGTGAGCCTGTATTTTCAGATCTGGTGATGGTAGCCCCGGATGTCAGACACGGCTCCTCCATGCTGTTGCGATTGCCTTCAGGGAAAAATATGCTTATCGATTGCGGAACATCACGGATCAGGGATAATGTCATTGTACCCATGCTTCACAGGAATGGCATCGATACCATCCATACCCTTATCCTGACACATTACCATGGGGACCATGATGGGGGTGACTCGGGAAGGACGATAATAAATGATTTCCATGTGGAACAATTTGTGGATTATAACACCCACCCCACTGGGTATGAGTGGGAAGACCATGGGGTGAGCTTTAAAATTGTGAACAGTTATACAGATGGGGATGAGGAGAACACCAGGTCGCTGGCCATCAGGATAAGCTATAATGGATTCAACTTTATGCACGGAGGGGATACATACGCAATGAACCAGCAAAAAATATTACACAGGTTCCCTGCCGATGTCCCTGCCGACGTTTATTATGCCAATCACCATTTCCACGGATCGGTCGATCCGGAATATGTGATTGAGACAAATCCGGATCTTGTGATCCTTCAGGCCCAGGAGGCAATTTATGGCAGAGCAGCCTATATGGTTAAATATAAACGGGAATCTGAGAAAGTCTTAAATAAGAAAAGAACCGTCCCCATAGAAACATTGCCGGCCCTGGAAGTGGGTACCATCGTATTGCGAATTGATGGTGCCGGAGAGTGGTGCTATGAAACCTACCGGAAACAGGATGACCTGCTTATCCCCGGATTCGAATAATTAAATTGATGCCTTCATTAAAGCCACCGTTACAGCATACCTGAACCTGTAAAGTGAATAGGTGGCTCCTGATACGCCATCTACATGCATCATAGGCTGAAGACCCCGTATAGGTTCCGTCTCTGGCCTCTTCTGCGCCAGTGGGTAAGTCATACATACCAATGAGCTGGTTGAATAAAGTGTCTACTTCATTCGTGGGGGATGTTTCCATCATAAAATGCAAGGAAACCATGGATGATTTAAAGTACTTCAATTTAGATACATGTTTGGGTATACTATGAAGCTGATGTTAACTGGGGTTAAATTCTTATGGAAATTTGAGATTTTTGTATTTCTTTGATGATTCTCCTGTACTCTTGCAATGGAATCTACCTTCCCTACTATGGAACCTATCTATTTCAAACGCTGGTCAAATAAGAAATGGGCCGTACTGGCCAGTTTTCATAAAGTCATCATTATCGGGATCCTCTCTGTCAGTTACCAGATGCTTGCGCAGGAGCCGGGTGAAAGGACCGACACTACCACAGCAAAGATCCTGGTGGACCTTGAAGAGGTAGAGTCGGTGGGTGAGTGGCCGGAAAAACATGAAAACGCGAGCCTGAAGCCTGTGATGCTGATCACCACCCGGGATATCAATGCTGCAGCGGCAACATCACACGAGGACTTGCTTGAACCCCTTCCCCAGGTGGACATCCGGCAAAGGGGAAAGCATGGGATACAGGCGGACCTCTCCATACAGGGTGGCTCGTTCGACCAGTCCATGGTTCTTCTCAACGGGATCAACCTCTCAGATCCCCAAACAGGTCACTTCCACCTGAATCTTCCCGTTGATCTTCATGCCATCAGCCAGATGGAGGTAGTTACCGGTTCTGCCACCCGGCATTTTGGTACCAATGCATTTGCCGGGGCTGTAAACCTGGTAACCCGGCCGGAGGATTCCACCTATTTCAACGGGGGACTGAGGATAGGTCAGTATGGCCTCTACAAGGCCAACCTTAAAGCCAATATCGGGGGAAAGCGTATTTCCATGTTGGCCAGTTTTAACACTTCGGGAAGCAAAGGGTACAGGGAAAATACGGATTTCAAGACTACGCATGGGTTTATCCATGCTATAATGGGCAGTGATAAACTGAAAGTCCATTTGATGACTGGCGTAAATATCAGGGCGTTTGGTGCTAATTCCTTCTATTCACCCAGGTTTATTTATCAGTATGAGGAAGGTGCAACCGGGATGGCAGCACTGAAGGCTGTAATCACAGAAAACAGGATCCGGTATACGTTTGCGGCCTACGGCAGGTTGAACAAGGACTATTTTCTCCTGGACCGGAATGACCCTCAATTTTACAGCAACAACCACCTGACCAGCGTGGGGGGCGCCGATGCTCAGATCCAGATATCCACAAAGGCCGGGATCACACACTCAGGAATTCGGTACCGCAGAGAGCAAATCAGAAGCACCAACCTGGGGGAGCCCCTTCAGTCCCCCGAAAAAGTGCCATTCAACGACACTGTTGTATTTACCCATGGCCACCTGCGCAACCAGATCAACTGGAATGTTAATCACAGCTGGGAAATGGGTCCGGTCACCCTGTCGGGTGGATTCATGATGCACCTCAATTCGGACCTGGATTGGCAGCCTGGGTTCTATCCCGGAATCGACATCCGGTTACAGTTACCTGCACTTCTGAGGATATACACCTCTTATAACCGTTCCATGCGCCTGCCGACCTTCACCGACCTTTACTACAAAGGGCCTTCCAATGTGGGGAATCCAGAGTTGCAACCGGAGACTGCGTCCCTCTTTGAACTTGGGATCTACAGGCAACACAAGGGGTTAAAGCTGGATTTGAATACATTTTACAGAAAGGGAGAGAATCTGATAGACTGGATCTGGATGGAAGATGAAAAGTGGCATACGATGAACCTGACCCGGGTCGACGCTGCCGGGGTGAGTGTGTATGCACACTACAGGGCCACGATGATAAAAAGGAGATGGCTTAATCTGGAATCGGCCGACGCTTCCTATTCCTTCATCACTCTGAATAAAATCTCAGAGGAGGTAACCTCCAGGTATGTGCTGGATCCCCTCAGACATAAGGTGGTCCTGGGAGCAGGCCTGCAAATTGCTAAGGGTTTTCATTTGATGGCCCGGATCACTGGTCAGGACCGGGATGGCACATATCTGGCACTGGACCCTGTGAGCGGTGCATCCATAGAACAATCCTATACTCCATTTATCCTGGCAGATTTAAAACTAGGATACACAATCCGGATCTTCCACCTTTTCATTGAAGCAACTAACCTGTTTGATCAGGAGTACAACGACATCGGAAATGTGATCCAGCCGGGCAGATGGTTGGTACTGGGGTTCGAGGTACGCTGATCCACCAGATGACTAATCTTAAAGCATCATTATTCATATCTTAAGGTTTCTATCGGGTTCCGATTGGAGGCCCTGAGAGTGATCAGTGCGGTGGTAAGAAATGCACTCAACAGGATAATAAGGCCACCCAGCGGAATGATCCACCATGAAAAGGTGGTCTGGCTGGCGAAATTTTGTAACCATAGCCTGGTTACATACCAGGTAACGGGAATGGCAACCACCACTGCGATAGTTACCCAGATCAGTAACTGCTTTCCAAGCAGAATTACAATCTGCCATTTTTGAGCACCATTCACCTTCCTTATCCCGATCTCTTTGATTCGTTTTCGATTCAACAAAGCAACCAGTCCAAACAATCCAATGTTGGAAATGACAATACTTAGCATGGTAAAAACGCCCAGCAATTTGCTCTGATTGATGTCATCCTGGTACATCTCTTCCACCGTCTGGTCCATGAAAGTGGCCTCGAAGGGAATGGCATCAAAGAAGGTTTCATAGGTCTCTTTTAAGTATTCAATGGCCCCCTGAAGATCACGGGTGTTCAGTTTCACATTCAATTAGCCCCGGTTATGGGTTTCGAAGATGAAAATAACAGGTTTCGATTGATCATGGAGTGAGTTATAGTTGCCGTTTTTCAATACCCCCAATACCTCAATATTCCGGATGAATGTTCCGGCCAGGCTATCTCCAAGGCCAAGAAAACCGATACAGGCTTCATTCAGAATAACACCGCTCTGGGGCTCCCTGGGCCGCTCCGGATCATAATTCCGCCCTTGCCCCAGCTCCATCTCCATCAGGGGGATGTAATCGGCATCGATGCTCATCAGGTGAACGATTTTGGATGCCTCATGGCCATCCACATTCAATTTGAAGTGTGAGGTGCCCAGCACTTCACCGGGTACATTGCTGGAATAGGCGGCACTGCTCACCATGGGACTCTTCAACACTTCTGCCTTGTAGGAGAAGATCTTTTCCACAGGGAGACCCTCAGCATGTAATTTCACCTGGACCACATTATCGGTATTGTAACCTACCTCCGAACGAAGCAGGTACTTAACCTGACGGGTAATCAGAATCGAGGAGATGATCAGGATCACAGAAAAAGTGAACTGCAGGATAATGCTTCCCTTTCCAAAACCATAGGGTTTCTTTCCAGGCCCCACAGATCTATCACCCCGAAGCAGGCTAATGGGTTGCCGATAGACCTTTGAGATCACCGATAGCATAAATGCAGTGGTAAATAAACCTATGATCACCAGGATCAGCAGAAGGAAGCTACGGGATTGAAATCCCGAATTCAGAAGTGCTCCACCCAACCAGTCTTTAAAATAGGATTCAACACCGGTCAGGATAAACCAGGCCAGCGCTGCGGAGACCAGAATAATGATTGCCGACTCGGCAATAAGCAATCGGTATAGATGTTTGCGGGCGGCTCCATTGATTTTGAAGATTCCCAGGCTTTTGGTTCGTGCGGCCATGGAAGCAGAAAGAAGGTTGGTATAGTTGAGCAATGCAATTAGTAGTAAAAAAATGCCCGCAGCAATCAATAGATAACTATAACTTCTGTTCCCCTTTGGAAGATCATAGGAGAATTGAGGTGTGAAGTGCAGGTCTGGTAAGGGAGTGATAATCAGTTTAAATTCTGCTTTCAGGAAGTTGCCAAACTCAGCCATATATTTCTCATAGAGATTAGGAAACGCCTCTTCAACTTCTGCAATCCGATTCTGCTTACCAAGGAGTATAAAGCAATAATTAAAGGGTCTCCAGTAATTTTCCGAATTCCTTGAATTAATCCGCTCCTGCATCTCTGGATTAAAAGTACTCCAGGAAATAAGGATATGCATTTTATGGTGAATGTTGTCGGGAAGATCTTTTGTTACACCTGTAATCTCAAACTCTCTGGAGTTGTTTATTTTCAGGGTTTGCCCTAACACATCACTTCTTCCAAAGTACTTCACTGCGATTTGCTCAGAAATCACCACCCGTTTATCTCCTACCAATGCATCAGCGGGTGTTCCATGCAGAAATTGCAATGGGAATACCTGGAATACGGTGGAGTCGGCATAGTAAACCTGTTCTTCAAAAAATACGCTTTCATCTTTTGTGATTATGCACTTCTCCTGGAAAGGCACCAGCCTGGTCATATTTTCTACTGCCGGAATCTCATCCTTCATGGCAGGGGCCAGCATCGGACCCAGCAATGCATGGGTGTTTTCATTGGCCGGAAGGTTAATCTCCGCGCTCAACCTGTACACCCGGTCCCAGGTATCTACATGTTTATCGTATCCCGCCTGGTAACTTACATGGGAGTAGATAAAAAAGACGCTGGCAAAAGCCAGTGAGAATCCCATAATACTCAAAACAGAATAGGAAGGTTGTTTGATCAGGTATTTAATGGCAATGTTAAGGTAGGTGCGTATCATCTTTTATTTTTTGCTTAAAGGGTTTGTAATCAGGTTGTAATTTGCCCATCATTCAGGTGAAGGGTCCGGTGGGCATAGCTGGCATCTTTTGGAGAATGTGTGACCATCATCACCGTCCCTCCATTGCGGTTGTGCTCCGCCAGGAGTTCCAGGATCACCAATCCATTTTTCGAATCCAGATTCCCTGTGGGCTCATCGGCCAGGATTAGTTTGGGCCGGGTAACAAGGGCTCTGGCAAAAGTCACCCGCTGCTGTTGCCCCCCTGAAAGTTGCTGGGGATAGTGCGAACCGCGGTGACTTATCTTCAGGCGATCCAGGATTTCCATTGCCATGTCCCGGCGTTCTTTTCGTTTGATCCCCATAAAAACCAGGGGGAGTTCAACATTTTCCATTACATTCAGCTCATCAACCAGGTTGAAATTCTGGAAGATAAAGCCCATATTTCCTCTTCTGATCCGGGTCATCTGGTTTTCCGAAAGTGAATCCGCTGGAGATCCATCAAAGGTATATGAGCCGGAGCTTGGCCGGTCAATTAATCCGAGCATGTTCAGAAGGGTGGATTTCCCGCATCCTGAGGGTCCCATGACTGCAACAAACTCTCCTTTTTCTACCTCTAGATTTATATTGTTTATGGCAGTTGTCTCAACCTCCTCAGTGAGAAAGCGCCTGGTCAGGGTTTGCGTTTGAATCAATAATTCTCCCATTTGGGTTGTGGTTATTTGGTTTTTATGATTTTATTTCGGCATTCTCTTGTCCAAAGCTGTGCCATAAGTACTAAGCCTTTGAAAACAGGCAGGTTATATGATGATGCAATTTCTATAATGTCAATGAATTGGGCAACTGAGTGTCAAAATATTGGACATATGGTTGCTTTTAGTTTTACACTGGAGTAGTTTTACAAGCATGATTGATGCCCGGATACTTGTAGTGGATGATAATAAGAATGTTCTGACAGCGCTGGAGATGCTTCTTTCCAGGCAATTTTCCGGTGTGAAATGCATCAGTAAACCTGGCCAAATTCTATCAGAGTTAAGGGCTGAGCGTTACAGTGCTGTATTGTTGGATATGAATTATAGTGCCGGGCAGAATACAGGGAACGAAGGGCTTTTCTGGTTGAGGGAGTTAATGAAATTTGATTCCGACCTCTCGGTGGTGATGATCACCGCCTTTGGAGATATTGAATTGGCAGTTACGGCATTGAAGGATGGAGCAGTTGACTTTGTTTTGAAGCCCTGGGATAATCAGAAGTTGCTGGCTACTATGAAAGCATCTGTAAGCCTTACCGATTCCAGAAGACAGGTAAAATCCCTTCAAAAAGATAAGGCGAATCTTAAGGCCGAATTGAAGGGAAAACCTGTAAAACTCATCGGTCGTTCGAGGGCTCTCTCGAAGGTGATGACCATGGTGAAAAAGGTGGCAGGGACCCCTGCAGATGTATTAATTACCGGTGAGAATGGTACAGGCAAGGAGTTAATCGCCAATGAGATTCATTTGCTATCCGATCGTTCCGGTGAGATTATGGTTTCGGTAGACCTTGGGGCTGTGCCTGAGTCCCTGTTTGAAAGTGAATTGTTTGGCCATGTAAAGGGGGCTTTTACCGATGCCCACACCCACCGGTGTGGTAAGATAGAAGCTGCTCACCGGGGCACCCTGTTCTTTGATGAAATAGGAAACCTTACCCTGCCGCTACAGGCAAAATTATTGAGCGTGCTTCAAAACCGGACCATTACCAGACTGGGCAGTACTGATGTAATACCTGTGGATATCAGATTAATTTGTGCCACCAATATGGACCTGAATGCTATGGTTGAACAAGGTAGCTTCAGGATAGACCTGCTCTACCGGATCAATACCATACAGGTTGAACTACCTCCGCTTAAGGAAAGGGGAGATGATGTGCTCTTGCTGGCGGCCTATTTTCTTCAACTATTTTCAAACAGATATAATAAGCCTGGTCTTCGAATGGATGATTCGGCCGAAAAGGCCCTGATAAAGTGGTCGTGGCCGGGAAATGTGAGGGAGTTGCAGCACAGCTTGGAAAGAGCGGTCATTCTGACGGATGGGAAACTGCTCACGGAGGATAGTTTCCAGTTTCATCCGGCAACCTCTTCCTCAACCGCGTCGTATGAAGGGAGCCTGGAGGAAGTAGAATCCCGATTGTTCCAGTTTGCAATTAAAAAGAATAATGGGAATATGAGTGCAGTGGCCATCCAGTTAGGAGTATCCAGACAAACCCTCTATAACAAAATCAAGAAATATGGGCTTTAAACGATACAACTACAGCTTTTTTGTTCTGATCATTTTGGTGGTGATCTGCGCTACGTTCATGGGGGGGGCTTTCTTTTCATCCAGGATTCATCTGGCCATTTTGTTTCTGGTGCTGGTAGGAGTTGAGGCTGGCCTCCTCTACCAGATATTCGTGAGGACAAACAGAGAAGTTCTTTTCTTTTTTAAAGCGCTTGAGAATGATGACACCTCCCTCAACTACAGTTCCAGCCATAGGAACAGGTTAATAAATGAGTTGCACCAATATCTGAATAAACTTAACACCAGTTTCAGGGAGATGAAGGTGAGCCAGGAGTTAAGGGAACAGTACTTCAGCAGGATCCTGGAGAATCTCTCCAGTGGTTTGATGGTCATTTCAAAAACCGGGCACATCAACCACATCAACAATGAAGCACTCAGGCTATTTAATGTGCCGCATCTGACCCACATGAAAGCGTTGGCTGAGGTAGATCAGAATCTTTATTCAACCGTAAAAGGGTTGAAGTCGAGTTCAAAAATGGAGCAATCTCTCCCTGACAGTGTAACGGGTATAAAGAAAGTGCTGGGATTACAGTGCATTGAGATCAATCTGAAAGGAGAGGATGTGCGCATCGTTACAATACAGGATCTCTCTGTGGAAATGGAGCGGAAAGAGATCGACGACTGGATCCGGCTGATCCGGATCATGAGTCACGAAATCATGAATTCGCGGCTCCCATTACCTCCATTTCAACAACACTTAAGGAGGTATGGGCCGAGGATATGAGGGATCAAAACCATGCTGATCCGGCGATCCTACAAACCGTTAAGGGCCTTGATGCCATTGCCGAGCAGAGCGAAGGACTTACCACCTTTTTTGAATCCTACAGGGTGCTGTCCAGGATTCCCGATCCTGTCATGAGCAACTTCCTGGTGTGTTCAATGTTTGAGAAGCTGGAAACACTTTCTGTTCACAATGAAGAGAATGCCGGAATAGACATCAACTTCATGTGCAGTGATCCAAAACTGCAACTTCAGGCTGATGAACAGATGATTACCCAGGTGATGCTAAACCTTATAAAGAATGCAGCACAAGCATTGGAGAGTGCGAAAGAGCCCGCCATATATGTGCAGGCTAATCTGGATAGAAAGGGAGGAGTGGTCCTGAAGGTAACTGATAATGGTCCCGGTATCCCTATTCACATTGTTGATGAGATTTTCCTCCCATTCTTTACCACCCGTAAGAAGGGTACAGGAGTGGGCCTGAGCTACAGCAGGCAGGTGATGAGTATGAACAACGGGACCATCGATTTGGACTCTGCTCCCGGGAGGACTGAGTTCAGGCTATTGTTTTGATCTCCTGAAACGCACGTACAAAAAGACTTCGAATAAAAATCACGAAATATCGCGATTTGCCAATATGGTTCATTAAATTTGATACTATATGAGCGCATTTGAAGTAGCATTCGTCTCTATGATCGCTGTCTCCACGACAGTCTTGGTAATCAATATCAGGATAGCTATAAAGTCAAAACAGGGACTCGCCAACCTGCTGCTGGCCACTGCTGCCCTGGGTGCAGCATTTCTAGCTGTGATGGAGTTGCTCCAGTTCAACGCCACCTCCATTGAAAGCTTTAACAATATTATCAGGATTGCGCATATCCCTATCTTTATGCTGATCGTTTCCGTCACCTGGTTTGTGTGGTTTTATTTTGGCACAGGTCGAAAATGGATTGCGTATGCGATTACCTCGCTCTGGATTATTGGATTGGTCATTAATTTTTCGGTACCCGGTAATCTCACATTTTCGCAGATTGAAGGGCTGAAGGCAATTCATACCATGTTCGGGGAAACTGTATTGATTCCTTACGGGAAGGTAAATGTGTGGGGGAACCTGGTCAATCTTGCGTCAATCCTGTTGGTGATTTTTGTACTAGATGCAACGATAGCACTTGCAAAGTCAGGGAATAAAAAAAGGGCATACAATGTGGGTTTTAGTATCATAGCCTTTATGCTATTTGCCGGCATACAGACACCACTTATTGATTATGGCATCCTCAGGTCTGCCTATATGGTATCTCTGCCATTTGTGGCCATACTTATCGCCATGAATGTGGAGCTCACCAATGATCTTATACGGCTGCCAGGTCTTTTGGAGGAGATTGCAGAAAAGGAAGCCAGGTGGTCAAAACTATTAAATGATGTAAGGCTTCCTATCGTGGGTGTCAACAGCGAGGGGAGGGTGAATTATGTGAATCCATACTTTCTGGATATAACCGGATTTGAGATGGAGGAGGTTATTGGCAAAGAGTGGCTGGCACACTTTGTGCCTGAGGGAGCCAGAAAGAAGGTGGAGGATTCGTTTTCGTTACCATTCAAAGAAGATTTTCCAAAACACTTCAAGAATAGCATTTTAACGAAATCCGGATCAGAATTAACCATATTCTGGTCCAATGTAAGCGTTGAGGTTGAGCATGGTATGAAGCTGGATCTCATTGCGGTGGGCAATGATGTTACAGAGCGTGAGGAGGCATTTAAAAGGGTGCTCGAACTGAAGCAGGAGCTTGAAGTTGAGAACCTTGCGCTGAAGGAGTCATTTGATGGAGCCTTTAGCACTTCGAGTATAGTAATTAAAAGCGACGCTTCTAAATACGCATTCCAGAAGGCTAAAGAGGTAGCGGGGGTAGATACCACCGTATTGTTGCAGGGAGAGACCGGGGTTGGAAAAGGGATCTATGCAAAATTTATTCATGAAAACAGTAAGCGTGCAGATAAGACATTCCTGCAGGTAAATTGTGCTGCCATACCCTCTGATCTTTTGGAGAGTGAGCTATTCGGTTATGAGAAGGGAGCTTTTACAGGCGCTGTTAAGCAAAAGAGGGGAAGGTTTGAACTGGCAGATAAAGGCACCCTGTTTCTGGATGAAATTGGAGAACTACCTGCTTCCCTTCAGGCCAAGCTGCTGCGTGTTTTACAATCGGGAGAATTTGAGCGACTGGGTAGTGAGAAAACAGTGAGAGCCGATGTGCGTATCATTACCGCAACCAATCGCGTTCTTCCAGAGGAAGTCAGAGCCGGTAGATTCAGGGAGGATCTATTCTACAGACTGAATGTATATCCCATTACCATTCCACCTTTACGTAAACGCAAAGAAGATATTCCGGAGCTTATCGAATTTTTCACTCAGCAGTTTCTAAAGAAATATGAAAAGCATATTACAGGTATCTCCAGGCAAACCTACACCATTTTAAGCAAATATGATTGGCCGGGCAATATACGCGAGTTACAAAACATTATAGAAAGGGCTGTGATTTCTGCAAAAGGTGATACATTGAAAATAAACGGAATACTTGATGACTCCGTCACTGTGGCCAAACCGTCAGGGAATTCTCACGAACAGTCAGTTATCAGACTCAGCGATGTGGAAAGGGCTCATATAATAAAGGTGCTTGATCAGTGTAACTGGCGTATTCATGGCGAAAAAGGCGCTGCCACATTACTTGATATTAATCCCAGTACACTGCGGTCACGCATGAAAAAGCTGGATATTCAGCAGAAAAGATCCAACGATAATTAGATTTAAAATTGTGATATATCGCAATTTTACTGAATGTCGCCACTTTTGATCGATCCAGATCAGAATCAATAATTGCTTAACATATTTAACTGCAATGCATTAAGCGTTGTGGCAAATCATTTGTAATTAGTCCGGTAAGAGTTCAAGCCAGCATGATACAATATACCATTCAATTTGAGCTGTATCCTGAAAAATTAGATGAGTTTAACCTCTCATGGGAGAGCTTTTGTCTAAATACCCGGGAAACAGAAGGGCTCAGTGAATGCACTATGAAGGAGAAAAAAGCAAACAACTATGAGATTGTGATGATTTGGTCAGAGCAGTTTTATCTCAATCTTTTTATGAAAGAGCAGTGGTATAATTTTCTGCGAGGAGCCATTAATGTACTTGGAGAGGAGAGTATAATAATACAAAAGCAAGTATTGCCAGAATGATACTCAAATCACATATTGGAATCATCTCATTAATGTTATGTGCATTTTCAAATTTGTACTCCCAGGAACTGGAACCAAGGAGCCTTACCAATGTACCTGTAGGAACAAATTTTGCAGTCCTGGGGTATGGTTATGCGCAGGGTAATGTCCTTTTTGATCCTGCATTACCCCTGGAGGATGTAAATGCACAAACACATGCGTTGGTAGGAGCCTGGGTCAGGTCTTTGAACTTTCTCGGGATGGGCGCAAAGGCCAATGTAATTTTGCCTTTTGCTGCAGGAGACTGGACAGGAATCTATCAGGGTATAGATACCGCCACGAGCCGTGCAGGCATGGCCGATCTCAGAGTTGGTTTCGCATTCAATTTTATTGGATCCCCGGCCCTGGAGAAGAGCGAATTCAAGGAATTCAAGCAAAAAACAATTGCAGGATTCAGCTTGCAGGTGGTAGCCCCCACCGGGCAGTATTTTGAGGATCGGTTGATCAACCTTGGCTCCAACCGGTGGGCATTCAGACCACAGATTGGTGTATCGCACAAAATCAAATCTTGGTATGTAGAGTATGCGGTGAATGCATGGTTGTATACAACGAATAATGCTTTCTGGGATGGAAATAAGCTAACACAGAAACCCATTGGAACCGCCAAGGTGCATGTAATTAAATCCTTCAAAAAGGGAATCTGGGCCGCATTGGGTGCCGGCTATGCCTTTGGAGGCAGATCCTATGTAAATGATGTAAAGCGGGATGCGAATATATCGACCATGAGGTGGGGAGCTGTTGTAGTGGTGCCGGTACATCCGCAACATAGTTTGAAACTGGCAGCTATTATTGCGCGGCGGTTTGAAGAAGGAGCAGATTTCAATTCATTAAGCCTGGCTTATCAGTTTCTGTGGAATTAAAATGAATCATGCAATTGATGTAATAACCTAATAATTTAAAAAGAACTAAAACTATGAAAAGATTGACTTTAATGATGGTAATGGCGGCATTTTCATTAGCCATTTTTGCCCAAAAAACTGATAAACCAAATATCCTGGTGATTTGGGGAGATGATATTGGGCAGTCCAATATCAGTGCATATACAATGGGGCTTGTGGGTTACCGCACTCCCAATATTGATCGGATTGCTGCTGAAGGTATGATATTCACAGATTACTACGCGGAGCAGAGCTGTACAGCAGGCCGATCATCCTTTATTCTTGGTCAGAGTGTATTCCGTACAGGTCTGAGTAAGGTTGGACTTCCAGGCGCCGCCGAGGGTATTTCAGCTGAGGATCCAACCATTGCTGAATTGCTTAAGCCATTGGGATATAAAACCGGGCAATTTGGGAAAAATCACCTGGGAGACAGGGATGAGCACTTACCTACAAACCATGGTTTTGATGAATTTCTAGGTAACCTCTATCATTTGAATGCTGAGGAGGAACCCGAATTGCCAGATTACCCCACAGACGAAAAATACCCCGGGTTTCACGAGAAATTTGGGCCAAGGGGTGTGATACATTCTACGGCTGACGGAAGTATCGAAGATACAGGTCCATTAACCAAGAAGAGAATGGAAACCATTGATGACGAATCCTCCGACGCAGCTATTGAATTCATCAAGAAAGCAGTCAACTCTGAAGAACCTTTCTTTGTTTGGTGGAATGGAACTCGCATGCACTTCAGAACACACGTGAAGGAGGAGTTAAGAGGAATTTCAGGTCAGGACGAATATGCAGATGGTATGATGGAACATGATATGCATGTGGGGAAACTCCTTGACCTGCTAGATGAATTGGGAATTACTGAAAATACCATAGTCCTCTATTCAACGGACAACGGACCCCATAAAAACACATGGCCCGATGCGGGGATTAATCCCTTCAGGGGAGAAAAGAACACCAACTGGGAGGGTGGATGGAGAGTACCTGCCATGATGAGATGGCCGGGTCATATTCAACCGGGTTCAGTTTCGAATCAAATTATTTCCGGAATGGACTGGATGCCCACTTTTTTAGCTGCAGCCGGACAGGATGATGTAAAGGAAAAATTGCTGGAGGGTTATAAAATCGGTGATAAAACCTTTAAGGTTCATCTGGATGGATACAATATGGTTCCTCTTATAACCGGAAAGGAAGCCATAAGCCCACGAAAAGAGATCTTTTATTTCTCAGATGATGGCGATTTAACAGCATTACGTTACAACGACTGGAAGCTGATCTTTATGGAACAGAGGGCAACCGGTACCATGAAAATCTGGTCAGAGCCGTTTGTGCCACTTCGCATGCCTCTTGTATTGAATTTAAGAAGAGATCCCTATGAGATGGCACCGATCACCTCAAATACCTACTACGATTGGTTCCTTGATCACGTATTCTTAATGGTTCCTGCCCAGGCATATGTAGGTGAATTCTTAAGTACGTTTGAGGAATATCCTCCAAGGATGAAGGCTGCAAGTTTCAGCCTGGATAAGGTAATGAAGAAACTGGAAACACCGGTGAATAAGTAATTAGGTCTAGGCAATGACCAGACAGCTCCTGTCTGGTCATTGCCTATCACATCCATACTGGGAAAAAAACAGAAAATGAAAAAATTAACATTAATAATACTGGCAATAGGTATCTCTCTGGCACTTTACAGCCAGGATGAAGAGGAAGGCCAGAGCCGTGAATCAGCAGCTATGGATGCAACTGCCACACAATGGAGTTACCAGGTTGCCTATCAACTGATGCCCGACTATTATGACGATTTAGTTAATGGAGAACCCCGGGCACCCGGACTTGATAATTATCTTCAGGTGAGAGTAGTTGCTCCGATTCCTTTAAAGAAATTAACCATTCTGCCCAGACTTACACTCAGGCACTACGAAAACAAAGCCACTCAGAAGTCAGGCATGGGAAACACCGAGTTATTTGCTTTGATAATCCCCAAATCTACTGACTGGGGATCAGGCAGGGCAGGTATTGGACCTCTGGTTACCTTGCCAGGGAATCCGGATGTTGCTAAAGATGAATGGGGTTATGGTTTAGCAGCGGTCATTGTGAACAATACAGGACAATGGTTTTACGGATTGTTGTTTACTCAATCGTTTAGAGCTGTAGATCCAAATACACTTTCGCCAAATCAGTCTGACACAAATCCCCTGGGCATAGCTCCTTTCATAAATTATCGCATTGGGTCAACTGGCTTATATGTAGGAACTCCCGATATGGTAGCCTTATACGACTGGGATACCAAAGGTTTCTACCTTCCTATAGGTCTTCGGTTTGGAAAGGTCTGGGTATTTGAAAAATCGTCCTTAAATGTTTATGCCGAATACAAAACCAGTGCCGTCTATAAAAGCTGGGAAGGATCGGCAGTGAAAAACTCCTATCGTGTGAATGTCTCTTATACCGTTCCTGTAAGTTTTTAAAATATATAAATACAAGTTTCCAAAGGTTACAGGGATTAAGGATTATTCTGAGTATCTCAAACAATTTTTTTTTAAGAGTAAATAAAATGTCCTAATTCTAAATAATGATCATGAAAAAGCTACTGTTATTGTTAACCCTTGTAATTGGACTTGTGGCCTGTCAGACAGGCGATACTCCGGAACAAGATGAGTCCATGAAAAAATACGGACAGAAATTTGAAGGAAAAATCGCAAAGAGCTACGCTGAATCTGAAGAGTGGTGGCCTACGCCAACTAAGCCTCCAGCAGGAACACCCAATGTGGTTATCCTGTTATTGGATGATACGGGCTTCGGTCATTTTTCCAGTTTTGGTGGTTTATGTGAAACACCAAATATAGACAAACTCGCAGATGACGGCCTGAGATATAATAACTTCCACACAACTGCACTCTGCTCCCCATCGAGAGCAGCCATTATGGCAGGAAGAAACCATCATCGGGTAGGTCTTGGTTCGCACTCTCTCACAGCAATGGGATTCCCCGGGTACAATGCCTTTGCACCCGAAAGTGGAAAATCCATAGCAAAACATTTGCAGAAAGCCGGATTTATCAATTATGCCATCGGAAAATGGGATCACACACCACTTTATGAAGTATCAGAAAGCGGTCCGTTTGATCGCTGGCCAAGCGGTGAAGGCTTTGATCACTTTTATGGCTTTATGGCTGCAGATGCAGATAACTACCGTTCACTGCTTTGGCGGGATCATAATCCAATGGAAGACTGGGAGGGTAAAAAAGATTACCATCTGAGTGAATCTATGGCAGATGAGTTTATCAGAAACATCACATCACATACTTCTGTATCCCCCGACATACCATTTATGATGTTCTGGGCACCCGTTGCGATGCACTCTCCGCACCAGGCTCCTCAGAAATATATTGATTACTACAAAGGCAAATTTGAT
>PVMS01023053.1_pt1 | contig 22213 bp, 21 predicted proteins | sample 1853461 | NCBI WGS metagenome assembly PVMS01 (sample SAMN08582032, study PRJNA380276) | Marine sediment metagenome, whole genome shotgun sequencing project. | isolation source: ocean sediment barecode stripped | collected 2017 | reverse complement strand
GTGCTGGATATGGAGCAGCGGTGACTTATCCGGGTGGCTGCCGTATCTGATGCACAATCAGGAAGAAGCACGGAGGTACTGACTACCCTGCCGGGAATTCAGCTCTATACTTCCAACTATGTGAATGGTATCAAGGGAAAGGCAGGCAACGTGTATGAAAAGCACTGTGCCCTTTGCCTGGAGACCCAGTTTTTCCCTGATAGTCCCAATCAGTCCCACTTTCCTTCAACAATATTGATGCCGGGAAAAGAGTATTCGGCTCTTACTGTTTACCGATTCAGCCAGTAAATGTTCAGAATATACACCTCACTTCTGATTCTGGCATTGTGCATTGCAACAGAGGCTCAGGTATACCACAGCTGCCCCATCCATCCGGGAGGAGAATATGAGAATCCCCTCTACGATCAGTGGCTTTCAGCCTACGATGTAAAGCACTACCACCTGACCCTGGCAGTATCAAATACAGATACACGAATTGAAGGTGTGGCTGAAGTTGTAGTGGAGGCGACCCGGGACATGGATACCCTGGTGCTGGAGCTTCAGGATAGCCTGGAGGTGACTGCTGTTGAGAACATTCCCGCAGGCACTTCGCTGGACTTTGAACATATCAATCAGGCCATCTATATAAAACTCGACCGAAATTATAGTCCGGGTGAAGCCTGTAGCGTAAAGATATCCTATGGAGGAGTTGCGGGAAGTGACCGGGGCTTTTTTGCGGGCATTAACAGCAAAAAGGATTCAAATTATGGTTTCGATGTGACCTATACCCTATCGGAGCCGCACAATGCCAGGGACTGGTTCCCGGTAAAACAGGTTCTGGAGGATAAGATCGACTCCTTTACCTTCACCCTGGTTTGTGATAAGGATCTGCTGGTCGGATCCAATGGTATTCTGGTGGAGGAGGAAGAGCTTGGGGATGATCGCAGGCAAACATGGGAGACCCATTATCCCACAGCCTATTACCTGATCTCCTTTGCCGTGGCCGATTACATGGACTATTCTTTCTATGCACCTCTTTCTGATGAAGGTGACTCGGTGCTGGTACAGAACTATCTGTACAATACAGATGAAGTGATAAGCGATTGGAAGGAGCAGATTGATGAGACTGGAGCAATGATTAGCCTTTTCTCAATCTTACTGGGCGATTATCCCTTTGCTGAGGAGAAATACGGACATGCCATGGCACCCATGGGAGGCGGAATGGAGCACCAGACCATGACTACCATCCATAGTTTTAAGTTTTCCCTGGTGGCCCATGAGCTGGCCCATCAGTGGTTTGGTGACTATATTACCTGTGGCAACTGGCAGGATATCTGGATCAATGAAGGCTTTGCTTCCTATATGGAGTATGTGGCGGCCGAGTATCTCAGGGATCAGGAGGCTGCAGATGACTGGATGGCTAATACCATCTCCATAGCGCTGGGTGAGACTGAAGGATCGGTATATGTTCCGGCAGATGAGGTGGAGGATGATAACCGTCTCTTCAGCTTTGGTCTGAGCTATAAAAAGGGCGCTATTTTGCTTCATATGATCCGCTTTATTCTGGATAATGACGAGCTCTTTTTTGATGTGCTGAGCACTTACCTGAGGAGTTATCAAAACGGGCTTGCCACCGGAGTTGATTTTCAGGCCATCCTTGAAGAGGTAAGCGGGATTGATTTTTCCTGTTTCTTCGAACAATGGTATTATGGCGAAGGATACCCCATTTTCCAGCTATTCTGGGAGCAAGAGGGTGACAGTCTGCTGCTCAGGAGCGAGCAGACTGGTACCGCACCCGTTGTGACTCCCCTGTTTCAGGTACCCTTTGAACTGGAGATCATCCTGTCGAACGGACAAAGACAATATGTACGACTTGATCAGCAGAGTAATGAGGATAAATTCGCTGTTCTGGTGGATGGAATGGTGGATCGTATTGTATTCGATCCCGACAATCACCTCCTGAAAACGGCTACAGTAGTACAGCGAATCCCAAGTGATCAGCCTTTTCGATTCGGACCTAACCCTGTAAGCAGCGAACTGACTATCCGGTTTCCCAATATCTCCCTGATCGATGCTGTACGGATTACCAACTATGCGGGCCAGGAGGTCTATAAAGAAAGAGATGCGGAAAATCCCCTGATCCTGGACCTGAGTTACCTGGCCGATGGTGCTTACCTCCTGGAACTCACCAATTCCTCCGATTCCTACATGGAGCGCATTGTCAAGATCTCTGCAAAATAGCCCGGAAACAAAAAATCTATAGCAGCATTTAGTTTACAAATCTATGAATCGCTGCATTCGCATTATCCTGATAGGTAGCATTATTAAGATCCGGGAATAGGGTACTTTGATCTATAACGGGTCCCACCAATTTTTTCGCTTTACTTGCATAGAAAACACCACTTATTAAAGATTCATTATTGATTCCATCAACAAAGCGTTTTGCACCCTTTTCCAATTTATGAACCATACCCTTGAGAGGTGCCACTATTGGCAACATGATATATTTAAACATAAATCTTTTGTTTGGAGGAAGATCATTCATTACAGCAGTTCCACTGGTAAACCCCGGACTCATAGTAATGAACCGAATATCAGGATTTTTGCGAGCTTCAGAGGACATCCATAAAGCGGCAGTATATTTCACATAACCATATGCCTCCATAGGATCCATTTGTGCATCAAAAAATGATCCGTCTATTACTCCGGCAAATTCATCTACCGACGAATTTTTCAAATCAGGCCGCTTCATTCCCATTTCATCAACGCCTCTTGCCCCCTCTGAACCAGCATACAATGCCACATTATTAAGTTTTTTGGCTTTTAATAGCTCATTCACTAATACCACATGACCGAGTACATTATTCGCAAATAATGAGGTTACACCAAAGGAAGTCTTTTCCATGGGACTTTTTCCGCCCATTCCGCCCGCATTCATGATTATCGCATCAACAGGCTCGTTCAATCCGGCAACTGAGGATCGAACTGAATCAGGATCGGATACATCCATGATTATTATTTCAAATATGGATCTTCCGGTTGACTTTTCAAGAGATTGCTTGGCCTCCCTGGCTTTGGTGAGATTTCTGCATGCCAGATAGATTTTTTCTGTTTCATTTATCATGGCAAGCTGACGAGCGGATTCTTTTCCTAATCCACTATTCGCCCCTGTGATTAGAATGCTTTTATTCATCTTTTTCATTTTTATGTTTGTTTGATACAAAGGTCATAAAAATGAATGCTTTGCTTAGCTCGTTTCAGCCCAAAGACTTCTCATTTTAGCTCACGCGGTATTCTGAAGGGGATAAGCCGTAAGTTGAAGTAAAGTTTCTGTTAAATGTGGCCAATGAATCAAATCCAACATCATAAGCGATATCAGAAACACGGGAACGATCTGACTTTAATAATGAAGCTGCTTTTTCAACTTTCTTTTGCGAAATGTATTTTTTCGGACTTGCATTAAACGATTCTTTAAATTTCCGTTTGAAAGAAGATGTGCTTAAGTGACAGAGTCTGGCCAGTTCATCCACACTCAGGTTTGCATATAGATTGTGCTGAATGGTCGATTTGAATTCAATATCCAAAGGTTTGAAGAGGGCAGCAAGAAAATCTAACTGAGACGGGGCATCCTGCAATTTTGCCATTAATAATACAAACTCCTTCAGTTTTGTCTTAATGATACTTTCATCGGCCAGTTCCGGATTGTCCAGCAGTATAATAATACTTTCCTTAAAATTAGCCAGTAAACGATCCACCTCCACCTGTTTGATATTAAAATCAAACGAGAAATCAGACCTGGATAAGTCAAATTCAAATATTTCCTCCACCAGGGCAGGGTAGAGGATGACAGCAATTACTTCCACATAATCACCAGTTTTTTGTTGCCTTTCACTGCATTCAAAAAAGTAGTTCAGGCACTTGGCAAGTATGGCCTGTTTCTTATTTATATCCAGGTAGACATTTTGTGCCCGCACAGAGACTTCGCCTTCATTTACAAATACAAAACAAGCTTCGTCTTCAAAATATTCTTTAGGAATTCTATCGAAGTAGGGCATAGATTGTTTTCCAAATACTATGCGGTCCTTATACTTTAAATATTTTTCTTCGTGTTTCAAGAGGCTCTAATTGTACAACAGTTTGTAGCCCTGTTCTCAGGACTGTCATTACTGAGAACTCTTAGATGGGTCTGATTGTTCAAATAATAACTGAATTTCCCTGTTCCTTTTGAACGATATCAGTTAATCAGTGATTAACGTTTGGCAATACCTCTTTCCCAATTAGCTCGATTGATTTTTTGAGCTGCAGGTGCGAAAGACCGGCATTATCCATCTGAAAAGTAAATCTGGAAATCCCACCCAATGCTTCGCTGTGCCGGACAATTTTCTCGGCTACCTCTTTGGGACTGCCAACTACCAATGCGCCTAAGGGGCCGGTCTGTGCATCAAAATGGGACCGGGTAACCGGTGGCCAGCCCCGCTCTTTCCCAATGCGGGTAAAAGTCTCAGCATAGCCGGGGTAATAGGCATCTAGGGCTTCCCGGGTCGTATCTGCCACATAGCCCAGTGAATGCAATCCCACTTTCAAGAGTTCAGGTGAATGTCCGGCTTTTTCACCCGCCTCTCTATATGAATCAATCAGGGGCCGAAAGCGATGTGTATTGCCCCCAATAACAGCAACCATGAGTGGCAAACCCAGCGTTCCTGCGCGGATAAAGGAAGCAGGAGTACCTCCTACACCTAACCAGATAGGTAGTTTATGCTGCAAGGGTCTTGGATAGATGGCCTGCTTTCTGAGTTCGGGACGGAATTCCCCTGACCAGTCTACGACTTCATGATCCCTGATCTTTAGCAAGAGATCCAATTTCTCAACAAATAATGCATCGTAATCCTGAAGATCCAGGCCAAACAGTGGAAAGGATTCAGTAAAGGAACCCCGCCCGGCAACGATTTCAGCACGACCACGGGAAATCAGGTCCAGGGTCGCAAAATTCTGAAACACGCGTACCGGATCTGCTGCGCTTAATACAGTTACGGCACTTGTTAAACGAATGCGCTTCGTACGTGATGCCGCTGCTGCAAGAATGATGGAGGGGGCAGAATCCAAAAACTCTTTGCGATAGTGCTCTCCAATTCCAAAAACATCCAGGCCTGCCTTATCAGCTGCTTCAATTCGTTCCAGTAGTTCGGCCAAAGCGCTTGAATTGTCCAGCGTTCTGTCTGTTTCATTGCTATGGGGTGCAGCTGCGAAACTATCTATGCCTATTTCCATGAGAATTGCTTTCTGTTTATCACAATACAAACATAGAACAATTCTAAATAAGCATACTTGAACCTGCTTAAGAATTGTAATTTGATTCCAAAAGGTTCAGTTAATTCTAAAACTTATAGCCAACACTGAAGGATGGAGATGGAAGTTTCTTACCAAGAACTCTTTCATAGTTAATTGAAACAAATCCCTTACTGAAATCGGGCCTTAATACGTACAACTCGGTATACACTCCATTCATATCAAATTGTGAAGGATCCGTTTTTTGAGCCTTGTTCTCCAGTACAATTAGTAATAATAGCAGACCAATTATCAGGACTTCTTTGATGTCTTTCCTAATTCTTGAAGTTTGTCGAGTGAAGTTATACCTGATGCCAATGCATCCATTTCGATTTTCCCGGTTTTTTCCGAATAAAACACAGCTTTGTTTTGCCCCAGAGCATAGCCGATTTCTGCGGTAACCATAGTGCCGATATAGCCATCCGGATTTATAACATAAATGGCGTCCGAAGATTTAATGGCACTAAAATGATCTTCCTGGAGTTTTTTCATCTCCATCATTGAAAGTTCCGGACCTTCAGGCTGAAACAAATAGTAATGCTAAGCTTTTCCAAAGGCGGCTATTTCGTCCTCGGATCAGAATCGATCTTAACTTCAAATTCTTTGGGTGGTGTAGCATGTAAAAGATGCTGCACAAAGTAGTCCCAGCGCCGTCGCATAATGTAGTTGCGGTCCCTTCCGTATCCGTGACGTGCGTTGGGTAGCAGGAGGAAATCATAGTCCTTGTTGGCCTTGATCAGGGCATCCGCTACCAGGTAGGAATTATAGGGAGGAACATTGTCGTCCATGCCTCCATGAATAATCAGAAGTTTTCCCTTCAGGTTCTCAGCATGGCTCTGGTTGGCCTGCATTTCGTAATTGCTTACGCCCTGATCGTCCATAACTTCCAGACCAATGTATCTTTCGCCCCAGTCGTCTTCGTAATTCCGGTTGTCATGATTTCCCGATTCAGCGATCCCAACCTTAAAGAAATCAGGGTACTTAAACATGGCAGCTGCAGTCCCAAATCCTCCACCGGAGTGCCCCCAGATACCCACTCTGTCCAGGTCCAGGAAGTCGTATTTTTGATTCAGTTGCCTTAATCCTGAAACCTGGTCCGGCAGGGTGTTTTCACCCATATCACCATAACAGGCATCATGAAAGGACTTGCATCTGTTGGGATTACAACTTCCCTCCAGGGCCACCACCACGAATCCCAGCTCAGCCAGGGCCTGGTTATCTCCATGTGCTGCCATAAAACTCCAGGAACGTACGCTACCTCCCGTAGGTCCGGGATAGATGTATACAATCACCGGGTACTTCACTCCGGGTTCCATGTCTGTGGGTGTCTGCATGATTCCATACAAGTCCCATCGTTCATCGGCCGATTTGACGGTGAAGGGTGTGGGAGCTTTCCACCCAGTAGCTTCAAGACGAGAAATATCTGCTTTTTCCAGGACGACAAGCAGCTCAGCATTTATATTCCTTACTTCATATACCGGAGGAACATCGGTTTGTGAATACGAATCGATGAAATTGTTCCCATCCGGGGAGAAGCGAATGCTATGATCACCCAGTTCAGGAGTTAGTAGTTGTAGATTTTCTCCGCTGAAATCCACGCGATAGAGATAGCGGTAATAGGGATTACCTTCTTCCTTTCCGCTGGCAATAAAATAGATAACCCGGTTTTCCTTATCAATTCTACTTATTTGCCTGAGCACATAGTCACCGGTGGTGATGGGATGCTTTAATGCACCCGTCTCTGCATCATACATGTAGAGATGCCCCCAGTCGCTGCGCTCCGAATACCAGATAATTTCGTTTGTTTCAGAGAAATACTTCCAGTTGATGGTCCCCTGTCCGGATTCAAATTGTGTCTCAACGATCTCTTCAAAAATATCTTTCACTTCGCCGGTTTTGCAATCGGCGATTCTAACATGTGCTTCTTTATGGTCCCTGCTTGTGGAAACAAATACCAGCTTTTGGCTGTCATCACTCCAGGCCACATCATCCAGGCCTCCTTCACAGGAGATATCATCGCATAGGGTTCCTCTTCGGGCATCGGCAGCCAGTTTCAGGCGAATGATCTCCGGTTCTCCGCTAATATCAATGATCACCCTGTGAATCCGGATAATATCTTCATCACCGGGCAGGGGATACTTCCATTCCATCAGCTCAGGGGCACCAACGGTTGTTTTCACCAGGTACATGGTACTGATATGCCTTTGATCCTGCTGGAAGGTGGCGATCTTTTTGGAGTCGGGCGACCAGCTCAGGATGGGCCTGTTGCTGTGTTTCCATCCGGCATTATCGGTGGCATAGCCAAAATCTTTAATACCATCTGTGGTCAGTGCTTTTTCCTCTCCGGTTTCCACATCTCTGAGCCATAGGTTCCAATCCTTGATAAAGGCAACATACTTTCCATCGGGTGATGCGGTCTCCCTGCGTGATCTCCTTGCAGCTTCCTGCTCAACCTTTCCTTTTTCAAACAATTCCTTCCTGGAGTCTGCGGTAAGGACTTTTCCTTTCTTTGGATTTACCAGCTTATATTCGGAATGATCTTCGGTCAAAGACCTGTACCATACCCTGCCATCGGCAGTCCACTGGGGCCGGATAGCGTTATCAATGAGTTTATTGACATTGCCGCTCAGCATACTTGTTGCATGCTGATAGTCAGCTTCGGTGAGGGTTAGGGTTTCTTGTCCGGATGCCACAAAGCCAATTAAGAGGAAGGCGATCACGGTAAGGGATGTACATTTTCTTTTCATAAGGTCGATAATTATTTACGATAATCTACTGGACGAAAAAGGCTAAAGTACACATTTAACTCCACCTCGATCCATCTCTACAACACATTTATTACACCGGTTGCATTCGGATTTTTCAATACGATTTGCCCTCAATTTAATAAGAAAATCAGGATCATGAATCAACACTCTGGCTGCAGCAATAAAATCAAAACCTGCATTCAGGATCTCCTCTATTCCTTTTCTTGAGTCCACACCCCCCAGGTAGACAAGGGGCATCCTGACTACCTTCCGAATCTCTCTGGCTTGAGCCAGGAAGAAGTTGGGCTCAAACCTATAGCGTTTTACAATAAAGGGCCCAAAAAGAGCCATCGTAATCTTTTCTGCAAAGGAAGAACCATTTTTTATCATTCCTCCCAGGGGCACTTTCCCCCGCATCAGGTAAAAGGGGGTGATGCTTGTAAAACCTCCGCTCAGGACGATGGCCGAACATCCATTTTTCTCCAGCACCATTGAAACATACTTGCAATCGTCAAGCGAGAAGCCTCCTTTAAAACCATCAGCTAAATTCAATTTGACCAGTACGGGAAATTCTTTTCCCACCTTCGCTACAACAGCCCTCAGTACCTCCAGGGGAAATCTGGATCTGTTTTCAATACTTCCGCCGTAGTTATCTTTTCGTTTATTGGTGCGCGGACTCAGAAACTGACTTAGTAAATAACCATGACCCATGTGAATTTCCACGGCATCAAAGCCGATTTCCTTCAGCTTTAGTGCGGCTTCCGCAAAATCATTGACTACCTCCTCCATATCAGTTAAAGACATGGCTCTTGAAAACATGATCCCGGATATGGACCCGTAGGCATTAAACACCCTGCTTGGGGCCAGGGCTTGCCCGATATCCTTGTTTTTGGAGAAATATCCGCAATGGGTGAGTTGCATGGAAACTTTCCCGCCGGCTTTATGAACTTCCTCAGCAAGGACCTTTAGCTTCTTAAGGCTTTGATCATTGATATACATCTGGGTATTGAACGTTCGTCCGCTGGCAGAAACAGCGCCATAACTAACTGTGGTAAGAGCCACATCTCCACGGGCCATGGCAACATGATGATCGATTAGATCCTGGTTGGGGAGGCCATCATCCAGCATTCCTTCGTAAGCAGCTGCTCTTATGAAAACGTTCTTGAGCCGGAGATCGGAATGGCCCAGTCTTTTTTCAGTGAATGCCTGTTCAATTTTTTTCATTTCCAACGAATAAACATAATGAAAATTAGTAACATTGAACTTACCTTAATTCCACCTGAAGATGAGACTGAAGACCCTGACATTAATCGCTACTATATCTCTGCTTATTTCCTGTGAAACGAGCCGTCATCCTTACCAGAATACCAATCTGGATTTCGAAACAAGGGCTGAGGACCTGGTCTCCAGAATGACCCTGGAGGAGAAGGTGAGTCAGCTTACCCACTATGCCGATGCGGTTGAACATCTGGGTATTCCGGAGTATAACTGGTGGAACGAGTGCCTCCATGGGGTGGCCCGTTCAGGAAAAGCAACGGTCTTTCCGCAGGCCATCGGGATGGCAGCCAGCTTCGATCGGGATATGATGTTTCGTATGGCCGATGTGACCTCCACCGAGGCCCGGGCCAAGTACCATGACTATTTCTCAAAGGGGAAACACGGGATGTATCAGGGACTTACTTTCTGGTCGCCCAATATCAATATCTTCAGGGATCCCAGATGGGGCAGGGGGCATGAGACTTACGGAGAAGATCCCTACCTGACAGGGGAGATGGTGTGCAGTTTATTAAGGGCCTGCAGGGCGATGATCCCCGCTATCTGAAAACAGTGGCCACATCCAAACACTATATCGTACACAGTGGCCCGGAATCTTCGCGTCATGAGTTTGATGCCGTGGTCAGCGAGCGCGATTTCAGGGATACCTATCTGCCTGCCTTTAAGAAGACAGTGGAAAAGGGGCATGCTTATTCAGTCATGTGCGCCTACAACCGTTATATGGGTGAACCCTGCTGCGGAAGCGCTCCCATACAGGAGGAACTTCTTAGGGGCGAGTTAGGTTTCCAGGGCTACATAGTCTCAGACTGCGGTGCCATATACGATTTCCATACAGGACACAATGTGGTACGAAACAAGGAGGAGGCAGCTGCACTGGGAGTCCTTGCGGGTACAGATCTCAATTGTGGTGATCAGTATGAAGGACTGGTTGAGGCGGTAAAACAGGGCCTGATAACTGAGGAGGAGATTGATGTGGTGGTGGAACGACTTATGCTGGCCCGAATGAAGCTGGGCATGTTTGATCCCGACGAGATGGTGCCCTGGTCCTCCTACCCGGTGGACACACTGGCTGCGGAGGCTCATAAGGATGTGGCCAGGGAGATGGCCCGAAAGTCCATGGTACTGCTTAAAAATGAAGATCAGACGCTCCCCATAAGCAAAGATGTGAAGCGAGTGGCCGTCATCGGTCCCAATGCCCATAACGTAGATGTGCAGATGGGAAACTACAATGGAACACCCGTGAAACCGGTAAGTGTTCTGGATGGCATCAGGGCAAAACTAGGAGAGGAAACTGAAGTGCGCTATGCACAGGGTTGTCCGCATCATAGTGGACTGCCCTACCTGAGTCCCGTACCTACCGGACTCTTATATACTACCGAGGAGATGGAGGAGAACGGCCTGAATGCAGCGTTCTATCCCAATCTGAATGGGGAAGGTGCTCCTCTTCTTCAGCGGACCGATTCTCTTATTGATGTGTACTGGTGGGATGGGGAGCCTCCGGTGGAAGGCCTTACCGACGATGATTATTCGGTGGAGTGGAGCGGATACCTGCTTCCTCGCAGGAGTGGTACGCACGCCATAGGCGTAAATGGAAAGTATTTCCAGTTCATCTTTGAGGGGGACACCCTGATTCGAAATAACAATATACACCATACCAATAAGATATACAGGAATGTGGATCTGATCGCAGGAAAAGCCTACCGCATCAAGTTGCACATGCAGGATCGTCATAGCGATGCCAACTGTACACTACACTGGCAGGAGCCTGGATTACCCCTGGCATGGGATGCCATACAGGCAGCCAGATGGGCCGATCATGTGGTGCTGGTCATGGGATTAACGGCCCGATTGGAAGGGGAGGAGATGCGTGGACTGGAGCTCGAGGGCTTTCATGCGGGGGACAGGACTTCCCTGGATCTGCCGGCTGTTCAGCGCAGCCTGATTCGTCAGATAGCTGCCACCGGGAAACCGGTTACCCTGGTCCTTATGACCGGTTCAGCGGTCTCCATCTCCAGGGAGCATGCATCTGTTCCAGCTGTGCTACAGGCCTGGTACGGGGGCGAGGCTGCAGGCGAAGCTGTGGCCGATGTCTTGTTTGGCGATTATAATCCGGCAGGAAGGCTGCCCCTGACCTTTTACAATTCGATTGACGACCTGCCTTCCTTTGAAAACTATGATATGGCAGGCCGGACCTATCGTTATTTCGATGGAGAAGTACTCTATCCCTTTGGCTTTGGATTAAGTTATACCACCTTCAGTTATGATAACCTGATTCTTGAAAAAGATGAGATGGGATCGGATGAAAGCATTACAGTTAGTGTCGATATAAGCAACTCGGGCCAGTGGGATGGAGAAGAAGTGGTACAGTTGTATATCCGTGACCAGGAATCGAAAGCAGTCCGCCCCCTGAAAGAGCTAAAGGGATTTGACAGAGTAGCTGTAAAAGCCGGGCAAACAGTAGTGGTAAGCATGATCCTGGGCCCGGATGAATTGGCCTATTACGATACTGCTGCAGGAAGCTACACGGTAGAACCCGGATTGTATGAGATAATGGTGGGCCCATCCTCGGCAGAAGAGAATTTGCTGAAGACAGAATTACTGGTCAGGTAAAGCCTTAGACAATCTGCTTGGAACCATCGCCGATCTCAGCCACGTAGAAGTCGGCATTGAGTCCCGTCCGTTCCTTATACCCGGAACCCACTTCGCGGATAAATGTTTCAACCTGATCTTCTTTTACAATGCTAACGGTGCATCCGCCAAATCCTGCACCCGTCATCCGGCTGCCGATGGTGCCTTCTATTTTTCGGGCTTCCTCCACGAGGGTATCAAGTTCTTTTCCGGTTACCTCATAATCGTCCCGAAGCGAATCATGAGACTGATTCATCAGCTGACCAAAGGACTCCAAATCGCCCTTGTTCAAAGCTTCGATCGCTCCCAGCGTACGGCCGTTTTCGCTAATAACATGGCGTGCTCTTCTAAGCTCCGTCTCGTCCGCAATCAGGTGGGAGAGGGCAGAGAAATCTTCCAGGTTCAAATCACTCAGATGCCTGATATTTTTTCCTTTTTTAATGGCTTCCACAGCAGATTCGCACTGCGATCTACGTTCATTGTATTTTGAATCGGCCAGTCCCCTCCTTTTATTGGTATTGGCAATCACAATCTTCATCCCATCCAGTTTCAATGGAATCCGTTCGTAATCGAGGGTGTCACAATTGAGAAAGAGGGCATGATCTGCGGCGCCCATAGCAGAAGCAAACTGATCCATAATCCCACAGTTTACTCCAACAAATTTATTCTCTGCATTCTGGGAGATCTTTACCAGGTCCATGCGGTCAAAGCCAAATCCGAAAATCTCATTCATGGCAAAAGCCGTTACCATTTCAATGGAGGCTGAGGAGGAGAGTCCGGCACCATGGGGAATATCGCCTGAGTAAAGCAAATCTAAGCCTTCAACTTCTTTGGCTTTTTTTCTCAATTCATTTAGTACTCCCACAGGATAGTTGATCCATGATTTTCCTTCCTTTTCAAAGGGTTCGTCCAGCTTTACCTCTCCGCGGTGATCAAAATTGGTGGTGGCAAAACGAACCAGCCGCTTGTTGTTTTTTCTCACAGCCAGGTAAGTCCCAAAGGACAGGGCACATGGAAATACATATCCGCCATTGTAGTCGGTGTGTTCTCCGATCAAGTTCACCCTTCCCGGTGAAAAATAGACTTGAATCTCATTTTCACTTTCTCCATATAAACTGATGAATGACTCCTTAAGCTGTTCTGTATTCATATCCTTATCCTTTATGAGAAGGTAAAAGTAGAAAAAAATCTGATCAGATATGGAGCAATTTTTACTACTTTAGAACCCTATGTCGCGCGATACCCTATCAAGAAGAATTCTAGTATATACAGGGATTGTTGTGATTACTTCACTTTTCCTGCTCCCCTTTTTGGGCTCGGTCCACCTCTTCGACTCCGATGAGACTAACTACGCAGAAACAGCAAGGGAGATGATTGTTACAGGCGACTACCTGACGGTTCAGGTAGACTTTGAGCCTTTCCCTGAGAAACCTCCGCTATTTTTCTGGCTGCAGGCTATTTCCATGAAAATCTTCGGAATCAATGAATTTGCAGCCCGCTTCCCCAATGTACTATGCGGCATTGTATCTCTGATGATGCTCTATTTCTTTGGACGAAAAATCTATGGTCACCGTTTTGGATTGTTATGGATCCTTTCCTATGGCGCTGCCATTCTTCCCTTCTTTTTCTTTAAATCGGGAATTATCGATCCCTGGTTTAACCTCTTTATTTTTATCGGCTTCGCACTGTTTATATTTTACCTTGATCCGGAGAAGCAGCGAATTAGGCTACGCAATCTGCTTTTATCTGCCTTTTTCTTAGGACTGGCTGTGATGACCAAGGGCCCGGTGGCCACGCTGATTTTCCTGCTCAGCTTTCTGGTCTTCCTGACACTAAGGCGGTTCAGAATCTCCACTTCGGTGAGCCATGTACTTCTATTTATCGTGGTGCTCACCCTGGTTGGAGGAAGCTGGTTTGTATTTCAGGCTGCCAGTGGAAATTCGGGAATTATCAGAGAATTCATCTCCTACCAGGTGAAATTGCTTTCTTCTGAAAGCAGCGTTCACGATGGATTTTTCGGCTATCACCTGGTGGTATTGCTGGTAGGGGTCTTTCCCGCATCGGTGATTGCCATGAAGAGCATCACCAAGAAAGCGGAAGATACGGAACTGCAAAGCCTGTTTAAGCAATGGATGTACATTTTGTCTCTTGTGGTATTGATCATTTTCTCCATTGTAAATACCAAACTTCTGCATTATAGTTCTCTGGCCTATTTCCCTCTTACTTTTCTGGCGGCCTGGGTCTGGGATAAGTGGCTCGACCGAAAGATTGAGATAGGGAGATGGCAGGTCCTTCTGATTTTTCTGATTACCCTGGTTCTTGCTGGCATAGGCATTATTTTCCCTTTGATAACAGACCATTACGACTGGTTGCTCAGTAAAAATTTTTCCTTTATGGATCCATATGTCAGCGAAGCAATCAAACGAGATGTGCACTGGAGTGGGTATGAATGGCTTGTGGGCTTGTTCCTGATACTTGGTGTTATCGTAGCATCAGTACAGATCCTTCGCAGATACTGGAGCGGAATGCTGGTTCTGCACCTGGTTATTTTGTTGTATGTCTTTGTCTCAATATCCATGTTCTCAGGGAGATTTGAAGGCTATAGTCAACGGGTGGCCATCAAATTTTACAAGAGCCTGCGTGGACAGGATGTATATGTAAATACACTTGGATTCAAGAGCTATTCACATCTTTTCTATTTTGATAAGCAACCCTCGGATGAGGATGACAGTATCGAGCGCTTAATGACCGATCAGCTGGACAAGGATGCTTATTTTGTGATTCAGCTTAGTAAAAAAGAAATTTACCTGGAACGCTATCCGGATCTGGAAATAATCCTTGAAAAAGATGGTTATCTGTTCACTGTTAGGCGAGCCGGACCTTTAGACCCCTGATCCCATGAAAATACATCTGCTTGTACTCCTGTTAAGCTTTTGCGTGATAGCACCAGGCTTTGCCCAGGATCATGATACCGTTTCCTTAAAGGTTCAGAAATATAAGAACAGGGTAGAAGTTCGTATTGATGGAGAAATATTTACCACCTACAGCTTTGATCCATCGCTGGAGAAACCTATTCTCTTTCCGGTCCATGCACCAGATGGGACTATCGTTACGAGGGGATATCCGCTAGTTCCCAGGGAGAAGGAACGGGTCGATCATCCACACCAGGTGGGTCTGTGGCTTAATTTTGGAGATGTGAATGGATACGACTTCTGGAACAACTCTTCTGCGGTTCCGGATGAACGCAAAGGAGCATATGGAAGGATCGTACACCGGTCCATCGAGAAGGCAGAGACCTCAGGAAAAGATGGATTGCTAAAGGTGAAAATGGATTGGATGGCCCCGGATAATGAGCAGGCCGAGAAACTGATTGATGAGTCCACCACCTTTATTTTCAGAGCTGAAAATGGAGCATGGATGGTGGACCGGATCACCAGGCTTACTGCTGTGAAAGACAAGGTTATTTTTACCGACAATAAAGAGGGCATGCTGGCTATTCGGGTCGACCGGGCCTTTGAACACCCCTCAGATAATCCAGTGATCTTTACAAATAAGTCAGGTAAATCAAGTGGGGAGGCGGTTCTGGATAACAGGGGTGTTACAGGCTGGTACAGGAACAGCGAAGGAGATGAAGGTCTTGCTGCATGGGGCAAAAATGCCGGGTGGGTGGTGCTAAGCGGTACCAAGAATAGTTCCGATTGCTCACTGATACTGATGGATCACCCCGAAAACATCAATTATCCGTCTTGCTGGCATGCCAGGGGATATGGTCTCTTTTCGGTGAATAACCTGGGTCGCCGGGTTTATAACAGGAAGCTGGAGAAGTTTCAGTTGGTGCTGGGAAAAGGTGAAACCCTGATCCTCCGACACAGGTTTGTTGTGGCCAATGGCAAGCTGAAACGCCAGGAGCTGGAAGCACTGTACAGCGATTTTATTTCGGAATAATACAATATGGAGAAGTCGCAATACACTGTTTAAACATCTTAATGTTTATTCTGTTATTATATTGTTATTAATTTAATATAAGCTAAAGAACATTGTGGTATGAAATTTAAGATCGGATTAATGATCGCCTCGATTTTCGTGGTGATTGTTCAAATACAAGCTCAGCAGGAACCAGCTACGGAAGCTGGTGAAGACTTTGACCTCTATGCTGCCATTGGACTTTTCGAAGAATCAGAGGATCTGGAAGACTTTGAGAAGAAGCTTAACAGCGAAGCTAATGATGTAAATAACCTGGACCTGAACGAGGATGACGAAGTGGACATGGTCAGGATAAATGAGTATACAGAAGGAAATACCCGGATATTTGTACTTCAGGCAGTAATCGGGGATAACGATTACCAGGATATAGCGGTCATCGAGCTCGAAAAATTCGGAGAAGATGAGATTTCAGGCCAGATCATAGGCGATGAAGAAATCTATGGCCCGGATTATATTATTGAGCCGGCCGAGGTGACCGCCAGCCTGGATGTATCATCCCCCATGGCAGTATATGTAAGTGTGCACCTGTGGAGGCCCATGAGGTCTATCTACAGTCCGGGTAGGGTTCTGTTTGTCAGCGCCGTTACCTGGAGAGCCCGTCCGGTCTGGTTCCGGCCCCGGAGTCCCGTCGCAAGAGCTACTTACAGAAACAAGGCCAATCGCTGGCATAGTCACAGATACCGGGCCACCAAATCGAGGCACAGCCCACGGGGAAGAAGTATGTATTCCAGTAAGCGAAAGACATCTCCTACCGCGAAAAAGCACTATGGACATAAATCCAACCAGCAACAAAAGCAACAGCAGAACAAACAGCAACAACAGAAGCAACAGCAGCAGCAAAAGAAGCAATCAAGCAAACAGCAGCAGTCAAGAAAGAGATGATGGAGGCTTAGATTGTTAGATTCCTCTAACTCAGGAGCACCACTTCTCCTGGCTGCTTTGTGAACCGTTGCCTTAATAATCGATTTAAGTGAGGTCCTTCAGAATGGTATTTTGAAGGACCTTTCTCATATATCCTTTCAAAATACTTCATAACAATACGATGATATGGATATTGGTCAGTACATTAATCATTAAATTTGTAATGAAATGAAAGCAATCATGAATCTACATGAAAAGAAGTTAGAGCTAGTTCAGCTACTCTTAAATACAGAGAAACCTTCCGTATTAAAAAAAGTTGAGGCTGTATTATTGAGTGAGAAGGATATGGATTGGTGGGATGGAATAAGTCAGGCTGAAAAGAAGGCGATCGAGAGAGGAATTGCTGAAGCTGATAGCGGTAAGCTAACTCCCCATTCAGCTGTAATGGAGGAAATCAGGGCAAGGTACAAGCTGGATAAATGAGGATTAGGTGGACAACAACTGCCAAACAATCTTATTTCAATGTTCTGGATTACTTAAAAGACACCTGGTCGGAAAGAGAATCAATTAGTTTTATTGAAGAAGTTGATAATCTTCTTGATCAGATTGCACGTTACCCAAAGATGTTCCCGGAGTCAAGTAAAAAGAGCCATGTCAGGAAGGCTTTTATTACCAAGCATAATACTCTATATTATCAATATAATCAACTGAAAAAAGAACTGGTGTTGCTTACCTTTTGGGATAATAGGCAGGATCCTGAGAAAATGATTTACTAGTCTATTCCCTATCATAATCTTGAAATCGCATTTTGCGACATCAAGTTGGGGAGGCCTCAGATATGCACATTCTAATTCAGTTGTACCACTTCACCTGTCCGGCTGCTTTCATAGGCCGCTTCTATGACGCGGATTACATCTCTTGCTTCTGGTATTGGAGATCACAAATTGCGACCTTAAAGATTTATTGAATTAGCTATACGAAATCCTTTGTAATGTAATGAAAGAAGACCTGCCAGTCGGACTACCTGATGAATTTGTCCTGGAAAAGATCTATATCATCAGAGATAAAAAAGTAATGCTAGACAAGGATCTGGCAGAGCTATATGGAGTTGAAACCAAAGTTTTAAAGCAAGCGGTTCGCAGAAATATAGATCGCTTTCCTGATGATTTCCTGTTTGAACTTAGTAATGAGGAATTTACATTCTTGAGGTCAAAATTTGTGACCTCAAGTTGGGGTGGTGTTCGATATGTCCCTATGGCGTTCACAGAGCAAGGGGTGGCTATGCTCTCAAGCGTAGTAAATAGTAAGAAGGCAATACAGGTAAACATCCAGATCATGCGTGTATTTACACGTATGCGAGAGATGCTGGAAGATACTCTCAGTCTGAAATTGGATATTGAAGAGATCAAGAAGAAACTAAAGAATCAAGATAAAAACATTGAGTTAGTTTTCATATATCTGGATGAACTCATTGAGAAACATGAAAACCCTAATCCGAGACCCAGAGTAGGTTTCAAAAGACAAGATGAAGGGTAGATCTTGAGAGTCCTCCCCACCTCTAGGCTAATCGCACCACTTCTCCTATCCGGCTGCTTTCATAGGCCGCTTCTATAACGCGGATTACATCCCTTGCCTGTCCGGCAGTGACGATCAGCGGGACATCCTTGCGTATGGCATCATAGATATTGTCGTAGTATTCCATGTAATTACCAGCCAGGAGAGGATACTCAGATTCGATGTGTTCCCCTTCGAAATCGGTATTAATTTTAGCGTGGCTGAACGAGGGATCCAAACCCCATCCTTCTGATCCAGGGATTTTACCATCTTTTAAATCCCGCTCCTGAGGATCCGAACCCCAGGCCAGGAAACTGCCTTCGGTTCCATGAAGCATAAAACTAGGTCCCGGCTCCCGTACCAGGTAACTGGAGCGCAGCATGCATTTGAAATCGGGATAATGTAGCCAGAGGTCGTAGCTGTCATCGGTAAGCGCACCATCTCTGAGCATACGCGTATCACAGAACAACCTGTCGGGCATGCCAAAGAGATTCAGAGCCTGGTCCACCAGGTGCGATCCCAGGTTGTAGAGGGTGCCGGTACCGTTGGCCTGGTCCTTCCACGATGCTTTGATGTAGTTTCGGAAGCGATCAAAATGGACCTCAAAATCCACCAGACGACCCAGCTTGCCGGAAGCCAGAACCTCCTGTACGGTGCGATACACCCCATCCCAGCGTCTGTTGTGATATACACTTAGCACAACACCATGCTTGTCAGCTATCTCAATCAGTTGATCTGCTTCACTAGTAAGAAGAGTGAACGGCTTTTCCACCACCACATGTTTACCGGCCTCCATGGCACGTTTTGCCATATCCACGTGCAGATGATCGGGCGTGTTGACCACCACCAGCTCGACGGCAGGATCATCGATTATGGCATCAAAACTCCTGACCAGCTGCGATCCCGGATGTTTATCTTTGGATTCGTGCTTGTTTCTTTCCAGGATCTTAGATACTTTATATCCAGGGTGTGCTTCGAGAAGCGGACCGTGAAAGACGAGTCCCGACATTCCATAGGAGCAGAGTGCTGTGTTGATTGGATTCATGGTATGATTTTAGCACACCAAATTAATAAAATTTTGTTCATTACCTTTGCAGCTTAACAGGGGAAGATAAGAGATGAATTACGATCAGAATATATTTGAGGGTGGACGGAAAATACCACTGGTGGAGGAGTTCTACACCATCCAGGGAGAAGGTTTTCATACGGGAAAAGCCGCCTACTTATCAGGGTAGGAGGCTGTGATGTGGGATGTAGCTGGTGTGATACCAAGTTCTCCTGGAACCCCAAGCTTCACCCGGTGGTACCCGCTGAGCAGATTATCTCTCATATCATGGAATACCCTGCTGCCGCAGTAGTAGTTACAGGGGGGGAACCGCTTATGGTTAATATGGAGTACCTTACTGGGATGCTGAAAGAGCAGGGCATCGAAACCTTCCTGGAAACAAGTGGAGCCTATTCACTCAGCGGTAGCTGGGACTGGATATGTCTCTCACCCAAGAAGAATGCCCCACCCCTTGAAGACATTTTTCCTGAAGCGCACGAATTGAAGGTTATTATATCGACGGAGGAGGATATTGAATGGGCGCTGGAAAATGCTTCAAAGGTGAGCGAAAACTGCAAACTCTACCTGCAGCCCGAATGGAGCAAAAGGGAGGAGATACTTCCCCTGATCATTGACTTTTCCAAGCAGAATCCCCGTTGGATGATTTCCCTTCAGTCGCACAAATACATGCATATCCCATAGATGAATCTCAGAAAAGCCATAGGATTGATTCTCCTGCTTACCCTTACACCAGGACTCTTTGGACAATACTATAGCTCTGATTCAAAAAAAGCAATAAAGCGCTTTAAAGAAGCACGCACCTGTTTAAATGAGCTGGACTATGCCTGTGTGGAGGAATCCCTCCTGAAGGCCATTAAAGCTGACGACCAGTTTATAGAGGCCTACCAGATGCTGGCGCAATTATGTTACGAGCAAGGGCGTTTGGATGAGGCCATAGGGTATTATAGCCAAACACTGGACATTGATCCCGAGGGGAATCCCGAAGGATACAGATTGCTGGCTGGACTAAAACAGATGGTCGGTGATTATGCCGGTGCGCTGGAGCTGGCAGAGCAGTATCTTGCCTTTCCTCCTGAAAAGCTAAAAAACCGAAGCAAAGGAGCATCCCTTCGGGAGAGCTGCCTCTTCGCTCTGATAGCCATCAAAAATCCTGTTCCCTTTCAGCCTGAAAACCTGGGACCTGAAGTAAATTCAGAATACAGCGAGTACTGGCCCGCCCTTTCTGTGGATGAGCAGATGCTGATGTTCACCGTCATGCTGCCCCTTCCAAATCAAACAGGGGAGGAGCCACTCAAGTTGCATGAGGACTTTTTCTACTCCAACTGGAACGATGATGCCTGGGAAGCCCGCAAAAACGCAGGTGTACCGCTGAACACTCCCGATAATGAAGGTGCCCAATCCCTGACAGCGGATGGGAAAATGCTGTGGTTCACTGCCTGTAACCGCCGGAGCGGACAGGGGATGTGCGACCTCTACTATTCCTTCTGGGAAGGGGACAGATGGAGCAATCCCAAAAATGCAGGCAGTCCCATCAACAGCCGATACAGTGAAAAGCATCCCACCATATCGGCCGATGGCAGAAAACTTTATTTCACCTCCAATCGTCCGGGAGGCCTGGGATCCTACGATATATGGATGTCCGAACGGGCCGGAGATGGCTGGAGCGATCCGGTAAACCTGGGCGATTCGGTGAATACCACGGGGCTGGAGCAAAGTCCGTTTATTCATCCCGATCAGCAGAGCCTCTACTTCTCATCCACAGGCTGGCCGGGAATGGGCCAGGGAGACCTCTTTCTCACAAGACTTAAGCGGGAATCGGCTTGGTCAATACCGGAAAATCTGGGATATCCCATCAATACCCATGACGATGATATTGGTCTGAGTCTGAATGCCAGGGGCGATCGCGCCTATTTTGCCTCCAACCGGGGAGCAGGAACGGATACGGATATATATTCCTTCGAGATGCCCGTGGAGCTGCGGCCAGTGCCTGTATCCTATATGACAGGGAGGGTCCATGATTCCCGTAATATGAGAGGAATCAAGGCGGTCTTGCAGCTGATCGACCTGGAGACCGAAGAAGCTGTCATGGAGATGGAGTCCCAGGCAGGTGAAGGCGATTACTTACTATCCCTGCCAACAGACCGTGATTATGCCCTGAATGTTTCGGCAGATGGCTACCTTTTTTATTCAGATCATTTTACCTTTACAGGACTGCATACACAGGCCAAACCCATGCGCAGGGATGTGCCCATGGAGAAGATACGTGTGGGCAGTGTAGTGGTGCTGCAGAATATCTTTTATGCCACGGGATCCTACCAACTGGAGCCGGCATCCAGGGTGGAGTTGAACCGGGTGTATGATTTTCTTATGTTAAATCCGGCCGTCGGGGTGGAAATTAGCGGTCACACCGATAATACCGGAACACCGGAACTGAACCTTAGCTTATCGGAACAAAGGGCGAAGAGTGTGGTGAAATACCTGGTTAACAAGGGGATTGAAACCAGGAGATTGAAAGCAGCCGGTTACGGTGAGACTGTGGCAGTGGCCGACAATCAAACTGAGGAGGGCAGGGCCATGAACCGAAGGACTGAGTTGAAAATAGTAGCCATTGATGAATAATTTGAAAATCATATTTGAGGAGATTCCGGATCACCTAAAGGATAAATCTACTCTTATTACCCAGCTGATGTTTGTATCCATCTTCGGCCTGGTATTCATCAACATCTATGCCCCATTTAATGCCTCCACCTGGACCGAATCTCCTCAAATATGATTTTCTTATGTTAAATCCGGC
>PVMS01128491.1_pt1 | contig 22226 bp, 15 predicted proteins | sample 1853461 | NCBI WGS metagenome assembly PVMS01 (sample SAMN08582032, study PRJNA380276) | Marine sediment metagenome, whole genome shotgun sequencing project. | isolation source: ocean sediment barecode stripped | collected 2017 | reverse complement strand
GTTACGATGGCACTGACACGATTGATGTCGGCAACAGTAGCGAAGCGCTGAACGACCAGCAGAATGCAACGGCTGGCAACGTTCTGGTTCTCGTCTTCACGGTACAGGTGCAATAACGGAATAGCGTTGAAACTGCCGTTTCTAGCATGACGCCCGGCGGGCGCGGCCTTTAGGCCTGCGCCCGCTACGGCGCGTTTGCCTGAAACGCAAGACGCTTATTCGTTAATGGTGCCGACACCACCAGGATTGGTGGCGTCGATGCGCATTGGACTCCGGTGAGACTGCCGTGTTCGTGCGCAGACGATGGTCACCACGAAAAAGACGCAGGCGAAAGTCTGCGGCGGTGATGCGTGCGCCTCATCGTTGCGAAAACGATGCGATTGCTGTGATCAGTAAACGCCGTAAAGCCATAGCGTGGCTAACGCTATTGTGCTGGTTCTTCAGTGGACCGGCAGGCGTTTATGCGGCCACGAACTCCGCGACCGGCGGAATCAATGGCATCAACAACGGCACTCTTGTCAATGGCGACGGCACAGGAGCCGCGCAGATTGAGATCAACTCCGTCCAGCTGGCGCTGGTCAAGGAAGCACGAGATCTCGCAGGCACGGTACTGGCTGCTGGTGCAAACGTCGCACCAAGCCAGGAAATATACTTCGTACTTTACGTCGATAACATTACTGACTTCCTCGCCTATCGCTTTACGATCGAAGACGCGATCGATGAAACCCAGTTCACTTACACGCCAAACAGTCTTGAAACGACGACTGTTGTCAGCGGCTCGAATGCTGCTGCACGTTGGGCAGGTATCTGGGCGCCGCTGACAGATGCACTCGGTGGTCCCGATGATGAAGCGTCGGTCCTCGACACCGGCGGTCCGGCGGGTCTCGATAACGTAACTATCGGCGATGTAACAGGGCAGGCGAACCTGCCGCTGCAAATTCCCGCCCAGACGCAATGGGCAATTCGTTTCAGGGTGACGGTGAACTAATGGGCCGCCTCATCCGACATCTCATTCTTATTACGGGCTTGTGGATCCTGCTGCCAGCGATGGCGTTTGCACAAGTCATACAGAATTCCGCGACAGGTGAGCTGAATGCGCTCAGCCTCGATCTGTCGCAGGCAACCATTACGCTCAACAGATCCGTCCTTGTAGACCCGGGTAATTCCACCGTGACGGTCGATCCGCCGATCGTCACCGCTGATGGCGTCGCATTCAGTACGATCACGGTGACATTGCGAGACGGCCTGAACCAGCCGCTCGTCGGTCGAGTGGTCTCCCTCGCATCGAGTCGTGGTGTGCTCGACGTGGTGACCCAGCCACTCAATCCAACCGACGTCAATGGTGTCACTACCGGCGAGATACGCTCGACCTTGAATGGCCCGGCACTGATATTGGCAACCGATGTCGCTGAGGGCGTCCTGTTGAATGATCAGCCGCAGGTGCTGTTCACCCTGGGCGAGGTTCTTCTGTTAACGAAGATCGTCAATCCTGGCAAAGCGACGGTGGGCGATGTCGTGACCTACACGGTCGCCATTCAGAACACGACCACGAACACGATATCGTCGGTACGCATCGTTGACGCGGCGTCGCCGGTGTTGTCTTACGTACCCGGCACAGCCCGCCTTGACGGCAATGCCATCGCCGATCCGCTACTGGGTCCGCCCATGATCTTTGATGTGGGCGATGTACTTGCGTTCGCGGACACCAACGGCAACGGCGTAGCCGACCCGGGCGAGGGCGGTTACCACGTCTTGTCGTACAGCATGATCGTCGGTGCCGGCGCCAGAGTGGGTACCTACGCTAACCGAGCTGTGGCGGTCGTTGTCTGCGACACCTGTGAAATTTCGGCGCCTGCGAGCGTCGACCTCGAGATCACGTCTGATCCGATTTTCGACTTGGGAACGGTGATCGGCAAAGTCTTCTACGATCTTGACGGCGACGGTTGGCAGGATCGCGGCGAGACAGGCATCAGCGGCGCGATGGTCGTGCTGGACACCGGCACCTACGCACTGACCGATGCGCATGGCCGCTTCCACTTCCCGGCTATCCAGCCGGGACAGCGCATGGTCAAGCTAAATCTGAACAGCATCGCCGGCAACGCCCGGGCGACCACCAGCGACAAGAAGGTACTTAGCGTCACGCCTGGCCTGCTCGCGAAAGCGAATTTCGGCATCAATTACGATTTCGAGACGGATCGATTGGTCGTGAAGGCAAGCACGGCATCAGCATGAACAGCGTCAACGATAAATTGCCGGACCGGATCGCCGGTAGCGCGAGTAACTTAAGTGCTGTCATCAACGGTGTGCCACTCATGTTTGCCGGCGTGAACGTATCCCTCCTGGATGTCGATAGCACTTCGATCATTCACATGGGTGAGACCGGAGACGTCGAGCCATTGCGGTTTGCTTTGGATGGCACGGTGCCAGGTCGGTCGGTCGAACGTTGGACGTTGAAGATCTGGCGTGGCGATAACAACATCATCAAGAGCATCACGGGGTCGGGCGAGCTGCCTGATCGGATCGTGTGGGACGATATCCCCGAAATGCAGAGGCTGGTGAAGCCGGGTCTCGTGTATTTCTATCAACTGGAGATCGAAGAACCGAACATGCGCGCGACAAGTCGCCGCGGCATGTTTGGCGTCAATCGCAGCACATCGGTATCACTGAAACTGAGCGGCGGCGCATTCGTCGTCAATTCGTCGGAGTTGACCGATCAGGCCAGGAGTCTGCTTGCCGAGTCGGCCGGGATCATGCGCCAGCATCCGGATGAAATCGTACAGATTCATGGACATACGGACTCTGTAGGGGCCAGCGAGAGAAACCAGGCCCTGTCGGAGCGTCGGGCGAGATCAGCTTACAAATACCTGGTTGATGTATTGGGCCTCGCCCCGAGCCGATTTGTGGTCAAGGGATTTGGCGAAAGCCAGCCGATTGCGAGCAATGACTCCGAGACTGGCCGGCGTATGAATCGCAGAGTGGAGATTGTCGGCGAGTTGACCGAGGTAGAACGAGCACGCCTGTACAGGACACGTACCAATGAGTTGCGGGCTGTTATGAACGGCAAGGCCATGGAGCTTGGCAGTCACGGCCAGTTCAACACGATGATGGACGGCGCAGGCCACGACATGGTCGATCTGCAAATGACTGATGAAATCGGCCGGAGTATCGATACGACGATTGCGCTTCCGTTGCTGCAGGTAATCCAGCCAAGCGGCATGGAATATCGGCCGTTCGAGGAAGGCCAGTCATGGACTCGCGAGACCGGACTGGTACCGCCGGATGCCGAATACGCCTATCACCTGGTCGCCAGGACGGACGTCGGAAATTATGTCGAGCTCGACAGACAGCCGCTGGAGGTCGATGAGACGGGACAATTTGAGTCGCCGCTGACATTGAAACCGGGACGCAACGCGTTTGTGCTGAGTGCAAGAAACGCGAAGGGATTCGTGCGCTACGCCAACGTGCAGGTCACGGTCAAGACGAACAACGACGGCATCCCGATTCTCGCCGTCGAGCCGATCCCAAGCCTCGTTCTGCAGTTGCCGCCGAAGGGCGTGGCAATGCGTAGCTCCAACCTGGTCGTGCCGGGTTATACAGATCCGGGTAATACCGTCACCATCAACGATCAAGCGGTGGACGTCGACGAGAACGGTCATTTCTTCACGAGCATGCCGCTGCGACTCGGTACCAATACGATTGTGACTACCGTGACCGACAAAGACGGATACACGGGCGGCATCGCGCGCGATATCGAGTACGCCGGTGATGCGTTGTTCATCATGGCGCTGGCGGACGGCAAGGTCAGTCAGATAAGCCGTGAAGGCAATCTGCAGGCTGCGGGTGCCGACACGCTCGACGAAGTGAAGACCGAGGGCAGGATTGCGCTCTACATGAAGGGCACCGTGCTCGGCAAATATCTGATCACGGCGGCGTTCGACACCGGCGCAGGCGAAATCGACACATTGTTCAGCGAAATCGACTCGATCGAAAACGACCGGCTGATCACGAACCTCGATCCGGATACGATCTACCCGGTCTACGGTGATGACAGCACCCTGGTCTATGACACCGAGTCGCAGGGCAAACTTTACCTTGCGCTGGAAGGCGAACATCTCGAGGCGGTCGTCGGTAATTACGCCCTTAACTTCACCGATACCGAACTAACGGCGTATCAGCGCACCTTGTATGGCGCTCGGCTTGAATGGAACTCGAAGGGCAAGACGGTTGATAACGAATCGAATACGGAAGCCGAGCTGTTTGTGGCGCAAGTCGATCAAATGCCGGTACGCGACCAGATTGCGGCGACCGGCGGCTCACTGTATTTCCTCAGCCAGACCGAGATCGTCCAGGGTAGTGAACAGGTATCGCTGCTGGTACACGATCAGAACACCGGGCTCTTGTTGCAGCGCATAACGCAGCAACGCAACGTGGATTACAACATCAAGTACCGGGAAGGTCGCATCTGGTTCACGCGACCGATCTCGAGCGTCATTGCTGATGGCACACTGATCGGTTCGAACTTGCTGTCGGGTAACCCGGTAACGATCCAGGTGGACTACGAGACGCCGGTAACCGGGCTCGAAGCCGGCATCAGCGGTGCGCGCTTCAAGCAGCGCTTCGCCGATGGGCGTTTCAATATTGGAGGTATCCATGTCGAGGATGACGCCGGCTCCGGGGGCTATACGCTCGACGGCCTGGATATGGAGATCAAGCTGCAGACCGCACGCATCGTGGCGGAGTTTGCACAGTCCGAGGGCACGGACTCGCTCTTGTTCCGAAGCGACGATGGCGGCTTGCAGTTCTCGCCGGTGACGGCTGGAACGGCGCAGGATGGATCGGCTTACAAGGTTGCCGCCGAGTTCGATGCGGGCGCCTGGTTCGGATCACCGGGCCGACTGCTTGGTAGCGCGTATTACAAGCAACTCGATGCCGGATTCATCTCCAACGGCAACTTCTCGCTGGACGACGATCGTCAGTACGGTGCCGTACTCGACTACAAGATCAACGATCTCAATTCCGTGCTGTTCCGTATCGACGATCAGCAACAGGGACAAAACATCTCATCGACGCTGACGTCTCTGAACTACCGCCACACACGCGACCGTTGGGCGTTGCAAGGCGAGTACATGGATCGGCAGGTCAGTACGCTGGGAGCCAGCAGTTCTGCCGTCGCGGTTCGGGCGAGTTACGACTGGACCAACAGCCTGACGGCATCGCTTGAGCACCAACAGTCGATATCCGGCGTCGACGGTACGCAGTCGGCTGCCGGCGTGGAATACGCATTCAGAGAGAAACTGCTGCTGTCGGGCCGTTACGTGGTGGGCGCGGATGGCGAGGCATTCCAGGGCGGCGCCAGTTGGGACACGCCGTTCGGCAGGCTCTACGCACAACAGCAATTGCTCGGACCGGACTCGGCCGATGATTCCGGCAACACCGTGATCGGTGCTGAAGCCCCATTCGGCGCCGGCGGAACAGTCTATTCGGAATATCAATGGGATCGTAGTGGCGATCGACGCGGGCTTCGCTCGATAACCGGCATCCGGCGCGACTGGGCCGTCACCGAAGGCCTGTCATTGCTCGTGTCCGGCGAACAGACTTCATTGCAGGCGGCGGGTGGCGGCGAAGACGAACTGAATGCGTTGATCGGTGGCGCCAGCTTCGACCGCAATGGCATCAAGTTCAGCACCCGCAACGAATGGCGACGACAACGAGGCAGCAGGGCGCTCGATCAATTCGCGACATTTAACTATGGCGAAATAAAACTGCGCTCCGGATTCACGTTCCTCGGCGAATATCGTCAGAGCAAGTCCGAGGACATGTTGCAGCCGGATCAATCGACCGACTTCCAGGAGATGAGCATCGGCTTCGCGATACGACCCATCGATCACGATCGCTGGAACGTACTCTTTAAACTCTCGAGCCTCGACAGCGAAGCGACGCCGGCACAAGTCGATCCTCGATACGACAACAGTACTGCCGACCTGTTCGCAACCGACTGGTCCGTGCAGCTTCACAAGCGTATCGAGTGGGTCGGTAAACAGGCGTTCAAGAAAAAGCTTACCGAACCGACCGGCCTGTCAGGCATTGAAACGAATACCTCATTGAGTATTCAGCGATTTAACTTCGAGATTCCATGGGATCTCTCGATCGGCGCGGAGTATCGCCGGCTGTATCAGAAGGAAGCCGACGATACGCGGTCCGGATTCCTGGGCGAATTGATGTGGAACCGCTTCGAGCACATCGGGCTTGGGCTGGGTTACAACTTCACTGACTTCTCGAGTGATCTGCGCTTTGACAGCGATTACTCGGAGTCAGGTTGGTTCCTGCGTTTGCAGGGCAAGTATTAATGGAATGTAAATGGTCATGAACGAAGACATTCAAAAATCTGATGACGAGATGCGGGTCGTAAACGATCGCCGCCAGGCTAGATTCGTACTGCTTTCCGAGGCAGCCATGGTGGCTTCCTGCGTACTCGTGTTTTTCGGATTTCTGTCGATTCTAATCAGAATCGTTTTCCCGGCAGGTTCTTCAATGATCATCGATCCGGACGCCAGTGCAGTCGCGGACGTCTCCTGGAGCGGCGACGTGGAACTCGGCATCAACGCGGAAAACGGTAATGTCGAACAGCTGTTCGCCGGAGAGATACTACAGATTCAACGGCGCGTGCAGCGTCGCGGCGCAAATACCCTGACCTGGAACGACGCCAACATCGGTGACAAAGTCGTGCGTAACGATGCCGTGCAGACTTTTTCTCACTCCACCGCTGTGGTTGAAGTCAACAATGACAGTCAATTGACGATGGGCGAGAACTCCCTGATCGTATTCGATCAGCAAGAGGCTGATCCGTTTCTCGCTAATTCAAATTCTGTGCTCGTTATGATTGAAGGAGAGCTGTCTGGCACCCTCTCCAGCGCCACGAAGTCACGCGTCCGATTCGGCGTCAATCTGCCCAACAGCGATGTCACCTTGCAATCCCGAAGTCCCGGCGCCGATGTCCAATTCCTGATTACCGTCAATGACGATCAGTCGACGACCGTGAACATTGTTGAAGGAACGGCACAAATCGTTGGCACGGATGGCACGCTGACGACCATCGGCGATCAGCAGTCCGTCACGATCGACTCGTCCGGAACCGATCTACGGGTGAGCCAGTTGTCGAAGGCTCCACAGCCTCTCGGCCCCTCGAACAACTCGGCAGTTACCTACCGCAATGTGCCTCAGGAGATCGAGTTCACGTGGAACCCGGTACGCTATGCCGACCGCTATCACATTGTCGTCGCCAGGGATCCGGAGTTTGTCGACCGAGTGGTCGACGATGACGTAGTCGGAACCACGTTTACTCACGGCGCATTGGGCTCAGGAACTTACTACTGGGCCGTGCGAAGTCGTGTTGGACATTCGCAGAGTGAGTCGAGTGCCGTGCGCCGACTCAAGGTAGCGCAGGACAACGAACCGCCGACGCTGGTGCTTGATCCGGCACCCGACACCATTCAGGCTGGCGCCTGGCGCCTGCTCGGACGGACAGATGCGGACGCAATTGTTTTCGTCGATGAGATACCCGTTGAGCACGACGGCGGGCGCATCGACCACCCCTTTGAACTAAGACCCGGCGCCAACATCATCGTAGTAAAGGCTATCGATGAAGTTGGCAATCTGAGCTATGCCTCACTGTTAGTAAACGCGAAGTGACAAGATCATGAACAAATTCTCATTCCCCATTCGACTAAAAGTACTGGTCGCTGTGCTGGTAATGCTGATGCTCGTCGTCGGCGTCATTACGGCGACGATGGCGAACCTGTTTCAGCAGGACAAGACTGCATACGTACGCGACTTCAGTGCGGCGGTGACGGGCAACATGCGGGCTGAAGTGGAGACCATCCTCGACAGCCGGCTGAGCGCGACCGTGGTGCTTGCCGAAGTCCTTTTCGCGGACTACATCGACCCGGTTGCCAAGCAGCAGCTCGCCAGGCCGATGTTCGGCGCTTATCCGGACTTGCTGGCCCTCGTCACCGTAAGCGCTAGCGGTGAGCCTCTCTCGCTCGTTAACAATGCAGCGCTTCGCGATGCCGGCATCGAGGTCGCCCAGGTACGCGAGTTGTCCTCGCTTACAGAGTCGCACGAAGCTGGCACCGTCCAGATTCGCAGCGCTCTTGGCGATAGCGGTGCCGGGGCGATCAGCCTTACCGTGGGCCATCGCATGCCGCAAGGAGATGAGGAGCGTGCCGTCGTTGCCTTGATTTCGTCTGCCGATCTTACCCAGGTATTGCGCCGTGGCAGGCCGCTCGATTCGGTTTTGCTTGATGCTGACCGGCAAGCGATCGTTGCAATTGGCGAGACAGACGGTGCCCTGCATTGGGCGCGACTGGCGCTCGAAAGTTTCGAGGGAGCGGGAACCAGTGGCGTTTTTGAATACTCCGCGGATGGTCAGGATTACATAGCCGGCGTTTCCAAATCATCCATCGGCGACTTGATGATTGTGACCCGAATTTCCGCAACCGCTGCCTATCTAACAGCCAGGCAGCTCCTCGATAACCTCGTGCTCGTGGGTTTGGTGATCGTCCTCATTGCAGCCGTCTTCGGCGTCGTCGTATCACGACGGATCACGCGGCCGCTGGAGCGGCTGTCGAGCGCGGTTCGCAAGATCGCCAAGGGCGACTTCGACGTCAACGTCGCCATCAAGTCGAGTGACGAAATCGGCGAGTTGTCCACTTCGTTCAACGACATGGCCGGCGAACTAAAAGAAAGAGAGTCTTCGTTGAAGAAAGCGCAGCATGCGCTGGTTCAATCCGAAAAAATGGCTGCGGTCGGTACGCTCAGCGCCGGCCTTGCTCATGAAGTTAAAAATCCGTTATCTGCCGTGCTCGGTTATGCGCAGCTATCCAAGCGCAAGCTGGACCAACCAGAAGCACTCTTGAAACACCTCGACACCATCGAAAACGAGACAAGACGATGCAACGAGATCATCGGTAACCTCATGCAATTTTCCAGACAGGAAAAAGGCGAGCACATTCCGACCTCGGTCAATGAGGTGGTCGAAAAATCCATGGCGATCGTAGATCATCAGCTCGGGCTGAAGAATGTCGAAATCGAATCTGAACTTGCTGACGAGTTGCCTGACATCTCCGGCAACGCAAACCAGCTGCAGCAAGTAATCATGAATCTGCTGATCAATGCGCAACAAGCGATGGGTGAGGAAGGCGGCACGGTCAGCCTTGCGACCCTCATCGAGGACGATTCACTGCTGATCACAGTTTCCGATACGGGCCCGGGCATCGAACCAGACGTTGCTGCAAAGATATTTGAACCCTTTTATACGACGAAGCCCGCCGGACAAGGTACGGGTCTGGGACTGTCGGTAACATACGGCATCATTCAGGATCATGGCGGGGACATTTCGGTAGAGCGTTCCGAGAGTGGCGGAGCGAAGTTCGTAATCGCATTGCCGCTTGAAGTTGAAGGGACTGCCGCTTTGGAGCAAGCATCATGAACATTTTAGTCGTAGATGATGAAATCGCGATTCGCGAACTGGTTGGCGAGATTCTCGAGGGTGAGGGTCATGAAGTCACGCTGGCCGAAGACGGCGAAGATGCGCTCGAGAAATTCAAACGGACGTGGCATGAAATTGTCTTCAGCGATATTCGTATGCCGAAGATGAACGGAATCAAGTTGTTGGAAGCAATCAAGGAAATTAATCCCAATACGCAGTTCGTAGTCATGACGAGCCATGCATCGATCGATAATTCGATCGACGCGTTAAAGAAAGGAGCATTCGATTACATCCTCAAACCATTCGATGATCTCGATATCGTCAGTGACGCTGCCAACCGCGCCATCGCCAACCTGAGCGGCATTCGACGGCAACAGTACCTGCTCAACACTCTGGCTCGCCAAAATCAGGAACTCGACAGTCTCAACAAGGAATTCAGGGAAATGGCGATTCGCGACGGACTGACCGGATTGTTCAATCACCGCTACGCGAAGGAACGGCTGGACGAGGAATTCGATCGCTCAATGAGATTCGGACGAGAGCTGGCGGTATTGTTCATGGATCTGGATCACTTCAAATTCTTCAATGACACGCACGGCCACCAGGCCGGTGATGAGATTCTGCAAATCCTGGCAGGGCTGATGATGAAGAATGTCAGAGAGTCGGACACTTTGGCTCGATGGGGCGGCGAGGAATTCATCGTCATCGCGCCGGAGACAAGTGAAGAAGAGGGAGGTGTCCTTGCCGAAAAAATCAGGAAGGCGGTGGCAGAGCACGCGTTCCCGCATGCTGATAAGCAACCTCTGGGCATGGTGTCTTTGAGCATAGGCATGTCGTCGCGATCAGAGCAGACCGAGAATGCCGAGAAATTATTGCGCTTCGCCGACGATGCCGTCTATGCAGCCAAGGACTCTGGCCGCAACCGGACCATCTATTGCAAGGGCCCGCAGAAAATGAACAATGTCGGCTAGGGGACCAGCAAGCCTGTAAAATTGGGCTTTGTCGCGATTTATTCCGCGCTATAATGCCGCGCTGGACAAGGTGTGCCGGTGCTGTTGGCTGAAAGCTTGCGAAAGTGGCGGAATTGGTAGACGCGCCGGATTTAGGATCCTGTGGGGCAACCCGTGAGAGTTCGAGTCTCTCCTTTCGCACCATATTTCTCCGGATAAGTTAAACCATTGAAAATTAAGAATTAATTGAGCATGGTGATTGGCTCATAATCAAGACCGGGCTCAGAAGAAGGGAAAGGAAAATGTTGGTCACCGTGGAATCGACGGGTAAATTGGAGCGGCGCATGCGCGTCGAATTGCCTGCCGAGCGCATTGAAAAAGAGATCGAGTCACGCCTGAAGTCAGTCGGGCGGACTGCGAAGATCAAGGGATTTCGACCGGGCAAGATTCCGGAGAAAGTGGTACGACAGCGATACGGTGGGCAAATCCGCCAGGAAGTGCTCTCCGACCTGATGCAAAAGAGTTATAGCGACGCGGTGATTCAGGAAAATCTGAATCCGGCCGGCGGGCCGAAAATCGAACCGGAGGTAGCAGAGGGCAACAAGGGCTTCGCCTATGTGGCAACTTTCGAGGTCTTGCCGGAGGTCACCTTGAAAGGGCTCAAGAAGATTGAAGTTACAAAACCCGACGTCCAGATCGAAGACAAGCATTGTGACGACATGATCCACAACCTTCGAAAGCAGAAAGCGGTGTGGTCAACGGTGGATCGTGCGAGCAAGAAAGGCGATCGTGTCATCGTCGATTTCAAAGGCACCATGAAAGGTGAACCGGTCAAAGGCGGCGAAGGCAAGCAAGTACCGGTCGATCTGGGCGAGGGTCGAATGCTGCCCGATTCGAAAAAGCGCTTTTCGGCCTCAAAGCCGGTGACGAGAAATCATTCAAGGTGAAATTTCCAAAGGATTATCACGACGAGGCGCTGGCGTCGAAGAAGGTCGATTTTGAAGCCACAATACACCGGGTAGAGGAAGAGGAATTGCCGCCACTCGATGACACGCTTGCCGAGCTGTACGAAATCAAGGAGGGCGGACTCGCTGCGCTTAAAGCCGATGTCATATCGAATATGAAACGCGAGGCAGAACAGCGCGTGCTGATAGATGTCAAGGAACAGGCATTGAATGGCCTGGTGGATGCAAATCCGATAGAAATTCCCAACGCGCTCAAACAGCAAGAGATTCATACGCTGCAACATGACGCCATGCAGCGTCTGGGCATCGAGGATCACGACAAGGCACCGCCTGCGGAGAATTTCGCTGAGGCTGCGGAGCGACGCGTCAGGCTGGGCCTGCTGGTACGCCAGCTCATTCAGGACAATAATCTGACGACGGATCCCGATCGCGTTCGCAAACGAGTGGAGGAAATGTGCGCCAGCTATGAGAATGCGGATGATATGGTTGCCACGTATATGGGTAACGAGCAGGTCATGTCACAAATTGAGCCGATGGTTCTCGAGGATCAGGCAGTCGAATGGATAATCGAGCACGGTGTCGAGAAGACCAAGAAGATTGGTTTTCATGAATATATGAATAGTTGAGAACTTTTATGAGCACAGCAGCACAGAATCTTGTCCCAATGGTCGTCGAGCAGACTGCCAGAGGGGAGCGAGCCTATGATATTTACTCACGCTTATTAAAGGAGCGGGTGGTATTCATCGTCGGGCCGGTCGAGGACCAAATGGCTAATTTGGTCGTGGCGCAGCTTCTGTACCTGGAATCCGAGAATCCGGACAAGGACATACACTTATATATCAACTCACCAGGTGGACCCGTAACCGCCGGTTTGGCGATCTACGATACCATGCAATTCATTACCTCAGATGTGTCCACGATATGTGTCGGCCAGGCGGCCAGCATGGGTGCGCTGCTCCTGGGCGGCGGTGCCAAAGGCAAGCGCTACGCGTTGCCGCACTCGAGAATTATGGTTCATCAGCCCAGCGCAGGCTACCAGGGCCAGGCGACAGATATCGACATCCACGCCAAGGAAGTGCTGGAACTCAAGCGGCGATTAAACGAAATCATGGCTCGCCATACAGGTCACAAGGTGGAGAAGATCGAGAAGGACCTCGAGAGGGACAATTTCATGAGCGGAGAGCAGGCCGTCAAGTATGGCCTGATCGATACGGTGCTCGAGCAACGTGCCGAAATGAAGCGGCCCGCGGATGGTGATTCTTAGTAATATCAACACTTTACATGAAGTAGCTGATGAATTGAGACATGGCGCTTGGCATGTCTCGAGGTCGCATGTTATATACACACCCAGTCGTAACAGATTGATTTTTAGATACGGAGCACCGCATGAGCGATGAGACCCGCGGTAAGAACGAGGACGGAAAACTCCTCTATTGTTCTTTTTGCGGCAAGAGCCAGCACGAAGTCCGCAAGCTGATTGCTGGCCCCTCTGTATTCATCTGCGATGAGTGCGTCGAGCTCTGTAATGACATCATCCGCGAGGAGCTCGAGGACGCCAACGAGACCGGTCGCGATAGCCTGCCCAAGCCGAAAGAGATCAAGGGAATTCTCGATGAATACGTCATCGGCCAGCAGACCGCCAAGAAGGTTCTCGCGGTCGCGGTGTACAACCATTACAAGCGTCTCGATGATCGTGCGGGCGAGCGCGGCAAAGACGATATCGAGCTCGCCAAGAGCAATATTCTTTTAATAGGACCCACCGGATGCGGCAAGACTCTGCTTGCCGAGACGCTGGCGCGCCTCCTGAATGTTCCGTTTACGATTGCAGATGCAACGACGCTGACCGAAGCCGGTTACGTGGGCGAAGATGTCGAAAATATCATCCAGAAGCTTCTGCAGAAATGTGATTACGACGTCGACAAGGCACAAACCGGTATTGTCTATATCGATGAGATCGACAAGATTTCCAGAAAGTCCGACAACCCGTCTATTACTCGTGACGTGTCGGGCGAAGGCGTGCAGCAAGCCCTGCTCAAACTGATTGAGGGAACCATTGCCTCCGTACCACCGCAAGGCGGCAGAAAGCATCCGCAACAGGAATTCCTGCAAGTCGATACCGGCAATATTCTCTTTATATGTGGTGGCGCTTTTGCCGGACTGGAAAAAATCATTCTGAGTCGTTCGTCGAAGAGCGGCATCGGCTTTGTGGCCGACGTCAAGACCGGCGAACAAGAGCAGAGCGTCGGCGAGCTTTTACAGGAGGTGGAGCCGCAAGACCTGATTCGCTATGGCCTGATTCCGGAGTTTGTGGGCCGGCTGCCAGTGGTGGCGACGCTCGAGGAGCTGGACGAAGACGCACTTGTCAGCATTCTCCTGGAGCCGAAGAACGCACTGACCAAACAGTATCGAAAGCTTTTCGATATGGAAGGTGTGGACCTCGAATTCCGCGACGACGCGTTACGCGCCGTGGCGAAGCGGGCGATGAAACGCAAGACTGGTGCGAGAGGCCTGCGCACGATATTGGAGTCTGTACTGCTCGATACGATGTACGACCTGCCATCGAGCACCAGTGCGAAGAAAGTGGTGCTCGACGAGGCGGTCGTCATTGGCGAGAGCAAACCGTACGTAATCTACGAGTCGGAGGAAGTGCCGACCGTCAGTATTGAGCAACCAAGGCGCTCGACAGGGTCGGACCGCTGACATTTTCGACCAGTCCTCTTTGACTTGGGTAAGAGGGCGGTTTCTGACAAACGGGGTACGTCCCCAATACCGCATGCGTTTGCAGGGACTATGCTTGAAATAGGGCGAACCGGACGCACTTCCCCCGGCAACAAGCGCTAACCCCAGGAAAACGCCAATGGTGGCGTTTCTTTTGAGCGAGGGCGAATCCAGTGTCAGAGGAAGATATCAAAACGGAACTTGAGAGTGAGCCTCCCGAGGAAGTAGAGGACGAGTCGGCAGGCATACCAGTATTGCCGCTTCGCGATGTCGTCGTCTATCCCCATATGGTGATCCCGTTATTCGTAGGCAGGGAAAAATCCATCGTGGCGCTCGACAAAGCAATGGACGCCGGCAAGAAAATTCTGCTTATCGCTCAGCAGAAAGCCGACCTCGACGATCCGACGCCGGATGACCTTTACGATGTCGGAACGCTCGCAACCATTCTGCAGTTGCTCAAACTGCCGGACGGCACAGTGAAAGTGCTGGTCGAAGGGGGCGAACGGGCCCAGGTCGACCAACTGCTTGTCGGTGATCATTTCTCGGCGTCAATCACCATCCTCGCCGAAGATGAGCGACAAGACGAACGCGAGATCGATGTTCTGGTGCGTTCGATCATTGCCCAATTCGAGCAATACGTAAAACTGAACAAGAAAGTCCCGCCGGAGATTTTGACTTCTTTGTCCGGCATTGACGAAGCTGGTCGCCTGGCCGACACGGTCGCCGCGCATATGGCGCTCAAGCTCAACGAGAAGCAAAAAATCCTTGAAATCCAGGATATAAAGGTACGGCTCGAGAAGATTCTGACGATCATCGAAGGCGAGATTGACGTTCTACAGATAGAAAAGCGTATCCGTGGCCGCGTCAAGCAGCAGATGGAAAAGAGTCAGCGCGAGTACTACCTGAACGAACAGATGAAAGCGATACAGAAAGAACTGGGCGAGATGGAAGACGCGCCGAATGAACTCGCCGACCTGGAACAAAAGATCGAGAAAGCCGGCATGACTAAGGAGGCGAAAGAAAAAGCGACCTCCGAACTGAACAAACTGAAGCTCATGTCTCCGATGTCAGCCGAAGCAACCGTCGTTCGCAACTACGTCGACTGGTTACTGAAGGCGCCGTGGAAAAAGCGCGGCAAAGTCATCAGAGATCTGACCAGGGCAGAAAAGGTGCTCGAGGAAGACCACTACGGCCTCGAGAAAGTTAAGGAACGTATTCTTGAGTACCTGGCCGTGCAGCAGCGCGTAAAACGCCTGAAAGGTCCGATACTCTGTCTGGTCGGTCCACCGGGGGTCGGCAAGACCTCGCTGGGGCAGAGCATCGCCCGCGCCACCAACAGAAAGTTTGTACGCATGTCATTGGGCGGCGTTCGCGACGAGGCCGAGATCCGTGGCCACAGACGCACTTACATCGGCTCGATGCCTGGCAAGATCATCCAGAACCTTGCTAAGACAACTGTGAGGAATCCGCTCTTTCTCCTTGATGAAGTTGACAAAATGGCGATGGATTTTCGAGGCGATCCGTCCTCTGCATTGCTCGAAGTGCTGGATCCCGAGCAGAACTCCACCTTCAACGATCATTACCTCGAGGTCGACTTCGACTTGTCGGATGTCATGTTCGTGTGCACGGCAAACACGCTCAACATACCGCCGCCGCTGCTCGATCGCATGGAGGTCATTCGCATTCCCGGATACACCGAGGACGAGAAACTCAATATTGCCGACCGCTATCTCGTGCCGAAACAGATGAAGGAAAACGGCCTCAAGGAAGAAGAGGTCAGGATATCTCGTAGCGCGATCACCGACATCATTCAGCATTACACGCGTGAGGCCGGTGTGCGCAACCTCGAACGCGAGATTTCCAAGATTTGCCGTAAGGTCGTCAAGTCGTTGCTCATGAAGCCGCGGGGCAGCACCGTAAAAATTACGCCCAAGAACATGGAAAAATACCTCGGCGTGCGCCGTTTCCGTTACGGCAAGGCCGAAGAAAACGATCAGGTCGGTCAGGTTACCGGTCTGGCATGGACGGAGGTCGGCGGTGAGCTGTTAACGATCGAAGCAGCAGTCGTTCCGGGTAAGGGAAAGCTCACCCACACGGGCCAGCTGGGCGATGTCATGAAGGAATCGATCCAGGCGGCAATGACGGTCGTGAGAAGCCGGGCGACCGTTTTGGGGATCGATGAGGATTTCCATCAGAAACTCGATGTGCACGTTCATGTGCCCGAAGGGGCCACGCCAAAGGACGGTCCCAGTGCGGGAGTTGGCATGTGTACTGCACTGGTGTCGGCATTGACCGACATCCCCGTAAAGGCCGATGTAGCGATGACCGGAGAGATCACTTTACGCGGCGAAGTACTGCCGATTGGCGGCCTCAAAGAGAAGCTGCTGGCGGCTCATCGAGGTGGCATAAGTACCGTACTTATCCCTGACGAAAACGAAAAGGATTTGGCAGAAATTCCGAAGAACATCAAAGACAAACTGGATATTCTTCCTGTTAAATGGATCGACCAGGTATTGGCACTCGCACTGCAGCAATTGCCGATGCCGGACTCGAAATCCACGGGCAAAAAGACGAAGTCGGAGAAGCCTCCAAAAGAGCAAAAATCGACCGATGTCGTAAGGCCCCATTAGCACCTGAAACCCGCTAAAACACTGGACTTGTTGACGGTCTGAGGGTCAGTTGGTATAAGCTACGCGTGCTTTTACCGGGCTGAACCTCTGGCCTGGTATGGCATCGACGGTCTCCGGGGAGATCGTCATTAAGGGTAAGCAAACTCGTTCAGGAATGATTCTTGTCGAGTACGGAGATGCGGCTAGTCCGCATTGTTAATTCAAACATCAAACTCTAAGGGTGAATGCATGAATAAGGGTGAACTTATTGAGGCAGTTGCGGGCGCAGCTGGATTGTCCCGCGCGGATACAGCCAAAGCAGTGGACGCGGTTCTTGACACCGTTACCAAGACGCTTGCCGGTGGCGCCGACGTTTCCTTGGTCGGCTTTGGCACATTCAAAGTTAAGGCACGCGCAGCACGTATGGGACGCAATCCGAGAACGGGTGAAGCGATCCATATCAAGGCCAGTAATGTGCCTGGGTTCAAGGCTGGCAAAGGCCTGAAGGATGCCGTAAACTAGCGCGCCCTGCAGTTCTGGGGGGCGAAGAATCGGTAGTTTTTTTGCCGATTCCGCGGCTAACCGCAACCGACTGGGTGCTTAGCTCAGCTGGGAGAGCATCGCCCTTACAAGGCGAGGGTCGGGGGTTCGATCCCCTCAGCACCCACCATATACGGAGTGGTAGTTCAGCTGGTTAGAATACCGGCCTGTCACGCCGGGGGTCGCGGGTTCGAGTCCCGTCCACTCCGCCACAAAACAAAAAAAGGGATCCCACCGGGGTCCCTTTTTTATTTTGTGCATTGTGTCTTGGACCAGGAACCCGCGAAGCGGTTCGACAAAATCGCCGGGAGCGATTTTGGACGCCCGCAGGGCGCCCGAAGGGCCAGCGACAGGACGTCGCTGGTCATTCCCGTCCATCAGGATCGATATTTCCTTCTGTACTTGGCCTTAGCTAAGACCTCCAGTATCATCCCCCGCCTGCAATCAACCCCAGGCCAGGGCTAAGAGAACACCATGCTGCAAGACATTCGAGATAAATTATTGGGCAAGTTCGCGATTGGTTTGATCGGACTCATTGCCGTGTCGTTCGTATTTTGGGGAGCCAGTGTGCCGTTTATTGGCGCTCCGTATGCCGCCAAAATCGAGGGCGTTGAAATTTCCCTGACCGCGCTAGAGCAGGAATATCGACGCCAGCTCAATCAGTACACCGAACAATTTGGTGAGCTTCCAGAGAGCTTCCGTCTGCCGTTACGAGAACGCGTTCTCGAAGGTCTGATTCGAGACACTGTGGTTGATGTGCACGTGGCCGAAGAAGGTCTCCGAATCAGTCCCAAGCAAATCGATAATGCAATTCGTCGCACGTCTGAATTTCATGTTGAGGGCATTTTCTCCCTCGAGCTCTACCAGAGCTTGTTGGCTAACGCCGGACTTACATCGCCGCAATTTAAGGCAAGGCAGCAACGGGCAATGCGGAAGGATCAGTTGCAACGTTCTATTGCCGCAACGGCATTCGTGACGCCCGTCGAGTACCGGCGTTATCTGAATTTAATGTTAGAGCAACGTCGAATGATGCTTGCAACATTTGATCCTGCGGCGATTTCCGAGGGCCTCGAAGTCACGGAAGAAGAAATCATCGCGTACTACGAGGGTCGTCCAGCGGAATTTACGACGCCTGAAGCGGCCGACGTTGAGTACATCGAAATCAGACGGGATCTCCTGAGGCAACAGGTGGAGATTTCCGACGAGGATTTGCAAGACTATTACGAGGACTCCAAGAGCCGTTACTTGCAAGACGAACAACGTCGCGCAAGACACATTCTCATCCCGTTCGGTGGTGATGAGACTGCGGCCGAGGAACAGGCGAAGGCGTTGGTCGCACGCATCCGTGCGGGCGAGCCGTTCGAAGATCTGGCCCGGACTCATTCCAAAGATGGCGGAACGTCGGCTCAGGGCGGTGACCTGGGACTGATCATGCAGTCGCAGATGCCGGGCGAACTGGGTAATGCCATATTCTCGATGCTCGAAGGCGAGATAGAAGGCCCGGTCAGAACCGATTTCGGATTTCACGTCGTGCGACTCGATGAGATTCTCGAACGTGGTCCGATGCCGCTTGCGGATGTTCGCGCCGAACTCGAAAACGAATTGCGTGACAACCAGGTCGACGGCTTGTATCGGGACGTAGAAAGAAAAATTTCCGATGCGTTATTTGATGCGACCGAACTGGCATCAATCGCAGAAATAGCCGGCCTCGAAGTGAGGACTATCGACAGATTCGCGCGAACAGGCGGCGAGCCGTTCGGCGCCAATCAGGCGGCGATCGATGCGATATTCGACGAACGTGTGTCGCGGGCCGGCGAGATATCGGAAATCGTCGAGTTGGATGCCAATCTGTCGGCAGTCTTCAAAGTATCCACTTATCATGAGGCGACACGCCAACCCATCGAGGACGTTAGAGAGCTGATCGTCAGTGCCATCAAAGTATCGAAAGGTCGAGAGATCGCAAGCAGCAAGACGGACCAATTGTTGGCATCGCTCGCAGAAGGCTCCAGTTTCGAAAGTGCCGCGAACCTGGCCGGCGCCGTGCTTACACCTGCGACGCAGGTCTCCCGTCAATCGGATACTCCTGATCAGACAATCTTGATCGAAGTTTTCAACACCAAGACGCCTACCGGTGACCAGCCAGTTACGGGCACAGCGATTACACGGACAGGCGAATATGCGGTTTTCAGTCTCATGGAGGTCATTCCGGGGCGACCGGAGTCGGTACCGCAGGCTGAACGGGATAACGGCAAGACGACACTCACACAACAGTCCGGCTTTCAGGATTACACGGCTTTCGTATCGCAACTCGAAGCGGATGCAAACGTGTCAATCAGCGACAGTGCCCTGGAAGAGCAGGATTTCTTTTGATTCGTATCGCTCGTTCGTCCAGAATCAAGGCAATCTTTAATTAGGCGGCCAGCTACAAAAAAAGCAAAATTGCGGTCGCTGCCGGGGGTCCTTGCATGAAAAAGCTCGCGCTGCATTGGCAAATTCTCATCGCGATCGGCTGTGCCGTTATTGCCGGATTTGCAGTGAATCAGACTGGCGACGGCGACCCCACCGCGCCGCAAGTGTTCGGCATCAGCTTTCTGACGATGTTCGAATATATCGGCACGATATTCCTCAATGCGTTAAAGATGATCATCGTGCCGTTGATCACGTCGTCCATCATCGTCGGCATGGCCGGTATCGGTTCCGGCGGCAACCTCGGTGCTCTTGGCGGGCGGACCTTGCTCTTTTATGCGATTACGACGCTTGCCGCGATCATGGTCGGGTTGGTCCTGATCAATGTGGTTGGGCCGGGTTACGTCGACGGCGAGCCTGCGGGGAAAATTCTGGCACTCGAGGCGTCAGAAGCCGACGTCGGTTCGATGATAGAGGGTAAGGGCGCCGGCGATGTTGCCGAAGTGTTCCTGCGCATGGTGCCTGCAAACATCGTCAAGGCGGCGGCGGAAGGCCAGATGCTTGGCATGATTTTTTTCGCGCTGTTGTTCGGTTACTTCATGACCCATCTGACGCACGATCTTGCCGAGCCTATATTCAAGTTCTGGGATGGCGTGTTTCACGTCATGATGGGAATGACAGAATTCATCATGAAGTTCGCGCCGATCGGTGTGTTCGGACTTGTGGCTGCGGTGATTTCTGAAACCGGCTTTGCTGCAGCCAGACCGCTATTTGTATTTGCGATCGTCGTGCTCGTTGCACTTGCAATTCACACGATTATCACCCTGCCATTGCTTCTCCGTACCTTCGGTGTCAATCCCTGGAAGATGTTCCCAGCAATGGCGCCCGCCATGTTGACCGCATTTTCTACTGCGTCGTCATCGGCGACTTTGCCGATCACGATGGATGCTGTCGAGGAAAATGTCGGCGTATCGAATAAGATATCGAGCTTCGTGTTGCCGCTCGGTGCGACAGTCAATATGAACGGGACAGCTTTGTATGAATGTGCCGCGGCAATGTTTTTGGCGCAAGCCTACGGGCTTGACCTCACTCTTGGCGTGCAGTTCTCGATCGTCTTTATCGCGCTGTTAACGTCGATTGGCGTTGCCGGTGTGCCGTCTGCATCACTGGTCGCCATTGCAATCATTCTGTCTGCCGTCGGTTTGCCGGTTGAGGCAATCGGCGTCCTGATGGTGTTCGATCGGATTCTCGATATGGTCAGGACCAGCGTCAACGTGTTCGGCGATTCCTGCTGCGCCGTTATCGTTGCGAGGTTGGACGGCGAAGAGACCAACATCGCTGTTAATCCGTCAACATAAGTTGGTGGTATGGGGACAGACCCCATTCGGGGTCAGTCCCCGTGAGTCATTCCCCGTGGGTCAGTCCCCGTCAGTCGTCGTCCAGATACATGCCGATCGTATTGTAGCCACCGTCGACGTAAAGGATTTCGCCTGCGATTCCTGCGGCCAGGTCTGAGCAGAGGAACGCTGCCGCATTACCGACATCTTCCGGTGTGACATTTCGCCGAATCGGCGATACCTGTTCCATGTGTGCCAGCATCTTTCTGAATCCGGCGATGCCTGCTGCAGCAAGCGTCTTGATAGCGCCCGCAGAGATTCCGTTGACGCGAATACCCTTGGCGCCGAGGTCGGCCGCCAGGAAGCGCACGTTCGCTTCGAGGCTGGCTTTGGCGAGGCCCATGACGTTGTAGTTCGGTACCGCGCGAACGGCGCCGAGATAGGTGAGCGTCAGAATCGCTGCATTGCGACCTTCCATCATCGGTAATGCTGCCTTCGCCAGGGCGGCCAGGCTGTAGCTGGAGATGTCGTGTGCGATTTGAAAACCCTCGCGGGTGACGCTCTCGACAAAGCTACCGGCGAGTTGTTCGCGGGGAGCAAAACCGACCGAATGAACCAGGACCTCGAGACCGTCCCACTCTTTGCCTAATGCCTCGAAGAGGGCGTCGATCTCCGAATCGTGCGCAACATCCAGGGGATAGGTAAGGGTCGAGCCAAGCTCTGCTGCCATCTTCTCGACACGCGGTTTCAGCCTGTCGTTCTGATAAGTGAATGCCAGTTCGGCGCCTTCACGTGCGAACGCCTGTGCGATGCCCCAGGCAATCGAACGATTGCTTGCGAGCCCTACGATCAGGGCGCGCTTTCCAGCCATGAATCCCATATTTTTCCCCGTTGTGCTTGTTAGTTTGTTTAGCTCGACTGGCGAGTGACGTCGACATACATCGTTAGTTTTTGTCCCGGCTGCAAATACTTGCCTTTGTCAATCTTATTCCATCGCACGAGATCGGCGATTGAAATACGGAATCGGTCGGGGATCAGGTACAGCGAGTCGCCATTACGCACCGTGTAACGGACCTTGCGTGTGGTGCCATTACTGCTTAGCGCTTGCGGTGCTGCGGTCTGCGATGTCCAGACGACCAGTTTCTGGCCGACTGATAGAGTGTCCCTGGGCGCCATGCCGTTCCAGCTCGCTAGGCTACGCAGGTTCACGCCGT
>PVMS01164900.1_pt1 | contig 22246 bp, 15 predicted proteins | sample 1853461 | NCBI WGS metagenome assembly PVMS01 (sample SAMN08582032, study PRJNA380276) | Marine sediment metagenome, whole genome shotgun sequencing project. | isolation source: ocean sediment barecode stripped | collected 2017 | reverse complement strand
CGGGCGGTCGGCGCGATCCTGCGCGTGGCGCTGGTCGCGATCGTTGTCGGCGCGATCCCGAATCGCCATCGATCCTCCTTCCGGCGGACAATAGAACGGCATGGGTCTGGATATCGTGACCCCAGGTCACGTGAGGGGGCGGCTGGAGGAACCGGCGAGGAGCGCAATCCAGCCACACGAGAACTCCGGCGTCCACATCCGCACGATGATGCGCCGATGGACGCCAGACGTGAGAAATGTGACCTACGGCCCTGGCCGCGACACCCTCAATCAGGCATTAGTTGGTATGTGAACATGCGCACAGGTAGGGCTCCCCCCGGAGTTCGAGGGGGCGGCGCAGCAACCGATAGCTGCGCGGCACGCATCCGTTCACACCCAGAATCCCGCCGGCCGTCGGCCGCGCGCGGGGACGACCTGGTTCAAGAGAGACGTCCCCGCGGTGTGGCCCGTGCCCGCGATCACCCGGGAGGGCAACCATGGCCAGGTCCACACGTTCACGTTACCTCGCGCTCGTAGCTTGTCTCACTCTGTTCCTGGCAGGAGTGCCGGGGGTCGGCACCTCGCTGGCACAAACCGTTGAGCCGACCAATCCTTGGGTCGGTATCGCTCCCGACGGCGATGCGATGTGGGGTGGCAGCGGGTGGACCCAAGGCAACACGGTCGCCATCTCGATCGACGACCCAGACCCGGGTGATGACGACTACACCACGACGATCACGGTTGGGCCGGACGAATGGAGCCTGCAACTCGAGGGCGTGTTCGACATCCAGCCCGGTCACCTCGTCACCGCAACCGATGCTGCTGCAATCATCACGAAGACTCATGAAGTCCGCGGATTCACCGTCGACTCCGTCGACACCGATGCCGACACGGTCGCGGGTACGGCCCCGGCGGGCACCGCGCTCACGGTAAAGACCTTCTTTCCCGAGTCGTGTGACACGACCGCGACCGCGGAGAGTGACGGCAATTGGCAGGCGAACTTCGCCGGCCTGCTGAGCGAAGGTGGACAGCCCTGCGATGTCGGCCCCGGTTGGAGCGGCAGCGCGGAGTGGTACGACGACACCGACAACGACCACACGCTCATAGGATGGGGAGTCGAGGACGCCCCGACCCCGGCGTTCTCGGTGGAGACCCCGTGGGATGTGTGGTCCAGCAGCGAAGCGTGGGTCGAAGACGACACCGTCACGATCACCGTCGACGACCCCGCCAACGGTGTCGGTGTCGACTACAGCAACACCACCACCGTCGAACGCTGGGGCCCGGAACCGTGGGAGGTGGGGTTCAACTTCCACACCGAACCGTTCGCGATCCAACCCGGGTTCGACGTCACCATCACCGCCACCGACATCGTCAAGACCCTCGACGTCGTCGCGCTCACCATCACCGTCATCCACGAGGTCGACGACACCGTCTCAGGCACCGCCCCGGCCGACGCCTGGGTCGGAGTCGATGCCGGCAACGAGTTCGAGAACGCCAACCGTTCAGTACAAGCCGACGGATCCGGGGCCTGGACCGCCGACTTCTCGACTCCCGGCGTCGAGGAACACGAACAGAACACCCTCGATATCGCCCCCGGCATCGGCGGCTCGGCCCAGGTCTCCGACGACGACCAGGACTCCACGCACCGCGGCTGGTGGGTTGCCAGTCCCTGGATCGGGGTGGATGTCAACAACGACGAGCTCTGGGCGAACGATTGGCCGTTGGGACAGACGCTCCAATACACGATCGAGGATCCCGACACCGCGGTCTCGCCGGACAAGAGCGGCGACATGCTGGTCGTCACCGGTGGCGGCGGGCAGACCGAGGCCGGAGACCGGATGTTCGACGGGTTCGATCTCCATGCCGGACAGGTCCTGACGGTCTGGAGCGGAACCATGAGCCGGGAGTTGCTGATCAGCAACCTCGAGGTGACCGATGTCGATCCCGACACGGACACGATGCTCGGCACGGCCGATCCTGACACCGAGGTCTGTGCCTCGACCTTCGACGCCCAACTCTGCGTGACCACCGACACCGATGGCGATTGGATCGCGGACTTCTCCACGGTCGGAGGCAACGTCCGACCCGGCGACCACAACGGGGCTTTTCAGGAGGATGACGACGGCGACCAGACGCATTTCAGCTGGGGCGTGCCACCGTGGATCTACGTCGAACTCGCCGAACGGGATGCCGCGGGGAACGATCTCTACCCCGACCGCATCCAGCTGGATCAGTGGGAAGGCCCTCAGGTCACCGTGAGGGTGAACGGCCTCGTGGTCGCGACTCCGACGGTCGGTTCCGAAGAGGGATACTCGATCGACCACGACGTTCAGGTCGGAGACACCATCGAAGTCTTCGACCCCTCCGGTCCCACGACAACCCAGGACATCACCAAGACGCTCGAGATCGAAGACCTCTACATCACGGAACTCACCCGCTACGACGAAACCCCACCGAGCACCGTGTTCGGCGAGGCCGCGCCGACGGGTGGCGAGCGGAGTGTGCAGGCCAGCATCTCCACCGAGTACGGATGGTGGGCGGAACGCTGGGTCAACAGCGACGCCGGCGGTGCCTGGAGCGCCGACTTCGCCAACCCTGGTTTCGGTTGGCGGGAACAATGGACGTCGGCCTTCGGATCCGGCGCGGCCAACGACATCCTCAACGGCGGAGCGGTGAGGAGCGCGATCTGGGACAGCGACAACGATCAGACCCAGGCGATCTGGCATCCCACCAACCCACGCGTCATCGTGATCCAAGGCGATCCCGACCAGGTCCAAGCGATCGACTTCCCCGAGGGATCCGCGGTCACGGTCGAGATCGATGACCCGGTCACCCCGGAATTCCCCGACTGGGAGGACAGCGGTATCGCGGAGGTGGACCCCGACAAACCGTGGTCGACGCTACTCGTCTTCGAACTCTTCGACTACGACATCCCTCAGGTAGCAACCGTTACCGCCTCCGACGGTGATACCGACGTGACCCACGACGTAGTCTCGTTCACCATCGACGCCGTCGACCCCGACGCCGACACCGTGCGCGGCACCGCCGCGGCCGGTACCGAGGTGTTGGTCGAGGCCGACGGGAACTGGCGTTACCCGGTGACCGACGCGTCCGGCCACTGGACCGCGGACTTCTCCGTGCCGGGTGACCAACCCGGCGAGGAACAAACGGTGGACATCCAGCCCGGTTCTTCAGGCCGCGCCGTCGTCGTCGCCGAAGGCGGCAGTGCCACGACGTTGTTGTGGCAACTGGCCCAGCTCCCGACGTTCTCCGTTCGAGTGGATGAGGGCCAAGTTCAAGGGTATCAATGGCCCGAAGGCGCCGTTGTGGCGCTCGAGATCGATGATCCGTCGAACGGAAACACGTATTCCGGCACTGCAACGTCGAGTGTCACCGAGTGGGACCCCGAGCAGACGTACGTGGCGTTCGCTCCCGGTGAAGAGGGGTTCACCCTCGCCGCCGGACAGACGGTGACCATGGCCCACGGCGACGTCACCAAGACCACCGTGGTCACCGACCTGACCATCACCAGCGTCGACGAAGCGGCCGATACGGTATCGGGGATCTCTACCTCGGGCACCGACTTCGTCGACGTCGGAATCCATGATGAGATCGGCACCTGGCGCCAGGTGACCCCCGTAGGCGGAACCTGGGTCGCCGACTTCTCCGTGCCGTGGCAAGACCAGCCAACCTGGGACATCGCACCCGGGACGCAAGGGGAAGCCAACGAGTACGACGAAGACGGGGATGCCACGAACCGTTCCTGGGGAATCGTCAACCCGGCCTTCTCGGTGGAGACGCTGTTCGACGTGTGGTCCAACGGCGACGGCTGGGTCGAAGACGACACCGTGACCATGACCGTCGACGACCCCGGCACGGTTGGCGTCGACTACACCGACCAAACGACCGTGCAGCGCTGGGGACCCGAACCCTGGGACGTTGGATTCAATTTCCACACCGAACCGTTCGAGATCCAACCCGGATACACCGTCACCATCACCGCCACCGACATCATCAAGACCCTCAACGTCGTCGACCTCACCGTCGACACCATCGACGAGGACGCCGACACCGTTTCGGGTACCGCGCCCACCGACGCATGGGTAGACGTGAACGCTGGCAACAACACCGGGGACGCCCAACGCACCGTGCAAGCCGACGGGTCCGGGGCCTGGACCGCGAACTTCTCCACGCCCGGAACCGAAGGCCACGAACAGAACACCCTCGACATCGCCCCCGGCACCGGCGGATCCGCCCAGGTCTTCGACAACGACGGAGACTCCACCCACCGCGGCTGGGAGGTGCGGATCCCAAGGCTGGGCATTCACCTACCCGACAACCAGATCGCGGTCGCCGGGTTTGGACCGAACACACCAGTGGACGTAGCGGTCGACGACGACGGTGATCCCGGCAACGGGGTCCTGTGGTCGCAAAGCGGCTCGACCGACGGCGACGGCAACGCCGGGTTCCACCCCGACGGACTCCAGATCGAGCCCGGCATGACGGTGTCCGCCGAAAGCTCGGAGTTCTCCAAATCGACGATCGTCACGTTGGTTCGGGTCACCGAGGTCGACTACGACAACGATCGCGTCTTCGGCGTGGCGGATCCGCTGTCCGAGGTGCGGGCGGAGATCCGCTGGGACGGATCCGAGAACGACAACCATCGGATCGTCCTCGCGGACGAGTTCGGCAACTGGATGGCGGACTACACGCTTCCGGGAGACGAGCAATCACCCGACCCGGTGAACCTCGAACCGTGGATGGAGATCAGCGCCGAACAGACCGACGAAGACAACGACCAGACCGTCTTCAACTGGCGCGTGGCGAACCCCACGTTCACTGTGGAGACCCCGTTCGACGTGTGGTCCAGCAGCCAGGATTGGGTCGAAGACGACACCGTGACCATGACCATCGACGATCCCGGCACGGTTGACGTCGACTACTCCGACCAAACCACCGTAGAACGCTGGGGCCCCGAACCGTGGGACGTTGGCTTCAACTTCCACACCGATCCGTTCGAGATCCGGCCCGGATACACCGTCACCATCACCGCTACCGACATCGTCAGGATCCTCGACGTGGTCGACGTCACCGTCGACACCATCAACGAGGACGCCGACACCGTGACGGGCACTGCCCCGGCCGACGCCTGGGTCGAAATCGACGCCGGCAACGAGTTCGAAGGCGCGCACCGTTCAGTCCAAGCCGACGAATCCGGGACCTGGACCGCCGCCTTCTCGGTACCCGGCGTCGAGGAACACGAACAGGACCTCCTCGACATCGCCCCCGGCACCGGCGGCTCCGCGCAGGTCCACGACGACGACGGAGACTCCACCCACCGCGGCTGGTGCTTCGAGTGCGACGGTGGCGACATCCAGCCGATCCCTCCGATCGAGATGGAACCCGGCGAGATCTTGATCTCTCAGACCGACGGTGTCCTCTGGGTCTACGACCCCGAAACCGGATCCCTCGAAAAGCACCCATTGCCCTTCGGCGGAATCTGGGACATCCAATGGCTCGGATCCGATCAGGTTCTCATCGCCAACTCGGGCGAAGCGCGGATCTGGATCCTGGATCTGACGACCGGCGGATTCGAACTGCTCGCAGACGGCGACCCGTTCCAGTTCCCGATCGGGCTCGCGCTCGATCCAGAAGAGAACCTCTGGGTCGCGGACGGCCACGCCGGGATCATCCGTCTCAACGACGCCGGAGCGGAGGTTGTCGTCGAACCGTTCGGTAGCCCGGACGGGATCGTGGTCGCCGACGACGGGACCGTCTATTTCACCGCCCAAGGTGGAACGCTCTACCGAGTCGACGAATCGCTACTGAGCAACTATGCCGAGGTCGCCACCGCCGAGGGATACGGCCGGAACGGCCTGGTGATGCGCCCGGACGGCCGGGTCCTCGCTACCTCGATCGGGCCGAGCGCCCTGATCACCTTCGATCCTTCCGATGGCGCGGTTTCGATCGAGGACTATCGCACAGAGATGCGCTCGAGCGAGGATTCGGCCTTCGCCGCGAGCGGCGATATCTACGTCGCCGACTCCGGAATGGTCGACGAGTTCGGTGACGACTCCGGTCTCTACGTTCGCCGTGCCACCGGGAGCCTCGAACAGCTCCTCCGCGGTGAGCCCCTGGAAGACACGGTCGACCTGCTGGTCTACGAGCCGTCGCCGCGGCTCCAGGTGTACTCGACGAGCACGATCCCCGGATACACCGATGTGGTCTACGCCGAGAACGTCGGGGCCGACGCTGATCTGACGATCGAACGAGAAGGCGATCCATCGTCGCCCTACGTGTTCGACCCGACCGAGTTCGACGGACGAGGCGCGACCTGGATCCTGAGTGGCGTCTTCGACATCGTGGCCGGCGACGTCATCACCGCCGGTGAGGGCGACCGGACGATCACGCACACGGTGACGCCGCTGGCCATCACGGACATCAACCATGAGACCTACACGATCTCCGGTGTCGCCCGGCCTGATCATGTGTTGGCCTTCAATATGGTGCCGCTCGATCCAGACGGCGAGTACGGGGCGCTGCTGACCAGGCAGATCCCCACGGATCCCGTGTCGGGGGCCTGGTCGGTGACCCTCACCGATCCACCCGGCCCAGATGAGGAGGGGACGGTTGAGTTCGGTCCCGACGGCTTCCCGGGCTCGCACGGCAACATCTACGACAGCGACTCTGATGGGTCTGCAGAGACAACGCTCGACTGGTTCGTCGCCCCGGACCTGGCGGCGCTCAGGAACCCACAGGGGATCGACGATACCGGGGACATGCTGATGGGACGGGGATGGAGCCTCTCGGAGATGATCGAAGTCGACGTTGCAGATGTTGACGGATCCGAAGCCCTCGCCACACAGGTCTCGGCGGAGTGGGACTGCGGATCGTCCTGCCTCCAGCAGGGAACCTGGGCTCTCGATGACCTCGGTTTCACGCTCGACCCCGGCATGACGGTCACCGGCTACCAGGAGTGGCCTTCGCCCTTGGATCCGCCGTCCAGCTGGACATCGACGCTCGAAGTCCAGAAGTTGACCGTCGACCTCGTCGACGTCGTGAATGACGTTGTTGCCGGCACCGCCGATCCGTTCGCAACGGTCACCATCGTCCAGCCATCTGGTCCGGATGGCACCGACGAAGACCACGTCGTCTCCGTCGCGGTGGCAGACCTGAACGGTCTCTGGAGCGCCGACTTCAACGGTCTCTGGGACGTGGAGCTGGGCGATGTCGGAACTGCCGGCGTTCTCGACACCGAGGGCATGGACACCCGGGTGCTGTGGCAGGCGCCAGATCCGCTTGTCGCCATCGGGCTCGATCCCGACGGGATCTCGGGACATGGCTGGCTGTGGGACCGTGAGATCACACTCACGGTCGATGATCTCGGAACTCCCGAGATGCCGGACCTGACCGTCCCTGTAGCCAGCGACGCGGCGGGCTCTGTCGAGTTCGACCTCAACGGCTTCGAGCTCCGACCGGGGATGGAAGTCACGTTGACCGACGGCGTCCTCACCCGCACGACGACGATCACCGACTACGCGTACTCGCCGGATCCGGCGTCGGATCCGGGTGTGTTCGTCGATCCGAGCACCGACACGGTCTCCGGCATGGCGCCGGCAGGCAGCGAAGTCTGCGTTCGCATCGACGGGGCCGCCACGCCGATCTGTATCTCCGTGCTGGGTTCGCCGGGAACGATCGTGCCCTGGATCATCCCGATTCCGGATGGCATCAGCTACACGACAGTGTGTGAGATCACGGTCATCTTCGACTTCACGATCCAGACCACAACCGTGCCGGCAGACCCCGTTCCGATGGTCGACGGCATCTCGTTCTCCACCGAGCCGGGAACGGGGAGTTCAGATCTCTCGTTCGACGCGGTGGACTACGGGGACCACTCGTGTACGGATCCGTATCTGCTTTCGGTCGAGGTTGACTGGGGTGATGAAACGCCGCCGCTCACCAAGCAGGTGGCTCCGCACTCGACGATCCATGTCTCACACGTCTACGGCAAGACGGGCACGTACGAGATCACCGTGACGGTGACGGAACCTTGCGAACTCCAAGAGTTCACGAGCACCCTCACCGTCGATATTCCGAATACCGCTCCCGAGATCACGGCACTCACCGGGCCCGTGGACCCGGTCGCCATGGGGACCGAGATCTCCGTGAGCGGGGAGTTCGTCGATCCGAACTGGCTCGACGAACACTCTCTCACGGTCGAGTGGGGGGACGGAACGAGCGACACCGTCACTCCGGCCACGAGCCCGTTCACGATCGGCCACACGTACACCGAACCGGGTGTGTATCGCATCGAAGCAAGGGTGGCCGACGACGAGGGAGGGACCGACACCGCCGAATACGCGTTCGCGGTCGTCTACGACCCACTGGGCGGTTTCGCGACCGGAGCCGGGACGATCGAATCGCCCGTCGGGGCCTACGCACCCGACTCAGCGCTCACCGGAACCGCGAGTTTCGGTTTCGTGTCCAAGTACAAGAAGGGTGCGACGACACCGAGCGGCACGACCGAGTTCGAGTTCGCAGCGGGAGATGTCTTCTTCTGGTCCAGGACGTTCGACTGGCTGGTCATCGCCGGACCCAAGGCCCAGTTCAAGGGAGCCGGCACGATCAACGGCTTGGGTGACTTCGGCTTCATGGTGACTGCTGTCGATGCGAAGCTCACTGAGAGCACCGACGTCGACCTCTTCCGGATCAAGATCTGGGACAGGGTGACCGGCGATATCGTCTACGACAACCTGCTCGATGCCGAAGATGACGCCGATCCGACCACGGAGATCACTGCGGGCAACATCGTCATCCACAAGGCCAAGCCGGACAAACGGAAGTAGCCGTGACCGGGGCGGTCGAGTCTGATCCGGCCGGTCCCGAGGCGAACAACGATGGAGGGGCCCCGTGGGGCCCCTCCATCAGTTTCTCGGATTCACCCTCCGGTCAAGGCACGTAACCGTCGGAGAGGGTTTTGAGGAACGCCACGACGGCCGCCTCCTCCTCGGTCGTCAATCCCAGATCACCGAGTTCGTCGGTGTTGACGTTCTCCGCCACCTCCGGCGCCGGCCAGCAGCCGGCGGCGAGGGCCTCTGCTTCGGTGAACGGTCCGGAGGACGGTTCCGGGCACACCGGCTTGACGTCCCGGGTGTTGTAGAAGTGCACGATCCCCTCGAGGGTCTTGAAGTAGCCGTTGTGGGTGTATGCCTTGACGAAATCGTCGGAGGCGCCTTTGTCGACGTTGCGCAGCGTTGGGACCTTCTGTTTGCCCAACTCCGTCAGGTAGACATCTTCGGGCCACCCGGCTGCCTCCAGGAAAGCCCCGAGTCCCTCATCGACGAAATCGGGCGCGATCCCCGCCGGATTCTCCGGGTTCTGGGGGACACCCAGGTTGTCGAACGTGAAGTCCGTGAACAGCGCCTGCTGACCGTTGGCGGTATGGCACACCGCGCACTTCGCCTTGCCTCGGAACAGCGCGTATCCGCGTCGTTCTTGCTTGTCCAGTTTGACCTTGCCGCCGAACGTCTGGTCGTGTTTGGACGTGAAGGCGTTCACCTCGGGCGACGCCTCGTAGGTCGCGATCGACAGGGCGATCTGGTCGTAGGCCATGTCGGAATTCCCACGATCTGTCTCCGAGAGCGCGACCGTTGTTCCTTCCGTCGCACACGTGGCGTCGATTCCCGCCGGCCAGGCGATGTCACACGAGCCAGCGCCCCACACGTCCTCGAACGAAACCGGATAGTCAGGAGCGGTGCACACTCGCTGTACGACACAGGCCGAATCGGAAAGCGCCTGCTCGACGGGGTTGAGGAACGGTCCCTGGGCCTGGTCGGCAGCCGGGTTCCCGAGCTTCTCGCCGGTCGCCCGCCCGTCCCAGAAGTTCCCGCCGGTCCAGGTCTCGTGTTTGTCCAAGAACAGGATCGGGCTCTGGGTGGCATAGGCAGCCGATGGGGGCTTGTGGTCCCCGCCGGCCCGGTTCGGACCCCTCGTACACGGCCCCATGGGCGTTGATCGCCGACAGCGGACCGGTGAAACCAACCTCGGGGCCGTGACACGACGCACACGACTGGTTTCGATTCATGGAGAGATCCTCATCGAAGAAGATCTCCTTTCCCAGTTGCTCCTCGTCGGTCAGGGGCACGCCATCCTGTGCCCACACGACACCCAGTGAAACCAGGAGCAGAACACCGACCGCGATCAATCCGACGATGGCAATTCGCTTCTGCAACATCCGACTCCTCCCAACCGCATGCCACTGGAGAGGCCGCACCGACCACCTGCCCGGTGGCACACTCGTCTGTGCTCGCGCCCCCCGCAACGGTCGGAACCCGCGAGCGATCTTGTCCGATCTCGTTCGATCATCGGGTCGCCGGGTGCCAACGCGGTAGGGTCGAAGGTCAGGAATCCGCGCCGATCGGGACAACGTGGCACCACCCCGAGACCCGACTGGCCCCCGAACGTTTCACAGGGAGGGGGACGTTCGCCGTTGCACGAGCCGGACGAGGATCACCAGTGCGATCCCGGCTGCTGCGACGCCGATGAGTTGACCGCCGGCGTCGGGTCGGCCCAAGAGCCACGCAGTGGTGAGCACGAAACCCGACACGGCGGCGCCACCGAGCGCGATCGCTGTGAGCCCGGAGACCTCGAACCGGTGACGGCCCGTTCCGTCGGGGACGGGTTCTCCTGCGATGCTTGCCACCAGCTCGCCGAGCACGAGGAGCGACGCCGCGTACAAGGGCGCACCCACATCGAGACCGGAGGACCCCACCAGCGAGAAGCCGTACTCCAGGAGCAATCCGGCCAGCCCCCATCCGACCAGCTGCGGCCAACGGGCGAGAACCGCCGCGACCAGACCGAAAACCGAAACGACTCCGAACAGCACCAGCAGCCGCCGGTAGGGAACCGGTTGCAGCACCGGATAAGCCACGAGCGCTCCGGTGAGCGCGACCGCAGCCACGAGCCGGATCAGGCCGGCGCTCGTCTCACTGCTCGACGAAATGCTGACACCTCCCTGAGGGCGTCTTCGAACGGATCGGTCGGATCCCACTCCGCGACCGCGACGCCGCGAGCGCGGAACTGCCGGCGAACGCGGTCGCGTTGGAGCGACCAGATGCGCCGCGAGAGCTCCTCTACCGGTCCGTCCGACGGGGAGAGGAACGACGATGGATCGATCTCGACGATCGCCATGTCGTAACCGCGACCGACGAGGTCGGTAAGGGCGCCCACCACCGTGTCGTCGATCAGCGGACTCAGTGCGATCAGCATCGCGTGGGGAGGAAGCGCGCGACGCGGGACCGCCAGCGACCCGGAGGGTGTGGGCCAACGCAGACGGCTGTCGGTCAACGCTTCGAGGATCTTGTAACGCTGGAGGTCGAACATCCTCGGTCGAAGCCATACCAACCGACCACCCATCATGAGCAATCCCACGCGATCGCGCCGACCCAGATGACTCGACGCGATGGAGGCAGAGGCTCGGATCGCGTAGTCGAGGGCTCGAATCGCTTCGCGGCGCCCTCCCATGACCGCATCGATGAGCAGCACGACGTCGCTGTTGCGCTCGGGATGGCGCTGGTTCACCCACAGCGAGTTCCGGCGAGAACTCGCCCTCCAGTTGATGCGGCGCGGGTCGTCGCCCGCACCGAAGGGGCGCACCTCGGCGAACTCGATGCCGTCACCGCTGCCGCGGGAGACCAACTCGCCCAGATTGAGTTGGGTTTTCACCGGATCGAGCATCTCGCGCAACGCGTGCTCGGGCGGGAACACCTTCAGGATCAAGGGGGTGTCGACCGAAGCTTCGTAGCGCCGAATGCCGAGCCGACTCTCCGAGCTGATCCTGAGTGGCCCGAGCCGGTAGCCGCCCCAGTGCCGGCAGATCAACCCGAGACGAAGCAGCGTCGGTTCCCCCCGTTCGACCCGAACCGCAACGCGGCCGTTCTCCACCGTCAACGAGTGAGCTCTCCCGGCATCGGCTGCGCTTCGCAATTCGAGGCCGTCGGGCACTTCGAGGTCGATCTCGAGACGTGGGATCGTCTCCCCCGACGAGATCGTCACGAGGACATCGACGCGTTCGTCTTCGAGTGCACGCTCCCGATCGAGAGAAACGTCGAGAACCGGCCGCGGCTCATGATCGAGCGCGACGCCGACGGCGAGGAGCACCAAGGGGCAGCCCCCACCGCGATCAATTCGGGCCTTCCCAGGCCGAGCCCGGCCAGCAGACCGACGATCACGACGATCGCGTAGATCGCCACACGTGAGGTGACGCGGGAGGTCACGGGTCGGCCGGCCGCGCCGTCGGGGCGGTCGGAGTGGCAACCTCGTCGAGGCATTCCTCGACCACGTGGGCGGGTCGCAGGTCCTGCACCCACAACTCGGGGCGGAGGATGATCCGGTGTGCCAATGCCGCCACCGCGACCTGCTTGACGTCGTCCGGTGTCACGAAGTCGCGCCCTTCCACGGCGGCCCGGGCCCGAGCGAGTTTCATCAGCGCGAGCGAACCACGCGGGCTCGCCCCCACGGAGACGTTGCGGTGGCTGCGGGTCGAAACGACGAGTGCGACCATGTATCGCCCCACCGCCTCGGCGACGTGCACTTCCTCGACGGCACGCTGCATCGCGATGATCGTTGCCCGATCGACGACGGTGGCGAGGCGCACGTCGTCCATGCGTCGCTCCATCCGCCTCGCGATCACCTCCCACTCGTCGTCGGGAGTGGGATAGCCGACGGCGATGCGAGTGAGGAACCGGTCGAGTTGCGCCTCGGGCAACGGATAGGTGCCCTCGTACTCGATGGGATTCTGGGTCGCGATCACGAGAAACGGCGGGTTCAAGGTTCGTGTCGCCACATCGATCGTGACCTGACGTTCCTCCATCGCCTCGAGGAGGGCGGCCTGGGTCTTCGGGGGGGGCCCGATTGATCTCGTCGGCGAGCAGGAGGTTCGTGAAGATCGGACCGGGGCGGAACTCGAGATCGCCGGTGAGCCCACCGGGGACGGCGGATCCGGTGACATCCATCGGCATGAGGTCGGGGGTGAACTGGACCCGAGCGAACTCGAGATCCAGCACCTGGGCGAACGAGCGCGCCATCAGGGTTTTCGCCAATCCCGGATAGTCCTCGAGGAGGATGTGCCCATCGGCGAGGAGCGTGACGAGCACCATCTCGAGCACTTCACGTTTCCCGACGATCACCCGCTCGACCTCATCGAGGATGCGCTGAGAATGGCCGGCAACGTCCTCGAGGCGCAGCATCGTTGTGTCGGGTTCCATCACGGCGATGCTAGAGGCGCTCGATGGCCGACACCGCGGCTTCCACCGACTCGTAACTCGGCCCGGTGCCGGATCTGTCGTTCGCGGCACTCCATTCGAGGCCGATGATCTCCCACCCCGGGGTGCCCACTACGGCGCGCGCCGCGTCCGGATCCGCTTCCAGGTCGATGCCGTAACGCGCGTAGAGTCGTTCGGCGGCGAGGTCTCGCAACATCGGCACGAGCCGCTCCTTCGCCGTGAAGGCGTGTCTGCGTGAGAAACGAAGCAGGCCTTCCACCTTGCGGAGCTGAGGCGGCGCCGGTCCGGCGACGGGTTCCCGCGACCGGCGCCACGATCTCCATCGGAGGGGGGCAACGGTTTCATCCTCCGGCGCAGGTTCGGTGGCGGGGGTGATCCGCTTCACGGCCAGCCACGCCACCATGAGGATGAGGATCTCGAACCCGAGGAGAGCGACGGCACCGCCCGGAAGCAGTGCGTAGACGGTCGCGGCGCCGACCAGGACCAGCGTGACGGTCACGGTCGATCTCATTCGCCGGACTCGTCGAGACTGCGGCGAACCTCACCCAGAGCGGTGTCGGCGTCGGCGATCATGTCCTCGGTGACGGGGCGAGCGCTGAATCCGGCGCGTTCGAAGAGTCGGGTGAGGCGTCGCGCCGGTTCCCCGATGATCGCCGGTGGTTCGATACGGTTGAGATACTCGAAAGGCGCCTCCGAGGTTCGTCGGGCGTGGCCCGCGTCGGCGAGGTCGCCGAGCATGGTTCCGTACCGTCTGACGATCGCCGTCCGGTTCGGTCCCGCGAGGAGGCCCGCGGCCGCAGCTGCTTCGAACGGTGTTTCGGCATCGGAATCCGACGGGCGCGGCTCGCGAGGTGAGAACTCGTCGGGATTATCGTCTCCCCCGCGGCGGAGGCCGACGAGGGCAAGCCCGCCGAGCGTGGCCGCCAACGCGCCGACGAGGAGCGCGATGGCCCACCGCGAGCGATCGGATTCGGTTGCGACCTGTTCGGTGACCGGTTCGTCCGCCTCAGGAGCCGATTCCTGGTCGAGCAGGCCGGTCCGGAAGATCGACATGATGATCACCACGACGGCGACCATGGCCAGGAATCGGAGCACCGAGACCTTGGGGCGCTCGGGAAGGCGGCGGCGGGGCCCGCTCGGCCAGAACGTGAAGACCAGCACGCCGATGGCGAGGACGATCAACGCCCATGCGAGGAATTCTGCGACGGCCGCTCCAGTGATGTCGATGGGAGCCGGTCCCCGATCCGCGGCTCGCTCCGGCAAGCCTCTCGCACCGGATGCAGCGAGAGCGGCGAGAACGAGCAATCCGGCGGTCAGACCCAATCCGGTACGGCGGCGCGAAACTCGGGATCCTTCGGCGGGAGGTTCACGTGCCGCGTCGGAACGTGGGACCTCGTTCTCGGATGAACCGGGATTCGCGTTGGCCGGCTTGTCGTGTTCCACGGGCGTCCCCCGCCGCGATGACATTGAGGGCTAAGCCTCGCACAGATCTCCGCACAGCGTCGGAAAACCCACTTCCCGCCGACGACCCCTTGTCGTTGCGAGCCCTGGTTGTTCTCAAGTGGTGAGCGCGACGCGGCGACCTCAGGGGGAGCGGTGAGTGGCGATCATCGCGGGGGTGATGCGCTTGAGCTCGTTGTCGGGGAACGCGCTCAGGAGCTCCCATGCCAGGTCGAGGGTCTCGTCGATCGTCCGCCCGGTCTCCTGGCCGACGAACCTTTGCTCGAAAGCGTCGGCGAATGCGAGGAAGCGGAGGTCGGCTTCGGTGAGACTGGCCTCGCCGATGATGGCCACCAGCTTGCGCAGGTCCCGACCCTGGGCATACAGGGCGTAGATCTGGTCCGCGACCTCCCGGTGGTCCTCTCGCGTTTTCCCGGCGCCGATCCCGCCCGACATCAACCGGCTCAGGCTGGGCAGCACGTCGATCGGTGGTGCGATTCCGCGACGGTGCAGATCCCGGGAGAGAACGATCTGACCCTCGGTGATGTACCCGGACAGGTCGGGGATCGGATGGGTGATGTCGTCGTCGGGCATCGAGACGATCACGAGTTGGGTCACCGAGCCGGCGTGCCCGTGAAGGCACCCGGCGCGCTCGTAGATCGTCGCCAGATCCGTGTACATGTAGCCCGGATAGCCGCGCCGACCGGGCACCTCCTCACGGGCCGTGGCTACCTCGCGCAGCGCTTCGCAGTAGTTGGTCATGTCGGTGAGGATCACGAGGATGTGGAAATCGCGGTGAAAGGCGAGGTACTCGGCGGCGGTCAGCGCCAGTCGCGGGGTGATGAGCCGCTCGATCGTCGGGTCGTCGGCGAGGTTCATGAACAGCACCGTGCGATTGAGTTGCCCGCTGTCCTCGAGGCTGCGGCGGAAGAAGCTCGCTTCGCGATGGGTGATCCCCATCGCGGCGAACACGACGACGAAGGGCTCGTCGTCCGCCCCGACCACCCGGGCCGCGGCGGCGATCTCAGCGGCCAGTTCCCCGGCGGGCAGGCCGAATCCAGAGAAGATCGGAAGCTTCTGGCCGCGCAGCAACGTGTTGAGCCCATCGATCGCCGAGATCCCGGTCTCGATGAATTCGGAGGGGTTGCGGCGAGCGTACGGGTTGATGGGGAGGCCGTTCACGTCCCAGAACGCTTCCGCCATGACCGGAGGCCCACCGTCGATGGGCCGGCCGGCGCCGTCGAGGATGCGTCCCAGCAGACCGGGGCCGACGGCCATCCGGGCGGCGTCTCCCCCGAGACGAACCCTCGTGGTGGCCGTGTCGAGACCCCGGGTACCGGAGAAGACCTCGATGACGGCTCGCTCCCGGTCGATCTCGAGTACCTGGCCGCGCCGGATGTCTCCGTCGGGCGCCACGACGTCGACGACTTCTCCCGCGTGCACGCCGACCGCCCGGTCGATGAAGATCAGCGGACCGGATACGTAGTAGACGGTTCGGAACTCGACCGAGTGCAGGCCCCGTCGCAGCCTCACAGTGTCGCCACCTCCTCCTGGATACGAGCGATGAGTGCCTCCGCCGATGCCGAGGCGTCCTCCGGAGACCACAGCTTCATGCGGGCAACCTCATCGAGGACATCGAGCGCATCGAGCCGGTCCAGGTCGGTTTCCTCGTCCACGGCACGCACCAGTTCCTCATGGAGGCGACGGAGCACTCTCAGCATCCAGTACTGCTTTTCCAGGGGACAGAAGGCGTCGATCTCTGAGTAGGCCGACTGCTGGAGGAAGTCCTCGCGCATCAACCGGCCGATGAGGAAGGCCACCCGCTCGGCTGGGGCCAGCACGTCGACGCCGAGCAGCTGAACGATGCTCTGGAGTTCCTCCTCCTTCCCGAGGAGGCGAAGTGCCCACTGTCTCTGTTCCTCCCAGTCGTCGGCGACGGCATCGTCGAACCAACGCCTCAGGTCGTACAAGGAGTAGCTGCGGGTCCAGTGGATCGCCGGGAAGTGACGCCGCCTGGCAAGATCCGAGTCGAGGGACCAGAAGGTGCCTGCGAGCCTGAGGCTGTACTGGGTGACCGGCTCGGAAAAGTCGCCGCCCGGCGGTGAGACCGTACCCACCACCGTCACCGAGCCCGAACGGGGTTCACGACCCAGCGGGACCGTGGCACCGGCACGCTCGTAGAACTCGGCGAGGCGGGATGGGAGATAGGCCGGATACCCCTCTTCCCCGGGCATCTCCTCGAGCCGGCTCGATACCTCGCGTAACGCCTCCCCCCACCGGCTGGTGCTGTCGGCCATGAGCGCGACGTCGTAACCCTGGTCGCGGTAGTACTCGGCGATCGTGATACCGGTGTAGATCGACGCCTCCCGGGCGGCCACCGGCATGTTCGAGGTATTCGCGATCAGGATCGTTCGCTCCATCAACGACGCCCCGCTCCGCGGATCGATCAGCGCCGGGAACTCCTCGAGCACTTCGGCGAGTTCGTTGCCTCGCTCACCGCAGCCGACGTAGATGATCACATCGGCGTCGGACCATTTGGCGAGCGTCTGTTCATGCACGGTCTTCCCCGTTCCGAACCCGCCCGGGATGACGGCCGACCCGCCCCGGGCGACGGGGAACAAGGTGTCGACCACACGCTGCCCGGTGATGAGCGGCGCCGTGGGGTCGAGACGCCGGGCGGACGGGCGTCGCCGTCGCACCGGCCAGCGTGAGAGCAGCGCGAGCGGTTCGTCGTCGATCCACAGGAACGGCTCGGTGACGGTAACGGCATCGGCGCCGATCTCGGTCACGATGCCGGATCGGCCCGACGGAACCATCACCCGGTGGATCAATGCGGGTGTCTCCCGGGTCGTCGCGACGATATCACCCACCTCGACCGGGTCGCCGGGAACGACCGAGCAGTCGAGCGGCCAACGACGGGTTCGATCCAGCGAAGGCAGTTCGATGCCGCGCCGGAGGAACGGGCGGCCGAACTCGTCGCCGCCTTCGGCCGCCAACGCGGGGAGAGGACGTTGGACGCCGTCGAAGATGTTGCCCAACAATCCGGGCCCGAGCTCCACATCCAAAGGTGCCCCCGTGTCCACCACCGTCGATCCGACCTGGAGACCACCCGTCTCCTCGTACACCTGGATCACAGCTTCTTTCGCTTTGAGCCGGATGACCTCACCGATGAGTCGTCGTCTCCCGACCCGCACGACGTTGTACAGACGGGTGTGATCGAGGCCCTCCGCGACGACCACGGGACCGGCGACCCTCACCACGCGCCCGGTGTCACCGTCACTCATGCGGTGTCCCCGAACGTGATGTGATAGCCGACGGCACGTTGGAGCATCCCGGCGAGTCGCGCTCGTCGAGTCGCACCGCTCTCGGCTTCGAGCCCCGAGGGGATGGCGACAACGACGGGCGCCACGGACACCTCGAGGCCCTCGCGATAGCCCCGTTCGAAGTCGAGGAACCACGGTTCGTAGACACCGATGACACCCCGTTCCCCTTCCGCGATCAGGTCCCGCACCGATGCTGCAGCCTCGCTCGCGTCCTCCGCGGAGCGAACTTCGGCACCTGCGACGCTGAAACCGGGGATCAACTCGGCGGGGACGACGATCATCAGCCGGGCCGTGGCTTCGATCATCGGATCACCACGACCCGCGCCTCGATCTCGGCAAGGTCGAACCCGTGCACGATGCCCCGCCCGATCCAACGCAGATTGCGCACCTCGTGCTCCTGAGCGCGAGTGAACGCAACGGGCACGGCGAAACCAAGAGGGTCGCCACGGGAGAACAGCCCCACGGCGCGGCGGGTCGAAGCGGTCTGCAGCTCTTCGCTCAGGGCCACGAGGTCATCGTGATCTGCCCACCCGGAGAGGGCGTCCGTCCATCCGGGGACCAACTTGGCCCCGACGAGCCGGGACACGACGGCGGTCGCGTCGTCGGTCTCGGCCATCTCGCCGAGGGCATCGAGTGGGATACGCCCGGCCGGCAAGAAGCGTTGGATCGGGTCCTCCTCTGCCGTCACGATCTCGCCCCGGCGGCGCGTAGATCGGAGCCGCAACGCCGTCAGCAGGTTGATCTCATCGATCTCCGCACGCAACACGGCTCCGACCTCGCCATCGTCCTCACCGAGGGCGGCATCGAGATGCTCGGCGAACGCGACGTTCAGGGCGCGCTCGAGCACCGCCAGATCTCCGCTGCGTTCGTAGTCGGCCCACACATCGAGCAGGCAACGAGATGTCGCCTGCGACGGGATCGCCCAGGCCGCCATGAGGTCGACCGTCGCCCGCAGACCGGGCTGGGCCGCCAGTTCTCTCAGCTCGGCCGTATCGAGGCGCCCGGCCGGGACGACCGATCGAAGGATCTCGGCAGACCCCGGAAGTCGCGTCTGGCCCCGCAGGATCGTGCGCAGGTTCCGCAGATCCCATCGCTCCAGCAAGAGTCCGATCTTCCGTCGTTCCGGATCTTCGTAGAACCGCAGCATCGAGCGCAACAGTCGCGCCAAGTGCCTCTGCAGCACATCATCGAACTGCCGCAGGCCTCGATACCGGGTCACGGCCGCTTCGACATCCGGCGCATACGAGGTGTCGGCCAGCGCTGCGAGCAGCCCATCCACCGAGCCGAAGCCCATCAGACGTGTGTAATCGGCGTCGGTGAGCAGGCGTGCTCGGATCGCTCGCAGTCTCGCATTGCCGTAGTCCATCCCGCTCATTCCGTACCGCCGCGCAGCTCCGGCATCATCTCGAGGGCAAGCGATCGCAAGTGGCGCTCGCCACGCTCCATCCGGGAATCCAGCGTGTTGTCGACCCGTCGCCCGTCCCCGGTGACGAGTTCGACGCCGCCGAGCGACGCCAGGCTCGGATCGACGACGAAACCATCGCAGCCGGCCGCCTTCAGGATGCCGCGCGTCAGCTTCTCGTCGTCCGGATCCACCCGTACCGTCCGTGCACCGGGGAGGATGCTCCGGCACTCGTCCAACAGTCTGGACACGAGTGCCGGATATCCCGGGGACTCCCGAGCGAACGCAAGCCGAGACGCGACCTCCGACCGGAGACCAAGGTAGATCTCCTCGCTGGCGGCACGGAGATCACGATCTGCTTCCAGGCGGGCGCGGTTCGTGATGCGTTCGCGCTCGTGGGCGGCCTGATCGCCCATAGAGGCCGCCGCGGTTCGCTCCACATCGGCAGCCTCCACCCGGGCGCGGGCCGCGATGGTCGCGACCGCAGCGTCGCTTTCGGCGCGAATGCGGGCGATCTCGTCGTCGGTCTCGGCGCGGATCGCGACGAGGATGTCCTCGAGCGCCACTCAACCTCCAAGCAATGTGATGACCATGGCAGCCACCGCGAACCCGAGGATCACGAGGGTTTCGGGGATCGCGACGAGCAGGATCACCTTGCCCAACAGCTCCGGATCTTCGGCGATGGCGCCGATCCCCGCTGAACCGATCCTGCCTTGTGCGTAGCCGGTGGCGATCGCAGCCAATCCCACGGCGATTCCGGCTCCGATGGCGATGAGGCCGAGTTCCATGTCGACTCCTCTCTTTCTCTCAACGTGTCAATCTGCTGTGGTCTGCTCCGAGCGGGCATCGGCACCGAAAGGCTGGAACGCCTCCCCGCCGGATTCATAGAAACTCCCGAAGAACTCGACGTAGTGAAGGCGCAGAGCCTGGATGGCGGGGCTGAAGGTGCCGAGGGCCAGGTTGAGCGCGTGGAAGAGCGCGGCGACGATCACGCCGATCCACAACGGTCCTGCGGCTCCGAGCTCGTTGGCGACCCGGGCCAGATAGACCGAGGCCAGTCCGATGGCCGCCAGACGGAGGTAGGACAGGATGTGACCGGCGGTGCCGAGGAGGTTGAGGGGTCCCATCACGATCCCCATGGAACCGCCGAGGACCATCAGTACGACCAGACCCACGATCACTGCCGCTGCGGCGGGCGTCATGAATCCGCTGGGAAGGTGGTCGGTGGCAACGGCGGCGATGAGGAAAAGGCCGCTCAGCGCAACGAGCATCGCCACGTGCTCGGCGAGGCGATGCCGTTGCCGGGATCGGATCGCCTGGAAAACGCCGAGCAGGATCCCGAGCACAACGTGGACCGCTCCGACCGCGATGGCGAAGAGCAGCAGTGGTTCGATCGCTTCCTCGCGATGCATCCACAGCGGCCGCATCCCGAACAACGGGCCACCGAGATCGCCGAGGAACTCGCCGTAGATGAAACCCCAGATGATCGCCCAGCCTGCTGACATCATGAGCACGAGCGAGAGGTCGCGGGCCATGCCGGGTCTCCGGCGATAGTGGTGATACAGCAGGAAGCCGATGGCGAGGAGCACTGCGCCGTACGCGACGTCGCCGAGCATCATCCCGAAGAACAGAGGAAGGAAGAGCGCCATGAGCCGGGTCGGGTCGATGGTGCCGTATCGAGGCAGCGCCAGGAGTCCCACCAACGACTCGAACGGACGAGCCGGGGCGGGGTTGTCCATGAGCACCGGGGGGTGTTCGTCGGGAGAAGCGACGGCATCTTCGAGCATCACGTCGGGTCCGATTTCGTCGGCGAGGGCATCCGTTAGATCCGTGACGGCGGATTCGGGCACCCAGCCGGACAGGACGAAGGTGTGGGAAGTCGCTCCCAGGTGCCGGATCGCCGAGAGCTGTTCGAGTCTTCGGGAGAGGTAGTCCCGGCACGTCGCCCAGTTGCCGTGGGGTCGCACGAAGTCGTCGATCGCGTCGGTCGTGCCGGCGATCTCCACGGGGAGGTCGGCGAGTCGATGTTCCATCGCGGTGATCGCTTGGCGGAAAGGCATCTGCTGGAAGTGACGCGGGAGGCGGATCCGGGTGAGTTGCTCGCGCCCGAGGAGTGCTTCGACCTTCGTCGCCTGCTCCTTGGGGAACACGAGAACGGCACCGATGGTGTCGGGGTCGACGTGATCCGAGATCACTTCGAAGTTCGCGCCGAGCGTGTCGGTGAGGGCCGCATTGAGTTCGCCGAGCACGTCGGCATACCGGCTCTGGATGAGCACCGCCGTCGTGTCGTACCCGACGAGGTCGGTGAGCTCGGGCACGAGGGGGAGGAGGCGGCGCAGCGAGGCAATGTATCGAGGGAGGATCTCCTGTTCCGCGGTCAGGTCGTCTCGGCGAGCGACGAGGCGCTCCAGCTCCGGTCCGTCTTCGTCGAGTTCACGGCGGAGACGGCCGAGATCGGCCTCGGTCGGCTCCGCCTCGGGATCAGGAGCCGGAGGGTTGGGGACGAGGTTCAAGATGGCATCGATGCGCACCTCGAGGTAGCGAAGGTCTTCGATCTCGCGCAGGTGTGTTTCGTCGACGTGGAGCGGCGGGAGCAGAACATCGGGATCGTCGGAAACGTCGATCAAGTGAACGACACCAAGGCGATGCAGGAGAGCCAGCACATCGTCGAGTCGACGGCGGTGGCCGAGCACGTGCACCTTCGCCATTCGCACCAGCACGGCTACTTCCCTTCTTCCAGGGGTGGAGCAACAAGGAGGTCGACCATGGCGTCGATGGCGGCCTCCCGGCCGGGGGCGGTTCTGTTGCGGAGCTGTTCG
>PVMS01071332.1_pt1 | contig 22264 bp, 20 predicted proteins | sample 1853461 | NCBI WGS metagenome assembly PVMS01 (sample SAMN08582032, study PRJNA380276) | Marine sediment metagenome, whole genome shotgun sequencing project. | isolation source: ocean sediment barecode stripped | collected 2017 | reverse complement strand
TTCCATGTGAGTATCGCGGTCATATCACTCCCCATCAGCCGCTAAAGCAGACTTACAGTCTGCTAGATTAACGGGCTTTGGGCACTTATACACGGTGAGCCTGCAAAGCTCTCCACTTGGTGGTAGCAAAATGACTGTCAGCCCGGTTGTAGCAACAATACGCTGAGCATGGATGCCGCGCCGCAGATTGGATAAACACGGGCTTTTTTATCCCTGTGGCCACCTGCGGCTAGTTATACTTCATAATTCGGTGCCTTGGATAAGTAATCAAGGCTCTATCTGGTAATTCGGGTAAGGAGATACCACAAGTGTCCAACGATAAAGTAGACCTGTCCCAGATCCGCGGTGACTGGGATTTTCATACACGCTACGTAACCCATGCGATGGATCAGACCCTCAAACGGGCCAACAAGTATTGGAAAGAACTTAAAAAAGCGTCGAAAAAGAAGGGCCAGGTGCCGGTAGACGGCGACCTGATGGATGAGTTCATCGAGGCCTGTATGCAAGTCAGGGGCATCACCGATGACTTCCTGATTCTCTCCGAGTGCAAACCGACGTCCAGAAAAAAAGCCCGCAAAAAAACCAAGCGCAAGACAACGGCCAAGAAGAAGACTGCGAAGAAAAAGACCGCTAAAAAGACCGGGGGCCGCAAATGAGACCCCATGTTGAATTAATCCAGGAAGCCGATCTTTGCTGGCACGAAGCGGAATTACCGCGCGGTCAGGGCAAAGGCGTCAAACAACGGAATCTCTCTTACGATGAAGAAGATGGTTCCGCATCAATGCGCGTGCTGTTCGATAAAGCCTGGAGTCGACCGGCCGGCTACCACCATGCTGATCTGGAATGGTACGTGGTTGAGGGCCGCATCCGGACTGGTGATCGCTATCTTGGCAGGGGCGGCTACTGGCGTGCGCCGGCGGGTCTTGCTATACCGAAACTCGAAGTGGCGGCTGGCACCGTGGTGTTGATGTTCCGCGAATACGGTGACTGGGGCTTCTCGGTCTCTGGCAAGAACCGCTCAAAGTTCATCTCACGGGGCGGTAATACCGCTTCACGCGCGCACGGCGAACTGTCCATCGTCGAAGCACATCGGATGGAATGGATGCCAAATGCCTACGAAGGCGATACACAGCGATTCCTGAAACTAAAACTACTGTATCTCGATCCTGCATCGCCTACCAACAACAACACTGGATTTGTCTCCATGCTGGCGTGGGGGCCACCGGGCTGGTCCGACAACCGCATGGTTCATCACCCGGTATTCGAAGAGGCCTACTCCCTTGAAGGCACCCTTGACTACAACTTCGGGAGGCTGGATGCAGGTACCTATTTTTTCCGTCCGGCCCTGGTCAAGCACGGCCATTTTGTGGCGGGCGAGGAACGCGGCTGGGCTGGCTTTTTCCGACTCGATGGCAGCCTGATCAACTGGATCACAACCGACGAAAAGGTCATCGTGGAAGGTAACGCGCTTAACTACGACCCCAAGACCCAGGGATCGGTAATCGCCGGCATTCCGGTGCGGTCTCGCTCGGCGGGAGATTGGGACCTCGATGGACAGTAGGGCAGTTGCACTGGACACATAGGCCACCGTCGTCGACCATCGACCGACACAGACTTAAAACAGTAGCAATGGACTAAGCCTTGCGCGCAACGCTGCAGTTTGCGCGCTATAAAACCAAGACAGGAAGTTACATGGCAGGTGCAATAGACATCGTCTGCAATCTCTTCACCCCCGATGTGGTGGCGAAAGGTCAGACCGGACTCGATGATAATTTCAAAGCCCAGGTACGTATGCCTGAGGAAATCCGCGACGGTGTTCCAATAGCTGATTACCTCGTCCAGATGGATAAGGCAGGGATTGAACGGTCACTGCTGATTGCTGTGCGCGCAGGCGATATCAACAAACAAGGCGGTTTCGAAATTCCTTATGAGACAGTCCATGAGGTTTGTCAGGAACATCCGGACCGATTTTCCGGGCTGGCGGGTATCGATCCTTTCCGGGGCATGCAGGGCCTGCGCGACCTGGAAATGGCGGTCAAAGAATACGGCTTTGTCGGTGCGCATCTTTACCCGCACTGGTGCGAGATGGCGCCCGATGCGGCGCTGTACTACCCGTACTACGCTAAATGCTGCGAACTCGACATACCCATCATGATGCAGGTGGGTCACAACCTCATTTATTCCCGCGATCGGCGCCTGCCCAGTGTTGGCCGACCCATCACGCTGGATCAGGTAGCGATAGATTTTCCTGAGTTAAAACTGATCGGCATCCATATCGGCATCCCCTGGGTGCAGGAAATGATTTCGATGTGCTGGAAACACGCGAATGTCTACGTGGGCGGTGATGCCTACGCGCCCAAACACTGGCCCCAGGAATTCATACACTACGCCAACACCTACGGCAAACATAAAGTGCTGTTTGGAACTGACTGGCCAGTCATCAGCCCCGAGCGTGCCGTGGCTGAAATCGAAGCACTGGGCTTTCGTGACGAGTCCAAACAATTAATGATGCGCGACAACGCGCTGCGTATTTTTAACTTACCGAGCTAAGCCGGAGCAGGGGCCGTTGAGCACTACAGTAGAACTCCCGTTCTCGTTTCAACACCTGTCATTGCCGGGTGGTGTACGGGCCGCCATGCAACGCAATCCCGCGAAGATTGCGCTCAAACATCGTGACAATGAAATCAACTATCGCGATCTTATGGCCCGGGTTGATCGCGTCTGCGCCGGAGTTATTGACGGGCTCGGACTTAAACAGGGCCAACACGCCGCGATTGTCGCCGCTAATTCCATCGAATACATGGAAATCATCCTGGGCACATCTCAAGCGGGCATCGGCACGGCTACCGTTAATCCGCGCCTGTCAGTACCGGAAATCGTTGCTATCTGTGACGATGCGGAAGCCCGCGTGTTATTTGTCGATGCCGTAGCAGCGGAAGCACTTAAAGATTGCGATTTCAATACGATCGAACGCGTCATTGTCATCGGCGCCGATTACGAGCAATGGCTTGAGGCTGCCACGCCGCTGGAGACGCTGCCAGCGGTCGAGGAATGGGACACCTTTACGATTCCTTACACCTCCGGCACTACCGGCAAACCCAAAGGCGTGCTGGTGCCACACCGATCGCGGGTCATCAGCCTGTACGCCATGGCCGTGGAATACGGCTGTTTCGCGCCCGATGACCGCTTCCTTGCAATCGCACCGATGTGCCATGGGGCGGGGATGATTTTTGCCCTCGCGCCGATATTTTTTGGCGGCTATGCCGAGATTATGGACAAGTTCGAACCCGAAGAGGTTGTGCGAAAGTTTCGCGACGAACAGATCACTGGCTTTTTCGGTGTGCCGACCCATTTCCACGCAATTTTCAGCTTGGACCCGGCATTCCTGGATAAATACCGTTCGGATACTCTGCACACGATTATCTCGAATGCGGCACCGCTGCCGCAGATCATGAAAGAGAAGATCGTCGGCCATTTTGGCCCGATCCTGCACGAGACCTATGGCTCCACAGAAGCCAGCATCGTCTCCAACCTGCGCCCCAACGACCAGCTCCGTAAGACGGCATGTGTAGGCCAGGCCTTCCCGGGCACCCAAATCGAGATCCGACGGGAGGATGGCAGCATCTGTGATGCTGATGAAGTAGGTGAGCTATTTTCTACAAGTGCTTGTCTTTTCAATGGTTATTGGAAAAGGCCCGAGGAAACGACCGAAGCCTTCCAGGACACCTGGGTGACGGTGGGAGACTTGGCCAAGAAAGACGCCGAAGGGCATCTGTACATCGTGGATCGCAAAAAAGACATGGTGATATCCGGCGGGGTCAATATCTATCCCCGGGATATTGAAGAAACGCTGCTCCAGCACCCGTCCATCAGTGATGTTGCGGTCATCGGCATTCCGGATGACAAATGGGGCGAACGACTCAAGGCATTTATCGTACTGGCTCCCGACGCAGAACTGGATGCGGAGGGCATATCCGAGTTTTGTGATGGCCGGATTTCCAGCATGAAGACCCCGAAGGATATTGCCTTCATTGATGTACTGCCGCGCAACGCCAGTGGCAAGGTCCTGAAGACGGATCTACGGCAGAGGGCATGAGCGAACTCCGCTTCTACTACGATTTTTCCTGTCCCTGGAGCTACCTGGCGCTGGTGCGCCTCCAGGATGTGGCCGATCGCAACGCCACCACGATTGAACTGCGCCCGATTAGCGTGGATCAAGTGCTCGCCACCGAAAACCCGCCGCTGCAAGCCCACCGTCTATCCAACAATCCGGCCAAGGCAGCCTGGCAGCGCAAAGATCTGGCGGACTGGGCCCGCTTATGGGCACTTACGCTGGAGTTGCCCAACGGCTGGCCCTGCGATGCAACGCTGGCAGCCGCTGCAGCCAGCATCGCCGCAGATAGGGGTGCGGGGCTTGCCTATTCCCTGAAAACATTCGCCGCCTATTTCGGGGCGGGAAATGACATCAGCAACCCTGAGGTACTCGGCGATCTGGCGGCCGAGACGGGTTTGGATAGGGCTGATTTCCTGCTGCAGTTGGGGTCCGATGAACCCGCGCAGAAAATAACAGACTGGACTGAAGAATTAATACGCCAAGGTGGCTTTGGTACGCCCTCTGTGTTCGTCGGCGACGAGCTGTTTTTTGGCAATGACCGTATACCGCTTGTGGACTGGACAATCGGGCCCCTCAGTAGTGATGAATTCCTGATGCCCGGTCAGCACGGCTGAACGCAACGTAAGCTTTGGAGACCCGCATGACAGTGGCAACAACCCGACGTACTTTTCTTGCCGGCACCGGCGGTGCACTGATGATGCTCAAATACGGTGGCGTTGTAGCTCAGCAAGCTAACCCGGCGTACCGGCGCTGGGAAGACATCATGCGCAACAAGTGGACCTGGGATCGGGTGGCCCGCGGTACTCACGGGACCAATTGCACCGGCAACTGCGCATTTAACGTCTATGTGCGTAACGGCATCGTCTGGCGGGAAGAACAGCAGGGCGAATACGAGGCCTCGACCAGTGACACGCCGGACTATGGTCCACGTGGCTGCAACAAGGGCTTGCGCCATGCCAAGTACATGTACGGTAAGCAGCGTGTCCTGTACCCGATGAAACGAGTGGGAGAACGCGGCGAGGGCAAATGGGAACGCATCTCGTGGGACCAGGCGACTCGTGAGATCGCCGATAAGTTTATCGACTACAACGTGGAATTCGGTCCGACCTCGATCAGCACTCAGCTGGGTACGGCGATGGTGCTGAAACGGGCATCGTTCGCGGCCCTTGGCCGGTTCGCAACCATAGCAGGCACACAGACCCCTGAAGCCTTCGCGGGTGTGGGCGATTTACCCACCGGCACTTACATGACCGTCGGGGTGCCGCTGATCGGCGACACCATGGCCGCAATATTTAAATCCAAATGCTGCCTGATCTGGTATTCCAACCCGGCAGTCACGCGCATCCCCGATGCCCATTTTTTCTGGGAAGCTCGCTATAACGGCACCGAAGTGATCTCCATTTCGCCGGAATTCACCCCAACCGCCATGCATTCAAGCAAATGGATTAACCCCAAACCGGGCACCGATGCGGCCCTTGCGCTCGGCATGGTGCAAGTCATTCTGGAAGACAACAGCTTCGATCGCGACTACCTCCTTGAGCAGACCGATTTACCTTTCCTGGTGCGCAAGGACAACGGTAAATTCCTGCGCGAAACCGATGTCATCGGAGGAGATGCTTCGCGTGACAACTTGTTTTACATCTACGATGAAGCCAGTGGTGCGATTACGTCGGCGCCCGGCACCGGCGGTCCACCGCCACCACCGGGCTCGATGGAGCCCGTGCATCCACATGGCACGTTGAAGCTGGGTGCATTGCAACCGGCACTTGAGGGCGAGTGGATGGCTGCAACCACCGACGGACCGATCGCTGTTACGACGGTGTTTGCCAATTTACAGAGGGAACTGCAGCAATACACCCCGGAGAAAACGCAGGCAATCACCGGCGTAAATCCCGACGTGATCCGCCAGACAGCCCACACTTTTGCTGCGGCCGAAACCGCGATGATTTTCTCCGGTTATCGAATCTGTAAATGGCTGCACGGCGACTTGATCCAGCGCGCTTTCATGTTGCTGCTGTCGGTGACCGGCAACTTTGGTAAGCCGGGCACCGGTCTGCAGATATGGAATATGCCCAATGAGCAGCCGCAGTTCGCGTTCATGTTTGCGGACCTGCCGCCCACCCTGCGTATCGCGACGATGGCACGCTGGGATTATCAAAAAGCCAATCTCAAAGATTTCAATACCGAAATCTACGGTAAGGAGCTGGCCGACAACGTTGACAAGTACTTCCAGCAATCCATAGACAATCACTGGTTCCCGGATTACGGACAAACCCCCTGGAAGATGGGAATTTACTCCGGCAGTAACGCTGCCAACTGGCGTGCATCCGGCAAGCGGTGGCGCGAGGAAGCCTTCGGCAAGCTGGAAACGATTGTGGTCGCTAGCCCGGATATGAGCGTAACCGCCATGTATGCCGATTACGTCCTGCCGGTGGCGCATCATTATGAACGGCATGACTTTATGCTGGAGCCACGCACACCCTATGCCCAGGTGCTGGATGAGGCGGTACCGCCGTTGGGCGAGTCCAAAGATGACTTTGCCGTCTACGAGAAATTAGCTGAAGCCATCAGCGTACGGGCGACCGAGCGACAGATAGCACCCATCGAAGACAACTACATGGGCTTCATGCCGGTAACCCGCGACCTTACCCAATACCATGCGTTGTTCACGATGAATGGCACCATCATGAATAACAAAGCGGTGTGTGATTTCTTACTGCAAATGAACGAAGGCATACCCGTTACATCCTTCGATGAACTGGCGCACAAAGGCCTTGTCAGGAATAACGACACCGATGGGGTTATGTACGGCGAAGGTTCCCCCTACGGGTCGGTGATGCTGCGAGCCTGGGAAAAGAAAACCCCGTATCCAACGCTGACCGGTCGCCAGCAATACTACGTTGATCATGACTGGTTCATAGCGGAGGGCGAAGCCCTGCCAGCCTACCGGCCACCGGTAACGATCAAAGATCACCCACTGCATATGCTCATGGGACATGCCCGTCACGGCATCCACAGCATGTGGCGCGACGATTCCCTGTTGTTAAGCCTGCAACGCGGTGAACCCGATATCTACGTCAGCGTGGAAGATGCGGTTGAGCGTGGGGTGAGCGACGGCGACCTGATCAGAATATTCAATACCGCCGGTTACTTCATCGCCAACGCGCATGTGAGTGCCGGAATACAGCCCGGCATGACGTTCATGTACCACGGCTGGGACCCGATGATGTTTGAAGACCGGCAGAATTTCGGGGCCGTAGTGGCATCCGCCGGGCTGATCAAACCCACCTCACTGATAAGCGGTTACGGGCACATTACCCATCGTCCGTTCGCCTTCGAGCCAAACTCCATCTTTGCCGATTTCACCTGCGATTTTGAATTGCACGAGGCGAGGGCGGCAGCCTGATCAGACTTACTGAAGGGCAGGCAGGATGCGCTCGCCCAGCAGCCGGATGTTCTTGGCCTGGTGTTTTTTCAGCTCGATGCACACCTCGGTGACGCCGAGCGCCTTGAATTCGAGCAGGTGCTCGATAATTCGATCGATTTCATTGATCCCACCAGTCAGCGTCAGGTGATCGACGCAGCGGTCCAGCAGCTCGTCATCCAGACCTTCGACGGAACTCTCGTTCTTCGGCGCCATGGCATAGATTTGCGGGATGTGATCGAGTATCTGCTGGAACTCGTCGGCATTCATGAATTCCCGCATCATGTATTCGCGAAAAATAGCGCGGAAGCCTATCCAGCGACGAGCCTCGTGCCGTGCCTCGGCGGGATCGTCATAAATGTACATGGCTAAAAAGTTGTTAAACCGGAAGCCGGCCGGATCCCGTCCCAGTTCCTGCATGCGATTGTGCACGGCTGCAATCGCCCCTTTCGCCAGCCCCGGCGACAGATCGCTCATAAATATACCGTCCGCTGCTTTAGCGGCCATATGCAGCATCTGTGGACGGTTGGCGCCGGCGTACAGAAAAGGGGGTGCCGCGGTCGACCAGGCCGGATTGTAATCCTTGATTTTAAATAACTCGCCTGAGTAACTGAACGGACGCTGAGTGGTTGCCCCCTTAACCAGTTCCAGGCACTCACGCACGTAACGCACGCGTTTTACGAACGGTATGTCCAGACTCATGACCACTTCGCCGCCACCGCCGATCATGGTTTGCACGCGCCCATCCGCGAGTTCATTGAGCGTCATTAACGCCATGGCGATGCGGAAGGGATGCATCTCATAGGCATTCAATGCCATCGGTGCGATGCGTATACGACTGCTTGCCTGGGCCAGCTGCACCATATTCGAAAACGGATCGCGCCCGTCGAGATAACTCGCGTTCCAGACAGTCCTGATGCCTTGCTGTTCGGCCAGCAAGCCAAGCTCGGTAAGCTCCTGCGAACTTAAGTGTGAGTCCAAAACGATGTCGATATCCATGGCAACTCCGGTGGTAACTTTAAGCGTAACTCTTAGCCCAGCATTAATGGCAACAAGGGTTCGCCGGCAACGTTCGCCATGATGGCTTGTTCACGCGTGAAGCGGGTGTAGGCCGACAGCCCGGTGCGGCTAGCACCCAAGCCAGAGAAACCGAACGCATCGTGCTCGAATTCATGAATCAGCACAGTGAGCGCGGCGTCATTGATGCTGATGGCCCCTGCATGCATCCCCCGGGCAAAGCTGCGCCCCTCATCCACACTGCCAGCAAACACAGCGGCCGACAAACCATAGCGACTGTCATTCGCCAGCTGCAAAGCTTGTGCCTCGGTATCGAAGGGCATGATGGGCATGACGGGGCCAAATGTTTCGTCCTGCATCAGGCTCATCTGGTGATTGACGTCGGTGACTACAGTTGGGCGCATCCAGAAACCACCGTGGTTCAGTAATTCACCTCCGCAGTGTATCGTCGCACCATCACCCTTCGCAGCGGCCAGTTGGTGCAGAACAGTGGAACCCTGTGCCTCGAAAATAAAAGGTCCGACCACGCCGTTGCTTATATCCGGATAATTGATCTCCAGACTTGTGGCGATCGCAACGGCACGCTCAACAAATTCGTCGTAAAGCTCCCGGGCGACATAGATACGTTCGAGCGACTGACAGGCCTGTCCGGCGCTCTGCACTGAGCAAAACGTGGCGGTGCGTACCGCCCGTTCCAGATCCGCACTGGCCAGCACCACCGCAGGATCTTTGCCCCCCAGCTCCAGAAACGCAGGTATAAAACGTTGTGCGGCGGCCTCTGCAACTTTACGGCCAGTCGTAACACTGCCTGTAAACACCACCGCATCCACTTGCTCGACCAGTACCGCACCTGCCTGACCGGTACCCACCACGATATCCAGGACTCCCGCAATCTCGGGGCAATCCGCAATGGCGGCACGCATAGGCTCGACCCAGCGCGGCGTCACTTCGCTGGGCTTAATAAGTACGGCGTTACCCGCTGCCAGGGCAGGGAAGGTATCCAGAAAGGACAGGATGACCGGAAAATTCCAGGGCGAAATATTGCCGACCAGTCCATAGGGGATACGGTTGCTGGAACCTTCAATGACCGGAATCTGGGCTTCGCGTGGCGCGGCTGATGCCAGGGCGACGGGTGCTTCATGCACCACCCGCTGCACGAAAGCAGCAATGGTATCGAGTTCCACGCCCGCAATCTGGGTACGGCCAGTATCCACCGTCAACGCAGCCAGCAAGGCTTCGCGATGCCTGGCAATGCTCTCACCCAAAGCCTCAATGACACTCAGCCGGTCTGCGAGCGAGCGAGCGGCCCAGGCGGGCTGAAACTCCCGCAGGCGGCTGGCCGCTGTGGCTATATCAGCAGCTGCAGGATCCTCGAAGCTATAATCCTGCGCCCCGGTGTATGGGTTGCGAACAGCAATGGTGGCAGTCACTTATATAGCAATCCTCACTGAGCTTGGTCTAAATCCAGATTATTCTCGTATTTAATATATTATTCAAATATTTATATAACTAAACGAGAAAATACCTTACATCAGGTGTCCGAGAACGTCCGGATCCAGGCCACCATGTCCTTGATCTCCTGATCGGTGAAAAAATCACCCCAGGGCGACATGACGTAGGACTTGCCGACGCCTTCACCACCACGACAGATCGCAAGATACAGGTAGGCATCGGGCAATGTCTGCATGTATTCAGGGTCACTCTGATCCTTGGGTGTTTCATCCATGTGCAAGACCACCACATCAGCCTGACCGGTGTAGCCGTGACACGCCGCGCAGTGTTCCTCGTGCAGAACCTTACCGTTGTCCGGATCCCCGCGCAGTTCACCCGTTGGGCCGCAATTGTTGGCATCAAGCGCAAATACACGCTCAGCCTCGTCTGCGAATGCAGCGGAAGTCAATACGCTGCACATCACCAGGACCAATACCTGGATGCTCTTGGTTAGACTCATGACAGCTCCTAGACCGCCACCCAGCCGTACTGGGTGTTGCTCGGTTCAGCGCCGTGCTCAATGTAGGCACTTTTCATGCCGCTGAGGGCATCACCGGGTATCTGTTTACGCGCGGCATTCACATCCACTCCATACAGCCCTGCCAGGTTCTTGCCGAAAATAAGCTCCCGCTCGGCCGCCGTGAAATTGGCGTAACCAAAGTCCTCCTGCAGGTTTTCTGGCATCTGGAAGCGGCGGAAAGCCTCGATCAACCACTGCGGCGAGCCCCACCAGATGCAATCAGTACCCCAGATAATGTGGTCAGCTCCAAAACCATCATTAAGCTGGCCGAGCAGGTGGCCGCAAATCTCCGGGTGGGTCACGACAGAATGACCGAATACCGCGCCCAATTCGGGGTAAACATTGCTTACATCCGGATTTTCCTTCTTCATCCGAACCAGATCGGAGGTCCAGGGCAGGTAGCCATCTGCCTCGATGCCGCTTTCTCCCGGCGGCAGCATGGTCATCATGTGCTTCATGCCAGAGTGATAGATGATGAAGTTGATATCCGGGAAATCTTTGGCCGCCTGCATGATGTCGTCCGGTTTGAAATAAGCCTCGAACCGGCCAGGCAGGGGCAACCCTTTGTGCAGACTAATGTTCCTGATGCCCAGTTCGAGTGATTTCTCGAAGAACGGGTAGGCCACTTCTTTATCGTCCATGCGCCAGGCACCGGTTGGATTCCCCGTGTAACACTTCCAGCCATCGATACCGAGTTCGTTGACCTGAAAATCCATGCCCTCGGGTAAAAAAGCCGGATCCATTGGGTTGGCGAGACCATGACTCAGCATGCGCTGTGAACCAGCCGCCTCGTTCACTACATTGCGAGTCCCAACCATGTCTGCAACGGGCAAGGCATGAGCCTTGGGGGGGCCGATCACCGCGCCGGTCATGATGGCCATGACGGTATCGCTATCGAAAAAAATCTCCTTAACGAAATTACCGCGATGCAGGGTGTCCGGCCCGGGGGTAATACCCGCCAGATCAGGGTTAATACCCGCCTTGCCGGTCAGGGTACGAAACACAGTCGGCCCCTTGATGCTGTCTTTAACGTGGTGGGTCTGGGCATCAAAGATAAACTCGGTTTCGGCCAAAGCTCTTTGTAAGCTGCTGTCTCCATAGCTTCCGCGACGTTTACCCGATAATTCTCACCAAACACTTCGTTCATGGCCAAAAAGCCCGTGGCCATGCCGCCGGTGGTCCGCAGGAAATCCCGGCGGCTCATGCCCAGCTTGTTTGCAAACTGGCCAGCCAGCTCTTTTACACGCTCTTCGACCTTTTTCTGATCAGGGGTCTGTGGCAGGGGTGGAAACTCCTCATTCGACACGATCTGTGTCGGTATCGGGGTTCCTTCGCCAGTTGCATGATCCTTGGCGGTCTTCTTCATCCACATATTGAGGGCCTCATTGGTTTAGATAAATACAGCTGGACTGAAAAAAGCATTATATATGTAATTACATGCTCAATTGAATGCCGCTTAAAAAGCTGTCCAACAGGCAGTTCTGCAAACATTGTCAGCCTACACCAAATACTTACGGTGATGAACAAGAAAAGCCTGACTACACATCTCATCAAAAAAACCGGCCGGTGCTCATACGAGTACCGGCCGTTTCATTGTTACGCTAGTACTGTAACCGTTCTTACATGTACTGCTTCCGATACCAATCGTTGACATCGTCACCGGTAGTCAGCCAGACATCCTTATGACTCGCGATGTATTCGAACGCGCGTCTGAGATGCTTGAACTTGTTCGGCTGACCAACATGGAAGGTATGCAGGCAGATCGGCATACACCGCGCGTTGGTCGCACCTTCCTCGTACAGCACGTCGAACTGGTCGATGATCATGTCACCAAAGGCTTCGGATGACACACCCAGGCTCAGGAACGCCGGAATATCGTTGATCTCAACCGTGTAGGGCACCGAGATCAGGTTGTTTTTCGGCGTATTGAACTTAAACGGGTGATCGTCGCATGTGTAGTCACACAGGTACTCAACACCGTATTCCTCGAGCAGGCGAGGGGTGTTATCGGTGTGCGTCAGGAACGGTGACAGCCAACCCTTGGTCGGACGACCGAGGGCTTTTTTCATGGCGCCCAGGGTCGTTTCAAGGATTTCACGCTCCTTGGCTTCAGCCAGTTCGTTCAACGAACCATCCGGATTGCGCACATTACCGATGAAGTTAGCCGGTGCATTGTTAACGCCATGACCAATCCAGGCCCATTTACGTTTTTCACCTTCCTCGATAATCCGCGGATACTCGCGAATAATTTCGCCGTTCAGACACACCGTGGCGCGCATACCGCAGTCATCCATCATGTCCATCATGCGCCACAAACCAACCCGGTTTCCGTAATCGCGCCAGCCATAGTTGAGCGGATCAGGAGAAAAGCCTGCGGTGCCTGGAATCAGAGGTGTGCCAGGAATTGCAGCCGGAAAATGCTCGATGTTGATGTAAGGCATCACCGCAACGCGAGCACCCTTGGGCAACTTGAAGGGCTTACGGTCAATAATCGGCACGTAATCATAATGCTGACTTTGGGTCAGCTTGCTGCTGGCTTTTTTGGCCGTCTTCTTCTTTGCTTTCTTCTTGGTTTTCTTCTTCGCCGCTACCTTTTTCTTGCCAGCTTTTTTAGCCGCTTTCTTCTTTGCTTTCTTTCTGGTTGCCATAACAGTTTCCCCTGGTCGTAGTCCAAAGTGTCCATGAAATTTCTAAAGACTGTTAATGTACTCAAGCGCTTCGGCCTTGCTGATGACATCACCGTATTTAGCATTGATATCGAACAGGTTTGCCTCATGCGGGTCATCATGCCGGTCACCGATACATTCGCGTACACAAATAGGCCGGAATCCATGCTGTACAGCATCCACAGCCGTCGCACGGATGCAGCCTGAGGTTGTACAGCCGGTAATCATGAGAGTATCGACGCCTGCTGCAGTCAGTGTCGCCGCAAAGGACGTACCGAAGAATACGCTGGCGTAATTTTTGGTAATCAGCAGCTCTTCTGGCAGCGGTTCCAGACCTTCACATATCTCCGCATAGGGATTACCTTCCACCAAAGCTTTCAGCACCGGAGCTTTCTTGATCCAGACGCCACCGTCGATAAAAGTGTGCGGGTTGTAGCGCACCTGGGTGTGAATAATCGGCATATCCGTGGCCCGGGCCGCCTTCAGCAGTTCGGGCATCTCGGCGACCGCCTTGACGACACCGGGTGCATACAAGGGTGAGCCTTCGGTGGTGTAACCCTGCAACAGATCGATTACGACCAGGGCGGTCTTGTTGCCAAATCCCAGACGACCGTCCCAGACACCAGAGTAATTGTCTTCTTGATCAGCCATTGTTAGCTCCCATAAATGACGGCTAGGCCACCGGTTATCACTGGTAAGCACCGGCAGGCATTCCTTGCGTTGTTTAGTTGCCAGCGGAGGTCGGTTCTGATTAACCTTCGTAAGGGAAGGTCTGTTCGAGTTATCCGGCGCCACCTCTGGCGGTATCGCTTGATACTAACGCAAGCCGTTCATTAATAACTAGCCCGCACCGGGGTCGGTAGACGGGTGTCCGCACCATGGAATGGACACGTAAGAAGGTCATACGCAACAAACTGCTTGTTCGCAAAAGCACCTGCTCGAGGTTTATATTAGACGCCCCATTACAGCCCTTCCTGCACCCGAAATTACCGGTAACTACACTATTATGCATTTACAGTATTCAGCAGTTGGCATACAAAACCAGTCCACCATGGCGATCAGCCGTGATGACTATATGAAGGATCTGGAGCGACTGGCCAAAAGCATTGGTTTCGCGGTCTGGAACAGCAGTCTCGACCTGCCAGTCAGGCTGGTCGCAATCTCAGAAGGCGGCATCGGCGGGTGGGCACTCGGGGGCGGGGATGAACACCTGCGAATCTATCAGAACATCGTGCCGGAGATCGACGGGCCCGAAACACGTTTCCTGGGCGATATCGCAAGGCAGATGGACACCTACATCATCGCGCAGATGGTCTGCAAAGACCCAGAATTCATGGAGGACAAAATATTTAATATCGCATTCATCATCGACCCTAACGGCAAGATTATCCACAAACACTACAAGACTGCGTTCTATCAGTACGAACCGAATGTCGCACCGAGCGATATCTGGGCACATTACATCGAGCAATACGGCGACGATCCGGAAAAACTACACGCGGCAATCTGGCCGGTTGCAAAGACGGAGATCGGCAACATCGGCACGTTGATTTGTGCCGAGGGCAGCTTCCCCGAAGCCGCTCGCGGGCTCGCCATGAATGGCGCCGAAATTATCTGGCGTACCCAGTATCCGGAACCGTGGATGGGCAACAACATGGCGGAAATTCAGAATCGCGCCCATGCCGTGTTCAATACCTGCTACGTGCTGGCGCCGAACATTGGCGCGATCTCATTACCGGGCGACCCGGACCACGTGATTTCCTGTGGCAAGAGTCAGATTATTGATTATCGCGGCAACGTGATTTCCCAGTACCTCGGTGGCGGCGAGACCTCGGTCAGCGGCATCTTCGATATCGACGGCCTGCGCGACTTTCGCCTGCGGGCGCAGTGGCAGAATCTGGTGAAAGACATACGTGTTGAAGAGTACAAGGTCATCTACGACGCGATGCTGGCAAAAGGCGGTGTCTACCCGAAGAACCTCTGTATGGACGATCCGCCGTTCGACGAGGCAGACCAGAAGGAGCTTGTCAAACACCAGGTTAACAAGATGGTGGAGTGGGGCGTCTATACCCCAACGAAGGACTGGAAGCCGTACAAGATTTCGGAGCAAGTTGAGGCTCGACTAGCCAAAGCAGCCAAACACGAGGCATGAAGCTCAGCATCAGGCTGTATATTCTGGGCTGCTTCTCGCTTGTCGCCTTACTGGTCACAGTACTGGTCGATCCAATTGCTCAGGATCTGAGCTACCATAATTTTGCCGACCAGCGGCAGTTATTGGGGATACCAAATTTCTGGAACGTGGTAAGCAACCTGCCATTCCTATTGTTAGGGTTGGCCGGTGGTTTTAGTCTGCGAGCTACTGTGCCGCCCGGAGGACTGCTTAAGCTGCGGCCTGCCTACTTAATATTTTTCGCCGGGATAGCCCTCACGGCTTTCGGTTCCGGCTACTACCATCTCGACCCCAATAACGAAACGCTGGTCTGGGATCGCCTGTCGATGAGCGTCGCATTCATGGCTTTTTTCAGTATCGTGATTAGCGAGTACATTTCACTCCGTTGGGGGCGGCGATTATTACTGCCACTGCTCATCGTTGGTTTGGTTTCTGTGTACTACTGGAGCTACACGGAAGCTGCGGGTCAGGGCGATCTACGGCCATACGGCCTGGTCCAGTTTCTACCCGCTTTGCTAATTCCGGCGATCCTGCTCATGTTCCCGTCACCCTTTGGAAACAGCGTGTATATCTGGGCCATGCTGGGTTTTAATCTCGTCGCCAAAATTACCGAATTTCTGGATGTACCCCTATTCGAGGCAACAGGAATGAGCGGCCACGCGATAAAGCATATGGCTGCGGCAGGCGGAGTTTTGTTTTTCTACCTAGCACTGTTGCGCCGGAAGAGCATTTAAGGTCGACCCCTAATTACGTTTCTTATACGTCCCGCGTTTCTGCAGATCGGCAACGGCCTTATTGAACACCACCTCGGCTTCTTCATGCCGCATGTTCGGATTGTTCTTCGGCCAGATTGGCTGATCGTACATCTTGCTGTAAATTTCCGAGCGTATATACGGAATCCAGTTCTGGAATCTGGCTTTTTCACGGTAATAGCGTAGCGCGTCGATGTTGATTTCAGCGGTAACGTAACAATCACCCACGATGGTATTGCTGGCGAGCACGTGGCCTTTATAGTCGACTATCGATGAACGCCCTCCAAGTGCGCCGCCTATGACCGTCGGCGCGTTGCCTTCTTCGCCCGGCATAATCAGCGAACCCGTATTTGGCGCAATCATATAGGCGGTGTTATCCATAGCCCGCGCCCGATTCTGGGTCTCGTAAATGCCGCGGGAAACCCAGGGTTCTGGCAGGGCAGAGCGGTAGAGTATTTCCGCGCCGTTTAATGCGAATGCACGGTAACTCTCCGGGAATGCGCCTTCGACACCAACGCTGCCGCCAATATTGCCAATTTCCGTCTCAGCAACAGGGAAAAACGCATCCAGACCGTCCCCATACAGCTTGACCCACTCATCGTATACATCGTGAGGTGTTGTCGAGTGCTCCACAAACAACACGACATTCTTATAGTGTTTATAGATGATCTCACCATTGGGATCGACGATGAATATCGCATTGAAAAACCGCTCGGGAAATTCCGGCAGGGTAACTTTAAGCTGGGCCATGATGTAACAACCCTTCTGCCGCGCTTTTTCAGCCAGAAAATCACTTTCAGGACCCGGCAGAGTACCTGCCATGGTTTCAGCGTATTCTGGCGGGCTCATATTGACGATTTCATCAACGAAGCCCTGAATTGCACCTTCCCCAAGACAAATCAGGCGCACCGGCAATTCAAGCGAACAGATATGCGTAACCAGGTCAATCATGTTGCCTATGTGCTTGAGGTTACGTTCCACCTCATTACGTGAGGCTACATGGCGCACAGTGGTTTGTAACGCGACGGCAATATATGGATCAATCATCTTGGCATTCCTGTCATTCGAGTACGATTAACCTGGCGAGTCCAGGTAGTCTTCCAGCATAACGTTTTCACTGCCCGGGATAATGGGCTTGAGCAGTTTGTCGACAGCATTCATGTCCATCGTGCCATCGATCCCAACCCGCACCGATTCCATGTCCTCATTGACGCAACGTTCCAGCTCCCAGCTCTTCACGTCCGCAATAATCATGATCTTGTGAGCCCCCGACAGCCGCGTCCAGACAGCCCATTCCACATCTTCGAGGTTGTAAACGTCGATGTCATCATCCACAACAATGATGCGCTTGGTGATCATGCTCACCGGAAAAATGCCTGTGTTCGCTGCAAACGCGGCCTCCAGCAATTCTCGTGGTTCTGCATCATTCTGTTTGTTGATGGAAATGAACATATGCAACATCGCACCGAGCCTGGGCTCGCACGCGACATTGATATCCTTGATATTGGGAAACAGCTTGCGCAGATTTTCTTCCACCACCTTTTGCATACCGTAGGTCGAGATAGCACCGATGGTATTGTGCTCTGGATTGCGCCCCGCCATGATCGAGTAGTACATCGCATCCTTGCGGTGGGTAATCGCGGTGACACGTGTGACGGGTGCAATTTCCGGTCCGTATTGGCCGGCAAATTCACCGAGCGTATTTTCCACCTTGTTGGATAAATCCACGATGCCCTCGACGACGATCTCTGCCGCAGCCGGCACCCGCAGGTCGCTGGTCTCACACTTAACCATCTCAACCGGCTTGCCCAGCAGGCCGCCGGCAAGATCAATTTCGGAGACCCCGGGTGGAGTTTTCCCGGAAGCTGCCATGAGTAACGCCGGCGGCACACCTATTGCCAGTGCGATTGGCATGGGTTCACCTGATTCCTCGGCTGATGCATAAAAGCGACGCAGATCACTCATGGAACTGGCATTCACTACCATCGTGTCCTTGCCGGTGATCAGGGTACGGTAAAAGCCCATGTTGAGCCGATCATCCTGCGGGTCACGACTGATACCGACAGCACCGGTCATAAACGCACCGCTGTCGAGTTCGAAATACGTGGGGACCGGAAGGTCCGCGAGATCAATATCATCGCCTGTCAGCACCACCTCCTTGACCGGCCCGGTTGCCACCTCGACCTGAGCAAGTGGTGCCGCAGCGGCCTTGCCGTATACCGCCGCGTGGTTGCGATGATCGTAGCCGCCCTCTACGTCCTGGCCCACTGCCTGACCTAGCCGGGCTGGAGTATTGAGCAAGCCACCGATCAACGGGAAACGCGCACCCTTTATATTTTCAAAAATAAAGGCCTTACGGGATGCTTCAAGTTGTACGAGCAGGGCGGGTAATTCGAAGCGGCGCTCAACTTCCTTGCTTATACGCACCAGTTCTCCTCGTTGCTCAAGCCACTCGGCAAATGATCTCAGGTCATGCACCAGGTTCCTCCACGAATACGGCAGACTATAAGTTCAGGGTAGGGCATTCTACCCGCGGTGAAATATTCCCGGATGGAGGGCCACAGGCCTGTCCAAACAGCGGTACAGCCTCTCAGCCCCGGTTATCGGCTGCCCTTGCTGGAGCGGTACGCTTCAAGCAGCCGCAGGAAAGCGGGTTCACTGATGACCGGCTGCTGATTATCAAGGCTTTCGGTATCCGGACCGATCGAACAACCCTGTTCCGGCGGTGCCAGCATCGCGTGCCCTTCGGACATCTTTTCAACCCGGTACCACTTGTACCAGCGCGGCAATTCCAGCGCATCAATGCCATGCTCATCGTTATAGGTCTTGTACATCTCGTAGCGCGAGGCAACCGACTTAACCTCCTGGGGGTCAAGTCCAAGCTCCTTACAACGTTGCCGCCACTGGGCAGGTTCAGATGTATTCATGCGCGGAGGCTACCGCCGGTTCGGCAGGCTTACAAGGCCTGCCTGGAATTTTTTCAGCCTATAGAGTGCAAGTCCGTTTTAAGGCCGGTATCGATATCAATCAGCTCCGCCTCATCAGTCACGGTGCCATCACCAAACAATTCTTTCAGGCGTTGCGGCTTGCCAACATGGAAACCCTGCGCCCAATCCACACCTATTTCCCGGACGATGTTCAGCGTGGCTTCGGATTCCACATACTCGGCAACGGTTTCGATTTTCATGACCCGGGCTATTTCCGCGATCGCCGAAACCATGGAGCGCGACACTTCGTTTTCAGCTATATCCCGAACGAAACTACCATCGATTTTGAGAATATTGACAGGGAACAGCTTGAGATAGGCGAAAGAACTCAGTCCGGTACCAAAATCATCCAGCGAGAATTGGCAGCCAATGTTTTTAAGTTCTTTCATGAACAATTGGGCTTTCTGAAGGTTCGTAACCGCCACGGTTTCGGTTATCTCAAAACATAATCGGTCGGGCGAGACGGCCGTGCGGGAGAGTTCACTACGTACAAAATCTAGAAACTGGTCGTTGCCCAGGCTTTGCCCGGAAAGATTTACAGCAAAATGCAGCGGCTTACCCTCCGCATCGGTACACGTTTCCACCAGCGTGTCGATGGCCTTGCTGACAACCCAGCGATCCAGCTCCTGCATCAACTGATAGCGTTCAGCAGTACCGAGGAATTCGGACGGCTCCAACGCGTTCCCCGCAGAGTCGAGCATCCTGACCAAAATTTCGTAGTGACTAAAATTTGCAGTACCTGTCAACCTGACGATGGGCTGTCCATACAACATGAGGCGGCCACCTTCGATGGCGCTGCGTATAGAACCCACCAGGTTCAGCTCATCCATGCGGCGAATGATGCTGGCATCCGACGACTGGTACATTTCGCAACGACCACGGCCGCGTTCTTTAGCCGCCTGGCAGGCCACTTGCGCAGGCACAAGCACACTCTGCACACCTCCCTCGCTAACCGCCAGGGAGGCAACGCCCACGCTGGCCGATGGGCGAAATTTATGATCCCCCTGCGCGTAATCGAGGGCGCGAAGCTGCGTACAGATTTCCTTGCCCAGTTTCTGCGCTTCGTCCAGATCTATATCTTTAAGCAGAGCGGCGAAGCTGTCGCTGGTGACACGGGTAACAATCTGTCCTGGAACGACCGAGCGAATGATGGCGGAAAAGCTACGCAGAATCTCGTCACCGGTATCCCTGCCAAAAGTATCATTCACGACGTGCAGCTGATCGATATCCAGGTACATCAACGAATAATTGCTGCTTGTATCCTGACACGCTTCTTCAAGCGAGCTTTCAAAGCCAGGCCAGTTGATAAGGCCGGTCAGACTATCAAAGCCTCGCTCCATGACATGTTCCATCGTCGACACCACAAAACTAGCAAGGCTGAGCGAATGGTCGGTGAGCTTGGCCATGTTTGCGGGGCGAGACAGCACGAGGATGCCAGCCAGACGTTTACCCTCTTCAAGTATGGGCCAGGAACGGGTGCGCTCGCGCGGGTCCGGAGGAGGCCGGTTAGCCAGCGCATCCACAAAATTGTCCGGGTTTTCCACCACGATGTCATGCATGAACTCCAGCAGCAATTCAACATCCGTGGTATCCGCCGGGTGATCGCCTACCGAAATACGCAGCCCGTGTTTTGGCGCGAGAAACACAGCACCGTCAAGCAGCAAATGTTTAATCGCAAGATCCAGAATGCTACGCAGAGACTCCTCACAGCTGTTACTGGCTCGCGCCTTGTCGCCCAGCATTTTTAGAAACTCGTGTTCGCTATCCTGATTGTTCAGTTGGCTGTTAACATCCATCAAGTGCACGCGCAAACTGAGTTCGCGGGATAAACTACGCAGCGCTGGCTGCAGCAAATCATTGCAGAATGCGAATGGCATACTACCCATATCGCGACTCGCGAGTGCCGTCAACACACCAAGCACACGCCCCTGATCGCTCACCAGCCGTACAAGGTATGCAGTGCAATCGCGCAGGGAAATACGAGCTTCTTCGCCTGGCAGCTCTCCGTGCTGCAATACTTTACGCAGTGTCGCGTGATACGCATCGTTGAGCTGACTCGTATCCGGCGAATTGTCATGCCAGAAAAGGTGGCCGTGCCGGTCATGAAACAGGAAGCCAATAGCCTGCGGCAGCAGCGCATTTAAGAAAGCGGCGTAATCACCGAATACTTCATTTTTTTCAGGACTGGTTACCATGGCTTATGTGGAAGCGGTGAACGGGCCCTATTGTCAGTTTCATGGCCTAAATAAACCGTGACCGGATGCCCGCTTCAGGCCGCGAAACCCAAGGGATACGCCTAAATCAGGCTTCGATTTCACTTAATCAGGTCCACACCTTAGCCACGCAATGCGCGTTGCAGGAAAGGCAGGCTTACATCCATACGCTGGTCTATACCTGAGTGTGTGCCATCGAACTCTTCGTAACGATGCTTTATCCCGTTCTCATGCAGTCGCTGCGAAATAATCCGGCTCCCGTAGTGAATGTGATATTGATCGCGCCAGCCGCAATCAATATAGATTGCTTCAAGCTTTGCCAGATTAGCGCTGTAGCGTTTGATCAAATTGATCGGATCATGCCGCAACCATTGCCGCCAGCGCTCAGGAATAAGCGCACCGGTATCCAGATCGAACGGCAATAGAAACCCATTCGGTGCGGTCTTGTCCGGGTCGTAAGTCGCCGCCATGCACAGATTCATAAGGCAGTGCAATTCGTTGTGGTTCAGTCGTTCACGCTTCCACGCGTAGTCAAGAAATGCACGTACGCGTCCGTCATCCAGGCCAGTATTATTGGGTGCATCCGGAGCTCGCCACTCACCAGGTCGCTGTTTTGGCTCTTTGAAACGCGCCAATTGAGTCAGGGTATTTGGCCAATCAGAACGATAGATAAAATCGAAATACGAATCACCGGAATGGCATGCGATCGCCCCCCAATATTTTGCGTACTTCATGCCATGTACGAGTGCTCCGTACCCGCCGGAAGACTTTCCGAAACAGCCACGGTGCTCCCTTGAGGCCAGGGTTCGGAAAGTCTTCCGGCGGGTACGGAGCACTCGTACATGGCATGAAGTACGCAAAATATTGGGGGGCGATCGCATGCCATTCCGGTGATTCGTATTTCGATTTT
>PVMS01058061.1_pt1 | contig 22281 bp, 21 predicted proteins | sample 1853461 | NCBI WGS metagenome assembly PVMS01 (sample SAMN08582032, study PRJNA380276) | Marine sediment metagenome, whole genome shotgun sequencing project. | isolation source: ocean sediment barecode stripped | collected 2017 | reverse complement strand
TTTCAAACCCCTGGTCGGCAACGATCTGATTCTCGGTGCAGTTGGTATTCTTCAATTCGAGGTGGTGGCCTATCGACTCAAGCACGAGTACAGGGTCGATTCGAGTTTTGAAAACGTCAATGTTCAGACTGCACGCTGGATCAGTTGCGAAGATCACAGGATGCTGGCAGATTTCAAGTGTCAATTGCAGAATAATCTGGCCGAAGATGGTGCCGGTAAACTGGTCTATCTGGCCCCAACGCGGGTCAATTTACAGTTAACCGAAGAGCGCTGGCCCGACATCAATTTCGCCGCGACCCGCGAAACCATCATTTTTGCAGGATAGGCTGTGAACGCCCACGCCAACCGCCTGCAGCGTTTGTTCCCGGATCAGGGGCGGCGCAAGATGATATGGAGTATCGCCCTGCCAATCATGGGCGGGATGATGTCTCAAAACATCCTGAATCTGGTCGATATCGGCATGGTCGGGCGTCTCGGCGACAGCGCACTGGCAGCCACCGGCATCGGCAGTTTCAGCAGCTACATGGCCATATCATTCATCATCGGCCTGTCGGCAGGCGTCCAGGCCCTGGCGGCCAGGCGCCTGGGTGAAGGGCGAACATCAGAAACAGCGATCCCGTTAAATGGCGGACTGATCCTGGCCCTGGCGATCGGAATTCCACTTTGCATCATCCTGGTGCTGGCAACACCCATGGCCTTTACCTTCCTCACCGAAGACGCTCAGGTACGGGAACTGGGCACTCCTTATCTACAAGTGCGTATCGCCAGCATGATGGCCGTTGGCATGAATTTCTCGTTCCGGGGCTACTGGAGCGCAATCCACATGACGGGGATTTACCTGCGCACCCTGCTGATCATGCATGCGATCAATATTTTTCTGAACTGGGTTTTGATTTTCGGTAATCTTGGCGCCCCTGAACTGGGTGTTTTCGGGGCCGGTCTGGCCACCACGATATCCTTGTATATCGGGACCGCCATATATTTCATCTTTGCCCTGCGCCACGCTCGCGACAAAGGCTTCCTGCACGGCATACCATCACGCAGCACCTTATGGCAGCAGTTCACTCTGTCTCTCCCCAGCAGTTTGCAGCAACTGTTTTTCGCTACCGGACTGGTCACGCTGGTATGGATCGTCGGCCGGATCGGGACCGCTGAAGTCGCCGCCATCAACATCCTTATGACTTTTCACATCACCGCCATATTACCGGCATTTGGTATTGCACTCGCCGCGACCACTCTGGTCGGTAATGCTCTGGGGCGGGGCGAGACAGACGAAGCAGCACTTTGGGGCTGGAATTGCGCCGCACTGACTTTCATTTATGGCGCGGTCCTGAGCCTGATCCTGATCCCCCTGGCCCACCCCATACTGGCGGTGTTCCTGACCAACCCTGACACGCGTCGACTGGCTTATCTGCCGATGGTGTTGTGGGCGCTGATGATATCTTTCGACACCATGGGCATGGTTTTGATGAATGCCCTGATCGGCGCCGGCGACACCCGCCGCAGCATGTGGATCAGCCTGCTCTGGCAGTGGGTGTTTTTTCTGCCACTCGCCTTCCTGGTCGGCCCGGTGCTCGGTTACGGCTTGCTCGGCGTGTGGATCATCAACGGCTTCTACCGCGTCGGCCAGGCCCTGAACTGCGTCAAACAATGGCAGGGCCGCAAGTGGGCTCAAATCGAGATTTAAGAAAAATGACTTCCGTAAAAGAGGCACAGGGAAAATCCGCCCAATTTGATTGCGCAGGATAAAGCCGATACATTGGCGCGGTATTGCGCACAACAACAAAATTTAAGGAGAGCGCTTCATGCTTGGCACGATTGCCTTCGGAGTTTTTGGGCTAACGGTACTGGTCAGTATTGCCTTCGTCCTTTCTTCACAACGGAAAGAAGTCGACTGGAGACTGGTCGCTTCGGGTATCGGTCTGCAGCTTTTCTTTGCGATCCTGGTGATCCTGGTTCCCGGCGGCAGGGAATTTTTCGAGCTCCTGAGCCGTGTTTTTGTGCGCGTCATCAGTTTTGCCATGGACGGCTCCGCTTTTATTTTCGGGCCCCTGGCCGACCCATCCAATCTCGGTTTTGTGTTTGCTTTCCAGGTGCTGCCGACGATTATTTTCTTCGCTGCATTGATGTCGGTTCTCTACCATATCGGCCTGATGCAGAAAATCGTCGCGGCGATGGCCTGGGTGATGTTGAAAATCCTGCGGATCAGTGGCTCGGAATCGCTATCCATTGCAGCAAACGTATTCGTCGGGCAAACCGAGGCCCCGCTGGTGGTCAGGCCTTACATCGAGCGCATGACCGAATCCGAGTTATTCACCATGATGGTCGGGGGAATGGCCACCATCGCCGGCGGAGTGCTGGCGGCGTACATCACCATGCTGGGTGGCGCGGACGAAGCCGCACGGATTTTCTACGCCAAGCATCTGCTTTCCGCCAGCATCATGGCGGCGCCGGCAACCGTTGTCATCGCCAAGCTTCTCAAGCCGGAGACAGAGCAATCCCTGACCAAGGGAGAAGTCAACCTGCAGGTCGAAAAGACCGCCACAAATGTTATCGAAGCGGCCGCAAACGGCGCATCTGACGGGGTCGGCCTGGCCCTGAATGTCGGTGGCATGCTACTGGCATTCATTGCCTTGATTGCGATGATCGATTACCCACTCGGCTTGATTGGTCAGGTTTCGGGGATCGAGACCGCTGCCGGTTCACCTTTGAGTCTGTCACTGATTCTGGGGTATCTGCTCTCCCCCCTTGCATGGATCATCGGAGTGCCCTGGGAGGACGCCATCACCGTGGGTGGATTGATCGGAGAAAAAGCAGTCACCAATGAATTTGTCGCCTATGCACACCTGCAGGAAATTCAGCATACACTGTCGCCCAAAGCATTATTGATTTCAACCTACGCGCTCTGTGGTTTTGCCAATTTTTCTTCCATTGCCATTCAAATTGGCGGAATCGGCGGTCTCGCACCCAGTCGCCGCCCGGACATTGCACGGCTCGGCCTGAGGGCAGTCCTGGGCGGCACCCTGGCCACCATGATGACGGCGACCATTGCCGGAGTCCTGACCACGATCGCCTGACCTCGATTACCTGATATGTCTGGCCAATCCCAGTTCAACCTGCTTAAACAACGACGTTTTATGCCGTTTTTCATGACCCAGGGCCTGGGTGCATTCAACGACAACATCTTCAAGAACGCCCTGGCCGCGCTGCTGGTTTTCAAGGGCAGCCAAATGGCTGGCCTGAATACCAACCAGGTGGTCAATCTCAGCGCGATGCTTTTTATCCTGCCGTTTTTCCTGTTTTCCGCCCTGTTCGGGCAGTTCGCAGACAAGTATGAAAAATCCATGCAAATTCGCATGGTAAAACTGTTCGAAGTGGGCATCATGCTGCTGGCCACGGTGGCATTCTGGCTCAACAGTCTGATCCTTTTACTGTCAGTACTGTTTCTGCTCGGATTGCAGTCAACCATTTTCGGACCGATCAAGTACGGCATCCTGCCGCAAATCCTGGCCAAAGAGGAACTGGTCGGCGGTAATGCCGTGATCGAAATGGGAACCTTCGTAGCCATACTCGCCGGTACCATTGCGGGTCCCCAACTGGCCGGGATTGATGCCGGCTGGCCTTACTGGGTGAGCGTCGCCTGTCTGTTGGTTGCACTTGCCGGCTACCTGTACAGCCGGCGGATTCCGGTCGCCGAGGCCGTTTGCCCCGGGCTTGATATCAACTGGAACATTTTCAGTGAAACCATTCACAACCTGAAGTTCATCAATGAAAACCGGACTGTCCTGAACAGCGTACTTGGCATTTCCTGGTTCTGGTTCTTCGGTGCGACTTTCCTGGTGCAGATCCCCAGCTACAGTCAAAATGTGCTCGGTGGTGACGCCAACCTGATGTCGACCCTGCTGGCGCTGTTTATTGTCGGCATCAGCACCGGTTCCTTGCTGTGCGAACGTCTTTCCGGCAACCAGGTTGAAATCGGGCTGGTACCGTTCGGAGCGATTGGCCTGACCCTGTTTGGGCTGGATCTGTATTTTGCCTCACCCGTCAGCCCGGGCGTGGATGTGTCAGCGCTGCAGTTTCTGAGCAGCAGCACCAACTGGCGTATCGCCGCAGATTTGCTGATGATTGGCGTTTTTGGCGGATTCTATATCGTTCCCTTGTATGCACTGGTGCAGCATCGATCAGCACCGGAGCATCGCTCCCGGGTGATCGCAGGACTCAATATTTTAAATGCCCTGTTTATGGTCATTTCAGCGACGACGGCCATGCTGGTGCTGGGACCGGCGGACCTGACCATACCCGACCTGTTTCTGATAACCGCGATTCTCAACGCGGTGGTCTCGATTTATATATTCACGCTGGTGCCTGAATTTCTCATGCGGTTCCTGGTATGGATGCTGATTCACACCATCTATCGGGTTGAAGTCACTGGCATGGACAATATTCCTGAAGAAGGTACGGTTATTGTCGCCAGCAACCATGTCAGTTATGCAGACCCTCTGATTATCGGCGGCATGATCCGGCGCCCGGTCAACTTCGTGATGTATCACAAGATTTACCGAATCCCGATATTGAATTTTATTTTCCGCACCGGCAAAGCCATTCCCATTGCTTCCCGGTCTGAAAATGAGGAAATACTGGAAAATGCCTACCGCAGGATCCACCAGGTACTGGCAGGCGGTGATGTCCTGGGTATATTCCCGGAAGGGCAAATCACCCACGATGGAAACATCCAGCCATTCAAACCCGGCATAGAGAAGATAATCGCCGAACAGCCGGTTCCGGTGATACCGGTCGCCTTGTGTAATCTGTGGGGATCCCTTTTCAGCCGCCGTGACCCCCTGATGAAACGACGGCCTTACAAATTATGGGCAACTATCGAACTGCGCATCGGGCAGCCGATCCCGCCCGAAGAGGTCACCGCAAGCCGCTTACAAAAAGAAGTCGAGCTGTTACGTGGGGACCTGCGATAGCTGTGAATTCCAGCGGCGTTATTTACTGAGTACCTGCATTGTTTACCGGGCCGCCGATTCTGAGCAAGGGGTCTGTTTCCAGGACACGGCATAAACACATCCCTGTGGCCTCCTCTTGAAACATCCCTGTTTCAAAGGGTCCTGGAAGCAGACCCCTTGCTCCGAACCGGCTCTGCATAACTACGATTGAAGGCTCAGGAACCGCACTTCCAGCACTCATCAAAGGTGCCTTCGTTTTCCTCACCACACTGTGCGCACACCCAGTCCGGTTTCGGTGATTCTACCGGCAAGTCCAGCCGCAGCAATTCTTTTGCCCGCAGCAGATCCTTGTTTTTCAATATGAACAACTGGGGCACTACTTCGACAAAGGGCACCTCGCCCATCACGGAGGAGCCGTACTGATTCTTGAGGAAAGTTCTGATGCCGTTGGATTCAAGCAGTGACTGCATCTGGCCCACCCGGCTGAAGTCGAAATCCTCGAATACCTTGATCATCAGCTTGCGAACAGTTGATCGAGGCTGGCAAAGGCCTTGATTTCCAGGTTGTTACCGGACGGGTCGCGGAAAAACATGGTCGCCTGCTCTCCAGTCTGTCCCTTGAAACGTATGGTCGGTTCGATCACGAATTTCGTACCCAGGGACTGCAGCCGTTCGCGCATGCTTTCCCAGCTATCCATATCCAGGACCAGGCCGAAATGCGGGACCGGTACGCCGTGACCATCGACCAGATTATGTAAAACAGCCGTATTTTCCTCCTGCCGCACGTCGAGATGGCACACCAGTTGGTGACCATGAAAATCAAAATCGACCCACTGCTTATCGCTGCGCCCTTCGCTGCAGCCGAGCACCTCCAGATAAAATGACCGCGCCCTGGCCAGGTCATCTACCGGAATTGCCAGATGAAAGGGTCTCAGTGATTGGGTTTTATTCATGTTTTCACTCTTCGATCTCATCTGCCTGAAACACCAGGGAAGCGGAATTGATGCAGTACCTCAAGCCGGTGGGTGGTGGCCCATCCGGAAATATATGTCCGAGATGGGCATCACAGTTACGGCAGAGCAGTTCGATCCGGTTCATGCCATTATCATAATCAGGCCGTTGCACCACGTTTGCTTCTTCCAGTTCTCCATGAAAACTCGGCCAGCCGCAGCCTGCATTGAATTTACTCTCTGAACCAAACAAGGGATGACCACAGCATACACACAGGTAACGTCCCTGGTCCCAGTGTTGATCATATTCACCACTAAACGGCGCTTCGGTGCCGGCTTTACGGCTTACCCGATATTGTTCCTGAGACAATACAGATTTCCATTCATCTTTTGATTTGCTGGTTTTGGCCATGACCATTTGTCCCTGTAACACGGCAAGCTGATTTTGGATATGGTACACATAGCACCGTGATTCTCAAGTTTCCCGCATTGCTCAAACCACTCAGCCGGTATGCCGGCCTGTTTCTGCTGGTCGCAATCGCGATTTCCTTGTTGCCTCTGGCAAGCTGTGCAAGCCCTGGGTATTACACCCAGGCCATTTCCGGGCACCTGGCAATCATGGGTGCACGCGAAGACATCCACGACATTCTGAGCCAGGCGGATACAAAGCCGGAACTGCGGCGAGAACTGGAGTTGGCGATTGAAATCCGCCGCTACGCATCGGATCAACTGGGGCTTCCGCAAAATGACAGCTACACTGAATATGTAGCAACCGGGCGCCAGGCTGTGACATGGAATGTCGTTGTCGCTCCGGAGTTTTCCGTTGAAGCCAGGGAGTGGTGTTTTGTCGTGTCGGGATGTGTACCCTATCGCGGCTATTTTAAGCAGCAGAAAGCCGCTGCATTCGCATCAAAAATGAAAGACAAATCATTCGACGTAAGCATTTCACCGGCTATTGCGTACTCGACTCTGGGCTGGTTTGACGATCCGCTGCTTGACACGATGTTGCAGTATTCAGATGAACAACTCGCTGCATTTATTTTTCATGAACTGGCGCACCAGCAACTGTATGTTAAAGGCGATACCGCATTCAACGAGGCATACGCCGGGTTGGTCGAGGAAGTCGGCGTCAGGCAGTGGCTACAGGCGACAGATCGCCTGACATCGCTGCCGCGTTGGCAGGCAATGGAATATGCTTCCATCCAGTTCAATACCCTGTTGTTGAAAACCCGGGACCGGCTGGCGCAGGAATACCGGTCCGGCCATGCGGCAGAGGTCATGAGAGAGAACAAGAAATCCATCTTTTCAGACATGGAAGAGGAATACTCGATGCTGGTGCAGGACCACTGGAATGGGGAGGACTACTTCAAATCGTGGTTTTCGAGAGCCCTGAACAATGCCCAACTGGCCCTGACTACCAGCTACCAGGGTGGTGCCTGTTCATTTCAGAAGTTGTTCGAAAGCGCTGCTCGCGATATCGTGAAATTTCATCAACTGGCCGCTGAAAAAGCAAGCATGGACGAGCAGCACAGATCCGCCTGGCTAAACCAGTCTTGTCCAGATATTGCTTCCGGGCGCGATCTGTGACAACTTAGCGCTCAGCTCACTCACCTACGAAAAAGGGCAGCAAACTTGCCTCCAATGAAGCTCGCAAACTGCAGAAAAACGGCTGCGTTCCTAAGCTGTGGCTGCATGGCCCTGTTCTCTTGCGCCACCGCTGCCCAGGAGCCTGCAGCCGGGCTGACGGCTTCCTGTCCTCAGCCATCGATTTCCAGAGAGTTGCCTCCGACTCCTGATCGGAGTGCCGATCCATTGGTAATTTTTGCGCAATACCTCGACGCTAGCAATACTGAGCAGGGTGAAATAAGCGGTCACGTTGAAATGTATCGCGCCGACCAGTACCTGGCAGCGGAGCACATTCTCTTCGATCCCAACCTTGAAATTGTCACGGTGCCTGGAGCACTCGATTACAAGGACCAGCAGATCTGGTTACAGGGCAGCGGTGCGCAATACAACTTCAGCGAGGAATCCGGCAGGTTCTCGCAGATCAACTATGGCCTGACCGGGTCCAGCGCCAACGGCAGTGCCGATTACATTGAACTGAAAGGTGGGAACCATTCGCTGCTGCATCAACTGCTTTACACCACCTGTCCCGGTGAAAATCCAGACTGGATATTGTCAGCACGGGAGCTTGAATTACGGCACGACAAGGGTGTGGGTGTCGCCCGCGGGGCCAAACTGAAATTCAAGGGAATTCCGATCCTCTTTACGCCCTATTTCACCTTTCCAATTGATGACCGGCGCAAATCAGGCATGCTCTATCCCAGTTTCGGCAATACCAATGATAACGGCCTCGAAATCGGCATTCCGTTCTACTGGAATATTGCGCCAAATCAGGATGCCACGATCGAACCGCATCTCTACACTGATCGCGGCTTCATGCTCAGCGGCGAGTATCGCTTCCTGACCAAAAGAACCGGTGGCAACCTGGATTTTGATTACATGCCCGATGAAAGGCATACCGGAGATTCACGCTACCACTACCGCTTCTGGCACCATGCCAGACCGTGGAGAAGGTGGCGCACCGAGTTGGTTGTTGACCGGGTCAGCGATGATCGTTATTTTCAGGATTTTGGCGCCAGCCTGAACCAGACAGCAAAGCAATTTTTACGCAGCAGCGCTGCCATCAACGGGGTCGGCCGTTATTGGAGCTTCGAACTGATGGTTGACGATTTCCAGGTCATCGATGAAAACGTGAGACCAGAGAACGAGCCCTACCGGCGTGTGCCCCGCCTGGCTTTCTGGATGGACAGACCGCTGGGCCGTAGTGGTTTTTCCTTCGCTCTGGATTCTGAACTGGTCTACTTCGATCGGGAATTTGGCACCACCGGCGCCCGTTTCGACATCTATCCGAAACTCTACTGGCACCACTTTACCCACTGGGGCTTCATTAAACCCAGCCTGGGTTATCGCTATACCAGCTATGACCTGGACCAATTGGTGATTCAAGGCGACAACTCGCCAAACCGGGCCCTGCCTATCGGGAATATCGATGCCGGCCTGTATTTTGACCGTTCGACCCGGGATGGCGGTTCCCAAACCCTTGAGCCCCGGTTGTTTTATCTCTATGTGCCCTACGAAAACCAGGACGATTTGCCGGACTTTGATAGCGGCGAGTTCACTTTCGGCTTCAGTCAGTTGTTCAATACAAACCGGTTTGCGGGCGCCGACCGGCAGAGCGATGCCAATCAACTGTCGATTGCTCTTACCACCCGGACTTTCACCGGCGCCAGTGGACGGGAACTGTGGTCTCTGAGCATCGGCCAGATTTTCCATTTCGAGCCACAACGCGTGCGGCTCAACGATCAGTCAGAGGTATTCGAAGATTTCTCACCGTTTATTGCGGAATTTGCCTGGCATCCTTTCCACTACTTCAGCACCGTAGCAGGACTGCAGTACGACTGGGAGCAAAATCAGCTGGAGGTCGGAAGTTTTGGTGTGCGCTGGTCGGGAAAGAAAGGGCAGCGCATCGGCTTCGAGTACCGCTACCGGCGCCAACGCGTTGACCAGTTCGATTTCCGAATTTTCTGGCCGATCAATGAGAGTTGGCGTGTCCTGTCGCGGGTGAATTACTCTTTTTCGGATAACGATTTGCTTGAAATCCAGGCTGGAATTGAATACGAAAGTTGTTGCTGGGCCGTGCGCACAGTCCTACGCCGTTATCTGAAAAACCGCGATGGCGATTACCGGGACGGCATTTTTCTTGAACTCAATCTGAAAGGACTGGCCAGCCTGGGCACCCGTGCGCAAGAACTGTTTCACGATTAAGCACATAATGTAGGAGCGAGCCTTGCTCGCGAAGCTTTTTAGATCTCTGCGGATCGCGCGCAAAGCACGCTCTTACGTTCGCGAGCAAGGCTCGCTCCTGCATGTACCGTTCACCCGGACACAAGGTACTGGAATTCACAGCTGACTCTTCCCTCTCGCATGGGTTAAAATGGGAACTTTCATGCCTGTAGACGTCAAAATGCAGGCAAACCAAATTCCGGAGATGTTCCTGATGTTTCAGTTTCTTGAATCCAAATCGGCAAAGACTTTTGCGCTCGCACTGGTTGTAGGTGGTTTGGCAATTCCTGTGCAAGTACAGGCACAAGCCATCGGCGGTTCGATGACGCCAATCGACTCGATCGTTGCACTGGTTGATGAAGACATTATTTTGCGCAGCGAACTGGATCTGGCAGTGATGGGCATTGTCGAACGAATCCGGGCCAGCGGTGAAACCATGCCTCCGGTCAAATTACTCGAAGGCCAGGTTCTTGAGCGCCTGATCATACGTGAACTGCAAGTCCAGCGGGCCCTGCAAACGGGAATTCGCATCAGCGACCAGGACGTTGACCAGGCCCTGACCAACCTGGCTCAACAAAATAACATCACGGTGCAGCAGATGCGCCAGGTGATTGAGGGAGATGGTGAAGATTTTGCCGAGTTTCGACGAAACATCGGCGAAGAACTGATGACCGATCGCCTGCGCCAGCGGATCGTCAATGGCATGGACCCCATCACCGACACCGAAGTGGACATTCTGCTTTCATCGGAGGACCTCAACGGTGGTGAGTACGACATATCCCATATCCAGATGTCTTTGCCCGATGGCGCCACACCGCAACAGATCAAAGAAAGCCAACTCAAAGCGGAGGACGTTCACCAGCGCCTGGTCGATGGATTGGATTTTGCATCTGCTGCGATCAGTTATTCCGACAGCCAGGAAGCGCTCGAGGGCGGCAAGGTCGGTTGGCGCGACCTCAACACAGTACCGGCATTTTTCGCCGATGCAGTCCGGGGCCTGAGCCCGGGTGAATTCACCAGCCCCATTCGCAGTCCGGCCGGATTCCATATCATCAAGGTCAATGACTACCGCGAACAGCGCCAGGTCGTGGTTGAAGAATATAATGCGCGCCACATCATGATTGAAACCAATGAGCTGGTCACACCGCGTGTGGCCATGGAAAAAATCTCAACCTTGAAAGAACAACTGAATGACGGCGAGGACTTTACCGAACTGGCCAAGGAACATTCTGATGATCCGACCAGTGCCAATATCGGCGGCGACATGGGGTGGTTCCCGCCCGACGCCTATGGTGACCGGGTATTCCAGACCCTGATAGCGATGGAAGTTGGCGAGACCAGTGAACCATTTCAGACCATGGGTGGCTGGCACATCATCGAGCTAATGGACAAGCGCCGGATAGACCGAACCGAGGAAGCCATCCGCAGCGAAGCCCGCGAGCAAATCCGGCGGCGCAAGGCGGATCAGGAGGTTCAGAAAGTCCTGCGGCAGTTCAGAGAAGAAGCTTTTGTGGAAATCCGCTTGCCGGGACATGAAGACTCTTCTGGTTGATCCATTCAATTGATTCTGAGCTATTGCTGCTGAAATGAATTTCGCACTGCCGGTCCTCACGGTGACTCCGGGTGAACCCGCTGGAGTGGGCCCGGAGATTTTGCTCAAGCTGGTCCACAAGCACCCCGAATTCCGGCTGCTGGCAGTAGCCGACCCCGGGCTGCTGCGTGACACTGCAGAAATGCTCGGCCTGGATGTGCAGATTGTCGAATGGGTGCCGGGCGAAGCTGTCGTGGCCGGCACCCTGAACTGCCTGCCGGTTAAACTGGCGCATACGGTCCACCCCGGCACTCCCGATCCCCGCAATGCAGCTTATGTCTTGAGAACGCTGAGGAAAGCGGTTTGGCTGATCAATGAGGGACACGCCGCAGCGATGGTAACCGGTCCTGTACACAAGGCCATTATCAACCAGTCTGGAGTTGCATTCAGTGGACATACAGAATTTCTCGCCGAACTTGGACATAGCCGGCAAGTGGTCATGATGCTGGCAGCCCCTGGCCTGCGGGTGGCGCTGGTTACCACCCACCTGCCGCTGAGAAGTGTGCCTGACGCCATCAGCTGTGAAAAAGTAGAGGCAGTCATGCGCATCACCCACGCCTCACTGGAGCAACGCTTTGGCGTGGCGCATCCGCGCTTGCAGGTGCTCGGTCTGAACCCCCATGCAGGTGAAAGCGGACACCTGGGAAATGAAGACCACGAGATTATTCAGCCAGTGATCGAGCGTCTGCGCGCAGAAGGCATGAATCTCACCGGCCCGGTACCCGCCGACACCGCGTTTACACCACCTCGCATCGCTGCCTGCGATGCCGTTGTGGCGATGTACCACGATCAGGGTCTGCCGGTCCTCAAGCACATGGGGTTTGGACGGGCTGTGAATATCACGCTGGGCCTGCCTTTCATCCGCACCTCGGTTGACCATGGCACCGCCCTGGACATCGCCGGTAGTGGCCAGGCAGATGCATCCAGCCTGTACCATGCAGTGATGACCGCACAGCAAATGGCGAGCCAGAAGCTGGCCCGCATAATTCACCAAGGATCCGGGATTTGCGGTGTAGCTGGCGAAACAGTTTGGTAAATCATTTGAGAAATCATAGCCGTAGCTATGGTTCGAGAAGGATTTGCCGAAATGTGAAGCCAGATACGGCGCAAAACCGGATAGGACAAAGTGTAAGCAGAGGATTCTGACAAACTAACCAATATGTCTATTATTTATAGCTATAAAAATAAGAACTCAGTCCGCCTTGGTGAAATATGTGGGCTGGAGGAAGATTCTTGAAACACAGGGCACGCAAGCGGTTCGGACAGCACTTCCTCACCGATCCCCTGGTCATCCAGAGAATCGCAGATTCAATTGCGCCTCAGCCAGACCAACTGGTCATTGAGATTGGTCCCGGCCAGGCCGCCCTGACGGGGCCCCTCGCGCAGACCGGAGCAGAACTGCATTTGCTCGAACTGGATCGCGACCTGGCGGCTCGACTCAAAATTCAATTCCAGGAAAATCCACGTGTGAGCTTACACGTCGGAGATGCCCTGAAAACGAATTTTGAAGAGATTTCCGGCGGCCGTCCATTTCGGCTGGTAGGCAACTTGCCATACAACATCTCCACACCGCTCCTTTTTCACGTATTGCAATGGAGTGAGTTGATCATCGACATGCATTTCATGCTGCAGCAAGAGGTAGTAAAGCGCATGGCCGCAGGGCCCGGCAGCAAGGCCTGGGGCCGCTTGTCGATCATGTGCCAGTATCGCTGTGCGGTAATGCCTCTGTTCACCGTTCTGCCGGAATCTTTCAGGCCGGCGCCCAGGGTGCATTCCTGCGTGGTTCGGCTGGTACCACACCGCGAACCACCGGTTCAGATTGATTCCATGCAAACATTCGAGCGCCTGGTCAGCCAGGCCTTCTCAATGCGACGCAAGACCTTGCGCAACAGCCTGCGTGGCATGCTGGATGTTGCCGCCATCGAGGGTGCCGGCATTGATCCCGGTGTGCGAGCGGAAGTCCTGAGCCTGGAACAGTTTGCACGGCTGTCCCGATTAGTGGAATGATATGCCAGTGTGTTGCATAAAATAACAGAGAGAAAAAGAGTATGAATGCGATCGAAATTTCACCCCATCCGGAATACCTTGGCCGGCAAAACATGCAGTATGCCTTTGGCTATGAAATCACCATAACCAACGGGATGAAAATTCCGGTCAAATTGCTTAGCAGGCACTGGATCATTACCCACGGCAACGGCTATGTGCAAGAGGTCAAGGGTGAAGGAGTGGTGGGCAAAAAGCCCCGCCTTGAGCCAGGTCAGTCGTTCACTTACAGCAGTGGTGCACTCATCCCCACACCCAGCGGGTCGATGTCAGGCAGCTATGAGTTTGTCACAGATGATGGGGACATGATCCAGGTAGCCATTCCTGAGTTTGTTCTGGCCGCACCGGAATCTTTGCATTAAAAAAATGGCAACTTACCTGATCGGAGACATCCAGGGTTGTTACGATCCTTTGCAGCGACTGCTGGATAAAATTCACTTTGACCCCGCCGCTGACAGGCTCTGGTGTCCGGGCGACCTGGTCAACCGGGGCGGCCGTTCCCTGGAAACACTGCGTCTGCTGCAAAGCCTGGGTGATCGATTCACAATGACCCTGGGCAACCACGACCTGTACCTGCTGGGCGAAAATTGGCGATTCCCGCGCGGCGGCTCTAAAAATCGGGAAATGAAGGCCATTCTCAAGGCGCCCGACCGCAAAATGCTGATGAAATGGCTGCAAAGCCAGCCGCTGGCCTACTGGTCACCGGAATTCAATATTTTAATGGTTCACGCGGGTGTGATTCCGCAATGGACGGTCAAGCAGACGCTCTCATGTGCCGCTGAAGTTGAAAAAGTGCTGCGTTCCAAGAAAAGCGGGAAATTTTTTGCCCAACGGAACAAAAACTGGGTGCGCAAATGGCAGGATGGCCGTACCGGCTGGAAACGCCGGCGTCTGATCAGCAACATTCTCACCCAATTGCGATTTTGCGATGCAAAGGGAAAAATACTCGCCAGCGCCAGCGGCCCGCCTGGATCGCAGCCACCTTCCTACCGGCCCTGGTTCAAGCACAAGCACCGGCAAACCCGCCACGTTACGGTTGCTTTCGGTCACTGGGCGGCACTGGGTCTGCACATGAAAAAGCGTGTGCTGGGTATGGATTCCGGTTGTGTGTGGGGCGGCCGATTGAGTGCAGTCAGACTCGAGGATCGGAAACTTTTCCAGGTACCGGGCCATTTCAGATAAGCCAGGTTTTTATGTAGGAGCGAGCCTTGCTCGCGATTTGTGGTGTAGGTAGGTGAGAAATCGGATACCTGCTTGCAGGACACGCTCAAGACATCCGTGTGCGCTAATCATCTGTTCCCGACAGCATGATTGTCCTGCAAGCAGGTATCCGATTTCTCCCTCAAACGGATTATCTAAGGATGTCCCGCTTTCCTGTCTAATTTCCTGACAAGCTCCACAACTCTGTATGTGTATTTGTTATTTTCATCCGCCACTTCGCAGCGCTGGCTGACTTGCCGCCAGTCAGCCTCATTCCAGTCAGGAAACCAGGTGTCTGCATCCGGTTCGCAATCCACCAGGGTCAGGATCATGCGGGTGGCATGTGGCAGAGCTTGCTCATATAACTGACCACCGCCAATAACCATTACCTCATCCCCCCGGGCATTTTCCACCGCTGCTTTCAAAGAACCCACAACCAGGCAAGAATCAGCGCTGTAATCCGGGTTGCGAGTGACCACGATATTCTGCCTGCCCGGCAGGGGTCGTCCGATGGACTCCCAGGTCTTGCGCCCCATTACAATGGGTTTTCCCATCGTGCTCGCTTTAAAGTGCTGCAACTCTCCGGGCAGATGCCAGGGCATATTTCCAGCAAGTCCAATCGCCCGATTGCGGGCCATGGCGGCAATAATCGTGATCAATTTTCCTTGCACCATTTTAAATCGCGATCGGTGCCTGGATCGCAGGATGACATTGATAATCAAGCAGTTCAAAATCCTCGTAGCAGAAATCGAACAGATCCTTTTTATGGGGATTCAACTTCATCCGCGGCAAGGGGTATGGCTCACGACTGAGCAGGGTATCCACTTGTTCCAGGTGGTTAAGGTAAATGTGGACGTCACCAAAAGTATGCACGAAGTCACCGGGTTGAAGACCGGTCACCTGAGCAATCATCATGGTCAGCAAGGCATAGGATGCGATGTTGAAGGGTACGCCCAGGAATACATCCGCGCTGCGCTGATACATCTGGCAACTCAGGCGACCGTCGGCAACATGGAATTGAAACATGGTGTGGCAGGGAGGTAAGGCCTGCAGACCTGCGGCAGCATTTTCCCTCGGACTGTTCTCTTCATCAGGCAACACTGCTGGATTCCAGGCGGAAATGATGTGCCGGCGGGAGTCCGGCTTGTTTTTCAGATCTTCCAGGAGCCGACTGATCTGATCGATATGACGGCCGTCAGCAGCTATCCAGTTTCGCCACTGAGCCCCGTAGACCGGGCCGAGCTCACCCTCATCGGTGGCCCATTCATCCCAGATACGAACGCCATTGTCATTCAGATATTTAATATTGGTGTCACCGTTCAGGAACCACAGCAGTTCGTGAATGATGGACCTGAGATGGAGCTTTTTGGTGGTAACCGCGGGGAACCCTGCCGCAAGATCAAAGCGCATCTGGTAGCCGAACAGACTGATCGTTCCGGTTCCGGTACGGTCAGATTTTCGGCTGCCCTGATCGAGAATATGCTGCAGAAGTTGGTGGTAAATTTGCATACTCTCCCCTATTTTTCAGCTGTCAGTGTGCCATGACGATAGGCATAAACCATGATGATGATCCCGGCAAGCACCATCGGCAAGGACAAAGTCATGCCCATGGTCAGCCAATTCCCTACGAGGTAGCCAATGTGGCCATCGGGCTCTCTGAAAAATTCCGCCATAAAACGGAAACAACCGTAACCGGCCAGAAAAAGCCCGGATACAGCAGCGGTTGGCCGTGGCTTTCTCGAATAGAATGCAAGCATGAGAAACAGGAGCAAACCCTCGCCAAAAGCCTGGTACAACTGGCTTGGATGCCTGGCCAGATGATCCAGGGAACCACTCATCCAGGCTGCCCTGACCTGTTCGGACTGCCAGCCTCCAGGCTGGATCGCATTGGCGAAGACCATCGCCCAGGGTACGTCACTTACCCGCCCCCATAACTCTCCACCTATGAAATTGCCGATACGGCCCAGACACAGCCCCAGCGTTCCCAACGGCGCAGCAAAATCAGCCACCTGCCAGAATGTCTTGGCGGTGCGCCGGCCGAACCACCAGATCGATACGATCAGACCCAGCAGGCCGCCATGAAACGACATGCCGCCCTGGGTAATCTTGAAAATAAACATCGGATCCTGGAGCCAACTGTCCAGTGCGTAAAAAAACACATAACCCAGGCGTCCGCCAAGCACCACTCCAAGCATGCCATAAAACAGGAGATCGCCAACCTCCTGGGGCGTCCAGCCCCACCAACTCCGATTTTTTGCCACCCAGTTTCCGCCACCCCAAAAAATCAGGAAAGCCAGCAAATACATGATGCCGTACCAGTGCACCTCCAACGGGCCGACTGAGAATGCAACAGGATCAATGGCAATAAACAGGTATTGGGAATTATTCACGAAATGGCAGCATAAGACAGCGACCGCAGCACCGCAAGTCGGTCAGATAAGCAGGTCTGCGCGACGGAAACAATGGATCGAAGCCAAAATCGGGTAGACTGCTACATGATCGCCTCGGAGAGTGAATTCTTGCCTGGTGAGTTGGGACATAATCAAACCGCTGAACAGGCCCTGAGAATAATGCCGGAATTTGGACTCCCCAATATGCATGCCCTGGCCGTGATGCTTCTGATCATCGTGGCCCTGGTGCTGTTCACACGGGAACATATCCCGTTGCAGACTACCAGCCTGGTCGTGTTGGTCACCTTAGCCGTCGGTTTCACCCTGTTTCCATTCGAGTCAGATGGAAAAATAATCCAGCCCAGTGAGTTTTTTATCGGCTTCGGACACAAGGCTTTGATTGCAGTTTGCGCATTGATGCTGGTTGGGCAGGGCTTGATTCGAACCGGCGCGCTGGAACCGGTAGGCCGGATGCTCGCACGCTTGTGGCGCAAGGGGCCGGCCATTTCATTGCTGTTCACCATCCTGATCACGGCTGTTTTGAGCGCATTCATCAACAACACCCCCATTGTGGTACTGATGCTGCCCATCCTGATCGGCGTCGCGGTACGCACCGGAGGATCACCTTCAGGCAGCCTGATCCCGATGGGATTCGCCAGCATTCTTGGCGGCATGTCGACCACTATCGGCACCTCAACAAACCTGTTGGTAGTCAACGTGGCCGCGGATATGGGCATGGATGAGTTCAGCATGTTTGATTTCCTGGGCCCGGCCGTGATCGCCGGATTTTTTGCTGTGCTTTACCTGTGGCTGGTCGCTCCGCGCCTGATTCCGGACCGCAAGCCACCCATGAGTGGCCGGGTTTCACGCCTCTATACAGCCCAGATCAGACTGGACAAAGGCAGCCCGGTCATCGGCAAGACACTTGCGGATGCTTTGCTCCGCGCTGGCGAAGGCATCAGGGTTGAAACCATTCAGCGCGGCCAGGGCGTATTTATCAATCCGCTGCCTGACGTGACCTTGAAATCGGGCGACCGGATTACCACCAGCGATACCCAGAGCAATCTCAGGGAATTTGCGCGACTGCTGGGTGGAACCCTGTTTTCCGGAGAACATGCGGTGGATGCAGCCCATCCTCTGAGCCATGAAGGGCAACAGGTGGCCGAGGTGGTTATCACTCCTGCGTCTCGTCTGAATGGAGTCCGCATTGGTGATGCCCGGCTACGCTCCCGCTTCGGCTTGCGCCTGCTGGCATTCAATCGCTTCGAAGGATCACAGAAACGAAAATCTCCCGGGCTGGATGAAATTCAGTTGCGCTCCAGCGATGTGTTGCTGGTGCAGTCAACGCCGGAAAATTTGCGTGAACTCAAGGAAACTTCAGATTTTCTGGTATTGGATGGCAGCATCCAACTTCCCAGCACCAAGAAAGCGCCGATGGCCCTGGCAACCATGCTGGGTGTGGTCGCCCTGGCTGCATTCAACGTACTTCCGATCGAAATCAGCGCGGTACTCGGATTTCTGGTTCTGCTGGTAACGGGTTGCCTCAACTGGAAAGATTCGATGAACGCCCTGAGTTCCCAGGTCATCCTGATCATCGTTTAATCACTCGCAATGGGCGCCGCGCTGCTTAGAACCGGCGGCGCTGATTACCTGGCCAAAATGTTTGTATATATTACTTTCGGAGCGCCACCTTCCGTGGTGCTTGGCGGTTTGATGCTGATGATGGGAATTCTGACCAATATCGTCTCCAATAACGCCGCCGCGGTTATCGGAACTCCAATCGCGATCGGTATTGCGCAACGGTTGGGCATGCCACTGGAACCTTTTGTGCTGGCGGTTCTGTTTGGCGCCAATCTCAGTTTCGTCACACCCATGGCCTACCAGACCAATTTGTTGCTGATGAATGCAGGCGGATACAAATTTGGCGATTTTGTTCGGGTTGGTCTGCCGTTATCAATCGGTTTGTGGCTTATCCTCACCCTTGTTCTGGTGTGGGCTTATGGTATGTAGGAGGCCTCCTACAGCACAGTTGCATCTTGCAGTAAGATTTGTAGATTGAATTAGGAATCAAAATAATAATGAACTCAGCTTCCTCAGCATCTGCCGTTATCCGCCACGGACCCTATCCGGAACTGACCTGGGCAGCAATCCTGGTCGGTTACTTTCTGGGCGCCATCATCTCAGTCAGTATCGGTTATGCTGCTCTGATCCTGGGCTTTTCCATTGAAGGCTCCGAACTGGCGGCGATCCTGGGCTTCGGGATCCTGCGCGGTATCCTGCGCCGCAGCAGCATCATAGAAAACAATATCGTGCAAACCGTGGCAAGTGCTGTCAATGGCGCTTCCAGCGGAATGATGTTCTCGGTTCCGGCGATTTTTATCCTGGGCTATGGCGGTGACTTCAATCCGGTGCTTCTGACTTTTGGCGCCATAGCCGGTGCGTTCCTCGGTATCGGCTTCATCATTCCGCTGCGCAAGCAGATGATTGATTATGAGCGGCTGACCTATCCGGGCGGAGTTGCGGTAGCCACCATTCTCAAGTCACCCGGAGCAGGCATCCAAAAAGCCATGCTGTTAATGGGGGGTGCACTGGCCAGCGGTGGTCTGCACGCCATCAGCCAGACCAGTGGCGTAGACAATTTTGATCTGGGCAGCCTGATCGGGATGCCCGGTTATATGAATGGTGTCTGGTATCTTTCATTGCTGACCATCGGCGTAGGATACATTGCCGGCAAAGGAGGGGTAGCCTTCATCATTGGCGGTTACGTCTGTTACTGGATCCTCGCGCCCTTGCTGGGCGGACTGGACATGTTTCCACTGGACCCGGTAAGCGGTGAAGTTACCAGTGAACCCGACGCATTGCGCCTGCTGTTGTTCCGCCCGGTCGGAATCGGCATGCTCATCGGTGGCGCCGTGGCTGGTGTCATCATGGCATTCCCGATGATCGTCAGTGCGGTACGCAGCATGCAAAACGCGGCTAAATCCGAGGCTGCGATGTCGCGGGATGAGATGCCCATCAAATTGCTCTACGCCGCCATCATTGGAGCCGCCATTCTGCTGGCGGTAATGGCGGTATTGTCAACCGAGAAAATGGGCCTGGGACGAGGCTTGGCAATGGCCCTGGTGGGAACCGTCTGGGTGTGGATTGCCGGGGTCATTCTCAGTGAGTCCATCGGACGGACCGACTGGTCCCCGCTTTATGGCATGACCCTGATCGCAGTCACCATCCTGATATTCATTTCCAGTGGACTGGATGACAGCAAGGCCGCCATAGTCTCAGCCATCATGGTGGGTGCGGCGGCCTGCGTGGCCATGTCGCAGGCCACCGACCTCATGCTTGACCTCAAAACCGGTTACCTGGTTGGCGCCACACCACGCAAGCAGCAACTCGGACAGTTTATCGGTGCGTGGCTCGGACCGATTATTGTCATGACCTTGATTTTCGTGCTCCACGAAGCGTATGTGCTGGGCAGTGAAAAACTGCCGGCACCTCAGGCACAAGCGCTTGCCAGCATGGTGAACGGCATAATGGGCGGTGATGTTCCTGCCCAAAAATACCTGGCCGGTGCTGGCCTCGGTGCTCTCTTGAGTCTGTTTCAGCCAGGACTGGGGATTACGGTAGGCCTGGGATTCTATCTGCCCTTCAATATCGTCCTGACTTACAGTATCGGTACCGCGATAAGAGTCATCATGGACCACAAGCTGGGCAATACCCACGCTGAAAGTGTCGGCATTCCAGTGGCCGCGGGCTTTATTGTCGGCGAGGCTCTGGTCGGGGTGGGTTTTGCAATCTCAATGATCATGAAGGTGATATAACTATGAAGTTAATTGCAATTTTGTTGGTTATCGGCTCGTTTCTGGCTGGCTCTTTTATCACCGTTCTTGATCCGAGGGAAGTCACCTGGTCATGGATGGTGCCGGTGCTGCTGATTGGGACAGTTGGACTGTGGCTGGCCCGCAGGGCGCGACATCAGGAAGACCGGGCAGGAAGCAAACTCGCCGATAATATCGACATATTGGCCGACAGCCTGAACAACATTCTGTCCAGGTTGAAATTGATGAGCCAACACAAGGAAGAGTTACCGACCTATGAAGCCCGTTTTGAAATTGATCGGCAGTTCCGCGAAGAACTCAATAATTTCGCCGAAGCACGGGAAAGTATGATCCATGTATTCGGCATGCAGAACTACGCCGATGTGATGAGCAATTTCGCCGCCGGAGAGCGCTACATCAATCGCATCTGGTCCGCCTCAACCGATGGCTACCAGGACGAAGTGTACTTATACCTGGACCGGGCCATGAACCAGTTCGATGAGGCACATAAGCATTTCAACGAACTGTTGGCACAATACACAGATCAAATCTCCGCTCACCAGGGAGCCTGAGTCAACAGGTCAGATTCCGGCTGTCCGAATGCACGGCAGGACCACTCAACCCTTTTTTCGGGACTCTCCCAACCGGGACCTTCCTGAAGTGCGCTGATTTCGTCCACCGCATCCAGGCGGTGACACAGACCATGGCGATTGGCAATTTGGATGTTGAGTCCGGGACGGGCATTGAGCTCGAGTATCAGTGGACCCAGGTCACGGTCCAGAACGATATCGACGCCCAGGTAACCCAGCTCAACGGCCTCGTAGCAGCGAGCCGCCATGGAGACCATCCGGCTCCAGTGTGGAATCTGGAAACCCTCAATAGCAGCCCCGGTATCGGGGTGGACCGATACCAGGTCATTGCCGGAAACGCCGCCTATGGTAACCCCGGTATGAATATCGATTCCCACACCGATCGCACCCTGATGGAGGTTTGCCTTGCCGTGTGACTGGCGGGTCGGCAGGCGGGTCATGGCCATGACCGGGTAACCCCGGTACACAATCACGCGTATATCGGGAACGCCGTGATAAGTCAGTTTGGAAAAGGCAGGATCGAAATGCACCAGGGACTCAATCATCGCGGAATCGGGCTGACCTCCCAGGGAATAGAGCCCGCCAATGACATTGGTTATGTGATGCTCCAGATCTGCGTGCTGCACCAGACCACCGTCCGAATCCACGAAGTAGTCAGCTTTGCGGTCGGTGATCACGAGGATACCGTTGCCACCACTGCCGTTTGCCGGTTTGATGACGAACTCATGATTGTCGCGCAACAATTCATCTATGTGCGCGGCCTGGCGCATGGACCGGGCGACACTGATGAGTTCAGGTACTTCCAGCCCCTGCTCCTGCAGTCGTTGCTTACACAACACCTTGTCATCAACCAGGGGATAGTAACAACGGCGATTACATCATGAAATACAATCGCCGTCGTTACTATC
>PVMS01049754.1_pt1 | contig 22291 bp, 23 predicted proteins | sample 1853461 | NCBI WGS metagenome assembly PVMS01 (sample SAMN08582032, study PRJNA380276) | Marine sediment metagenome, whole genome shotgun sequencing project. | isolation source: ocean sediment barecode stripped | collected 2017 | reverse complement strand
CATTTTAACAGATAAATGATGACAATATCTGTAACCATACATATAATTGTTACATCCTGGACAGATTGAAAAACATGCTATAAACATTAGATCTAGTGTAATTAAACTAAGTTTTTCTGATTACCTTTGGATTAACAACATGTTGTACATAATTTCCCACATCTGAAAAACCCTTTAATTTCGGTTGCTATCAATAGTGATGGATAGAAAAGTAATTAAAAGTTGAAAAATCATAATGTGCTGAATATCAATAATGAAATTTAATGTTGGTCAGAACTAGAACTTATTGAGAAATGATAATACAATTAATAATATTTGCAGGATTTGCAGGAGTGACTGTTTTTATAGGTGGTTTATTTGCGAATTATTTTAATCATCACGTAAAAGAAACTCCTATTAAACAGGTTATCACGCATTCTGTGATGGCTTTTGGAGGGGGAATTATTTTGTCAGCCTTAGCTTTAATTCTCGTTCCCAAGGGAATGAAAGAATTAGAACTCATTCCGTTGTGTATCTCTTTTTCGTCAGGTGCTATTCTATTTTATTTTATTGATCGTTTTTTAGCGAAAAAAGGTGGAAGAATGGGGACCTTATTAGCTATGTTAATGGATTTCATACCGGAGTCAATTGTTTTAGGTTCTTTATTTGCAATAGACCTTTCTTCAGCCACATTATTAGCTATATTCATAGGGCTTCAAAATCTACCGGAAGCATTTAATTCTTTTAGAGATCTGGTATTAAGTGGTTTTAAGGTTAAAACCACATTATATATATTTTTCTTTATTAGTTTCTTTGGAATATTTGGTGCTTTATTGGGCCATTTTTTCTTGAGTGATTCTCCCGAGATTACTGCTCATCTAATGATTTTTGCCAGTGGAGGAATTTTATACCTGACTTTTCAAGACTTAATACCTAAATCTAAATTGAAAAATTCCTATGCAATTTCTCTTGGAGGTACACTTGGGTTTTTAATTGGAATAATTGGAGAAAAATTGATATAGCTGTGAATGCATACAACAATATCCATAATTAATACGGGTTTCGGTGCTTAAACAAAAATTCAATCCTTTGAATAACGTCCGCCAATCTTTTGATTTAGCATTAAATATAAAAGAAATAACACACTAATTATAAAAAAAAAAAAATTGCATTTTTATTATGCGTGCATAATATTTTTCAGTATCTTTGATCAGAATATAATATAAAAAAAATTAAATTAAATATCACACTATGAAATCTAAATTAGTAGTATTCGTATTATTTATTTTTTCAATAAGTATGTACGGACAGGAATTTGAAAATGGAACTATAATAACAAAACGTTATGATACCATTTCTAACGTTAAAATTAAAAAAATTAACGATGCGAAAAGCTTATTGCGTATAACATATATTGACAATAGCGGTAATATTCAAAAACCAGCAATAGCGAGCATAAAATGTTATACAAGAGGTACAGAAAATTTTTGTCGAATTTACAATTCGGGTGAAATGATTTTAGTGAAGCAACTTATCTCAGGAGAAAAACTAAATTTATACAAAAGAGATTACATTGGAGGAGAGACCTACTATGTTGAAAAAGTATTTGATGAACTTATCAAAGTACCGTCTTCAAGCGGAAAATTTAGAAAAGTTTTAAGTGCTTTCTTGAGTGAATCTCCGCAAATTTCTGCAAAAATTAAGGCAAAAGAAATAACAGATATTATAGAAATAGTAAACCTTTACAATAATAGTGATAGTTCCATATTGTAAAATTTAATTAAGTTAAGTTTGGTTTTAGTAAAAAAAGCCCAAAAATAATTTATTTTTGGGCTTTTTTTATTTCAAGAATTTCAACTAAGTAATAGATAAAATCTAAATTTAATAGTTGTTATGTTTTTAGTTGAATTGTTTTATTTAAAGGTTAATTAATTGCATATAAATATCCATCTGCACTACTGAAATACAGCGTACCATTCTCAATAACAGGCGATGAAACTATGGCCCCAATTGAGAACGTCCTTTCCAGGTGAAGTTGCATATCACCAACTTCTTTAAATGATATTCCCTCGTACAATTCTCTTTTTATCTCACCCTCATTAGTAATGTATTTGCCAGATGCAGTTTTGCTGGCATCCGTTTTATAAACCCATTTTGAATTCCCGCTGTTCTTATCAATAGCTTGTAAAAAACCGTTGAATACCCCTAAATAAACGGTATTTCCAGAAATAGCCGGTGATGAAAAAGTATACGATTGTGTATTTATAGAATCAATAACTTTTCCTGTTTCTTTATCTAATGAAAAATATTTCTTTGCATCTGAAGATCCAATATATAGTCTGTCTTTTGTTACAGCAGGTGAACTCGGCATCCACGATCCACCAAACTTTTGTTTCCATTTTAGCTTTCCGGAAATCGCTTCAACGGCATAAACATAAGCATCGCGCGACCCAAAATAAACGACTCCATTTATAACGGAAGGTGATGATTGGATTCCTATCATTAAATGCAACTTGTTGTCGATTCCAGATTGATAACTCCATATTTCAAGCCCTGTTTTGGCATCCAAAGCATAGAGTTTACCGTCGAAACTTCCACAATAAACAATTCCATTGGAGATAGCTGGAGAAGAGTGAACGACATCCCCCGTCCTATATTTCCATATTTCTTTTCCGGAATTTGCATCTAAAGCATATATATGGGAATCTCCACTGCCAAAGTATACAATACCATTTTCTACTACAGGTGAGGAAAGATAAAGATCCCAAGGGTCTGGATATATTTCATTATTAGTGTCATATCCGAATAAATTAACAGCTGAATATTGTTTTTCTCCTTGTGTTTTAAATCTCCATTTCTCTGCTCCTGAAATTTTATCCAAAGCATAAAAGTTTCCATCATTGCTTACAAAAAATACAGTCTTGTTATTTACAGCCGGTGTTGAATGGATTTCGCCTTTCGATTCAAACGTCCAAATTTTTTCTCCGTTTTTGGTATCAATAGCATATAAATTGTTATCACCACTTCCAATATAAGCGATATTATCTGAAATGGCCGGGGATGAGTAAACGTTTCCGTTAAGATTGTATTTCCATTTTAAAACGGGTTCACTAATTTCAATATTTTCATAAATTCCGGAATGTTCATTATCACTCCTAAAAGTAGAATTGTTTTGTGAGTTACTACTCATGGAAAAAAGCAATGCGATTGACAATACTAAATTACCAAAAGTTCTGGATTTTAATTTCATAATTGTTTGTTTTAAGTTTTTCTATTACAAAAGTGTGCTTATTTCATTTAATTAAACGTTCATGCATCATTCAAGCTGCGTTCAAAAAGCGTTCACGCAATTATTTGAATTTGAATAGTAATTGTTTATTTTCGCTATAGTTACAGAATGACTTTTGATATGAGTATTAAAGATTCAGATTATCTTATAGAGTGCAAAAAACAGATTGAGGGGAAATTGAATTGGCTAAATGCCGATGATTTAAAACAAAGGGATTTTCAGTATTTGAGTGATGCCGTATATGAGAAAACAAAAATACAATTAAGCTTATCTACAGTTAAAAGGCTCTGGACTGATTCTTATAATCGATCATTTCAAATAAGCACTCTGGATGCTCTTGCCAGATATCTTGATTACCGTAACTGGCATCATTTTAAAGAAAAGAATTTTAGTCAAACAGATGATTCGAAATCTGAATTAAAAAAAGAATTAGAAATTCCTAGCAAAGATTTTCCAAGGAAAAAGTCGCTGAAAACAGGATTGATCATTGTAATTTCTGTTGTTACATTGATCATTATTTGGGTTTTATTGTCCGAAAATAAAAACAAAGATGTCGATTATATTGAGAACCCGGATGAAGTAATCTTTACAAGTAACAAGAGTGTAAAAGAAGGTGTTCCCAACACAATTATTTTTAATTACGATCTGAGCCCATACCAATCGGATAGTACGTATATTCAGCTATCCTGGAATCCCAAGGAACGATATAAAATTGAAAAAGAAAACAAATTCTATACCAGCACATATTATTACCCGGGATATCATTCTGCAAGGTTAATAATAGATGATAAGGTCGTTAAAGGACATAGTGTTCATATTACAACTGACGATTGGCTTACATTGGTCAGATACGAACCGGATGATGTTTTACCAACTTATATTAGAAATGATGAAGTAATAAGTGATGGTAATATGTATGCTTCTCCTTATTTACTCAAAATGAACAATGTTGATTTAACTGCCAATGCGTTCTACGTTAGCTATTTCAACATAAAAGACTTTGAGGGCTTAGAGGGAGATAATTTTTCATTTGAAACCGAAATTAAGAACAGCAATAAGGAGAGTGCCTTAATTTGCCAGAATTGCCTCATTTTTATTTATGCGGAAAATGGGGGAATAGTTATTCCAATTTCTTCTAAGGGCTGTGTTAGCGATATAAGTATTTCTGCTGGAGATGTTGTCAAATCAGGAAAGACAAATGATTTGTCCGGCTTGGGTTGTGACTTAACGGATTGGAGGAAAATCAAAGGGGAAGTTGTAGACAAGAACCTTAAAATATTTATTGATAATGAAATTGTATATGAGCTATCCTTCAATAGATCTTTAGGGAAAATAAAAGGCTGGCATTACTTTTTTAAGGGCTGTGGGTCTGTAAATTACCTTAATGTTTACGATTCAACAAATACTGTTTTATATAGTGATGATTTTTTGAATTAACGTTCCAATTTTTTTATACAACTCATACATTTTTATATTTGAATTGAATTATACCCTGGTGCAGAATTTATTATTCATATCCAAATACGAATTTCCATATCATAAAAAAGCATTCAACATTGTTATAAATAATTATATTTTCTCTTCTTGTTCATAGAATATACCACACTATTATTGTTTTTAGGTATATTTGAATTCATTAAATGATTTCAAGATGAAAATCCCACACAAATTAATTATTTTATTTTTATTTTTTACTTCAATCTTAACTGCTCAAAGCTACCAAAAACGGTTACTTACTTTAGATATTCAACATTATAAATTAACAATTGAAGTTAACGATACTAACAACAGCATTGATGCTACTATGCAAGTAATATTGAAATTTAAAAGAAATGTTGATGAATTTCAACTTGATTTAGTTAGAAAAGATAGCGTTTCAGGCAAAGGAATGGTCATAGATTCCATTTATCAAAATAATGTGAGCGTTTCATTTACACACGTATAACAAAATAACAATCAAACCTAAACATACTTTTCCGGGAATAGCATATACGTATACTATTACATACCATGGAATTCCTAAAGATGGCTTGGTAATTGGTGAAAACATTCATGGCGATCGAACTTTTTTTGGTGATAATTGGCCCAACAGAGCTCACAATTGGTTTCCTTGTGTAGATCATCCTTCTGACAAAGCTACTGTTGAATACATTATTAAAGCACCTAATCATTACCAGGTAATTGCTAATGGTTATCAGGTTGAAGAAACCAATGTTACTGCTAATTTAAAACAGTATCACTGGAAAACTTCTGTGCCATTACCAACCAAAGTAATGGTAATAGGTATTGCTCAATTTGCTGTTCAAAATATTGGAGAAACGCATCATGTTCCTGTTTCAACCTGGGTATATCCACAAACTAAAGAAAAAGGCTTTTACGATTTTTCAATTGCGAAAAAAGTGCTTTCCTTTTTTATTGAAAACATCGGTGAATATCCTTATCGGAAATTGGCCAATGTCCAGTCCAAAACACGGTTTGGAGGGATGGAAAATGCCAGTGCTATTTTCTATTTTGAAAATTCTGTTACCGGTGAACAAAAATACGAAGATCTGATTGCCCACGAAATTGTCCACCAATGGTTTGGCAATTCAGCTTCAGAAATTGATTGGCCACATATTTGGTTAAGTGAGGGGTTTGCCACTTATTTAACAGATTTATATGTTTTAGAAAATAAAGGGTCAGCGACTTTTCACAAAAGAATGCAGAATGAACGTACTACTGTTCTAAATTTCTTTAAAAGAACTCAAACTCCAGTTGTCGATGCTAAGACAACTAATTACATGGAACTCCTAAACGCCAACTCTTATCAAAAAGGAGCATGGGTTTTACATATGCTTAGAAATAAATTAGGTGATGAAACCTTTTGGAAAGGAATTAGAATGTATTATCAGAAATATAAATTTAAAAATGCTTCAACAGTTGATTTCAAACAGGTAATGGCCAAAGTTTCTGGTAAAAAATTAGATATTTTCTTTGAACAATGGTTGTACAAAACCGGACATCCAATACTTAAAACTAATTGGATTTATCATAACAATAAAGTACGTCTGATAGTAGATCAAACGCAAGAAGCTCCTTTCGAATTTCCACTTGATATTGAAATGCTTTATGATGATGGAACTTCTGAAGTAAAAACCATTAATGTTCTTGGGAAATCGGCACCATTTGTTATTGAAACAAATGGAACGGTAAAAGATATCAACCTTGACCCAAACATTCAGTTGTTATTTGAAATGGATTCTAATTAAGTATATGATATGTCCTCTCTGCAATACACAAGTGAAAATATTCTTTATTTCAAAAAAAAGAGAATATTATAACTGTTCAACTTGTTTTTCAATAAGTATGAATCCTAACAGCTATGTTTCTTCAGACCATGAAAAAAACAGGTATCAAGAGCATAACAATGATGTAAATGATTCTGAATATCAAGACTTTGTAAAACCAATTGTCAATGCGGTGATCACAGCATTCAAAAAAACAGATTCCGGTCTGGATTTTGGTTGTGGAACCGGACCTGTTATCACCAAATTATTACGAGACCTAAACTATGACATAACAACCTACGATCCATTTTTTGACAACAATCCTGACACTTTGAAAACTAACTACAATTATATTGCTTGTTGCGAAGTTATTGAGCATTTTCACAATCCGTTTAAAGAATTTCGATTATTGAAATCATTGTTAAGACCAAACGGAAAACTATACTGTATGACTGAATTGTACCATGAAAATATTGATTTTGAAAAGTGGTATTATAAAAATGATGATACACACGTTATTTTTTATCATTCAAAAACCTTTGATTGGATAAAAGAAAAATTAGGGTTTTCTAAGGTAAGCACTAAGGATAGGCTTGTCGTTTTTGAAGTTTAAAGCTTATATTTGCAAAAACTACTAACAATGATTTTTTCTGATTTAAATTTAAACCGTTTTTTGCTAAATGCTTTAGATGAAATGGGGTTTATAACTCCTACTCCAATCCAGGAAAAAGCATTTTCTGTAATTATGAGTGGTAAGGATATGGTTGGAATTGCTCAAACCGGAACAGGGAAAACGTACGCTTATTTATTGCCTGTTTTAAGGCAATTAACTTTTTCAACTCAAAAGCACCCTCGTGTATTAATTGTTGTTCCAACAAGAGAATTAGTAATTCAAGTGGTGCAAGAAATTGAAAGACTAACACCTTATATCAATGTCAGATTTACGGGTGTTTATGGAGGTACAAACCTTAATAAACAAAAACAAATAGTTTTTGAAGGACAAGATATTTTAGTAGTAACTCCGGGTCGTTTACTCGATTTAGCTTTGGATGGTATTTTAAAACTAAAACACATTCAAAAATTGGTAATTGATGAAGTAGATGAAATGATGAGCCTGGGCTTTAGGCCACAATTAATTACTTTGCTTGATTTGTTACCTAAAAACCGTCAAAGCATTTTATTTTCTGCAACTTTAACGAAAGAAGTTGCAGGTTTACTGGATCAATTTTTTAAATCACCTGTTAAAATTGAAGTTGGAAAAAGTGGAAGTCCTTTAAATACTATAAAACAACAAGCATATTCTGTCCCTAATTTTTACACCAAGGTTAATTTTTTAACAAATTTACTGCAAGATAAAAGCACATTTGAAAAAGTATTGGTTTTTGTGAAGAATAAAAAACAAGCCAATATTTTATTTGAAGAATTAGAAATTGCACTTCCGAAACAAGCCGATGTTATACATTCAAATAAAACTCAAAACTATCGCTTACGCTCAGTAAAAAACTTCGAAAAAGGCTTTTTCAATGTTTTAATTGCAACTGATATTATTGCGCGCGGATTAGATTTAACTGATGTGAGCCATGTTTTTAACTTTGACATTCCAAAAGAACCTGAAAATTACCTTCACAGAATTGGTAGAACGGGGCGTGCAGAACAGGAAGGAACCTCAATTTCATTTTTCACAGAACAAGAAGCCGAGTACCTATTTGAAATTGAAATTTTAATGAATACCGAAATTGAAGTTTTCGATTTGCCAAAAACCATCGAAATTTCAACACGTTTAATTGATGAAGAAATGCCGAGAGCAGAAAGGGAAAGGACAAGTAGAAAACGCCGAATTACTGAACCAGGCGGAGAAGCATTTCATGAGAAAAAAGAAAAAAATAAACGAGTGAATTTAGGTGGATCCTATCGTCGAGAAATTGCTAAAAAATATAAAAAGCCTAAAACAAGGGGGCAAAAGCGTACCTAACTCTTAATTAATATTTTCATAAAAACTAAGATTCTTTTTATTTATAAACTCCCTTTACAAATTGTTCGTAATTAACTTCTTTTACTTTAAAAGTCATATTTTCTTTATAGAAGTTTAGTAATTTTTGACTTACTAATTGTTCTTGTAAACGTTTTGCTTCATCTTTATTTCCCAATACTCTTTGAGCAATATCATCCAGTTCTTTTTCTTCCGGATTTAATTGACCGTATTGTGCCATTTGAGTTTTTACAAAACCTTTGGTAAAGTCTTTTAATTCATCAAAATTTGTTTGAAGGTCATTGTCCTTTAATATTTTCCCCTCAATTAATTGATAACGTAATCCTTTTTCTGATTTTTCAAATTCTTCAGTTGCTTGTTCAGGAGTCATTGGTTTATCACCTGAAACAGCTAACCATTTCTTTAAAAATTCAGCTGGCAATTCAAATGTTGTATTTTCAACTAAATATTCAGTAATGGCATTTAATAATTGTTGATCTGCCTGCGTCAGAAACTGTTTCTCGGCATCTTTCTTAATTCTCGCTTTTAATTCTTCTTCAGACTTCACAACATCCGGTCCAAAAACTTTATCAAATAATTCTTGATTCACCTCAGCCATTTCTGTAACATTTATTTCTTTTACAGTGAATGTTAATGGGACATCAAGCCCGTGAATTTCATCATGACCCAATCCTAATGCACTCATTAATTTGTGATCGTCATCAAATAGACCTTTCGATTTTAGTGTAATAATATCCCCAACTTTTTTACCAATAAATTTCTTTTGATTTACTTTTCCTTTTAATGTGCCCAATTCGATTGTAGATTTTTTGTCAATCTCTTTTTCTTCGTTAACAAAAGTTCCTGTAACATTGTCTCCTTCTTCAACAGCTTCTTTTGAAACTAATTTCCCATAACGCTTTTGAATATTCTCAACTTCCTTGGTTAACAATTCATCGTCAGCAACAATAGTGTATTGAGTAATTTTCTTTTTAGCGTTTAAGTTTACCTCAAATTCCGGTGCCAGACCTAATTCAAATTCAAATGCATAATTTTCTGTCTCCCAAGAAAAATCATCTTGCATTTTTGGTAATGGATTTCCTAAAATGTCTAATTTTTCTTCAACTAAAAAATTATTTAATGATTCTTGCAACAATTTGTTCACTTCATCGATCATTACAGATTTTCCATATTGTTTTTTAACCATTCCCATTGGCACCTGACCTTTTCTAAATCCTGGAATATCTGCTTTTTTACGGTAATCTTTCAAAATTTGCGCTACTTTATCCTGGTAATCTGCTGCAGAAATTTCAACCTTAACTACTGCATTTAAGGCATCAATATTTTCTTTTGTAATATTCATTTTTACGCTGTTTTTATCTTAAATCATTAAAAATTGGGTGCAAAAGTACTATTTTTTACCCACCTTACAAATATTTAATCGGTTCAAATTCAACTATTTTCTTTCTTGTCTTTTAATAATGAGTACAAAATAGATTGAAATAGTGATAATAGCAAACTAAATAACAATGCTACCCAAAATCCTGAGACCGCAAATCCGTCCACAAAATAATCGGCTAACATAATAATGATTGCGTTAATCACCAATAAAAATAGTCCAAGAGTAAGAATTGTTGCAGGCAAAGTGAAAAGTATCAATAATGGTTTCACCGTAACCCGTAATAAGCCTAACACTACCGCTACTATTATTGCATTTGTGAAATTAGAAATTTGAACTCCAGGCAAAAAATTAGCTATTATAACTACCGCGATTGCAGTGAGTAATATTTTCAAAATTAGTTTCATAAAATTATCATTTATTTTAATAGAACGATGCCAACTATAATTATGCCAAGCTATATTTATTTCAAAAAACTGACAATTTCAGCATAAAACTGGGTTGGATTATCGGCATGAAGCCAACAATTAATTTGTTAACATATTCGGGGTAGGTAACTGCAAATAACATAACTACTTTCCCTCCCATCGAATGCCCTAATAAATTAACTTTTTCTAAATGATGTTGTTGTAAATAATTGTACAAATCTTCCACTAATAGTTCATAATCGAATTCATCAGAGTGAAAACTTCGTCCGTGATTGCGTTGATCTATTGTATGAACTTCAAATTTTTCAGAAAATTCTTTCCCGAGCGAATTCCAATTATCGCTCATACCAAAATACCCATGCAAAATAAGTAATGGCTGTCCTTTTCCTATAATTGTTGAGTGTAACGTTTCCATTAATTGCTTTTAGTAGTAAAAATTGAGTAATGAGAATTGAGGTGGTAAATTAGGTTATATGATTACTTGCTTATCTGATTATTTGATTATTTGATTATTTGATTATTTGTTCAAGGTTCAACTTTTCACTCCTGAATTTTCGCTTTTACCTTTTTTAATTGTCGCTTTACAACTTTCAAACTTTCAACTTATCTTTTTTATTTTTCATTTTTAACCTTAACCTTCTAACTTCCCACTTTGGATCTCAGAGATCAGATTTAGGTCTTTAGACTTTGGACTTTCAACTTATATTTATACATATTTATAACGTTCTCTAAACCTAAATACAAAGATTCTGCTATTAACGCATGTCCTATTGAAACCTCTAACAAATTTGGAATATTCTCTTTAAAAAACTGAATGTTATCCAAACTTAAATCATGTCCGGCATTGATACCCAATCCTAGTTCTGTTGCTAAAACTGCGCTTTTCGTATATGTCTTTATAGCGTCTTTATTCCCTAAGGCATACTGCTTAGCAAATTCTTCAGTATACAACTCAATTCTATCAGTACCTGTTGTCGCTGCAGCTTCTATGAGTTTCAAATCCGGATTTATAAAAACAGAAGTCCTAATTCCTTTGGCTTTAAATTCCGAAATTATTTCTTGTAAATAAGATTGCTGCTTAATTGTATCCCAACCTGCATTTGAAGTAATAGCATCAACTCCATCGGGTACCAAAGTTACTTGTGTTGGCCTAATAGTTAAAACCATGTCCATAAATTTTGGAATTGGGTTTCCTTCTATATTAAATTCAGTAGTAACAATTTTTTTTAAATCATAGGCGTCCTTATAACGAATATGTCGCTCATCAGGTCTTGGGTGAACAGTAATCCCTTCTGCTCCAAAATCTTGAATATCAGAAGCAACCTTTACCACATTTGGAAAATCTCCTCCTCTTGAGTTCCGTAACGTAGCAATTTTATTAACGTTTACACTTAATTTTGTCATTCTTTTACCTTTAAATTGAAATGCAAATGCAAATTTACGAACTAAGTATATGATTTTGGTTTTATTTTTGATTAATTTGTAGTATAATAACAATTGGAATGGATACAACCCCTTTTATATTAAAAGATTTTAATCCCTTTACAACGCAAACCAGTATTGCCGATGTAAAGTCCTTTTTTAAAGAAACCACATATTGTCATTTTCCTATAGTGGAGAATAGAAAACTTATTGGTTTAATTTCTGAAACCGATGTTCAGGGAATTGACAATGACAAGGCAATAATTGGAGATTTTCAATTTTTATTCAACTTTTTTTTGGTTGAAGAAAGCAATAATTTATTAGAACTTTTAAAAGTTTTTGCTTCGAATGAAACCAATATAATTCCTGCTATAAGCGATAAAAATGATTATTTAGGGTATTATGATTTAATCGATGTTTTGCATATTTATAACGCTACTCCGTTTTTAAATGATGAAGGAGCTATTATTCTATTGGAAAAAGAAAAACGTGATTATTCATTTAGTGAAGTTTGCCAAATTGTTGAATCAAACAATGGTACCGTATTAGGATTATTTATATCAGAAGAAAACTCGTCTTCTGTAAAAATTACATTGAAATTTGGTGCTCCGGATATAAATGAAATATTACAATCGCTCAGAAGGTATAAGTACAAAGTATTGTCAAATCATAAAGAGGATTTTTATCTCGAAGATTTAAAAGAACGATCCATTTACTTACAAAAATACTTAAACATTTAAGCATGAAAATTGCTATTTACGGTCAATATTATAAAACAGAGGACAAAACGTACGTTGAAGAATTATTTAATACATTATACAAATATAATATTGAATTTGTTATTGAAAGCAAGTACTTTCAAGGATTAAAAGAGCATGTTAAAATTCCAGACGCTCAAACATTTTCTTCTCATAAAGAATTAGATAGTTCCTTCAATTTTATGTTTACCGTGGGTGGCGATGGTACAATTTTAAGAGCAGTAACCTTTATTAGGGATTCAAATATTCCAATAGTTGGTATAAATACCGGTAGATTGGGGTTTTTAGCTACGGTACAAAAAGAAGAAATAACAAAAACTGTTGAATTGCTTTTACAGCAAAAATATATTGTTAAAGAACGTTCCTTATTAAGTGTTACTACCTCACCAACCATTGAATGTTTAACCTCCTTAAATTTTGCTTTAAATGAAGTTTCTGTACACCGTAAAAATACAACCTCAATGATTACAATAGAAACCTATTTGGATGATGAATATTTAACCTCTTATTGGGCTGACGGGTTAATTATTGCAACCCCCACAGGTTCAACAGGGTATTCCTTAAGTTGTGGAGGTCCTATAATTACACCACAAGCCAAAAGTTTTGCACTTACACCTATTGCACCACATAATTTAAATGCAAGACCATTGGTAATTTCCGATGAAACAAAGATAAAGTTTACCGTAAGCGGTAGAGAAGATGAGTTCTTCTTATCGCTGGATTCAAGAATTGCAACCATAAATAGCTCTACAGAAATTTTAGTAGAAAAATCTAATTTCAATCTAAAAATGGTGCAAATTAAAAAACAAACTTTTATTAAAACGCTCCGCGAAAAACTACTCTGGGGGCATGATACCCGGAATTAAAATAAGTAGTAAAGAAGAAAAAAGTACTTCGACGAAACAACAATAATTTCAATTATTATCAGTTTATCAAAAAAGGCTTTATGAAACTTCAAAAAGCAAATAGAATTATTTATATTTGCTCGCTATTTTATTTATGAAAAAAAATATTTTATTAATCACATTCATCTGTATTACAATTACTTCGAAATCTCAAATCAATGAAATTGGATTGTTTCTTGGAGCAAGTAATTACATTGGAGATGTAGGTCCAGAATACTATATAAACCCAAATAATTTTATGGCTGGTGTTATTTATAAATGGAATATGAATCCCAGAATAGCCATTAGGGGAACATTTACATTTGCCCAGGTTTCTTCTAATGATAAGAATGCAACAAATCAGGAACGTAATTTAAGAGGTATTCGATTTACAAATAGGATTAAAGAACTTGCTTTAGGAATTGAAATTAATTACTTTGAATACAATTTAGATGATTACAGACAAACCCACACACCCTATTTGTTGTTTGAAGTTGCAGCTTTTAATTACAATGTGGTAACAAAAGAAAAAGCTCCGAAAGAATATGAATATGAACCAAAAACATCTTTTGCCATTCCTTTTGGTATTGGTTATAAAACAAGATTGTTTTACGATTTTGCCATAGCTTTTGAAATAAGAGCCAGATATACTTTTGTTGACGATATAGATTATAATAACAATACAATTAATTCACTTACATTTGGAAATCCAACCAGTAACGATTGGTATATATTAAGCGGCATATCAATAGTGTACTCGTTTGGAAGACCCGCTTGTTATGCTATACCTTATTAATGGAAGAACTAAAATCTCAAATAAGCAAAAACACCGTACCAAATCATATTGCAATAATTATGGATGGTAACGGACGTTGGGCAAAAAAGAGAGGAAAACCAAGGGTTTTCGGGCATAAAAATGGCGTAACATCTGTAAAACAGGCTATTGAAGGTTGTGGTGAACTCGGTATTAAATATTTAACCTTGTACGCCTTTTCAACTGAAAACTGGAAGCGACCCAAATTAGAGGTTAAAACACTGATGGTTTTATTAGTTACTACCCTAAAAAATGAATTAAAAACATTACAGAAAAACAATATAAAATTAAATACTATTGGTACTATTTCCAATTTGCCTGAAAAAGTACAAATAGAGCTTCATGAAGTTATTGAAAAAACAAAAAATAATGACGCACTAATACTGACATTGGCTTTAAGTTATGGTTCAAGAGAAGAAATTGTTAATGTTATCAAAAATATATCGAAAAAAGTTGTTAATAATCGTCTTAAAACTGAAGAAATTGATGAAAAAATTATTAATAATCATTTATATACGTTTTCTTTGCCAGATGTTGATTTTTTGATACGAACAAGTGGAGAAAAAAGAATCAGCAATTTTTTATTATGGCAAATAGCGTATGCCGAATTGTATTTTACAAAGACCCTTTGGCCTGATTTCAGAAAAGAAAACCTGTTTAATGCAATATTAGATTATCAAAATAGAGAAAGACGGTTTGGAAAAACCAGTGAACAAATTGAATAAATCAATGAATAGATTAAAAATAGCCCTTTTACTTTTTACAATTATTTTTACAACAAATGCTTTAGATGCTCAGGAAGGACAAAAAAATAATCCAGAAGATATTCAAGTAAAAATCGATACTATAGCTAAAGATACTATTGGACCAATTAAAGTCGTCACTCCGTTTAAAAAAGAAAACACTTATGAATTAGGCGGAATCACGGTTACCGGACTTAAAAAATTTGAAGAACAAACTGTAAAAGTGTTTACGGGCTTAAAAGTAGGTCAGGAAATAAAACTTCCGGGAGATAAGCTTACAAGTGCCATAAAAAAGTTGTATGAAACTAAACAATTCAGTAATGTAGCAGTCTATATTTCTAAACTTGACGGTAATACGGCTTACTTAGAATTTGAGGTTAAAGAATTACCACAACTTAACAATGTAACTATCCAAGGTGTTAAAAAAAACAAAGCAAAAGAGCTGCAAAAAGATGCTGAACTTAAAAAAGGTGCAATGGTAACAGACAATTTAATTGTTACTACCAATAATTATTTTAAAAAGAAATATCAGGAAAAAGGGTTTTTAAATGCTAAAATTACTCTGGATACTAAACCAGATACTTCAAACGTAAATTCCGTAAATATGCTTGTTCATATTGACAAAGGGGAAAAAGTAAAAATAAAAAGCATCACTTTTGTAGGAAATGATGCTTTGAAAGCAAAAAAGCTTCGCAAAGCGATGAAAAACACCAAAAAATCTATGATTGGCAGATTTTGGAAAACATCAAAATATATTGAAGCTGATTTTAAAGAAGATTTAGAAAATATAGTTACTACTTATAGTGAAAGAGGTTATAGAGATGCACGTATAATTGACCATTCATTATCAACTAATGATAATAACTCTTTAAATCTTCAAATAGAAGTTGAAGAAGGTAAAAAATACATTTTTGGAAATATTCAATTTTTGGGGAATACCAGGTATACCGATGCACAACTTCAAAGTTTGCTTAGAATTGAAAAAGGAGACACTTATAACGGAAAAATATTAAAAGAAAGAGTCACTGGTGATGGTTCTCCTGATTCTGAAGATATTAAAACATTATACGATGATAATGGCTATTTATTTTCCAGAGTAATGCCCGTTGAAACCAGGGTTAATAATGATTCTATTGATATTGAAATTAGAATTTATGAAGATCAGCCAACTAAGATTAGAAAAGTAACTGTTAATGGAAATGATAGAACGAATGACCATGTAATATATAGAGAAATTAGAACCAAACCCGGGTATTTATATAGTAAAAGCCAAATTATTAGAACTATTAGAGAAATTGGACAACTGGGATTTTTTGATGCCGAAGCAATTACACCTGATATAATCCCAGATTATCAAGACAAAACAGTTGATATAGATTATACTGTAGCTGAAAAAGGCTCTAGTCAAATAGAATTACAAGGTGGTTATGGCGGAGGTTCATTCATTGGAACACTTGGGTTATCATTTAATAACTTTTCTACCAGGAATATATTCAATAAAAAAGCATACAAACCATTACCAATGGGTGATGGTCAAACACTTTCATTGCGATTGCAAAAAAGCAGGTACTACACCACATCAAGTTTCTCATTTTCAGAACCTTGGTTAGGAGGTAAAAAGCCACAGTCTTTGTCCTTTTCTATCTACAATTCTAAACAATTCAGATACAATTTCCAGACAAATAAAGTGGATAAAAATCAGCGTTTGAATATTGTTGGTGCTACCATAGGATTAGGGAAACGTTTGCAATGGCCTGATAATTATTTTACATTATCACAAAGTATCAGTTACCAGTTGTATGATCTGCAAGATTACCCAATTTCAACTTTTTCCTTTTCAAACGGTTCCTCTAATAACCTGGCTTATAATATTACTTTGGGAAGAAGTTCTGCCGGACCTAATCCAATTTTTCCAAAATCAGGTTCCGAATTTAGTATTGGAGCTAAATTGACCATTCCTTATTCATTGTTAAATTCTAAAGATTATTCGTCTATTGAAGATAAGGAAAAATACAAATGGTTAGAATACTATAAAGCAAGCTTTAAAGGGAAGTGGTATACAACTATAACTGGTGATCTGGTTTTAATGACCAATACTGAATTTGGTTTTTTAGGTTTTTATAATGAAGAATTAGGGTATTCACCATTTGAACGGTATTTTGTTGGTGGAGATGGTATGGCAACCTATCAATTAGACGGGCGTGAAACAATAGCGTTAAGAGGGTATGAAAATGGGCGTTTATCATCTATTGATGGTGGTACTATTTACAACAAATTTCAAATGGAATTTAGATATCCTATTACTTTGAAACCTTCAGCATCAATATATGTTTTGGGATTTTTAGAAGCGGGGAATTCCTGGGATGGGTGGGAACAATTTAATCCTTTTCAGTTAAAAAGATCAGCTGGTCTTGGGCTTAGAATATTTATGCCGGCCTTTGGACTTCTGGGAATCGACTTTGCTCATGGATTTGATCCATTACCGGGTCAAACTGAAAAATCCGGTTGGCAAACTCACTTCATAATTGGGCAACAATTCTAATGTAAATCAGTTATATTTGTAAATAAATAATAAAATGGCACGGTTTTTTCTAAATACAAATTAGTTATGACAAAAAAAGTTCTTTTATTTGCATTTATAATTTTGAGTTTTTCCTCAATTGCGCAAAAAACTCAACGGATTGGTTATATAGATATGGAATATATTTTAGAGAATATTCCTGAATATAAAGAAGCTCAAACTAAAATTAATGCCAAAGCAATTGTTTGGCAAAACAATGTTGAAAATCAACAAAAAGAAATTGAAACGCTGAAAGCTGAGCTAAATAATGAAAAAGCACTATTAACTAAAGAATTAATTGAAGAAAAAGAAGAGGATATACAAATTAAAGAATTGGATTTAAAAAAATTACAAGCTGCTTATTTTGGTACTGATGGCGATTTGTATTTGCTAAGACAACAATTGGTAAAACCTGTTCAAGATATAGTATACAATGCAGTTCAAGATATTGCTACTAAAAGAAAATATGATTTTGTATTAGACAATTCAAGCGATTTGATCATGTTGTATACAAATAATCAATATGATATCAGCGAATTAGTTATCAGTAGCATTTCAAAAACAAAAAAATTAAATGCTGTAAAAGGAAAACAGGACGACAATTCTGTAAATGAAAAAACAACAATTGCTGCTAATGAATCAGATGAGAAAATTGACGCTCGTGCTGCAAGAAAAGCTGAATTAAAAAAGAAAATTGACGATAAAAAAGCAGCACAACTGAAAAAAAGAGAAGAGCTTAAAAAAGCTATTGAAGCAAAAAGATTGAAAAGAATAAAAGAAATAGAAGAGGCTAAAAAGGCCAAAGAAGAAAAAAAGAAGAATAATTAATTTAAATATCAAGGAGAAAATGAAACAATTTAGAACGTTATTACTAATTGCACTGATAACATTAGGATTTAATTCTGTACAATCACAAACAAAGGTTGCCCATATTAGTACAGATTTATTATTAAGCTTAATGCCTGAAACGAAAGCATTAAATGTTGAGTTGGAAAAATTGAGCAAAACATATGAAGCTGAATTAAAAGCTGAACAAGATAAACTTGAAGCTAAATTAAAAAAGTATGAAGCCGAAATGGGTTCTCAAACTGATGAGGTAAACCAACAAAGACAAGTTGAAGTTCAAAAGGATCAACAAAACTTGTATCAAGCTTCTCAAATAGCAAGAGAAGATATTGGGAAGAAGAGAGATGAAAAATTAAAACCAATTTTGGAAATGGCTAAAAAAGCAATTGATGAAGTTGCTACTGAACAAGGCTTCACCTATGTTTTAGAGGCATCAACTTTAATTGTTGCCAATGGTACCGATTTGTTACCAGATGTAAAATCTAAATTAGGTATTCAATAAAATAAATATCATAATAATTAAGTCCCGCTTTTCGCGGGATTTTTTTTACTTTTATTCTAATGAAAGAACAACCTATTGGCTTATTCGATTCCGGAATTGGTGGCACTTCGATATGGAAAGAAGTTATAAAATTAATACCCCATGAAAACACTATTTATTTAGCCGATAGTAAAAACGCACCCTACGGTCATAAATCAACCGACGAAATTATTTCATTAAGTATTAAAAATACGGAACTTTTAATTTCAAAAAATTGTAAAGTAATAATTGTAGCGTGTAATACAGCTACAACAAATGCCATTGATCATCTACGGAATAATTACGATATTCCCTTTATCGGAATTGAACCTGCCATAAAACCTGCTGCTTTATATAGTAAAACAGGAGCAATAGGTATATTGGCAACAAAGGGAACATTGACAAGCAAACTGTTCGAAAAAACTGCAAACGAATACACAAAAAATATAACTACCATTGAACAGGATGGAGAGGGCTTGGTTTCATTAATTGAAGACGGGAAACTCCATTCAACTGAATTAAATAAGTTACTTACCTCCTATTTAAGTCCTATGTTAAATTTTAATATAGACCATTTGGTTTTGGGCTGTTCACATTATCCTTATCTAATTCCACAAATAAGGCAAATTGTTGGTGAAAATGTCCAGATCATTGATTCAGGCGAAGCTGTTGCCAGGCAAACAAAATCCATTTTACAAAAACATCAATTGCTAACCGATTCTGACATTTCAAAAACGCATCAATTTTTTATTAATGTTCAAAAAGATGCGTTGGAAAGGTTGCTTTATGACGTTACTGTTAATTATAAAGTAAACAAATTAAACTTTTGAACCTCTTTTTTAACAATGTACTTTCAATTCTTAAAGGGCGGTATGAAAAATTATTTTTTACTACGCTTAAGTTTATACCTTTAAAAAGATGCGTTTATATTAGGACAACCATTTGTTCTTGGAGCTTTGCAAAATAAATTAATCCCTAAGCTTAATTGGTGGTATCCGGCATCATCAAATAAAATATCACCAGATTGTTTTGTATAAGTATATGAAAACATAAACTTTTTGTAATTTATTCCAACTATAGGAGTTATATAACTTAATTCTTCTGTATCAGAACCATCAAATCCTCTTCTGTAAGACATTGCTGCCCAAAGTTGTGCATCTGCAACATCTTTATAAATTTTCAAGTTGAAATCAACAAATTTCTCACCTGTTCTTTCAATAATCTGTCCCATAATTGAAGGTTCTACCTGAAAGCTTTTTCCTTCGCCGTAATAATAACCTAAAGTAGTTAAATATCTCCTTAAATTTAACGACTCGTAATCATCATTGTATAAGTTTCGGGCACTTAACATGATATTTTTTACCGTAAAATATGAAAAGAACCCTGCATAATGATATGCCATGCCAAAATCGGCATTAAAATAAGCTGCGCTTTCAACAAACTGATCGAACACGGGGTCATCAATTACAAATTCGCTTATATCTAAATTATTATTTACTGTCATAAATGACAATCCGAAAGAAAGTTGATTTGTATAATTTTCTCTATCTAAATCTATATGGTAAGCGTATGTAAGTTGAACTCCTTGTTGCGAATGATATCCATTTTTATCATTGAAAAGAATCAAGCCAACACCATTATAATCTCCAATTCTTGTATGAAAACTCAACGTTTGCAATGATGGTGCATCTGCAATACCTGCCCATTGATTTCGCGCTGTCAATCTAAACTTCCCACAATTTCCTATTCCAGCCGCGGAAGGATGCACTAAATATACATTGTCAGATAAATAATCAGAATAAATTGGTAAGGTTTCCTGAGCTTTTACTAAAAAAGGAACTACAAAAAGCAGGCTTAAAATAAAAGATTTTAGGATTTTCATTATTTAAGATAAAGTGTCAAATATATAATATTTATAACTATTAACTTAATGCAGTACATTTTATTATCCAAAGAATTAAAAAAGTGACAATACCTTGCTTTTAACATCTTCATTTCTCCCAATAAAAACTTTAATTTTAAAAAAATTCAGAACTTTTATCAAGGTTCCAAACATATAATCTTTTTCTGAATTACTAATGTTTAAAACACTATTAACGGCAGTTTTACTTAAATGTGTTCCCCTAATTATTTCACTTTTTTTAATACCGTTATTTTCCATAAATGCACGAATAATTTTAGCAATTTGTTTTTTACTGTTTACCTCAGATAGATTGATTGATACCATAATAAGTAACTTAAATTAACATTTTGAATACTCACTTCTAAATTACAGATTTTTAATAAAATAACTTAAAAAAAACTTCTAAAAATTTGTGTAAACTTTGTTTTTAACACGTTTTTAATACTGTCTAATTTAAAAATTTATATCTTTGCCCTAAATTATGAAGGAAATCTTCAAAAAAATATCAGCATTTTTAATGGCTATTGTGGTACTTCTTTCTACAATGTCATTTAGCATCAATGAGCATTATTGTGGTGATGACTTGATGGATACTGCTATATTTTCTAAAGTTGAATCTTGTGGAATGGATGCTCATAGAGCTGTACATTTAAAAGTTTCATTTGATTCTGATAATAATTGTTGTAAAGATGTTGTAAAACTTATTGAAGGTCAGAATGAATTAAATACTTATTCTGAAAATTTAAATTTTGAGCAAAAAGTATTCATTGCTTCTTTTGTATATTCTTACATAAATTTATTTGAAGGATTAGACGAAAATATCGTTCCTTTCCGAAATTATTCTCCACCCCTGGTCCATAAAGACCTGCAAATTCTTTTGCAAACTTTCCGCATTTGATTTTTTATTAGACTAAGCTTTACATCTTTGTGAGTAGTGATGATATAGTTAATTTACTGAATTAACACGTTGTTTTGCATCTTACAATGATAGAAAGACTATATGTGACAAACATTTAGATTCTAATATTAAACATCAAAAATTTACTAAAATGTTAAATAAAACAATTCGCTATTTTCTTGAAAATAAGTTAATAACATTCTTTTTACTCTTTGCCTTAATTGCTGGTGGAATTATTACTGCTCCATTTAATTGGGAAACCTCATTGATCGAGCGAAATCCTATACCCGTTGATGCGATTCCTGATATTGGTGAAAACCAACAAATTGTATTCACTGAATGGATGGGGCAATCACCTCAGGATATAGAAGACCAAATTACATATCCTTTAACAACAGCCTTACTTGGTATTCCGGGAGTAAAAACCATAAGAAGTAATTCTATTTTCGGACTGTCAAGTATCTACATTATTTTTAAAGATAATGTTGATTTTTATTGGAGTCGAACACGGATACTCGAAAAATTGAACTCTTTACCCAAAGGTACGCTTCCGGATGATGTTACTCCTGCTTTAGGCGCTGATGCAACTGCCTTAGGCCAAATATATTGGTAT
>PVMS01000660.1_pt1 | contig 22296 bp, 13 predicted proteins | sample 1853461 | NCBI WGS metagenome assembly PVMS01 (sample SAMN08582032, study PRJNA380276) | Marine sediment metagenome, whole genome shotgun sequencing project. | isolation source: ocean sediment barecode stripped | collected 2017 | reverse complement strand
CCGGTATCGCGCCTCAGGAGACGCTCCAACAGAGACGGTGGGAACGGCTGGTGGGGCGGAGTAGGGCAGGTTGAGGCGATGAGCGATTTTTTGTGCGGTGCTCGGCCCGAAATCGCCCGCTGGGCGGGCTCCTACAGAGGCGCTCCAACATGCCAAGTTGCATTGTTGGAGCGGGTCTATACCCGCGATTGAACACGCTTCCCGGCCGATCGCACCTATAGAGGCGCTCCAACAGAATACGTGGGACGCCGATAGAAAAACCAGCAAGCCAACAGATCACCAGAAAGCGTTTTTGTCCCGGTGTGTCTTTCCAGGACTGTCGAGAGGCATGGATGCCGAACGGCAAGCCTTACATGGACGTACTTGCAGGCGCGTCCTGGAAAGACACACCGGGACAAAGACGCGGTGCCAAAAAGAATAACCAAGCCCCCCCAACATTCGTGTAAATTGTCGCCATGTCATCCGCCGCCCGTCTCCGCTGGATCCGGTTTACGGTACGACTTGCCATCAGTGGCTTGTCTTTGCTTCTGTTTGTCATGCATGTGGCCGGCACACCGCGCTTCGAAATCATCGATCGCATCGAAAACTACCTGTACGACGTGCGCATTCAGTTGACGATGCCCGACACACTCGATGATCGCATCGTAATCATTGATATAGATGAAGCGAGCCAGGTTGAGCTGGGACAATGGCCGTGGCCAAGAGATACGCTGGGCAGTTTGGTGAACCGACTGTTTGATGACTATGGCGTTCAAGTGCTTGGTTTCGACGCGTTGTTTGCAGAGGCAGAGGAAACATCGGCAGAGCGTTTGCTGAACGAACTGGCGAGTAGCGAACTCGAAGAAGACGAAGCGATACTCGCGAGGCTGGCTGAGTTACAAGAATCGCAAAACAGCAATATTGGTTTTTCGGAGTCGTTGATAGCGAGAGACGTCGTTACCGGATTTGTGTTCAAGGACTCTCTTGCGAGCAACGAGCCGGAAACAACGGGCGCATTGCCAGCACCGCTGATATCGAAAAAAGCGCTGGAAGGCGTTTCGGTATCGTTCATTACGGCAGCGGGATATGCGGGAAACCTGGCGGATCTGCAAAGCAATGCGGCGGCAGGCGGGTTTTTTGATTCGCCCATAATTGACTCCGACGGGGTGTTTCGCCGTGCGCCATTGGTGCAGGAGTACCGAGGTGATCTTTATCCATCACTGGCGCTGGCAGTAACACGACTGGTGATGGGCTCGCCGCCAGTTGGCTTGCGATTTGCGGGCAACAGCACAGGTCGAATGTCGGGAATCGATCTTGAGTATTTTCGTCTGGGTGAGATGGATATCCCGGTCAATGAGCGCGTCGCAGTTTTTATTCCGTTTCGCGGTCGCCAGGGCAGCTTCCCTTACGTTTCGGCGAAGGACGTCATCAGCGGCAGTGCACCAACAGAAATACTTGAGGGGAAGATCGCGCTACTGGGCGCAAGTGCGGCGGGGCTAATGGACTTGCGATCAACACCCGTCGGCCAGCGCTACATCGGCGTCGAAGCACATGCGAATTTGATAGCGGGCCTGCTTGATGGCGAGATACGGCAACAGCCGGCGTATTCTGATGGCCTGGAGATCGTGTTGTTGATGTTGATCGGGCTGTTAACGGCGATCGCGTTACCCCGATTGGCACCTGTGACCGGCTTGTTGTTCGTGGCTGCAATCCTTGCAGTAACGACGGCGGGCAATCTATGGATGTGGAACTCGCTGGGCCTGGTCGTGCCGCTCGCATCACTGCTTACTTACACCCTGGTGGTGTCACTGTTTCATATCAATTACGGATTCTTCATTGAGTCGCGCAACAAACGGCATCTTTCCCGAATTTTCGGGCAATACATTCCGCGATCACTGGTCGAGGAAATGGATGCGAGTGGTGCTGACGTGTCACTGGAAGGTGAGAATCGAACAATGTCCGTTCTGTTCTCGGACGTGCGTGGGTTCACGACGATATCGGAGAGTCTGGATGCCCGTGAGCTGACCCAACTAATGAATGAATTTCTGACGCCGATTACACGAGTGATTCAGCAACACCGTGGCACGATCGACAAGTACATGGGCGATGCCGTAATGGCCTTCTGGGGTGCGCCACTGGCAGATAAAGATCATGCAGAGCATGCACTGATGGCGGGTCTCGACATGATAAAGGCAGTCAGCGATCTGGAACCAATATTTGCCAAAAAAGGCTGGCCGCCCATCAAAGTAGGCGTCGGCGTGGCCACTGGCGAGATGAATGTTGGCAACATGGGCTCCGAATTTCGAATTGCGTACACGGTGATGGGCGATACCGTCAATCTGGGATCCCGGCTGGAGGGCCTGACGAAGCAATATGGCGTCGATATGATTGTGAGTGAAATCACGACGACCATGGTGCCAGGATTCGCGTTTCGTGAGGTGGACCTCGTGCGAGTCAAAGGTAAACACAAGCCCGTCGCTATTTTCGAACCCATAGGGCCGAAAGAGAGTTTGACCGAGGCCGAACAGACAACGCTGGAGCAATTCCACGAGGCACTGGCGGCCTATCGCTCGCAAAACTGGGACGCCGCAGAGAAAATTCTGAATTCGCTCAAAGAAAGACAGGAACATCTTCTATATAATGTCTACCTTGATCGGATCGGCGGCTTCAGGTCGCAGCCACCAGTCGACGACTGGGACGGAGTATTTGAACACTTGAGTAAATAGTCGGGTTGATTCCGGCTTCGGCTCGTTACGAATTCGGGGATTCGTATGCCAGGGAAAGCTCGAAAGACTTATCGATTCGGAACAATTATCACCGCCCTGGCAATCGTCGGCGGTATGACCCTACCTGTCACGGCGCAGCAAGCAGACACCATTCAGGTCGCAGCGGACGAACAAACACAAACTGTATTGCGAGATGCACAGTCACTTCTTGCTGCCGGTCAAAGCGACCGCGCCTATTCGTTGTTGATGCCGCAAGAGGCAGCGCTCGCCGGCAATCCCTACTATGACTACCTGCTGGGTGTTGCGGCGCTCGATTCCGGAAGAACCAGCGAAGCCGTGTTCAGCCTGCGCCGTTCGCTTGCGGTGGAGCCGGGCTTTTCGGGCGCCCGCATGGAGCTGGCGCGCGCCTATTTTGAGTCGGGTAATAAAGACCTCGCCAGACCATTGTTCGTACAGTTACTCACCGAGGACCCGCCACCTGCCGTCAACACGGTCATCAACGATTACATTCGCGCAATTGATGCGCGACCCGCGATACAGCGCAGTCGCTGGAATCCCTACCTGGAATTATTTGCAGGCCATGACGATAACGCCAACGGTTCCACCGGCGACCAGGACTTTCTGGGATTCACGCTGAGCCCGAATAACGTCAAAACAGCATCCTCTTTTGCGGAGATAGCCGCCGGTCTCGACTGGTACAAGCCCTCGAGTTCGCAATTCGCATGGCTCATGAATTTGAAGGCCAGTCACCGCTCCAATCCTGACGCGAGTTTCGTTGATGCCGGCATTCTCAGCGGACTCTTTGGCGCCAACTGGCAACGTGATGCCTGGTTCGGTCGGGCCGCAGTTGAAGCGTATTGGGGTTCACGGGACGGTAGCTACAACGAATCCTACGCCGGGCTTGATCTGCTCTTCGGACGAAGACTGGGTCAACATTGGGACCTCACGCTTGGACTGCGAGGCGGTGGTCTTAAACATCGCGATTTTCTCGAGGTTCTCGATGTTAATCGCGTGTTGTATTCGCTCGGCACATCCTATCGCTTCGATAACAGCACAAGAATCAGCGTGCAGGCAATTGGCGGTAATGACAGCGAGCAGCAGCAGGGGTCTCCCTATGGCAATTCAAAAGCGGGCGGAAGAATCAGCCTGAGCGCGCCCGTTGGCGCGCGTTCATTGTTGTATGCCTCACTCGGCAGCTTGACGACAGACTATGACGGTTTATTTTTTGGCGGGTCTCGAGAAGACCAGCAACTGACGGGCTTGCTCCAGCTGGAGTTTCGCGACGTGTTAACCACAGGCCTGATGTTCGTTCCCCGCGTTCGTTATATCGATAATGACTCGGATGTGGACCTTTATACCTACGATCGACTTGAGTATGGATTGATTATTCGATGGGCTCCCCGATGAAGAGAAATCTAAATCTAATACTGGTCTTGCTTCTTGCGATAACGACCTCCGCTAAAGCTCAAACTACCGACGCCGGCAGTGTTTTGTTTGCGACCGGACCGGTTACAGCTGAACGTGCGCCACCGGTTGAACTTGTCAAAGGCGATATCGTATTCGTTGGTGACACGGTCGCGACAGGCGAGGCAGCTCGGGCGCAGCTATTGATGCTCGATGGCGCAAAAATAGCGATTCGACCCAACAGCCGCTTTCGCATTGAGGAGTTTAACTACAGCGGACCGGACGTCGAGGCCGGACAAGCGATCATCTCAAGCAGCGATGAACGCAGTGTCAGTAGTTTGCTGAAAGGTGGCTTTCGAACCATAACCGGCGCTATCGGCAAAGAGCACGCAGAAAGTTACGAAGTACGTACCCCGGTTGGTGTACTGGGCATACGTGGCACGGACTACACGGCAGTATTTTGCAATGGTGATTGCAACTGGGTGCCTGGCGTGAGTCCGGCAGACCCGATTGAAGATGGTCTCTATCTTGGCGTCGCAGAAGGGACGATCGTATTTCGCAATGAAAACGGCGACATTGAAATAGGCGCAGGTGAGTTTGCATTTATTCCGGTTACCGATCGGCGGTTGCGAGAGTTGGTCACACCACCGCCAATGTTCCTCGATGAAAACGATCTGTTGCGTAGCGATCCTGCCGAGCCTGGAAAGGCGGATGACGGATCACAAAAAGGATTCGATGATGCACTTGGGGTCCGTCGTACGCCTGATTCATCCAGTGCGTCAGGCCCGGATGCAGCAGGCGGTGATGAAGAGAAGGGAGACAGGGAAACGCCGGCACAGCCTGTCATTGCAATCGGCCCGGATGGTCGACCCGTTGATCTCACACCCGGCGAACCAGGTCCACAGGGAAGCAGAAGTAACAGCTTCTCAACGGGACCATTAAGCGCAGTCGATACGATAGTCAGCGCCTCAGGGGACAATGACGCTACGCAATATCAGTTGGACGCCGCCAATAACCTGATCGGTTTCGACAGCTCCGTTCCTACTCGAAACGGACCGATTCCGGCAACATATGGCATTGGCACCTCAAGCAATATCGATACCGGTTTTGATTCCATAACCGTTCTGCGTTGGGGGCGATGGTCCGGTGGCGCGGCAGATATCACTGTTGCCGGCGCGCCGACTGGCAGCCTGGATCTCGGCAGTCAGAGTCTGCACTGGGTATCCGGCCCCGACTCCGGCATACCCGCGGCGATGCCGATCACCGGCGTTGCGTCATACAGTTTGGTGGGCAATACAGATCCGACCGACAATCTTGGCAATGTTGGCGTTCTCGGGAGTGCCACATTCACCGCTGATTTCACCCGACAATTTGTCACCAGTAGCTTGTCGCTGGATATTAACAACTCGAACTGGACAGCGACTGGCACCGGCAACATGGGCGGGGCAACGGGTTTGCCTGCGCACCTGTTTGAGGGCCTCTACAACTCTGTCGCTATTGATGGTGTTGCCAGCGGCAATGGAGTCTTTAGTGGGTTTTTCAGTGACCCGGGAAACACCTCCGACCCAAGCTTTCCGGGCGGAGTGGGCATGACCTACAGCCTGCAGGATATGACGGGTACGACCGAAGTGTCCGGCGCGCTCGCGTTTGGCAATCCTTGAATTTTGAGCTGGTCATTGTTGGCGGCGGTCCTGCGGGACTTAGTGCCGCCGCACGTGCCCAGGCCAGCGGCACATCCTACGTATTGCTTGAAGCCACCGCGGCACCTGCCAATACCATCCAACGCTATCAAAAGGGCAAGCACGTCATGGCCGAACCGGTTGTGGTGCCGCTGCGAAGTGACCTCGACTTCAATGCCGGAACGCGCGAGGCCGTGCTGGCAAGCTGGCAACAAGCGCTCGATTCGCAGGGCATCAATATTCGCTACGGTGCCGATGTCACCGCCATTAGCGGCAGGCGTCCGGAATTCGAACTGACGCTTGCCGATGGCGAAAAGCTGACAAGCGAATCCGTCATTCTTTCCATCGGTTTGCAGGGAAATCCTCGCAAACTCGGCGTACAAGGCGAAGAAGAATCGTTCGTGCAGTACACGCTGGACGACCCCGACGAGTACTCCGATGAAACAATCGTTGTGGTTGGCGCAGGTGACGCGGCAATCGAAAATGCCATTGCCCTTTCAAGAACAAACAAAGTGGTTATTGTTAATCGTCGCGACGAGTTCGCCAGGGCGAAAGAGGGCAATCTCGCTTTAATATCGAGAGCAATCGATGATGGTGCGATTACCTGTTATTACAAATCGGGTGTTGCAGCGGTAGAGCCTGGCGAGGCGATTGTATTGAACACCGAAACCGGCGAGGCACGGATTGAGTGCCAGCGCGTCATTGCGAGACTGGGTGCAATCCCGCCGCGGCGCTTTGTTGAGTCCTGCGGTGTTGAGTTTCCAGGCGATGATCCAACAACACTGCCGGAACTGAGCGGTCAGTACGAATCAAACGTTCCGGGTCTCTATGTGATTGGTGCTTTGGGCGGCTACCCGCTGATCAAGCAGGCGATGAACCAGGGCTGGGAAGCTGTCGAATACATAGCCGGCAACGACATCGTCCCGGCCGACCATGGCATTCGCGAGCAAAAGTTCAATGCCTTGCCGTTCGGCATGGGTGTTGATGAAACACTCGCGCTGATTCGTGATCGCGTTTCATTATTCGCCGACATCAATGGCCTGGTACTGCGCGAACTGGTACTCGCCAGTGATCTGCTCACGCCGCAGTCTGGCGATATTGTTTTCCGAAAAAACGATTACACGAATTCATTCATGACCATCATCCAGGGTGAGGTTGATGTTGAGACGGATGACGGCAAGACGATACGCCTGACCCAGGGTCAGTTTTTTGGCGAGATGAGTTTGCTGTCCGGAAGGCGTCGATCCGCAACAGTTCGGGCGGCCGAAAATTGCGTTCTTCTGGAATCGCCACGTCGCGACATCGTCAAGCTCATGAATACCTATGAGCAGGTGCGTCGCGTGATCGATCAGTTTTTCATCATCCGAACTTTGCGTGCGGGGCTCGTTCCCGACGCACCATTTGACGAGCTGCAGATCGTTGCAGAGTCAGCTGAGCTGATTTCCTACAAGAAAGATGACGTTCTGTTCAATGAGGGAGATGATGCGACCGGCCTGCACGTGATTCGCAATGGTTCCGTGTCAGTGTCACGCCGCATTGGCGGCCGCGAGATCGTTACCTCGTATGTGGCGGCTGGTAATTACGTGGGCGAGATGGGGCTGGTCGGTCAAAGCAAACGCTCCGCAACCGTGAAGGCGACAGTTGCAACCGAGTCCATTTTCCTGAATGCGGATGTGTTCAACAACATGCTGGAGCGCAACGACGGCCTGCGCGAGCGCGTGCAAGGCAAAGTCAAAGAGCGTCTCAGCGAAAACCTGCGAATGGAGGCTCAGCCGGAGGCCGGCGACCTGATTTCTTTCCTGATGCAGCAAGGCCTCGGCGAAGCGACGGACGTGCTGTTGATTGATGAAGCATTGTGCATAGGCTGCGATAACTGCGAAACAGCCTGCGCGGAAACACACGGTGGAACGTCTCGCCTGGATCGTGCCGCAGGACCATCGTACGCGCAGGTCCATGTGCCGACATCCTGCCGTCACTGCGAAGACCCGCATTGCATGAAAGACTGTCCGCCGGACGCGATCCGGCGTGCACCCAATGGCGAAGTGTATATCCAGGACAATTGCATCGGCTGCGGCAACTGCGAGCGCAATTGCCCCTACGGTGTCATCCAGATGGCCGGCGAAAAAGAAAAGGGGTCAGGTCTGTTTTCCTGGCTTCTGACCGGTCGAGGGCCCGGCCCGGGCGAGCGACAACCGTTGGCCGATCAAAGCAGCGGCAAGAAAGCGGTCAAGTGCGACATGTGTAAAGACCTTGGTGGAGGTCCTGCCTGTGTACGAGCGTGTCCTACCGGTGCGGCAATTCGCATGAGTCCTGCGGACTTTGTTCACCTGACGAGAAAGGATCGCTAAGGTGCACGAGTCCATACTGAAATTCCGAAAAAGACGATACCTCTGGGTATCGATTGCGATCGCCGCCATTACGATCGTCGCGTACTGGATTCATGACCCGCAGGAACCACCGAACGGCGGAACGGTGCTCGGCTATACGCTTGGTGTCTTCGCCACCGCAATAATTCTGTGGCTAACCTGGTTTGGTGTGCGCAAGCGCCGCTATTCTTCGACACAGGGAACCGTGCAGGGCTGGCTGTCTGCGCATGTGTATATCGGCGTCGTTTTGTTGCTGATCGTGCTGCTGCACAGCGGATTTCAATACGGTCCGAACATACACACGCTGGCGCTGGTATTGATGGTGCTGGTGATCACAAGCGGCCTCTACGGTGTGTTTGTCTATATGAAGTATCCGACGCGTCTTAGTCAGAATCGCGGCGGCGTCAACCGGTCCGAGCTTCTTGATGAACTCGAGGATATCGACAGTCGATCCAGACGCGTTGCGGCCGAACTCGACGCGCAGTACCAGGAAGTGGTTGCGAGCGGCATCAGACGCACGCAACTCGGTGGATCGATGTTGGGCAAGCTGCGAGGTCAGGATCGATCACAGATCATGTTGCCTGTGTCGTCGGGCGGGCAGCAGTCGAGCGTGGTATCCAACGCCGGACAGGGGGCTGTGCTGGATTGGCTGGCCGAACAACAATCGCGCAGTAGTGATGCTGCATTGGCGGGCACGATTTCAGAATTATCGGCGCTGCTTCGTAACAAACGTAAATTGCTCAAGCAACTTGGCGAAGAGCTGCGCTTGCAGGCGACACTGGAAATCTGGTTATACGTTCACGTACCGCTGACGGCCGCGTTACTGGTTGCCGTTGCCGCTCACATCCTCACTGTATTCCTATACTGGTGATGCGATGAAATTTCTAATTCGATTCATTACTAACAATGCCGCTGGCGGACTCGAGTACAGCGACAAGCACATTGACGAGTCGATCATTACCATTGGCCGGGCGACTGACCAGATTTTGCATTTGCGTGACCGCCGGGCCCGGTTGCAACACGCACAGATTGAAGATCGGGATGGCACGGTTTATTTGTCCAGCCATATTCTCGCAGGCGTCATGATCAATGGACATTCGCAGCGTGAGGCGCCGTTGCAAGTTGGTGATGTCATCGAAATTGCGTCAAATGTGCTGCGCGTAATCGAGCCGCCGCAGGGAAGTGATTTCGCCTTAACGTTCGAGCTCAAGCCTGAGGCATCCAGCGACGACGTGATTCCATCATGGAGCACCGACACGCTGTCCGACGTGGGTGCCGGCAAGCGCCGTTTGTCGTGGATCGCCGCGACGATTGTGTTGCTGTTCGCGATTGTTTTACCGTCGCTCAGCCTGATCGACGGCGGCACGGCATCGCTAATGCGAAGCATCTCGATCTTGCCGGATGACAGCTGGTGGCTGGCTGGCCCGGTTCATAGCAAACACGCATCGACCAGCGCCGAATGCCAGAACTGTCACACGGATGCGTTCAAGCGAGTGCAAGACGAAGCCTGTCTAGCCTGTCATACAGCGGATCGGCATGTGGGCGCGACGGCAGAACCCATTCTGGGAGAACAGAGATGTGCAAGTTGCCACCTCGAACACAACGAACCGCCAGCACTTGTTAAACAACACCAGGGACTTTGTGCCGGCTGTCATAGCGACTTGCCGGCGGCTTCCGGGATCGAATCAGTATCGGACTTCCTGCAAGACCATCCGCAATTCAAAGTAAGTTTGCTGCAACCGTTTCTTGCCGAAGATGGTTCAACGGAGTGGCAGGTCCGGCGCGGCAGTATTGAAGATAACGCGGACAACGATCGATCGAATCTGAAATTTGATCACGCTGCACACATGTCGCCTGATGGCATTGTGACGCCGGATGGAAAACGGGTAATGGAGTGTAGCGATTGCCATGTTCCTGAGTCCGGCGGTGGTGCGATGCAGGCAATCGTCATGGATGAACATTGCAGCGCTTGCCATACGCTTAGCTTCGATCCCGACGATCCGGATCGAACCGTGCCGCACGGTGATACGGAGTCGGTTCTGCAAGTGCTGGTCGAATATTATAGCGCGCGCCTGCTGGGCTCAGATCCCGACGCGGTCGAGCAACGTGTTCGGCGCCCTGGAGCGAAATTAAGTCGCGCAGATCGTGACAAAGTTGCAGCGGAGGCGAGAGTCCAGGCAATGGCGGTTGCCACGGATCTATTCGAACGACGCGCCTGCGTCAATTGCCATGAGGTCACAAGGAACAGGGACAATGCCGAGGTGCCGTGGAATGTTCAACCGGTGCGCCTGACCGAAGTCTTTCTGCCGCACGCGCGTTTTTCACACGCTGCACACGATACAGAAGTAACGTCCTGCAACGGTTGTCACAAAGCGGCCGACTCGAAGAGTGCCAGTGATCTGCTGATTCCGGGAATTGATACCTGTCGTGAATGCCATGGAAGCGCTGTAGCCAGTCGAAATGATTCTGCTCAAACACCAAGTACCTGCATCATGTGTCACGATTTTCACGCTCAGGATACGGACACAGATCCGTGATCCCGGCAAGGCTCGCAGCAGGGGTCGTTACGCTTTCTATATTGCTTGCTGCCTGTGGCGGCGGATCCAGACCGGCGACGCCGGGCGTCGACGTCAACACGCCAGCACTTGGCTGCGATGGTTCTTGCGCTGATACGGTAATGCTACTCAGCTCAACCGAAGTCGAACAGGTAATTGCGCAAGCGGTCGCGGAAGCGCAGGCGAGAAATGTTGCTGCAACTATTGCGGTGGTCGATCGGGTCGGCAACGTACTTGCTGTGTTTCGTATGAATGCGGCAGCCACGTCCGTAACGGTAGCATCACCGGGGCCTGCTATAGATGGCGGACTAGAAGGCGTGAACATCGTGCCGGACAGCCTGGCGGCCATTTCCAAAGCCATCACCGCCGCCTACCTGTCGACAGAAGGCAACGCGTTTACAACGCGCACGGCAAGCCAGATTGTGCAGGAACATTTTAATCCCCTGGACAATCTGCAGGCGGCAGGCCCGTTGTTTGGCGTTCAATTCAGCCACTTGCCTTGTTCGGATCTGTTGTCGCGATTCGCCGGCGGTCTTGTGGCGCCAGGTCCGCACAGAAGCCCGCTCGGCCTGTCGGCAGACCCGGGCGGGGTTCCGCTGTACAAAGCTGGCACGCCGGTTGGCGCAGTTGGCGTTATCAGTGATGCGCTATACAGCTTTGACGAAGACATAAGCGACACGGACATCGACGATGATGAGCTGATTGCGTTGGCGGCAGCATCGGGATTGGCCGCTCCGGCAGAAAGACGCGCCGATCAGATAATCGTGGATGGCCGCAGCTTGCGATTCACTGACGGCCGGCCCTCGGACCTGTTCTCTGATCCCGCAACTGCACCGTCATTTGGTGCGATTAATAATGTTGCGGGCACCTTGCTCGCTGTCGCCGGATACACGATTGCAGCAACGCGCGCTGGCACGGCGTTTAGCCAGGCCGGTTCCGGTATTCGTGCGGACACGCTGGACTTCACCGGGCAGGATGCGTTCGTGCTGGTGGACGCGGCTAACGTCGAACGATATCGGCCGCTCGCGGGCACCGATGGCGCAATGGCGTTGACGGTCAATGAAGTCCAGCAGATTCTCGCGCGAGCGCTTGATGTTGCAAATCGATCGCGCGCACAGATTCGCCAGCCCGGTGGCACACCATCGCGCGTGTCTATATCCGTTGTGGACTCCAACGGCGTCATTCTCGGCATCGTGCGTTCTCGCGACGCGCCGGTATTCGGCATCGATGTGTCTTTGCAAAAGGCGCGTACAGCGACGTTTTTCTCGTCGGCCGCTGCGGCCGCTTCACTCAACGGGGTACCGCCGGCCACCTATCTTGACGGCGGTCTTGTTGTGCTGCGAAAAGAAGCGCTATCGCAATACGTCACTGACGTTCGAACATTTCTTGGTCTGCCGAATGCACTGGCCGATGGGGCAATTGCGTTTTCCGATCGTGCCGGCGGCAATCTGTCGCGACCATTCTACCCGGACGGCATTGCCGGTAATCAGGAGGGCCCATTCAGCAAACCAGCGGGTGAGTGGAGTCCTTTTTCAACCGGCCTGCAGCTGGATCTTGTGTATAACGCGATCGTTCAGCACATTGCTTTTGTGCTGGCGGCTGCGCCGGACGTCCCGGCAAACTGTACCGGTATTGACGGTTTCGACAATGCGTTCGCGCAGGCAGGCGTAATCGCTGCACTGGCGAACGGCACGCAAATTTTTCCGGGCAGTGTGCCAATCTATCGCGGAACACAGCTTGTCGGCGGCATCGGTGTGTCGGGAGACGGCGTTGATCAGGACGACATGATCGCATTCCTTGGCGTTCATGAGGCATCGCTTCAACTTGGAGGCTTCGGCAACGCACCACAAAACATGCGCGCCGACACTCTGACACCGCAGGGCACGCGACTCCGTTACGTCAACTGCCCCGTGACACCCTATAACAACAGCGACGAACAGAATGTTTGCGACGGCAAATAGAAACGTGTCGATTGTGGTGGCGCTAGTCGTGCTGGCAGCAGTAGCGGTCCGGGCTGAAGAGGGCAATCTTGCGACGTATGCGGATTGTTATGGTGATGCTGCAGATATCCAAAAACGGCGGCGTCCCGGCCGCAGCGCGCCTGAAAAACCGCTATGCGATGAACGTGGCATTCGGCCAGCCGTTTACGGCGACATGCCGGCATTTGCTGTCGTGCCGGATCGGTGGCGAATCGTTTCTTCACTGGGCTACGCCGAACGTTGGTGGGACCCATACAACAGCAACAACGTATTAAAAGCGGATCGGCCCGCCTTCGGAGAAGACTGGTTTGTCGGCTTTAACCTGATTTCAGACTCCACTTTCGAGTACCGGAGTTTGCCCACACCGGTGGCGACTGCATCGTCGCAAGACCCGGGATCACTGGACGTAATTGGTCAGTCGGAACAAAGTGCATTCACACAAAATCTGATTGTCGAAATGATCTTGTACAAAGGCGACACGGTTTTTCGTCCGCCGGATTACGAATTTCGATTCATACCGGTATTCAATCTGACCCGCGTTTCTGTTGAGGAAAATGGATTGTTAACGGCGGGCGAGCCAACCGAAACCCGGCGAACCGACGGCTTCGTCGGCATCCAGGGACTGTTCGTTGACAAGCACCTGCGCAACGTTTCGGATCGATACGATTTCGACAGCCTGCGTGTTGGTATCCAGCCCGTTACTGCGGACTTCCGGGGCTTCCTGTTCCAGGAAAGCCCTGTCGGGGTCAGGCTGTTTGGAACCCGTAACAATAATCAATGGCAATACAACATTGGCTGGTTTCGACGAATTGAGAAAGACACGAACAGCGGCTTGAACGACCTTTCAGGTGGCGACGCACTCCGCGATGACGACGTCTGGTTGTTCAACGTGTACCGACAGGACTTTCCATGGCGTGGTTTTACGTCGCAGGCCATTGTTGCGCACAATCGAAATCGCGAAACAGAGGCAGATTTCATCGATGACAACGGTTTTCTGGTTCGTCCCGCTGCATTGGGCGTGCAAAAAAACCGTGAATACGATGTTACCTATGCCGGTCTGAATGGCGACGGTCATATAGGGCGATGGAATCTGACAGCATCTTTGTATTACGCCTTTGGTGACGAATCGCCGGCGACGTTCAATGACGTCGCGTCTGATATCAGTGCGTTGTTTGCAGCAGCAGAGCTGTCGCGTGACTTCGACTGGATTCGCGTCAAGGGATCGTTCGTTTATGGCAGCGGCGATGACGACCCTTACGACGACCGCTCGACAGGCTTTGATGCGATCTTCGAGAACCCGCTGATAGCGGGTGCGGATACCAGCTTTTGGATCCGGCAGGCGATTCCTCTGATCGGCGGTGGTCGTGTGGCGTTGTCGGGACAAAACGGTTTGCTGAATTCCATGCGATCCTCAAAAGGGCAGGGTCAGTCCAACTTCACCAACCCGGGTATCGTGTTGTTGGGGGCGGGGGCGGATTTTGATGTCACGCCAAAAATTCGTGTGTCGGTGAACGTCAATCAGTTGTGGTTTGACGAAACTGCCGTGTTGGAGGCTGCGCGGAACCAGGGTGAGGTTGCCAACGACATCGGCCTGGACCTGTCATTGTCCATGATCTACCGGCCGCTGACGTCGCAAAATATTATAGTGCGGCTATCCGCGTCGGCACTGAATCCCGGCCAGGGATACAAAGATCTTTACGGTTCGGACATGCCGTACTCGTTTCTCGTTAATTTGATATTGAGTTATTAGGTGCAGAACTTAATCAAAAACCGATTGCTTCGAATTACGCTTTGCGCGGTCATTTTTTCACCGCTTGCGCTGGCGTCTGGCACCGAGAAACCGCAGAGCATCACATACCTGGAGTATGCAGCTGCGCCGGCCAGGCAGACTACTGACGAGGCCGAACTAAAAAGCAAGGGCTGCGAAAGTTGTCATACCGATACTGATGCGAAAAGCATGCACGCGAGTCCGGCTGTGGTATTGGGTTGTGTTGATTGCCATGGTGGAAACGCGAAGGTACTCGTGCCAAATGGCCCTCGTGTCGAGTCGGAATACGATAGCGCCCGCGATGCAGCGCATGTGCAACCGTTGTTCCCGCACAGCTGGCATTATCCGTCCAGCGCCAACCCGGAACGCAGCTATACTTTGTTGAATCGCGAAAGCGCCGAGTTCGTCCGCTTCGTCAACCCTTCCGATTACCGCGTGGCAAATAAAGCCTGCGGCGCGTGCCACCAAAGTGTTATCGACGCCAACGTGCGCAGCTTGATGGCCACCGGCGCCATGCTCTGGGGAGGGGCTTCCTACAACAATGGCATTCTGCCGTTTAAGAACTACATTCTCGGTGAGGCGTACACGGAAGACGGGCAGGCAGCGTCGATTGTTGGCGCCGATTTACCGCCTGAACTGGCAGCGAAGTATGGTGTCATTCCGCAGTTATATCCGTTACCTGCCTGGGAGACCGTCAAACCGGGAGACATTTTCCGCGTGTTTGAGAAGGGCGGTCGCAACATTAGCAATGTGTTCCCGGAAACAGGGCTACCGAACGTCAGCGGCCAGATTCAGCGACTGGAGGAACCGGGCCGACCGGATATCCGGCAGTCGAACAGGGGGCCGGGAACCGGTGCGCGAATCTCTGTGCCACTGATCAACATTCACAAGACGCGGCTTAATGATCCTCTTACGTGGTTTATGGGTACCAATGATCAACCCGGTGACTACCGTTCATCCGGCTGCGCTTCATGTCACAGTGTGTATGCGAATGATCGCGACCCACGACACTCGGGTCCGTATGCTGCTGCAGGTAGAGACGGGGAGTCGGAATCTGCGGATCCTGTTATCCCAAAAAATGTTTCGTGCCACCCGCTGAAACACCAGTTCACCAAAGCGATACCGACAAGCCAGTGCATGGTCTGCCACATGCATCAGCCAAACATGTTTATGAACTCCTACCTCGGCTACACGATGTGGGACTATGAATCGGACGCGCCATTCATGTGGCCGGAAGAGCAACAGGAACTCAGCATTGAAGAACAACGGCAGGTAATGGATCGCAATCCGGAGGGTGCCGTGGTGCGCGGCAAGTGGGCCGACATCGAATTCTTAAGAAATGTTACAGACCTGAATCCGCAACTGAAGGACACGCAGTTTGCCGACTACCACGGTCATGGCTGGAATTTTCGTGCAGTTCAAAAGCGTGACTTGCGCGGTAATCTTCTGGATGCAGACGGCAACATTGTTTCGAATACGGACCCGGACAAGTTCGACAAAGCCGTGCACCTGTCTTCGATACACGTAGACAAAGGCATGCATTGTGTTGACTGCCATTTCACGCAGGACAACCATGGCAACGGGCACTTGTATGGCGAGGTGGCAAGCGCGGTCGAGGTCGAGTGCAAAGACTGTCACGGCACCGCCTCCTCGTACCCGAATCTCCGCACGTCAGGCGCGGCTGCGCCACCCGGCGGCAGCGATCTTCGACTATTGCGAAACGCCGATGGCAAACGTCGCTTCGAGTGGCGTGGAGATCAGCTCATTCAGCGTTCAGCACTGGATCCCGATGTTGAGTGGGCGTTGAGCCTGGTCAAGGACAGCGTTAATCCGGAACACGCGCAATACAATGAGAAAGCGGCGCGCGCCAAGCTGATGAGTAACGATACTGCGTCGCAGGAGTGGGGTGCGGCGGTGGATTCAGCATCACTTGCACATCGCGACGAGGAGCTGGAGTGCTATACCTGCCATACCTCGTGGATCACCAGTTGTGCGGGTTGCCATCTGCCTATTGAGGCGAACTGGAAAACCGAGCGCCACCATTATGAAGGCGGCGAAACGCGAAATTTTGCAACCTACAATCCGCAAGTGGCGCGCGATCAGATGTTCATGATCGGTCGGCGTGGACCGACCAACGACAGCAAGATTGCGCCAGTGCGTTCATCTTCGGCACTCGTTTTGTCATCAACCAACGCAAATCGCGAGCGCATCTATGTGCAACAAGCGCCGGTCGCGGCCAGTGGTTACAGCTCGCAGGCCATGAATCCGCATTTCCCACATACAACGCGCAAGACCGAGACGAAAACCTGCAGCAATTGTCACCTGACGGAAAACGGATCCAACAATGCACAGATGGCGCAGTTGCTTTTGTTTGGCACAAACTTTGTCAACTTCGTTGGTTTGAATGCATGGGCGGGGCTGGAGGAATCGGTGCTGGCGACACAGGTAACCCAATGGAATGAGCCACAAGCCGTTATCGGCAGCTACCTGCATCGCTACGCGTACCCGGATAACTTCAAAACCCACCAACAGGAAAACCAGGTTCTGCAGGAGGCACACTCACATTCGTCCGGTCCGGCCAATTGCGTGCAATTACGCGGCGAGTATCTTTATGTAGCGGAGGGTAAACGCGGTATGCGTGTGTACGACGTTGCAAATATAGCCAACAAAGGCTTCAGCCAACGAATCGTAGATGCACCATTCAGTTCTCTCGGACATGATCCGTCGCTCTCAACAACGGATGCAAGTTGCATCGCATTGCCGACCAACCAGCCGGTCAACCCGCCCAAGAATGAAGGCGACCTGATGCGCGTCGACAATCAGGAGCAACCGATTCACGCGATCTATAACTACGCGTTGATCGTTGATCGAGTGGAAGGCCTGATTCTGACCAACATCAATACATTCGCCGATGGTGACTTGGACAACAATTTTCTCGAACGCGCGGTGACCTGGAACCCTGACAACATACTCGCAGGTGCGCGGCACATAAGCATTGGTGGCTACTACGCTTACGTGATGGCGGACAAGGGACTTGTCGTCGTCAACCTGGATGATCCGCTTGCGCCGCGACTGGCGTCGATAGTGCCGCTGACAGATGGGCGCGCGTCTGCTCTGCAATTCCGCTATCTGTTCGTGACCGACGCGAGCGGCTTCAAAGTGATCGACGTGACGGAACCAGAGGAGGCGGTATTGCTTGATGGTGCTTTCGTTGCCATGCCAGATGTGAAACGTATTTATGTTGCAAGAACGTATGCCTATGTCGCAGCGGGGGCCCAAGGGCTTGCAATCATTGATTTATGGCAAGCCGCCAAACCGAGCCTGCTGCAAACGTTCAACGCTGACGGGCGCATCGTTGACACCCGGGACGTCGTCGTAGCTTCAACCAATGCCTCACTGTTTGCGTATCTGGCAGATGGAAGCGGCGGCATAAAGGTTCTGCAGCTAACGTCGCCGGACTCTCAACCAAACTTTTATGGCTTTAGTCCCGAACCGAAACCGGAGTTGATCGCGACCTATCCAACCAAGAGCCCGGCGCTGGCCCTGTCCAAAGGGCTTGATCGCGATCGAGGCGTGGACGAAACCGGCGGGCAGATAGCGGTGTTCGGCCGGAAGGGCTCACGGCCTCTGACGCGTAGTGAGATGCAGAAGCTGTATCTCGATGACGAAGGAAACCCATGGTATGTGGAAGATGAATAAGTCGATCGGGCTGCTGGGTCTTGCAATCGCAATTGTGCCAGCCTTAGCGGATACACTGCCGCAAGACAGCGCCGGGAATCATATGGGGGTTGCTACCTGTGCGGCTTCTCAATGTCATGGATCCGCGGTGCCGCGCGATGGGTCGGCGGTGTTGCAGAACGAATATGTCACCTGGACCCAGGATGATCCGCATTCCGCTGCCTACCAAACACTGAGCACGAATGAGTCAAAAGCGATGGCAAGTCGCCTGGGTCTGAAGAATGCGAATACGGCAAAAATCTGCCTGGACTGTCATGCAGATAATGTGCCCTTTGCAAAACGCGGTGAGCGCTTTCAAATTTCCGATGGTGTCGGATGTGAAGCGTGCCATGGTGGCGCGGAGGCGTGGCTGGCATCTCACTACAACACCCCCGTTGTGAAACACCAGGACAATGTCCAGGCCGGAATGTATTCGACAGACAAGATCTCCAACAGGGCGGATCTCTGCCTCTCATGTCACCTCGGGACGGACAACAAGTTTGCTACGCATCGCATCATGGCGGCCGGGCATCCACGCCTCACTTTCGAGCTCGATACGTTTACCGAGTTGTGGCGCACCGCAGGCAGGCAGCCGCACTATGTAGTTGACAGCGATTATTCAGAACGCAAAACCGACGCCTCACATATCATGATGTGGGCTACGGGCCTTTTGGCAGACGGGCGCCGCCGGCTGGCATTGATACAGAACGACAGCTTTGCCGGGCAGGGCCTGTTCCCGGAACTGGGTCTTTACGATTGTCACGCGTGTCACCGTTCGATGAAGTCGGTGCAATGGAAGCAACTTGCCCGGCACGCAGATGCGGGCCCGGGTGTGCCGTTTATTAGTGATGGGACGTTTGTGATGGCGCTTGCATTGTCGCAATCAATTTCGCAATCAGCAGTAGATGAGCTTGCGGCATCACTCGCGCAACTGCACAAGGCGGGTAGCGCAAGCATCGATGAAATACGAGCGGCGGCGGACAAACTCGACGCAGTTCTTGCGTCAATGCAAGGCGCGCTGAGCGAGCGATCATTGCGGCGCAATCAGGACGACATACTGGCAGAGCTATTGCGCCAGGGCGCGGCCGGCCAATACCTTGATTACGCCAGTGCAGAACAGGCGTTCATGGCGGTACAAATGCTGGCCTTCGAAATCGGCGACACTGCGTTGCTCGATGATATTGATACGCTGGCGGATTCACTCGAAAATGATGAACGATTTCGTCCTGCTCAATTTGCAAGGCTGCTCAACGGGTTCGGCGAAACCGAATAAAAGGGGCTGAATTCCGGAACTTGCTCCCGGAGTTTGAATCTTATTAGCAGGTGATTGAAATCCTGCTTGTTGCGGAGGTATCCCCACGATGAAACCGTTGTATGTAGGTATTCTAAGTCTGTTTGGCGGCGTCGCGTTGGCCGTCATTGCCCTGGACAAGGTGCCGCCGGGCGTGGCATTGAGCACGGGTGATGAAGGCATTCCGGGCGCGTCGGTGACCGACATAGAGTCCCGCTTGCAGGCGCTGGAAGAGGCGCTCGCAGCAGAGCGAGGCGCCCGGCAATTGCTGGAAGACGAACTTTTCAGACTGCTGGATGATGGCCCTGCGGCTGCAGATGTCCTCGAAGAATCGAGCCAGCAACCGGGAGTTGAATCCCGGGTAAGGCAATGGGAAGGAGGGCGCTCAAGGCGTCCTGAGTCACGCGAAGAACGCGCCAAACTGCTGGTGGAGGCCGGCTTTGACGAAGCAACGGCTGACTGGATTCTCACGCGCGAATCGGAGGCCCGCATGGAGGAACTGCGGTTACGTTACGAAGCTCGCCGCAATTCTGAATGGGCATCGTACCGGCAGATCGATCCGTTGCGTAATGACCTCAGGGAAAACTTGGGCGATGCCGGCTACGAGCAGTACCTGGTTGCAAACGGTCGGTCCCTGCACGTTTCTGTTGGAAGCGTGCTCGACAGTTCGCCGGCCCAATCGGCCGGCTTGCGTCCGGGTGATCAAATCGTCAGCTACGGCGGTGCGCGCGTGTACAACATGTACGAACTTACCCAGGAAATAACGAAGGGCGCACCTGACGAGCGCGTTGTCGGTGATGTTTGGCGGGACGGTGCACCAATGCAAGTGATTCTGCCGAGAGGGCCCATCGGCATTACCGGTCGTTGATAAGACTGGCCAAAGTTGCGGCCGCCATGCAAAATGAGGGCTACACAGGCAAACCGAAGAGCTGGCCCTACCTTGAATATTCTTCGCTACGGCATTCCCAACAGCTTCACAGCTGCAAGCTTGTTGCTTGGTCTCGGATCCATCGTCACCGGTATGCTTGGCGATCTCGAGCTGGCTGGCTGGATGATCGTCTGGTGTGGTTTGCTCGATGTCATGGATGGTCTGGCTGCACGCTTGCTCAAGGCCACATCCAATTTTGGCGCTGAGTTCGACTCGATGGCAGATCTGGTCGCGTTTGGTGTAGCCCCGGGCATGTTGGTGCTCCAGGCGGGAATGCAGCTGGGCGACGTGCACATGGGAAGCCATTCGTTTGCAGTCCTGTTGCTGGCAGTCGGCATATTCGTATTGGCAGGCGCCAGTCGGCTGGCACGCTTCAACCTTTCTTCCGGATCACCTGGCACCGGCTGGTTTGCCGGCATACCGATAACAGCGGCGGGCGGCGGCCTGATTTCCACGGCCATTATTCTTCTGATTCGCTATCCTGACGTTGCAGCGGCAATGCCGTTGCAGCTGTACCTGCCAATCTTGCTGTTCGTTCTGGCACTCGGCATGGTTTCAACGATTCGATTCCCGAAATTCCAGCTTCGTGATAGCAAGTTCATCAACGTATTCCAGGGCTTCAACTTCTTTGCTACTTATTACTGCGGCATAACGAGAAATTATCCCGAGTTCCTGTTTTTCATGGGCTTGTTCTTGTTGATTGCGGGCAGTATTGCTGGCCGGTTAACGCGCAATCAAAGCAGTTAGCAAAACAATAATGTACTAAGCAAAGGGCTGCGCGATGCTAATTACGATGATCGTGTTTTTCTCCTACCTGTGTATTCTGGCAGGACTGGCAATCTGGAGCAGCCAGGAATCGCAGTCTCTTAAAGGCTATTTTCTCGCAGGCAAAAAACTGCCCTACTGGGTGGTCGCATTCAGTACCAATGCGACAGGTGAGAGTGGCTGGTTGTTGCTCGGGCTCACCGGCATGGGTTATGCGATCGGCGCACAGGCTTTCTGGGTGGTCGTCGGAGAGGTCATCGGCATTGGCCTGTCATGGACCCTAATATCCCGGCGCCTCAAAAGGCTGAGTGATGAAACGGACGCGATTACAGTGCCGGATATTCTCGAGGCCAGATTCAACGATCACCGGCACATTCTCCGCTGGTATCTGTTGTCGTCATTCTGACGATGGTAACGGCTTACGTGACCGCACAAATGGCGGCATCGGGCAAAGCGTTTGTCGGGTTCATCGACGTCGATTACAGCACCGCTGTAATTTGGGGCGGCATCGTGATAATTGCCTACACGATTATTGGTGGCTACAAGGCCGTCTCCTATACGGACGTTGTGCAAGGCGTGCTGATGCTCGCCGGACTTATCGTTGTGCCTTTGGTTGCTATTGATGCAGCTGGTGGCTGGAGCGCGGTTAGCTCAACGCTTGCCGAGCAGGATCCGGCGTTGCTCAGTATGACGGGCGTGACCGATAGCGGCATCTCGGGGTGGGTGTTGTTGTTCAGCTTTCTTGCCATCGGTTTGCCGTTCCTGGGTGTGCCGCAGTTAATGACGCGGTTCATGGCGGCGAAAGATGACAATGAACTACGTAAAGCACGGTCGATGTCGATTGTCATCATATTAATATTCGATCTTGGCGCGGTAACGGCTGGTATGGCGGGCAGGGCATTGTTCCCGGAACTTGCAGATCCAGAAACTGTGTTCCCGATTCTGGCACGCGAATTATTCCCACCGATTATTACCGGCGTGCTGATGGTGGTCGTGTTGTCTGCAATCATGTCGACGGTGGACTCGTTGTTGCTGTTGGCGTCGTCCGCTGTCGTTCGCGACACGATGGACAAGATTTTCGAAAGTGCCAAAAGCGATGAGTCACTGGCGACAATTGGCAAGGTGGTTACGCTAATCAT
>PVMS01151987.1_pt1 | contig 22302 bp, 22 predicted proteins | sample 1853461 | NCBI WGS metagenome assembly PVMS01 (sample SAMN08582032, study PRJNA380276) | Marine sediment metagenome, whole genome shotgun sequencing project. | isolation source: ocean sediment barecode stripped | collected 2017 | reverse complement strand
GGTTGCGTGTAATAACCGTTGGGCACGACAAATAACGTTCCGACCATGTCTTTGTGCAGGTTGCATCGCAGGACAACGGGTCCTGCCTGGGTGAATTTCATTGACTTACCACTTCCCGCTGCCATGGCTCCCAAGTTGAATTGATTGCGTATGGATTTGGAATATATATTATGTACTTCCTTATCCAGGTTGACGAAAGTGACGGTTGTTCCCGCAGAAATAACCGTGTGCATTGGCTGGAAAGCCAATTCGTTTTGAACAATTCTGGCCTCTCCAGTTTGTTGATTTGGAACGGGAAGTTTACTTTTTGTTTCAAGAAAGACCACGGCGTTTGCGCCAATGGCTTTTCCATTTATCAGAGCTTTGCCTGTTAGAGTCGTTGTCTCCTTGGCGTTTTTGGATCCTTCCATCTTATGATCGGACCCAGAACCTTCAGCTTTTTTCTGCTCGGTTTTAGGCTCTTGCGTATCGAGTTTTGCAGTTTTTACCGGTTCAGGTGGTTTTTCCTCCTTAGCGGGTTTCATTGCGGAAGGATTATGCCGTCCCACAGCGGTCAACAATTGTACAACGAAGGGTTTTTCGAACTGTTTATCAATTTCAATTGCCCGCTCAAAGGGGTCCGCCGCTTCTTCAAACCGTTTTTGTAAACTCAGGACCACGCCCAGGTAGAAATGTGTCCAACCAAAATTGGGATTGATAGCAATGGATTTGCGATAACTTTCCTCTTCCAGTGCATACATTTTCTTTTGTCCATAGGCCTTGCCGAGAGCGTTGTAAGCCAGAAAGTTTTGCGGGTCCATCTCGACGGTTTTTTTCAATACCTCAATAGCCTTTAAGGAGTTTCCTTCATCTAGAAGGGACATGCCCCAGTTAAAAATTATCTCCTTGTCGGTGGGGGCCAGATCGTGGGCGATGGCAAACTTTTTGTTAGCGCCTTTGTATTTCTTTTGCATTTTGAGGGCTGTGCCCCAGATAGAATACAGTTCAGGCGAGTTCGGGCTGATTTCGGCAGCTTTTTCAAACTCGATATTAGCCTGATTTTCTTTACCTTGTTCGGTCAACTCCATTCCCTTCTGGATCAGTTCCAGAGTTTCTCTGGGGAGAGGGGACGCTGAATTGGCGTTGGCAACGTTTTTGACCAAATCAGAAATTTCCCCTTTGTTTCCAGTGTCAAAGTTGGACGTTTCAAATTCATTTTGCCCCGTTTCACCGGTTTTAGCCTTTGCGATTTGATTGGGATTGTAGGGTTTTAAATTATTCGATGGTGCTGAATATTCCATTAAGGCCCAAACACCGACACCAATCACGGCTATCCAAAATCCGCTCACCAGAGTACTTTTCATAGGACTGGTTCGACCTGATCCGTGAGCGGTGGACGTTTTTTTCTTCATTTTATTTGAACTCATTATTAAGATTTCCTTAAATTTGCTTGTGTATGGCTAAAGCTTTATTTGATTGGGGTGCTGACAGTCATAGATACTCAAAAAAATTAAATTATTCCAAGTTGTTACAATTTGCCAAGCTCCAGGGCGGGAAGAAAGCCAATAGACTGTATATTAGTGTGTCGTTAACCAGAGCTTTTATCTACCGCAAGCCGGGGATTGGGAGCTTGAAAATGTCTTTATTGGGGTAATCGTCCTCCGTGGCTGGACGTTGTTTTGCGAGCGGGGAGACGCCATGAGTTTTTGAGGTAAATGTTGAAAATACGTGGCGCACATTGTTGCTATGGCATTCAAGACACACGGTTTTTTCCTTGTCAACATTGGCGGATTGCAACAGTGTAAAATCTTTTTGGCAATCCTCACAAAAGTATTCGTATAGGGGCATTTTTGTTTTCCTGAAGCCGAGTTAAATTAAGGGCTTGATAAGTTTCGAATAGTAGGATTAAATCATAGCCTCGAACGACCTGTCAATGTCTTTCAAGCGGCTAAAACTGCATTCCAGAAATAAGGTCCAGGTAATAGCCTTGGATCAAAGACCCCATCTTACTAAGAACCGAATGAAACCTTTGTCTGCAAAACTGCATCTCTCCACCGATTTATTCAAAAAAATAAAGGGAAAATCAGGGTATTTGGCGATTCAGTCTATAGAACTGGCTTGTCACCAGGGGTTCATTCATTCTGATACGACCCTGAAACCCTGCCAATTTCAACCAGTTAGCCTGGATTTGCGCCTCGGACGCCAGGCTTATCGTATCCAAAGCAGTTTCTTGCCAGAAAACGATACCGTTGCGGCGAAACTCAAGGATTTGAAGCTCTATGAAATTGATCTGCGTGACGGGGGAATTCTGGAAAAAGGGGCAATCTACCTGATTCCGCTGCTTGAGGAACTGGATCTACCAGATTCCATATATGGTCGCACCAATCCGAAAAGCTCTACAGGTCGACTGGATATGTTCACGCGAGTGATTGTGAATCATGGGCACCGCTTTGACGAAATCCCTGCGGGTTATAAAGGTCAGATGTATTTGGAGGTGATTCCGCGATCCTTTCCTGTACGCGTTACGGAAGGATTATCGCTCAACCAGTTGCGCCTGGTTCAGGGTGAACCAGAATTGTCTGACAAAAATTTGAAGGCGAGTTACCGCAAAACACCAATACTGTTCAAGGCTTCCGGGCAGGCGATCCCTGTGGCCGATGTGAAGATCCAGAATGGATTGTTCATCAGCGTCGATTTATCTGGAAAAACGAAAAATTCCATCATCGCATACAAGGCAAAAACCAACTCCAGTGTCATTGATCTATCCAAGACCAACTTCTATGATCCCGAAGAGTTTTGGGAGCCGGTGAAAACGCAGAAAAAAAACCGCCTGATCCTGGAACCGGAAAGCTTCTATATCATGATGTCGAAGGAGAAAATTTGCATCTGGCCGCATTTGCTGGCCGAAATGGTGGCCTATGAACCTAATAGTGGGGAATTGCGTACCCACTATGCGGGATTTTTTGATCCGGGTTTTGGCTGGCAAGGCGGTAAAGCCTTGAAAGGGCAGGGAACCAGGGCGGTGATGGAGGTGCGTCCGCACGATGTGCCTTTTATGGTGGAAGATGGGCAGACCTTTTGCCGTCTCAAGTTCGAAAAGGTGATTGAAACGCCCGAGAAAGTGTACGGTAAAAAAATTGACTCGAATTACCATTCGCAGTCGCTGACTCTCAGCAAATATTTCAAAGTGGGTAACACCCGCAGGAAATAAGTCATGACTTGCTTGAGCGATTGGTGCCATCAGGCCCTTTACTCATGGTAATATTGCGAGCCTAGGCTACAGGGCCAGGCAACGCTGGCAGGAAATAGGTCAATCCCTAGCATGGGGGACTGGATGTACTCCACTTGCAGTCCTAAGAGAATCGCTATAGAATAGTTATCAGGCGCTGATAATCGGGCCTCAAAATCCTCTGCCCCCATCATCTTATGGGCACCTCTTCTGAGTTACCATTTTAAAGGAATCCATTGTGGAACGGGAAAAACTCAAAGCCATTGTTGAAAATTTGCTCTTGGCTTCCGATCAGGTAGTATCTCCAGATGATTTGCAGAAAACCATCATGAATGGCACACCAAAGGATGAAATTCTGGCAGTTCTGGAAGAATTACGGGAGGATTACGAGCCAAGAAATCTTCAGGTCATAGAGGTTGCTGGAGGATATCAGTTGTGCACCAGACACGAATATACTGAATGGATCCGCAAGTTTCTCAAAATGGACAAAACCACAAAATTGTCCCAACCCAGCCTCGACACTTTATCTATTGTTGCCTATAAACAGCCAATCACCCGGCAGGAAGTGGAAGATATCCGTGGAGTCGATTCCAGTGGTGTAATTAAAACTTTGCTGGAGAAAAAAATTATTGGGCCTATGGGCCGCAAAGACGTGCCTGGACGGCCAATCATGTATCGGACGACACGGAAATTTCTCGAATATTTTGGATTGAAAGATTTGAGCGACCTGCCGACTCTGGAGGACTTTAAGGAAGAGTTGAAGGCCGAGGATGGTACGAGTGCCCAGACGCAAATGAACTTCGATGACGTGATGGATGAGACTTCCATAGAATCAACGCCGGAACTTGAAGCAAGTTTGCCGGATGAGGTGGTTGATGACTCTCCAGATCAGCCGGAAGTATCTCAAACTGATGATGCCGAGAATGTAGCGGATAATGAAAATGAAACTGATGATCCGCAGGCAAGTGCTGCGGATTCTACGGAAGAAGAAACAGATCAATGAAATTAGGCAGGTGTTTTAATTTATGGACACCTCTTGGAATTGCTATTGGCCATGAGCGGCCCTTATGAAATAAGGGCCAGCGAGTTGCTGAAAGTGAAAAAATCAATTATTCGAAGTCCCCTTTATGAAATTACGATTACAAAAAATTATTGCCTCCGCAGGGCTGGCCTCGCGCAGGGAAGCGGAACGATGGATTGCCGATGGCAAGGTCCGGGTCAACAATTGTGTGGTTGTGGAGCCAGGAACCTTGGCCGATCCAGAGAGAGACAGTATCAAGGTCAACGGCAAAATTCTGCCTAAACCCGATGGCAAAATGTACCTGATTTTGAACAAACCTCCCAGTTGCCTGACTACGATGGCAGATGATAAACGCAGCAGGAAAACCGTGATGGATTTTGTCAGGCAAGTTCCAGCGCGAGTATTTCCGGTGGGTCGGCTGGATTACAATACTCAAGGCCTTCTGTTGTTCACCAACGATGGCAAATTGTCAAAAAAACTGCTGGATCCAAAATCAAATGTTCCTCGGATTTATGAGGTAAAAGTCAGAGGAGTTCCGGACGAAAAAGCGTTGAACCGATTACGTCGAGGCATTCGTCTAGACAAGTTGCCCACCGCTCCTATTGATGTTGATTTAAAACGCCTGAGCGGAAAAAACTGTTTTCTAAATATGAAAATGACAGAAGGTAAATACCGTCATATCAAACGTGTTTGTGAAGCCATTGGCAACCCCGTGATTCGACTGAAACGTACCCATTTTGCCAATCTGAACTTGACGAAATTACCTCTGGGAGTTTGTCGTACCTTGTCGTTGCGGGAAGTTAAATCGCTCTACGATTTTGTAGGACTGCGATTGGAAGGTTTCCCTCATATAAAATAAGAATATATGATGAACATCTTTAGCATCGTGCGAAAAATTATACTGTTGGCCATGATAGCCATTTTAGGCTCTGTGTTTAGTGTGGGAATTTCTCTGGCGCAATTTTCCTCTGGTCCCGAATTTGAGGGATATTCCAAGGTCTCGACACAAAAAAATAATTTTGTCGCATCGCGTAAGAAAGCCATCAAAGAAGCCAAAAGAGCGGCAGTGGAAAATGCTCTGGTCAACCTGATGGGCGAAGATGAATTCATCTCCAACGAAAAAAAACTGGCGGGTGTGTTGTCAAGACCGGATAAATATGTGATGAGCTACCGTTTTGTCGAGGCCATTGACGATCCGGTAGAAATGGTCAGTGAAGTGATTCTTATGGTCCGCCTTTATCCCGAGGCGGTGGGTTATATCATGGGGAAAATAGGTGTTGAGTCCGCTTCCATTGGTGAACAAAGGGTTTTAGTGCTTTTGCGGGAAAACAGTTTCACCCAGCCTTCGTCGAAGGACTTCTGGGCAAATGTCCCCATATCAGAAACCTCTCTATCGCAGGATATCATTTCTGCAGGCATTCAAGTGGTAGACAGGGAAAATGTCCAGGATGTGGTGAGTGAAGAAACAATCGAGAAAGCCTTGCAGGGAGATATTGGAAGTGCGGTGAACATTGGCATGCAGGCCAGAGTAGATTTGGTTATTTTGGGCAATGCAAATTCTTCGCTTCTTCAAGCGGGGATCGATGGTAGAGAAAACAGCATTCAGGCCAGCATTAGCTTGCGTGTGGTGTCGGTTCTCAAAGCGGCCATCGTCTCGGCGAAAAGCGATTTTGCAACAGCAGAGGATATCGACCCGATGAAAGCCGAAATGCAAGCCTTTGCTAATGTGAGTGAAAAGCTTTTGGTTTTCCTTAAGCCTTCTATTGAGCGCTATTGGGAAAAGGGAACGGTGGTGCAAGTCGAGCCCCGGACAACGCCGACTCACTCCTCGCCTCCTTTACAACTCAATGACCTCTGATTTATGGAGCAAGCAAAAAAACAAAATACGATAATCATCCTGGCAGTCATTGTTGTGACCCTGGTATTTCTTTACCTGTCGCGCCGAGTGATCCTGCCTTTTTTTGTTGCTTTCGCTCTGGCCTATTTGCTCGATCCATTAGTGGATCGGATGGAAGGCTGGAAAATTTCACGCGCCTTTTCGGTGGTGGTATTGCTCTTCTTGGTTGTGTTATTCAGCCTCGGAGGCATATTGCTGATCCTTCCCTTGTTCAAAATGCAGGCGGAGAGTCTGACTCGCAATTTCCCGCATTACCTGGAACGAGTGCAGGAATGGGTACGGCCCTTTCTGGAACAGGTGGCTGGGCTGGACAAGATCAAAGTGCAGGAAATGTTCGATCAAGGATTTGCCGCTTTTGGTGAAATTCCTCTTAAGATTGTTACCGGAGTCACAACTTTTTTGTGGAGTTCGCTTTCCGGCTTGTTCAATATCATTCTCGTCCTGGCGAATCTGGTCATCATTCCGGTGGCCATGTTTTATCTTCTGCGTGACTTCGATCAAATCAATACGAAATTATTGAACCTCATTCCGCCCCGTTTGCGTGACAGGACGGTTAGTCTGGTTCAGGAAATCGACCGCGTACTTTCCAGCTTCGTGCGTGGCCAGTTGATGGTGGCTTTGCTGATGGGTGTGCTGTATTGCATCGGTCTGATGATTTGTGGCACTCCCATGAGCCTGTTGATCGGTATGATCTCCGGTTTGGCTAATCTGATTCCCTATCTGGGCTTGGCGCTTGGATTTATTCCGGCGGCCTTATTGACTTACCTGCAAACGCAAGAGTTGATGCCGATCCTCGGTGTGGCTACCGTGTTTGCAGTGGTGCAGGCGCTGGAGGGCATGGTCATCACTCCGCGCATCGTTGGCGACAACATCGGACTGCATCCTGTAGCAGTCATTTTTGCGGTCCTGCTTGGCGGCGAGTTGTTTGGTCTGGTGGGGATCATCATTGGTGTTCCTGCCGTGGCAGTCATCAATGTCTTATTGAAACGGGGGATCGCCAATTATTTAAAATCGTCGTTTTTTTCCCAGAAATCTGAAAAATCCCTAAAACAATAGAATGCTCCATAAAATTAATCAAATCGTAGTCACTCTACTAGTTATTGCATTATTACCCACAGGCGCGACTGTGTCCGCTGATCCTCCTGATCCTGTTGCGGAGGGCGCGCGTTATTTCGATACCATGACCATTGCCGGCGATAGAAACTTTCTTCACGGAATCCCGCCGGTGAAACCCGATGGCAGAGTCAATGTCGTGGTGGAAAATCCTGCGGGTACCGATGGAAACTGGGAAGTCTCGAAGTCGGAAGGGCTTTTGGTATTGGAGATTGAAAACGGTAGGCCGCGAGCCGTACAATACCTACCTTATCCTGGAAACTACGGCATGGTGCCCAGAACCTTACTGCCGAAAGAGGGTGGAGGTGATGGAGACGCGCTGGATGTCCTTATCCTTGGCTCTGCAAAAAGAAGGGGTACTGTCATGCCGGTGAGACTTATCGGCGTGTTAAAGCTTCTCGATAACGGCGAGCAAGACGATAAATTACTCGCGGTCCCCGCTGTTGGTCCCTTGAGCAAAGTAAAAAATATAAAAGAATTGGATGCCAGTCATCCCGGCGTTACGCAGATCATCGAAACCTGGTTCACGAATTACAAAGGACCGGGCAAGATGAAATCCCTCGGCTTCGTCGATCCAGAATCCGCACATCAAATCCTCGTTACTGCCATCATTGCCTACCAGCAATCAAAGAAAAAATAAGTGGTCTGAGAATCTTTAGGACTTCTGTATCTTATGCAACAAACTCGTAGCGATTGTTGCGGCGTTGTGGCGTGAAACCACTATCGGTGATGAGCCTGCGGATAGCTTCTTCGTCCAGATGGTGGACGGTGCCGGCGGCGGCAACGACGTTTTCTTCCAGCATGGTGCTTCCCATATCGTTGGCGCCGTAGTACAGGGCGACTTGCCCGACTTTCGGTCCTTGCGTCACCCAGGAGCTTTGCATGTTGTCAATGTTGTCGATAACGATTCGACAGATCGCCAGGGTCTTGAGGTAGTCGAGTCCGCTGACTGAGCGTTCGATTCCCATGTCGCGGCTGAGTTCGGTATTGCCAGGTTGAAAAGGCCAGGGGATGAAGGCGGTAAAACCACCACTTTTGTCCTGTTGCTCGCGGATGCGGATCATGTGTTCAACTCGCTCCGCCAGAGTTTCTACGTGACCAAACATCATCGTCGCAGTCGTTGGAATGTCCATGCCGTGAGCGATGTCCATGACGTCCAGCCATTCGTCGGTGGTGCATTTGGTGGGACTGATCTTTCGTCGTACTCGATCAACCAGAATTTCCCCGCCGCCTCCGGGAATGGAATCGAGCCCCGCCGCATGCATTCGTCGGATGGTTTCGGTCACGCTGATTTTGGATATTTTGCTGGTGTGGACGATTTCCGGTGGTGACAGGGCATGCAAGTGGATATCGAAACGTTCTTTAATTTTGCGAAACAGGTCCTCGAAGTAATCGATCTTCAAGTTGATATTGTGCCCGCCTTGCATGAGGATTTGCCTGCCACCGAGTTTCATGACTTCATCAATTTTCTCGGCGATCACCTCGAAGGGATGAACGTAGGAATCCTCATCCTGTTCCTTGCGGTAAAAAGCACAGAACACACAATCGGTGACGCAGATGTTGGTGTAGTTGACATTACGGTCCACGATATAAGTGATGACATTTTCTGGCGATTTTTTTCGAGCGATCCTGGAGGCCACGTTGCCGAGTAGAAGATGGTCCTTCATGGCAAACAGTTCCAGCGCTTCGGCGGCATCAAGCCGTTGGCCGTCAATGGCCTTTTGCAGAATAGCTTCCGACATGTTCAGTCTTGACAATGAATTTCCAGATGGTTGAAGTCTGGGTCGTTGAAGTAGATGGAATCGCCATCGCCACGGCGCACTGGGCCGTTGTCGATGGTCACATTTTTTTCTTTCATTTCGATGATGATTTGATCGAATCGTTCGCGGGTGGTTTTGAAGGCCAGGTGCATGTAGCCCGCTTCACTGAGCTGGTCGAGAGAGGCACGGGTTTCCAGCTCTGGTGCTTCGAACAGGGCAATGGCGGAGTTGCCAGTGTCCACCATCAGGTGGCGCAGACCCTTGGAAAACCGATGAGTCACGGTGAAGCCGAGAACCTCAGTATAAAACTTTTCTGCGCGGTCAAGATCTTTCACGTTCAGCGCGATGTGATGGATGCCGTCGAGTTTCATAATGGTTGGGAGCTAAAGAGTTCCGTCGCCTCCTCCTAGGCAAGGCACATGGACTCCATCGATTCCGGTATCCCCCACAGCTTCTTCTTCTGTGATGATGAATATATGATAACCAAAAGTGGTTTTCACAGGTCCGCTCAGTTCGTGGGCTTTGGCGGCTTGTGCGGCTTCGAAAAACTCTGGAGCACTGGTGTGCACTTCCATCCATCCCAATTCGCCACCATTATGGCGTGAACCACAGGCACTATATTTTTTAGCCAACCGGGCAAAGACTTTCATCATGACTTTGGGGTCATCGTATTCCCGTAAATGCTCCAACAAAACTTTGGCTACATCTTCGGTGGTTAAGACGATATGGCTGACAAAAAGTGATCTCATGTTGGCTTTCCTTACAGAGGGGAAATCTCCAGCTCAGAGCCGTGGATCCCAAATATTAAGGTTAATTTATATCTAAGGATTGTAAACCTTTTCCTAAATAATTCAAGAGCTAGGGTGGGCAACGCCCACAGGAAATATGAGCAAATGTTTTGGCAGCGAATTCTAGACCTATTATTATCCGCTGGACTTACTTTTTGTATAGAATTCCCGGATTGCTGTTGCCAGACCGTCAACAGTGTATTCCTGGGGAATGATATCCACATTCAAACCATTTTTCTTTGCCGTGTCGGCGGTGACGGGACCGATGCAGGCGATGTGGACTTCCTTCAATAGGGGATGGTTCTCTGCACCCAACAACTGCATAAAATGGGTCACTGTAGAGGAAGAAGTGAAGGTAATGGTGTCTATTGTGCCCGCCTGCAACCTGTGAACGAGATCATCTTTATCGTTATCGGGAAGGATAGTTTGATAGGTCGGAACCACATCAATTTTCGCTCCCATCGTACGAATTTCTTCCGGCAAAGTTTCCCTGGCGACTTTGGCGCGTGGAAGCAGGAAGTGCTTGCCATGAATGTTTTCCTGTCGGAGACTTTCGATCAGCGATTCGGCAACATAGTCTTGTGGCACGACATCTACCTGAATGCCAAGCTCTGCCAATGCATCCTCGGTTTTTGGTCCGATGGTATAAATCCGAACGCCATGCAATTCCCGGATATCCGTCCGAGTTTCTCTTAATCGTTGGAGAAAAAACTTAACGCCATTGGTGCTGGTGAAGATTAAGCCATCATAATCTCGCAGGCGACTCAAAGCCTCATCCAGCGGTGCCCATGATTCCGGCGCAACAGTTTGGATGACTGGAAAGGGAAAGGCCTCTGCGCCTGCATCCTGTAATAATTGAAAAAAACTTTCTGACTGATTTCCAGCGCGGGTGACGACGATAGTCTTGCCCGCCAGTGGCTGGGATTCGTACCATTCAATGGCCGATTTCAGGTCGACCACTTCACCGATGACAGTCAGGGCAGGGGGAGATATCTTTTCCTTCATAGCGATTTCAACTATGGAGGTAAGCGTGCCCGTCCAGGTTTTTTGGCGGGCGGTGGTGCCCCACTGGATCACAGCCACCGGAGTATTGGGTTCTTTGCCAAAGCGGATAAGGTTTTCGACAATGGTTGGAAGTTTACGTGCTCCCATGAGAAAAACCAGAGTTCCTGACCGGCTGGCGATTTTTTCCCAATCGATGCGTCCCTCATGATTTTTTTCACTGCTTCCGGTGATGATGGAAACGCTGGAAGAAAAATCCCGATGGGTTAGAGGAATGCCGGCATAAGCGGGAACTCCTACGGCAGAGGTGATTCCGGGAATCACGATGAACGGAACACTTGCTTGTTTTAAAGCCTGCGCTTCCTCTCCGCCACGGCCAAAAATAAATGGGTCGCCGCCTTTGAGGCGAACAACCGTTTTTCCCGCCAGGGCTTTTTCTATCAGGAGTTCATTGATCGCCGACTGGGGCATGGTTTTGTGCCCTTCGATCTTGCCGACATAAATTTTCTCGACGTTGGATTTGGCGAACCGCATCATTGCACGGTTGACCAGATGATCGTACAGGATGGTATCGGCACGCTCGATCCAGGATTTTCCGCGCAGAGTCAACAGGCCGACATCGCCAGGACCAGCACCGACCAACGCTACTCTGCCAATAATGTGTTTGTTATCTGTCATTTTGTGAGTGTATAAAATTGGAGAGTTCAGCGAAATCTTCCATCGATAAAGTTTCGCCACGCCTGGTTAGGTCGATTCCGGCCAGCTTTATGGAATCATTCTCAAGATCAAAATGATTTTCCCATACCTTGAGATTATTTCTCAGCATTTTTCTTTTATGAAAAAATGCAGCATGTATCACCTTGAAAAAAGTCTTTTCACAATCCACATGGACATGCGGTTGCGAAAGCGGGGTGAGCTTGATGAGTGATGAATCGATTTTAGGTGCCGGTGAAAATGCGGTCTTGGGAATTTCCAGCCGCCGCTCAACCTTGCAATGGTATTGCACGTAAATGCTTAATGAGCCGTATTCTTTTTGTCCTGGGCTTGCGACCAATCTATCGACCACTTCTTTTTGTAACATTAGAGTCATGTCGATGACTTGGGAGCGAAAATCGATCAGGCGCTTGAGGATATGAGTTGCCGCATAATAGGGTAAATTGGATACCACCTGAAACTTGCCGCCGATTTTTCCATAATCGAATTTGATTGCATCGCCTTCGATCAGGTGAAAATTATCATTCCCACCAAACCAATTTTTTAGCTGAATGCAAAGCTTCGGGTCGATTTCCAGCGCTGTCAGGGGTTGCGCGATTTCCAGCAGGCGGCGAGTGAGTATTCCTTTTCCAGGACCAATTTCTAAAACCGGATCTCCCTGAGCGATCCCGGCGTGGTGGATGATCTCCTGAGCTATCTGTTGGTCGACCAGAAAATTCTGGCCTAGAGGTCTTTTTTTCATTTTACGGCAAGCACCGACTGTGCTAAATTCGCGGCGAATCGCAAAGAAATCTTCAGGCTTTCAGGTGACGCGAGCCCTTGGCCAGCAATGTCAAAAGCGGTGCCGTGGTCGACCGAAGTGCGAAGGATTGGCAACCCTAGAGTGACATTGACCGCTTCGCCTTGAGACTCCATTTTGATCGGGATCATTCCCTGGTCGTGATACATGGTGACAACGGCATCGTACGTGTCAGACGGTGTTCTGGCGAAAAGGGCATCTGCTGAAAAAGGACCCTGGACGTCGATCCCTTCTGCTTGAAGTTTTTTGATAGCCGGGAGAATCGCGGTTTTTTCCTCGTTGCCAAAAATCCCGCCATCGCCGCAATGGGGGTTGAGACCTGTCACTGCAATCTTAGGCGTCTCCTTGACGTAGCGGTGCAGCCATTGGTGCGTCAGATGCAGGATTTTTGTCACCCGTTCGGTGGTGATCAACTCCTTTACTTCGTGCAAAGGAACATGAGTTGTCGCGATAACTACCCGCAGTTTTTTGCCTGCCAACATTAGCGCGACACTCTTACTGCCCGTAAAATCAGCCAACATTTCTGTGTGTCCCGGATAATGAAATCCTGCCAGGTGGATGCTTTCCTTATTGATCGGGGCTGTCGTGATCGCATCGACTTGACGAGCCATTGCGAGATCAACTGCCTTGCGGATGTATTCCACTGTGGCCTGGCCTCCAACTGCTGACGCCTCGGGGGACAACGGATGGGACTGAACGTTATTCAAGTCCAGGACCACAAGTGATTTGGAATCAAACTCAGCCTCATCAATGGAGGTGATCGGACGGATCGATAGTGTGGGGGCGAATTGTTTTGCGGTTGCAACTAAATAATTTGCATCACCGATGACGATGGGTCGGCACTCCCGATACAGTTTAGAATCGGAAAAAGCCTTGACGATCACCTCGGGACCAATCCCCGCAGGGTCGCCCATGGTGATGGCGATTCGTGGAAGTTCCAATGCAGTGGGTCCTTTCGGAAATTCAAGGTCCCCCGGCCAAGGTGGCCGGGGATTTTTCATTTTAGATGATTATTTCAGTTTGTGGATCTTCGAAGACTTATTATCCATGACCGCGTTAGGTCTCGGGCTAGCTGTCAGAATATCCTTGCTGACGCTGGACTCATATTCTTTGAAGTTCTCAACGAATTGTTTCGCCAAATCGCGAGCTTTTTCATCGTACTGCTCTGGGTGTTTCCAAGTGTTTCTAGGGATGAGGATCTCTGAAGGAACATTGGAAACCTGCTCTGGAATTTGCAGTCCGAAGATAGGATCTTCAATGGTTGCCACAGAATCCAGCTCACCACTAAGGATGGCTTTGATCATAGCCCGCGTGTATGAAATTTCCAGGCGATTGCCAATGCCATAAGCTCCTCCAGTCCAGCCTGTATTTACCAGCCAGCATTTCACCCCATGTTTGGAGATTTTTTCTCCCAACATGTTGGCATATACGGATGGATGAAGCGTCATGAATGGAGCGCCAAAACAAGTGCTGAAGATGGCAGACGGTTCACGGCTCATGCCTTTTTCTGTGCCTGCGACCTTGGCAGTGTAACCTGAAATAAAATGGTACATCGCCTGCTCGGGAGTCATCTTGGAAATTGGTGGCATAATGCCATAGGCATCACAAGTGAGCATGATCACGTTCTTGGGATGTCCGCCCATTCCCGCCTCAACCGAATTTTTAATATGTGAAATTGGGTAACTGGCACGGGTATTCTCGGTCAGGCTGGCATCATCCAAATCGAGCCTGCGGGTTTCACCATGGACAGCCACGTTTTCCAGAACTGTGCCGAAGCGTCGGGTACAATCAAAAATATCCGGCTCCGCTTGTTCTGAAAGTTTGATGACCTTGGCGTAACAACCACCTTCAAAGTTGAATACTCCTTCGTCGCTCCAACCGTGTTCGTCATCACCAATCAATTCTCGATCGGGGTCTGTCGAAAGGGTGGTTTTTCCGGTTCCTGATAGACCGAAGAAAACGGCAGAGTCGCCATCGGGTCCAATATTGGCCGAGCAGTGCATGGACAACACCTGATTTTTATGCGGTAGCAGATAGTTCAATACGGAGAAAATGGATTTTTTAATTTCACCCGCATAGCTGGTGCCGCCAATTAATACCAGCTTCCTGCCATAGTCAACGACTACAAATACTTCCGAGTTGGTGCCATCGATGGCTGGGACTGCTTTGAATCCAGGCGCATGGACAACGGTGAATCCCGGATCATGTGATTCGAGTTTTGTCAGGTCCGTGATCTGAATAAACATATTCCGTGCGAACAGGCTATGCCACGCATGTTCGGTAATGACCCGAATGTGGAGCTGGTTTTTCGGGTCCGCACCTGCACAACAATCCTGAACGTACAGCTCTTTACCTTGCAAGTAAGCTAGAATCCGCTGGTATAGAGAGTCAAATTGATCGACTGTAAAAGGCTTGTTAATTTTCCCCCACCAAATGTTTTCCTGGCTCGAAGATTCTTTGACGATGAATTTGTCGTTCGGTGCACGACCTGTATGCTCACCTGTGGTGACACATAATGGTCCCAGATGCGAAAGAATACCTTCGGAATTCCGGATGGCGTGTTCATAGAGCTCCGGAGTTGCAAGATTCCAGTGGATTTTTTTCAGATTTTTAATTCCGATGTGTTCCAATCCGACTTTATGTTTTCGGCCTTTTTGTGGCATTGGAAAATTTCCTTTAATGGTGAGAAGGTAACGATTCTGAGGCTCCATAGGGACATAAATCCGTATTTCAAGAGAGCCCTGAAAAACTTATACGATATGGGGATAAAAATGGTTTTTTCATATAAAACACCTAATTATCCTGTAAAATTAACCCGTATAGTTATTCTAGCATATAATTTATTTTGCCAATATATTTTTGGTGGCAAATTTAAGGGAAAAGTTCAGGGCAATTCCAAAAAATTGCTGCTTATACCTGATTATTACCAATAAACTAATTTCATTTACAGACCTGTTTTTTCCAATTTTAATGTGGAGTCAACGATGTTAGAGGATTATCAAAAGAAAATTGAGGACTTGCATCAGAGGATTAATCTTCTAAGGGGGTATCTTTGACCTCGATAATCATTTAGAGGTTATCAAAACACTGGATCTGGAAGTTGCAGAAAGCAATTTCTGGGACAATAATGAAAGTGCGCAAAAAACTCTAAAAAACCGCGCCAACTCGCAACGCTCGGTCACCCTTTGGCAGGATTTGCATAAACAGGAGGAAGATATCGCTGCCATGTGTGAATTGCTGGAAGAGGAAGAGGACGAATCTCTGGCGAAAGAAATTGCCGATTCCCTGAAGGCTTTGGAGGAAGAACTGGCGAGCGCGGAATTCAAATCCATGTTGTCTGAGGAAAACGATGTCAGCAACGCTATTCTGGCAATCAATTCTGGCGCTGGCGGGACAGAATCTCAGGATTGGGCGCAAATGCTCATGCGCATGTATCTGCGCTGGGCGGACCGCAGTGGCTATTCTGCAGAAATTCTCGACACCCAATATGGCGACGAAGCGGGAATCAAGAGCGCCATGATTGTGATTACGGGTGAATATTCTTATGGTTATCTCAAGGCAGAAATCGGTGTGCATCGTCTGGTGCGGATTTCTCCTTTTGACTCGAATAAACGCCGCCACACCTCATTTGCCTCAATTTTTGTTTACCCTGAGATTGACGATGAAATCGAAATCGAGATCAAGGATGAAGATTTACGCGTGGATGTCTACCGTGCTTCTGGTCCTGGTGGCCAGGGGGTGAATACCACTGATTCCGCCGTTCGGCTGACGCATTTGCCAACAGGAATCGTCGTGCAATGTCAGAACGAACGTTCCCAGATCAAAAATAAAGCCTCGGCGATGAAAGTCCTGAAGTCGCGGATTTATGAGCAGGAAATGGAAAAACAGGAAGAAGAAAAAAAGGAGTTGGAAAAAAAGAAGAAAAAAATCGAATGGGGAAGCCAGATACGATCCTATGTGTTGCATCCGTATCAAATGGTCAAGGACCTTCGAACCGGTGTCGAAACAGGAAATGTCGATGCCGTTCTTGATGGCGACCTGGAAAAATTCATTGAAGCTTATTTGTTGCAGGAAGCCAAAGGAGACTGAGGATAAAGGATTATGGGGGGTCTCTAGTAATTGGTATGTTGTTGCGCTTACCCTCGCCTAGCCTTGTTAAACCAAGGCTTGCTCGTAGTAAAACTGAATTTTTAGAGGTGCCTTTGTGAAACCGCTATTACAACCCAGACTGGTGAACCATCCTTTTGGGGACCCTGGTTTGTTGCTTGAATTTCAGGAGCAAAGACGGGTCCTGCTATTTGACCTGGGGGATATTTCGGTGATTCCGAAATCCACTCTGCTGAAAGTTTCGGATGTGTTTGTCAGTCACACGCATATCGATCATTTCATTGGTTTCGACCGGCTTTTGCGCATGGTTTTTGGTCAGGGGAGAACGCTTCGGCTTTACGGCCCAAAAAATTTCATTGCCAATGTTGAAGGGAAACTCGCGGGCTTCACCTGGAATCTGGTGGATCGTTATGAAGAGTCCCTGAATATCGAAGTGCGCGAAGTCCATGCCAACCGAATCCACTGCGCTCGATTCCGGGCGATCGACAAATTTCAGCGGTCCGAGGAGTGGCAAGAGGACTTTATAGAGAGTCTCTTGTGGAATGAGGATGGCTTTTGTGTTTCAACCGCTATATTGGAGCATCGGATTCCCTGTTTGGGATTTGCGCTGAATGAGGACGTTCAGGTGAATATCGATAAAGACAAATTGCAGGCCCTGAATTATTCTGCCGGACCCTGGCTCAACGAATTGAAACAAGCGATTTTGGAGAGTCAACCGGAGGACACCATGATCACGGTTCCAATGGTGGGAGTTGCAGGCCAAACTCAGTCCCTTTCATTGCGTCAGCTGCAGGATGAGCTCACCGTGATTTCTCCCGGGCAAAAGATCGCTTATATTGTCGATACCGTTTATAACGAAAAGAACAATGCACGGATTGTCGATCTGGTACGTGGCGCTACCCTGTTTTTTTGCGAGTCACCCTTTATCGCGGAGGAAGAGGAAAGGGCCAGAGAGCGCTGTCATCTGACTTCCCGGCAGGCGGGCCTCTTAGCCAGAGAAGCCGGTGTCGAGAAACTGGTGACGTTTCATTTTTCCCCCCGACATACTTTTCATCAGGAACAACTCATCCGCGAAGCGGAAGAAGCCTTCGGCGAACCAATTAATCCATCCGACAATTCAGCCGATTAAACAATAGCGGATTATCTACATTTCTTGGGGAATATCATGGGTCTTGCTGATTTTGCGATTCTAATGATTGTGGCAATGCTTGGTGTCACGAGGCTCGCTGTCATTCATTCCATCGTGTAGCGACTTGCCATTTCCCTGGCCTTTGTTTTCGCGCTGAAAAGTTTCCAGATTTTTATTTTGATTTTTTTCGGTTTGCGACCAGAAATTTATCTGCAATTGATATTCAGTATTTTGCTGCTGAGCAGTGCGGTAGTTCTTTACAGAAAAATTCCTGGGCCTATGAAGCCTATAGAAGGTTTGCGAGAGACCTATCCCTGGTCCCGTGAGATTTTAGCAACGGTTGCTATTCTTTCCCTGCTCGTTGCTCTCAGTTTTTATAATAGCTATTTCTTTCCGATCACCCAGACGGATGGAATTTGGTATCACATCAAAGCAATGGTTTACTTTAGAGAGGGCGATGGTCGGTCCGACTTTAATAACTTGCAGCACCGGTTTTACTCCCCTTTTGTTCCCTTGTTATTTACCTGGTTGATTTCTCTGGATTGGAAAAAACTGAAAATAATTTCCCCGGCATTTTACGCCTGCCTGTTGATCATTTTTTATTTCCGTTTGCGAGAGTCTTCAGGCAACGCAAAACTATCGGCCGTCTTCACCTTGCTCCTGGGCACCACGCCCTATTTTTGGTGGCATAGTGTGCAATCCGTTCTCAATCTTGCGGCCGGAGTCTATTATTCGCTGGGAGTATTGTTCTGGTATTTTCTAATCATGCAAACAAAAGAGGGGGTCATCCGACCAAGCCTTTTCCTTTGCGCTGATAAGCGGGTTGTTTTTTGGTATCTCATCTTGGGCGCGACTGGAGTTCATCCTGTATATGGCGATTCCATTGCTATTGCTGGTGTTCTGTCTGGATCGAAATAACAATTTAGCGCCGGTGGCAAAACGTCGGGTGCTTTGGGGGTTTGCCACGCCCACTCCCGTGGGAGGGAAATTGTCATAGCTTGCTCAAGCAATATAGGTCGTCAAGCCCTTACCTCTTGGTCCATTTGCCTGCGGAGGCACCTCCGCAATATCCTTGTCTGATACCCCGTCCGCTTGCGGCGGGGTCGTTCTTAATTTTCTATCATGGCAACTCGCGGGCCCTTATTTTATAAGGACCGCCCATGGACAGAAGCAATTTATAGGGGTGCCCTTTAATAGCCGTGCATTTTCTCCATTGAGGTTTTTACTCTTGCTCATACTCCCTGATTCTATGCCATATTAAAAATCATGTAAATGCAAGATGAAAGTGAATTTCAGCTAGAGGGCCGCTCTTTGCCGGTATTATTCAGATGCAGAATCAATTCATTAAGCCTGCCAAAATCTCTTTTATTGAAATTAAATACCAGTCGAGGCAAAAGCGGGTATTCATTATTCTTCAGCTCGTCCTTCAGTGGTCCAGAAGCAGTAATTTCTCCTTCTACGACAATATCCTTGAACTCCCGGTTCAGTTCCGCCAACTGGTCGACGGTAATCTCATGATGCAAGCGCAGGACCGTTAATTTTCGGACATAACGCAAAGAATGATAAACCCGGTAAAAATGATCAATTATTCCTACTGTTTCTTCAGCCGAATGGCTGACCTGGATCAATTTTCTATCATCGTTGGAAATATAGCCCTCGGGGATCAATGAAGTGTTTATCATGTGTAAAAAATGGTCCCAATACGTGCCGCCTATAGGTTCAAGGAGAATGATCGGCCGGGGCAGGCATTTGCCGGTTTGAAACAAGGTCAGGCATTCCATGCCTTCATCCAGAGTTCCAAATCCGCCGGGAAATAACACGGTTGCCTGGGATTCTTTGATAAATATCAGTTTCCGGGTGAAGAAGTATTTGAAGGTCATCAATTTCGGATCATCCCTGATGTATTTATTGGCATCCTGCTCAAATGGCAACTTAATGTTCAAGCCGAAACTGTTGTCTTTGCCTGCACCCTTGTTTGCCGCTTCCATGACCCCTCCACCTGCACCGGTGATGATCATATAGCCTCGGTCGGCCAAGCATTTGCCAAGGGATTCTGCGAGTTGGTAGATGGCGGTGGATTCTGCTAATCTGGAGGAACCGAAAACCGCTATTTTGAGATTTTTACGATATGGATGGTAAATTTTAAATGCCTGGCGAAGCTCTTTCAGGGCGGAATTGATCAATTTGAAATCGCCAGGGTCCTTGTGATTAATTCCAAGCTTAATGATTGTAGCTAATATTTCCTGAAACGACCGTCGACAGTCTTTTTCCGTGCAAAGTTCACCTAGTTCTTCCAGAATTAGGTCAATTTTTGGGTCTCCAGTCTTATAGTTTTTAGGCATTTATAATGGACCTCTGAGGTTTTTCGGGGATGGGTATCTTTGGTTAATGATTATTGGTACAATCGCACCGATATAGAGCCAACGAACTGGTTTGGCGCTAATTTTTGCATAAAGGAGTTCGTTTGATTATGAATGACAAAGTGCTCATATATTCAATTTTGGGCTTACTTGGAATTGGCATGTTGGGAGTTTTATTTGTTGCCATTCCATGGGTGTTTGGTCGTGGTTTTTCCAATTGGAAGCAGTTGTTGATCGATGACGGATTGATTATTATGGCGATAGGCATGTTTGTATACGGATTTTACATGAATACCAAAATGCATTGATTCAAATTTGAGATTTATAACTGCTACGTTTTGACTTTGCAGATCACCACACTCAATATAGCCAGCATTAGGGCAACGCCACATAAACCCAAAATGATTTCGCCAATATAAAATGTCACTGCCAGATTAAAGATCATTACGCCGAAATACATCCCCGGACCCAATAGCGCCTGGCAAGGGATGGAACTTTTGCGGGCGGGGTAGTGTTGGGTCAGTGCCCGATTTATCCTGCTGAAGCAAAATAATATAGCGCTTCCCACCACCAGCCATCCGGCAAAATTAGTCAGCGGGATATTGAAGTACTCGCCTTCTTCCTTGTAAGTATAAATCTTTCCGAGGAACCAACGGTCGCCACGAAATGCCACAGGATCGATAATCACATCCATCAACATGAATAAAATGGCTCCGGTAAAAACCACCTTGATGGAATCGTTGATTTCCGATTTTTCATCCAGGCGGATGTCCCAACCTTTTTTTATCAGAGCAGACCAGAGCAAGAGGCTCAAGGTCAAACTGATGTAGGCCAGGAATGAGAACGACAGAGAGGTCATGAACGGCACGTTACTGACCCAAAGCTCCTGCCCTTTAGTGGTTTCGATATAGGTGTAAAACCCATAAGGAAAACCGTTGCGTGTGGAGGAGTATTCCGACAAAAAAGCAATGCCGTACGCCAGAACAGTAAAAATCAACGTTCGTACCCATCCCATATTGAGGATGGCGATGGCCAGATAAAATGCCATAAAAACGAAAACGTAGGGTCTCAGCAGAACGGTGCCGAGCAAGAGCTCAAGAGTTTCCATTCATTCCCACCAGTGGGTTTCATACCCCGTAGCTTGCTACGGCTTTTGAATAATAATTTTTGTCGGATACCCCGTCTGCTTGCAGCAGGGTCGTTCATTAGGCCATCTTGTTTTCCTGGAACCAGGTGATCGCGGCCTCCAGCGAGTTTTCTACGGAGTTTTGTGGCAAGCCCAATTCACGAACGGCTTTACTCGAATCAAAATACATGAAATATTTCGCCATTTTGACTCCGGCAAGTGGCACGGCAGGAGGTTTCCGGGTGATATAGTTGGAAACCATTTCGCAAGTCCAACCGGCACAATAGGCGACCCAATAAGGCAGTTTTATTTGCGGCGCTTTGAGCCCTGTGATCTTCGCCAGGGCATCCAAAATTTCTTTCAGGGACATGTCCCTGTTTCCCAAAATATAGCGTTCTCCAACAGTTCCCTTTTGCTCAGCCAGTAGGTGGCCGCGAGCGCAATCGGCAACATCGATAAGATTCAGTCCGGTGTCCAGGTAAGCGGGCATTTTACGATGCAAAAAATCCAGGATAATTTTTCCAGTAGGTGTGGGTTTGATATCTCTGGGACCTATGGGGGTGCTGGGATTTACGATGACGACGGGCAATCCCCTGGAAGCAAAATCGAGTGCGATCTGCTCTGCCTCGTATTTGGATTTCTTATAGTCATTGCTGAGAGTTAACGGGTCGAAGGGAGTGGTTTCGTTATTGGGTTGGCCATTTGACGATAGGCCTATGCAACCAACGGTGCTGGTATAAACAACTTTCTCTACACCCTGGCCTTGCGCCGATTGCAGAATGTTTCGGGTGCCTTCGACATTGATGTCATAAATCAGATGTTTGTCATTGTCCCAGAGGCTGTAATATGCGGCGGCGTGATAGAGCGATTTGCAACCCTGCAATGCGGAACGAAGGGATTCCAGATCGCGCAATTCGCCATAGGCGATATCCAGATCGAGGCCAGCAATGTTTCGGGTGTCCGCCTTCTTGCGCACTAATACCCTCACCCGTCTACCGTCTTTTAACAGTTCACGGACGATGGCGGAGCCTAAAAATCCTGTCGCTCCGGTGACCAGTGTTGTCATTGGATCTTAAAACCTTTTACCATAGGGCATTTCTATAAATTGGTATTGGCCATGAGCGGGCCTTATGAAATAAGGGCCAGCGAGTCGCCGACAGTAAAAATATTGAATTATTAGAGGCCCCCATAGTTTAATTCTGTGAGTGTGATGCTATCTTTTGTAGGAGGAAGGTCAGCGTTACGATAGCCGGGCATTGCCCGCTAGATAAATGTTTC
>PVMS01123260.1_pt1 | contig 22328 bp, 21 predicted proteins | sample 1853461 | NCBI WGS metagenome assembly PVMS01 (sample SAMN08582032, study PRJNA380276) | Marine sediment metagenome, whole genome shotgun sequencing project. | isolation source: ocean sediment barecode stripped | collected 2017 | reverse complement strand
CTTAAAAAAAAAAGGTCCCTGGTCGTGGACGCGGAGCGGAACAGGTCCTGGTAGGCGATCGCCGTCGCCGTATTGACGCAGTCGATGACGATCTCGGGCTCGTGCCTGACGAGCAGGTCGTACAACAGAGAGCGCTGGAATTCATGTTCACCCAGGTGGCCGAACAGATCATCGAGGATTTCCTCCCGGCCTTCGTCGGTGGCGAGCAGTTCCCGACGGGATTCGTCGCGTCGCGCAGCACGCAGAAACACGTCGCCCCATTCGGCAACGAGCTCCGCATCGTTTCCGAGCCCTTCCGCCTGCAGCGTCCGGACCCCCTCCTCCGCCTCATCACGGCGAAGTGCCGCGATCACGATCCTGGCCGGGGCGAGGGGCAGCAGCTTGCGAGCGATGGCGATCCCGATGAGGCCGGAGCCTCCGAGAATCAGGATATTCCTGCCCTGTATGTCCATGATCCGGTCCTATTGACCTGTGGTTCTCAACGCTTCGATTTCGTCCGCATCCAGCGAGCGCCAGGCTCCAACCGGTAGTTCGCCGAGCTCGATCGGCCCGAAGCTGACACGACGAAGCTTTCGAATACGCACTTCGAGGGCCTTCAACATCCGACGGACTTCCCGGTTTCGGCCTTCGCGGAGCGTCAATTCCAGTATGAGACGCGTACCGTCCCGCGTTCGCCGGGTCCGCACGTCTTCCGCTCGGGCCGGACCGTCTTCGAGCTCTAGACCGGACTCCAACCGGACGCGAATGTCCGGCGGGATCGGAGGCTCGACCAGAACCTCGTAGCGCCGTTCCACTCCACGACTCGGATGAAGCAGATCGCGCGCGACATCCCCCTGATTGGTGAACAGCAGCAGCCCTTCACTCATCACGTCGAGTCTGCCGACGTGAAACAGGCCCTGGTGCTCCGGCTCGAGCAGGTCATACACCGTCTGGCGTCCCTGCGGATCACTGCGGGTGCTGACGACCATCGGCGGCTTGTGAAGCAGTATCCACTCCGGGCTCGCGATCTCCACCCGCTGGCCGTCCACCTCGACCACGCTCGAGTTCGGATCGACCTTCCTCCCCTGCTCGCAAATCACTTCCCCGTCGACCCGGACCCTGCCCTCGGCGATCAGCCGCTCCGAGGCCCGCCGCGACGCTACGCCCGCCCTGGAGAGAAATTTGTGCAGGCGCATCCGTCGTTCCTACCGGTCAGAGCAGTGAGTCGGATGAGGGCGCCCCGACCGCCGGGGGCTCCCCGGCGTCCGCCGAAGCCGGATCCTGCTCGATCACGAATTCGAACCCGGCGTCCCGCTCAGGCTCGGCCTCCAGCTCCGACTCTTCTTCCGGTTCGGCCTCCAGCTCGGGCTCTGCCTCCGACATTGCCTCCGGCTCGGGCAGTGGCTCCCAATCCGGCTGATCCTCCGGCGCTCCAAGCTCGACCGGGAGTTCTTCGGCTGAGGGGAGATCGGAGAGCCCCTTCAGCCCGAAGTGCTCGAGGAACCTATCCGTCGTGCCGTACAGCAGCGGGCGGCCCAGTCCCTCCCCACGACCCACCACGGTGACCAGCTCCCAGTCCAGCAGCGTCCGAAGGACCGAACTCGCGCTGACGCCCCGTACGTCCTCGATCTGGATGCGACCGATCGGCTGGCGATAGGCGATGATCGCCAGTGACTCGAGGGCTGCGGCCGAAAGGTGCGGCGGACGCGGAACCGAATCGAACCGCTCGAGGTATGGCGCGAATTCCGGTCGGGTCAAAACCTGGTATCCGTCTCCCAGCTGATAGATCTGAAAGGCGGCCTCGTCCGCTTCGTAGCGCTCCCTCAGAAGCTGGATCGCCTCTTCCACCACGGTGTCCGACAGACCTTCATCGGCCCGGGCAAGCTCGGCCGGTGTGAGCGGCGTCTGGCTCGCGAACAGGGTCGCTTCGACGATCTGCTCCGGCTTCACGAGATCTCCTCTGCGTCCGGCTCCTCACCGTTCTGGCCATTCGACAGCAGCCAGATCGGCGAAAACGGCTTCGTCTGTTCGATGCGAATTATCTGCTGCCTCGCCATCTCCAGGGCCGCGAGGAGCGCGGCAATCGCGTGCGCGCGGGTGCCCCAGGGCTTGATCAATCGGTCGAGCGCGACCCGTTTCGCTCGCTTGATCAACCGTCGCAGCAGTGAGATTTTCTCCCCGACCGTCACCGTGGTTGATGGGGCCCGGACGAGGATTGGAGGCAGCGGCTCAGGAATACGCGCTGCCGCCTGCAGCAGCTCCTCCAGCGTCAACTGGAGGACGGTTCTCGACATCGGGGGAGGCGGCCTCGTTTCAACATATCCCTTGGCCATATGCCTGCCCCGCTGCGCCTCGGCCGTCTGGAGCACGTGCACGACGTCCTGGAAGTGCTCGTATTCGAGCAGGCGACGCACGAGTTCGGCCCGCGGGTCTTCTTCCCACTCGAGCTTGTCGGGCCTCGGAAGGAGCAGCTGTGCCTTGACCCGGATCAGCGTGGCCGACATCTCCAGGAATTCGCCGGCTCGCTCGAGCGGCATCTCGTCCAGCCCATCCTTGATCGCCTGGAGGAACTGGCCAGTGATGTGAGCGATAGGAATGTCGAAGACGTCTATGTCCTGTGACCGGATCAGATGCAGCAGCAGGTCCAGCGGGCCCTGGAACCTCTCGAGCTCGACGACGAACGACTCGCCACCGATCCCGACGGGTGAACCGGGTGCCCGTATGGTCGACGTCGAATTCATCAACCGCTCCGAGCTTGATTCCGGTAGGAAGTCGGGCTAAACTTATTGATTCTCGAGCTGAACCAGAACAACGAAGGATAGAGACCGTGCCGACCATCAAGAGTGCAAAGAAGCGACTCCGTCAGTCGCATGTTCGCCGCGACCGGAACCGGGCAGTTCGTTCGGAGCTCCGGACGCGGACCAAGAACCTGCTCGCTACGGAAGACGCGACCGAGGCGGCCGAGCAGTATCGCATCGTCGTGTCGCTTCTCGACCGGGCCGCCCGCAAGGGAGTGGTCCCGTCCAATGCCGCGAATCGCAGCAAGTCCCGTCTGGCACTCTACGTGAGTCGCCTCGAAAGCTGACCCCCCGGCCGCAGCCCGCGGCTGGTTCACGCCACAACCCGCGACTCGTCCCACCGCGCCGGAACGGCGTTCGGGGCGGGCGCGGGTCCGTCGTTTCAGCCGGCGCCTCCCCTGTCGGAACTGTCACCCTCCGGCGGCGTTTCGCCTTCCTCTTCCAGCATCCTCGATACGGCGTCGAAGCTCTCCGGATCGTCGAGGCTGAGAGATTCCAGGAATTCGAGTTCATCCAGGAACTCGTCCCCGTCGCCGGACCCCTTCTCCTCGGTGATCAATTCTTCCGGCTCAGTCGCTTCCTCGACCACCGCTTCCAGGACTTCCTCGACTACCTCCGGATCGGCGGTCTCCTCGATAACGGCACCGAGGTCACCGAGCACTTCTTCGGCTGCTTCGAGAACATCCGTCGAGCTTTCCTCTTCGACCAGTTCTTCGACCACGGCCTCGCCGACCGGTTCTTTTCCCGATGCCGGGAACGTCTCTGCCACCGGTCTGCGTGAAGGGACATCACCGGGCTCCGACCAGGCACCGGGCTCAACGCGTCGCGTGGCCGCCACCTCAGACGGCGCCGTTACCTGGAGGAGCACGGCCCCGAGTTCCGCTACGGCCTCACGCTCGACGTTCAGCGCGCTTGTTACCTCGGCGATCTCGCGATTGTGGGCTCCCTTCCGATTTTCCCACTCGCCCTCATCGAACTCGCCGACCTGGTGCCGAAGCTCGGCCTCCTCGAGTTCCGCCGCGCATACGTTGTGGCGTTGCTCGAACCCTGCCAACTGCCCCTGCCGCTGAGACAGCGAGGCCTCGAGCTCCTCTCTGTGGCCGTGAAGCTCGTCTTCGACTCCCGTGAGCCTGTCCCGATAATCGGCGCGGACTCGCTTGGCCACTTCCGGCCGGTACTTGCCGCCAAGATCGTCGAGCTTCGCCAGCCATTCCATGTACTGAGCCCGCCGCTCCAGAAGCGTACGGATCGCATCGGGTATCACGAGATCCTGTCCTCCCTGCTCCGCGGTCATACGTCCCCCTCTGCCTCGAAGCGAGTTTCGCCGCTCACGATCGTCCTCCGGATCCTGCCCGGTAGCACCCATCCCACGAGGGGCGTGTTCCGGCTACGCGAATGAAAGCGTGCCGGATCCACCGTCCAGGACTCCTCGGGCGCATACAGCACGATGTCCGCCGGTGCCCCCGGTCGCAACGTGCCGGTGTCGAGTCCCATGATTCGCGCCGGCGCACAGGACATCCGATCGATCAGTCCGGAGAGCGTCATGTGCCCGGGCTCTACGAGCGCCTTCATGCACATAGAAAACGCCGTCTCCAGTCCGTTGATTCCGAACGGAGCGTCGTCGAACTCCCGCTCCTTCTCGTCGTAGTGGTGCGGGGCGTGGTCCGTGGCGATCACGTCGATCACTCCCTCGACCAGCGCCTGGAGAACGGCCTCGACGTCTTCTTCCACTCGCAGCGGCGGGTGCACCTTCGCCTGCGTATTGTACCCACGCACCATCTCCTCGGTCAGAAGCAGGTGATGCGGTGTCACTTCGGACGTGACACGAAGCCCGCGGTCCTTCGCCCAGCGCAACTGATCGACCGACTGGCGGGCGGACACGTGACACACGTGCAGGTGCCCGCCTGTGAGATCGCTGAGCAGTACATCCCGGGCGATCATTGCAGCTTCAGCCACATTTGGTATTCCGCGCAACCCCAGGGCCGTGGCCACCCGGCCCTCGTTCATCACTCCGCCGGGCGTGAGACCCCGGTCTTCTGCATGCTGAAGTACCGGTATGTCGAATGTCTGCGTGTACTCGAGCAGCCGTCGCATCAGGCCGGAATCGTGGACCGGGTAACCGTCGTCGGAGACGGCCACCGCACCGGCCGCGACGAGCTCCCCGATCTCAGTCATCTTTTCGCCCTTCTGGCCGATCGATGCCGCCCCGATCGGCATCACCCGGGAGGCGCGCACTGCCCTTCCAGCCGCCCGGACATACCCCACCGCTGCCGGGTCATCGATCGGAGGATCGGTGTTCGGCATCGCCCAGATCGTCGTGAAGCCGCCCGCGACGGCCGCTCTCGACCCGGTCGCGATCGTCTCCTTGTGCTCCCCGCCCGGCTCACGGAGGTGGACATGAACGTCAATCAGTCCCGGTGACACCATAAGGCCCGTGGCGTCGATCGACTCCGCGCCGTCCGGGGCCTCGACATCCGGGCCAACCGCTTCGATTCGACCGTCGATCACGAGAACTGCCCCGGGTGCGTCGAGTCCCTGCGAGGGATCGACCACCCGGCCACCGTGAATATGCAGGGGCCGGCTCATGCTTCCCCCTTCTTGGCTTCTTCAGCCCGCTCAGGCGCTCCGCCGGCGAGCAGGTAGAGGACCGCCATGCGAACGGCGACACCGTTCGTCACCTGTGGCAGGATCACCGACTGCTCCCCATCCGCGACGTCCGAGTCGATCTCGACCCCACGGTTCATCGGACCGGGGTGGAGGATCACCGTATCCCGGGGTGCCTTGGCGAGCCGTGCGCTCGTAACCCCATACACTCGATTGTACTCGCGCAGCGACGGAATGAAGCCCGCGTTCATGCGCTCGAGCTGAAGACGCAGCACGTTGAGCGCGTCGGCCCACTGGATGGCATCCTCGACATGCGTGAACACCTGGACGCCGAGGTCTTCGATGGCCGCCGGGATCAGGCTCTTCGGTCCGCATACCGCCACCTCGGCGCCCAGCTTCTGCAGACCGAAAATGTTGGAGCGCGCGACGCGGGAATGCACGACGTCTCCCACGATGCAGACCTTCAGGCCTTCGATTCGCCCGAACGAATCACGTAACGTGAGAAGATCGAGCAGAGCCTGCGTGGGATGTTCGTGCTGGCCGTCACCTGCATTGATTACGTTCGACGGAATCCTGTCCGCTAGGAACTCCGCGGCGCCCGAGGATCCGTGCCGGATCACCACCATGTCGATCCGCATGGCCTCGAGGTTCCGCGCGGTGTCGACGAGCGTCTCGCCCTTCACGACCGAGGAGCCGCTCGCCGCTACATTCACGGTGTCGGCACCGAGGCGTTTCTCCGCGAACTCGAATGAGATCCGCGTTCGAGTAGACGGTTCGAAGAACAGGTTGACGATCGTCTTTCCGCGCAGGACGGGCACCTTCTTGATCGCCCGCTCGCTGATCTCCTTGAATGGCTCCGCCGTATCGAGAATCGCGCGAATCGTGTCGCCCGACAGCATCTCGAGACCGATCAGGTCCTTGCCCAGGCCGGAGTCCGGCCGTTTGTCGCTCATGGCGCCCCCGCTGCGGAGACAAGTGTGACGGATGACTCGTCGTCGAGTTCGGGGACCCGGACTTCCACCAGGTCCCGGGCTGCGGCAGCGACGGCGAGGCCTACGTAGTCTGCCTGAATCGGGAGCTCTCTTCCGCCCCGGTCGACGAGGACGCAGAGCTCGATCTTGCGGGGCCGGCCGAAATCGGCCAGCTCCTGAAGCGCTGCCCGGATCGTACGTCCGGTGAACAGCACGTCGTCCACGATCACCACACGGCGCCCCGTAATGTCACCGGGGATTTCCGTCATTCCGATGATCGGCATCGGGCCGATCTGGTGCAGGTCGTCGCGGTACAGGGTGATGTCCAGGCTTCCGGTGGGCACATCGAACCCGCCGGAGTCTTGCAGAATCGACGCCAGTCGTCCGGCGAGCTGGACGCCCCGTCGGCGGATTCCCACGAGCAGGAGCCCCTCTCCGCCGCCACCGGCCATAATCTCCGCCGCCAGCCGCTGGAGAGTCTCGTCCACTCCTGCCGAGTCGAGAAGCTGTTGGGTACTCTCCGGTGTCATTCCGTATGTCCTCCCTGGTCCGAACGGGGCCGGGATCGAGTCAGAACGGCGTTCGATGTGCCTGCGTGGGTGGGCCTCGGGACCGCAAACGGGGTGTGTCCGGGATCCGACCCGCCGCAGTATACAGACCACGTTGCGGGGGATCAACGGGCCGAATTTGCGCGACCCGAAACTCCTCCACCCGCGAATTCTCCGGGGTCGCTCGCTTGTCTCGGTTGGTTCCCGTTCCTAGCTTGCCGCCGCCTTTCCATAGCTGCGCCGGGCCTGCCGAGCCCGTTCTCTGAATCGATGGGAGGACCATGCGACGCTTCGGAGTCGGAGCCCTCGCTGCCCTGTTCACCGCCGTTGCGCCGGCGTTGGTCGCCGCGCGAACGCCGGAGGTACTCCCCCCTTCGCCTCAGACGAATCCCCAGGCGGTCGAGGTAGACGCTCCACGGGTCGTCCTCACCGGCATCCCGTTCTCGCTTACCGTTCGAGCGGAAGGAATCGATGCCCCGCTTCCCGTCACGGTGGAGGGAGCCACCGGCAGACGACTCGGCGGCGGATTGCTCCTGCCTGGCGAGTCGCTCAGTATCCGCGACCTGAGCATCGAAGGACGGGAGGAGCTCCCGCTCTCGATCCGGACCGGCGGTCGAGCGGCGGACTCGGCGGTAGTCTCCACTGTGCACCCGAGATCGCTTCCGGGCTGGACGAGCCTGCTCCCACCGTTGCTGGCGATCATCCTCGCGCTCGTGTTCAAGGAAGTCGTGACATCGCTGTTCGTGGGCGTGTGGCTCGGGGCGTTCATCTACGCCGGCCTCAATCCGATCACGGGGACGATGCGGGCGATCGACACCTTCATCACTCCGGCTCTCGTAAACGCCGACCACGCCGCCATCCTGGTGTTCTCGTTCCTGCTCGGCGGGATGGTGGGCGTCATCAGCAAGAGCGGTGGCACGCACGGGATCGTCGAGGCGGTCCGGCCGCTGGCCACGACGCCGCGGCGGGCCCAGCTCGCGACCTACCTGAGTGGTCTCGCGATCTTCTTCGACGACTACGCCAACACCCTGATCGTCGGGAACACCATGCGGCCGATCACAGACCGGATGCGGGTGTCGCGCGAGAAGCTGGCCTACATCGTGGACTCCACGGCCGCACCCGTCGCCGCCATCGTGTTCGTCTCCACCTGGGTGGGGTTCGAGATCTCGCTGATCGGTGATGGGCTCGCAGCGGCGGCTGCACAGTCCGGAACTGCCCCCGAGGTGGCCGCCGCGCTCGAGTCGGCGAACGCGTTCAGTATCTTCATGCATTCGATTCCGTACCTGTTCTATCCCCTGCTGGCACTTCTGATGGTGGGACTGATCATCTTCCTGCAACGCGACTTCGGCCCGATGCTGCAGGCCGAGCGACGCGCCTCGCGGGGGGAGGGCCTGTACCGGGAAGGCGCCGTTCTCATGTCCGAAGCGGGTTCCGACAATATGGAGCCGGCCGAGGGAGCGCCCCTGCGCTGGTACAACGCGGCGTTGCCCGTCCTGTCCGTCGTCCTGGTGGTGCTGCTCGGCCTGTATTTCCAGGGACGGTCGAACCTGGGCCGGCCCGGCACCCTGTGGGAGATATTCGGCGCGGCCAGCGCATTCGATGCCCTGCTGTGGGGATCGCTCACCGGCTGCATCGTCGCGATCGGTCTCGCGGTCGGGCAGCGGATTCTCTCCGTGCACCAGGCGATCGATGGTCTCATCGGGGGCATGCGGGCCATGTTCCTCGCCGGGATCATCCTGATCCTGGCCTGGTCTCTCGGGTCAGTGACCGAGGTCCTCGGAACTGCCCCCTACATCAGTGGGCTGCTGGAAGGAAACCTTCCACCACAGCTGCTTCCCGCGCTCGTGTTCGTGACCGCCGCGTCCATCGCGTTCGCCACCGGGACTTCGTGGGGGACGATGGGGATCCTGCTCCCGGTCGTGATCCCGCTGGCGGTGGCGCTGGGCGGCACCGTGAACCCGGAGGCGGGAACGGCCTACGTCATCCTGATCGGCTCGATCGCCTCAGTGCTGGCAGGAGCGATTTTCGGAGACCACTGCTCGCCGATCTCCGACACGACTGTCTTGAGCTCGATGGCTTCGGCGTGTGACCACATGGACCACGTCCGCACACAGCTGCCGTACGCTCTTGTCGTTGGTGTCGTGGGCATCCTGGTCGGCAACATCCCGACCGCATTCGGATTCCCGGTGTGGGTGTCCCTGCTTCTGGGCGCGGCGATCCTGTTCGCGCTGCTGCGGTTCTACGGGAAGAAGGACTTCGACTCGCCGCAGTGGGCGGCGGAGCGAGTGGACGCTACGACCTCGGACTGACGATCCGGGTTTGAAGATCGGGGTTCAGGCAACGACCGGAGTCAGAGGTGCCAGCCCGGCCAGGACCGCTCTCACGTTCGCGGCCGCCAGCTCCCACATCGCCTGCCGCGCTTCCCGCGTGGCGCTTCCGAGGTGGGGCAACACGAAACAGGTCGGCAGCTCACGGAGCTCGCCCGGGATCTTCGGCTCGTCCTCGAATACATCGAGCCCGGCTCCCGCCAACTGTCCCGATCGAAGGGCCTCGGCGAGGGCGTTCGAGTCCACGACTGCGCCGCGCGCCGTGTTCACGAGGATCGAGCCGGACTTCATCCCCGCGAGTCGCTCGGCGTCGAACAGGCCTTCCGTCTCCGGGGTCAGCGGCAGGTGAATGCTGACCACGTCCGAGATGGCCAGCAGGGAATCCAGCTCATCCACCCGTCTGCCTCCCGCCTCCGCCTCCATCCCGGGGGATCTCGACCGATCCCAGTACACGATATCCATCCCGAACGCGCGCGCCCGCCGTGCCGTGGCCACGCCGATCCGCCCCGCCCCCAGGATCCCCAGCACTTTCCCTTGCAGTCCCATCCCCAGCAGCTGGGTGGGGTGCCAGCCGTCCCATTCGCCGCCCCGCGCGAGGTCCAGTCCTTCACGCAGCCGGCGGACGGACGCCAGCAGCAACGCGATCGCCAGGTCCGCCGTAGCGTCGGTCAGGACATCGGGCGTGTTCGTGACCTCGATGCCGCGTGACCGGATGGACGGAGTATCCAGGTTGTCGGTACCCACGCCGTAGTTGGCCACGACGCGCAGCGCCGGGTACCGGTCCAGTTCCGCGGTCCCCACCGGCTGCGATACGAGCGGAATCAGGGCGACGATCCGCGCATCGTGCTCCGCACCCGCTCCTTCGGCCGGCGGCGCGAACACGGTCCCTGCCCCGCCGGGCCACTCCGGCGCGTCGCCTGACAGCTCGCGCAGCTCCGGCGCGACCAGGACGATCGACTGCTCGCTCATGCAGTTGGCTCAGATCCGGGCGCCGGGCTCGCGGCGGCCGACCCTCGTCGTGCCCCGAAAAATTCCCTCAGCAATTCCGAGGCTTCATCGCCCAGCAGGCCCGTCTCCACGGCCACGCGGTGATTCAGCCGCACATCCTCCACCAGGTTGTCCAGCGAGCCGCACATCCCCGCTTTCGGATCGCGCGCCGCGAACACGAGACGTGGAATCCGGGCCAGGACGATCGCGCCCGCGCACATCGCGCACGGCTCGAGCGTGACGTACAGCGTGTGATCGAGCAGCCGCCAATCGCCCAGTCGCTCGGCGGCCCGGCGAATCACCCGCAGCTCGGCGTGCGCCGTCGGGTCCACCGCTTCGCGGGTGCGGTTGTGATCGGCGAACACGGTTCCGTCCGGCGCCACGAGCACCGCGCCGACCGGGACCTCGTCGCGCTCAGCCCCGAGGCGTGCTTCTGAGAGCGCCCGCTCCATGTGCTCACGGTCGCGCGGCGTGAACGACTCCGTCACGACGACCGGTCCGGGGGCGCAGAATCGAGACTGACGTCGGCGGACGAGGAGTCGGGCCGTTCGGCGGCCCGCGCTGCCAGGGCGTCGAGCGCCCGGTCGATCCGCTCCAGCGAGCGCTCGCGTCCGAGCAGCGTCAGAACATCGAAGATCCCGGGGCTTTCCGCAGACCCCATCAGCGCCAGTCTCAGCGGCTGAAACATCTTCCCCGCACCGATCTCGAGGCGCTCGGCCAACGCGCGCAACGCCGACTCCAGCGAATCGTGATCGAACAGCTCGGTTCCCTCAATCTCGCTGCGCGCTGCCGCAAGCCGCTCGCTCGCCTCCAGGGGATTCTTCCAGTGCTTCTTCGCGGCCTTTTCGTCGTACGCGAGATTCTCGAGCGGCGTGAAGAACGGTCGCGCCTGCTTTGCCATCGACTCGACGGTCCGGGCGCGCGTCTTCACAAGGTCGGTCACCGCTAGCAGCCGCTCCCGTTCCTGCTCGGCCCGACGGCGCTCCGTGTCTGGCAGCAGCTCCAGCACCGCGGGAGCGAGGCGCTCCGCGGTCTTCCCCTGCAGGTGCCGGCCGTTCAGCCACTCGAGCTTCTCCGGGTCGAACACGGAGCTCTTCTTCAGAATCCTGTCGAGCGAGAACGCCTCGACGAGCTCGGGAAGGTCCATCACCTCCCGGTCGTCGCCCGGCGACCAGCCGAGCAGCGCGAGGAAGTTCACGAGCGCTTCCGGCAGGATACCGGCCTCCCGATAGGCCTCGACCGATGCGGCTCCGTGGCGCTTCGACAGGCGCTTCCCGTCCTGTCCGAGGATCATCGGCAGGTGCGCGAACATCGGTGGAGTCGCCCCGAGGGCCTCGTAGATCAGCACCTGCTTCGGCGTGTTGGACAGATGATCGTCACCGCGGAGCACGTGCGTGATGCCCATGTCGATGTCGTCGGATACGACGGCCAGGTTGTACACCGGTGTGCCGTCGGAGCGCAGAACCACGAAGTCGTCCATGTGGGCGTGCTCGACAGTCGTCGGCCCGTGCACGATGTCGTCGAACGTGGTAGCTCCATCCGGGATCGCGTAGAACATGGCGAATGGCTCTCCGGCAGCGAGCCTGGCTTCCGTTTCTTCCTCCCCGTGCCCGGCGACCTCCTCGCGACGAAGGGGTCGGCCCTCTTCCCGCAGTCGGGCTCTCACCTCGGCCAGCTCGTCCTGGTCCGCGAAGCACCGCCACACCTTGCCAGACTCGAGCAGGGTCTGGACATCCGCCCGGTGCCGCTCGATCCCGTCCGCCTGGTGGACCGGCGGCTCATCGACCTCGAGACCGAGCCAGTCCATCGCGTCCAGGATCTGCCCGGTCATCTCGTCGCTCGAGCGCTCCCGGTCGGTATCCTCGATGCGGAGCAGAAAGCTGCCACCCCGGTTCCGGGCGAACAGGTAGTTGAACAATGCGGTCCGAGCACCTCCGACATGAAGGTAGCCCGTCGGACTTGGAGCAAATCGAACACGTGGTGAACTGATTATATTATTATTGTTTAGCATCATCAATATCATGTTGTTTGTCAAACATCTACGATCCTGACAGTGGGAACTCCGCTCGCATGTGACCTGCCGCGCTGCGCCCGGCCCGGCGAGTGGCGAGCCATTACCCGGCGTCCCATCTTGCAGGCGAATCGAACAGCGCGCCAGCGCGACGGTCCGGCTTCGCAGCCGCCGACGGCAGGCCACCCGATCATCACCGGGACCGGAGAGAGCGAGAGAATCCGCATGTCCGACTCAACCCCGATCTACCTGCTCCCGGGTCTTCGCAGCCCGTTCACCCGGATCGACCGCGAGCTCGCACGGTTCGATGCTCTGAAGCTGTCCGTTCCGGTCGTGCAGCAGACTGTCGCGGGCTCGAAGGGGACAGGAGTGGAGCGGTCCGGCGAGGTGGACATGGTCCTGTGGGGCGCCGTGATCCCCAACCTGCGCGTCAGCAACTGGGCACGGGAGATCTGGCTGGACGCCGGACTGGATCCACACGTCCCCGCGCAGTCGGTGGTTCAGCAATGCGCCACGAGCCTCGCCGCGGCGACCCAGGCAGCTGCCTCGATCCGGGTGGGACGCGGGGAGCTCGCCCTGTGTGGGGGCGTCGACTCGATGTCGAACACGCAGATCGGCCTGTCCGAAGGCCTGAGCCGTGCCATCCGTCGGGCCGGGTCGGCCCGGGGCGCCAAAGCCGTGCTTCGGCAGCTCCGCTCCGTCCACCTGAAGGACGTGCGGCTCGCCGTCCCGGCCGTAAAGGAGCGTGCCACAGGCAAGTCGATGGGCGAGCACGCTGAAGAGATGGCGAAGGAATGGGAGATCCCGCGGGCGGACCAGGATCGATTCGCGGTCGAGAGCCACAGGAATGCGGTGGCGGCGGCCGGGCGCGGATTTTTCAGGCCGCTGCTCGTGTCGCCCGGGACCTTCGGCGCGGACACCGACACCCTGCCCCGCCCCGACACATCGGTCGAGGCCCTTTCCGCGTTACGGCCGGTTTTCGACAGGAGCCACGGGACCCTGACGGCCGGAAACTCGTCACCGCTGACGGACGGAGCGGCAGCCTGCTGGGTGGCCGGTCCGGAAGGACTGAACCGGCTACCGGCATCCCTGCCGAGGGTACGGCTGCTGGACTGGGAGCAGGCGGCGATCGATCCGTACCGGGAAGGACTGCTGATTGCGCCGGCGATCGCTATTCCGCGGCTGCTCGAGCGACACGGGCTGCGCTACGAGGACATCGACCTGTGGGAAATCCACGAAGCGTTTGCCGCGCAGGTTTTGTGCACGATCGAGGCACTCGATAATCGACAGTGGGTCCGCGACAACAGTGGGGTGGAAGCGGACCTGGGGGTATTCCCGCGAGACCGGATCAACCCGAACGGTGGGAGTATCGCCATCGGTCACCCGTTTGGAGCGACCGGTGCCCGGATCCTGTCGCAGTGCGCTGCCGAGCTCTTCGGGCACCCGGCCGGTTCGCGCGCGGTGGTGAGCGTATGCGCCGCGGGAGGGCTCGGGCACGTCGCACTGCTCGAGGCGATCTGACGCCGGCAGACCTCACGAGAGCTCGGAGTCCCGAGTCGCGAGGCTGAACGGGCGGGCGGTCGCCAGTCGCCAGGTGACGATGTCGGTCGCCAATCGCTAGGTGACTGTGCCGGTCGCCGGATGACGGGCCACCCATGCGAGCCTCACGAGAACCAGGAACACGAGCGCACCGAGACCCACGTGAGCCGCCCGGAGACCTCCGTTCAGCATCGAGCTGACCATGGTCGCGCCGACGATGAGCTGGACAACGGCAACGGCGGCCGCGATGACCGACACCCGCCGGACGGCAGGATCCCACGGCCGTGCCCGCGCCATCACGACCGGAAGAACCAGGCACCACGCCACCAGCACGTAGGCGAGCATCCTGTGGCCCCAGTGGATGTGGATGAGCGGATTCCCTCCTGCCGGCATCCACGAACCGTTGCACGCCGGGAACCCGAGGCAGGCGAGACCCGCATCCATGTTTGCCACGAGCGCGCCGGCAGCCACGACCACGAAGGCGAATACCGCACTCCACAGCCCGATGGCCGAGGCGCGGTCCTTCACCAGCTCTCGCCTCGGTCCCAGCGCCTCGCTGGCCGCGACCGTGAGCGTGGCGAGAAGCGCCATCGCCGTGCCGAGGTGCAGGATCACCGACGCCGGGGGGAGCTCCAGCCACACCGTGATCGCACCCAGGAGGATCTGCGCGACGAGCAGGACGACGGCCAGGATGCTCAGCCGTCGCAATCGCCTCCAGCTCCCCGTTACGGGCACGCCCACCGGGGGTCCCTCGCTATGTGAAGCCCGGTTGGCGCGGAGCGCCAGCAGAACCACGATCAGCGACACGACGAGGGCCATGAGCCGGTGCCCGTACTCGATCATGGTCGGAAGGTCCAGCGGCGGGATCAACTCGCCGTTGCACAGGGGCCAGTCGTCTCCACAGCCCATTCCACTTCCCGTGATGCGGACGACTCCACCCAGTATGATCAACGCGAGACTGGCCCCCACGCCGACGATCGCGAGGCGACCCCACCGGTTCCGGGCTGACTCGGGATGATTCACGAGGCTCTCCTGGAGAGTGGAACGGAAGTGCGACGCCCGGACGTATGGACCCCGTGGGCGCCCCGGGATTAGGTTCCCGTCGTCACGCCGCAGAAAATAGACGACGTGGCCGGGGATCGCCACGAGTCCCTCCTCTCCCCTCCGACGAGGAAGATGAACGAGTCGAGCGGCAACAGAACACGTCGCACTTCCCCTCTGAGGCGACTGCTGTCTCGTCTCCAGCCCTGCCGGCGTTCTCTGATCGTGGCTGGCATCGCGCTTCTCGCCAGCGCGGCGATCGGGCTAGCCTTCCCGCTCATTGTCCGCTATCTGATGGATGCGGCGTTCGAGATGCGCGACGCCGATATGCTGAACCGGGTCGCCCTCGGGCTGATCGGCCTGTTCGGGATCCAGGCGGTGCTCAATTTCATACAGGTATTCCTGCTCGGCGCGACCGCAGAAAAGGTCGTGGCCGGACTCAGGACCGACCTGTACTCGCACCTCCTGACACTGTCACCGGGCTTCTACTCCAACGAGAGCTCGGGCGAACTCACGAGCCGGCTCTCGTCCGATTGCTCGACTCTCGGCACGGTGCTCAGCCACCAGGCGGCTGAATTCATCCGGCAGGTGCTGTTCTTCTTCGGCGGGCTGGCATTGCTCGCCGTGCTCCATTCACGGCTGATGCTGACCACGGTAACCGTGGCGCCGATCGTGGTCCTGAGCGCGTACGCATTCGGACAGGTTCTCCGCAAAAAGAGCACGCGAGTGCAGGACCGGCTCGCGCAGGCGAACGCCGCTGCCGAGGAGGCCCTGACCCAGATCCCGATCGTCCAGAGCTTTGTGCGCGAAGGCTGGGAGGAGCAGCGCTACGGGTCGCGAATTCAGCTCGCGCTGCGCGAGGCCGTCGGAAAGTCGCTCGTGCGAGGGATCTTCTTCGGGCTGGTCACCTTCATCGCGTTCGGCGGAGTGGCCGTGGTGCTGTGGGAGGGCGGCAGACTGGTCCTCGCACAGGAGATCACGGCGGGCGAGCTCGTGTCGTTTCTCCTGTACGCCGTCACGGTGGCGGCGGCGATCACGGCGCTGGCCTCCCTGTGGTCGGGCTACCAGGAAGCGATGGGCGCCGCCCAGCGCGTATTCGATCTGATGGACATCGAGCCGGAAATCAAGGAACCGAGACACTCCGTGGCGCTGCCGCCGGCCAGCGACCCGGGCGGACTCGCGTTTGAAGACGTGTGGTTCCGCTACGGACAGGAAGAACCGTGGATCCTCAAGGGTCTCAGCGTCGAGATCCGACCGGGCGAGGCCGTTGCCCTCGTGGGGCCCAGCGGGGCCGGCAAGACCACACTCGCGTCGCTCGTACCGCGGTTCTGGGACCCGACACAGGGGCGGATCACTCTCCGGGGCACGGACCTGAGACGGATCCCGCTGATCGAGCTTCGCACTGCCATCGGGATCGTGCCCCAGGAGCCACTCCTGTTTGCCGATACCATCGCCGCCAACATCGCCTACGGCAGGCCGGATGCCGGACCCGAGGAAATTGAACGGGCGGCTCGCCTGGCGCATGCCCACGAGTTCATCGAGCGCCTGGCGGAAGGGTATGAGAGTCAGGTCGGCGAGCGGGGAACGCGTCTCTCCGGTGGACAGCGCCAGCGAATCGCTATCGCCAGGATATTCCTCAAGGAACCGGAGATCCTCATCCTGGACGAGGCTACGAGCAGCCTCGACACGGAGAGTGAACAGCTGGTGGAACAGGCGCTCGAGAGCGCGATGGAGGGTCGGACGACGCTGATCATAGCGCACCGCCTGCGAACCGTTCAGCGGGCCGACCGCGTGCTGGTAATCGACCGCGGGGTGATACTCGAGCAGGGCAAGCACGGAGAGCTGGCGGCGTCTGACGGCCTGTATGCTCGGCTGTACCGGGGTCAGCTCCTGGATCCGAGTCCCTCGCTGGGGGATCCTCCGACAGAGATTTGACGCCCGGTTCGAGGTCAGCCCCCGGGCTGCTCTCCCGCGCCTTCTGCCAGCAGCAGACCGACATCCCGCACCAGCGTCTGTTCCGTCTGGGGTCCGACGTACGTACGACGGATGATGCCGTCCGGACCGATGAGCAGCGTGAACGGGTAGCCCGGCGCAGCGAATTTCCCCACTGCGACCGCGTCGCGCGCGATCCAGATCGGATAGTTGATCCCGTACTCAGCCGCGAAGCGCAAAATGTCCTCGGAGCTGCCGGAGCCCACGGCCGGCGCGATCACCGTGCCACCCAACCCGAGCAGGATCTCCTGCGTTCGAATGAGATGCGGGATCTCCACCCGACAGGGCGGACACCAGGTACCCCAGAAATTCAGGAGCACGACCTGACCGCGGTAGTCGCTCAGGCGGGCCGTCCCACCTTCCACCGTCGCGAACTCGACATCGGGCGCCGGAATCGCGAGCCAGTCCGATCGGCCGGATCGGATCGCGGGCTGCCCCGAGGCGGTGGAGGTCGCGCTAGGGCCGGAGGCCGGGCCCGAGGAATCGGTCAGCGCATGTCCGGTCCGATAGCCGAGCACGCTCGCTGAAAGAACGGCGAGGCTGACGGCCAGCAGAATGAGTGACCGGCGTAGAGTCACGGAGCCCTGGTGAACGGGTAGAACTCGGCAGCGAACGTGCAGCCAGCGAGATGGTGAATCCGGCGGCGCTCACCGCCTCGTCCCTGGACACGGGCGGAATCCGGTACGACAGGGAGGCCTCATTCACCAGCGCCATCACCTTGCTGAACGGAACCGCGGGAAGCTGACCGACGCCGCTCGACTCGAGGGCACGCTCGAAGTGGCGGCGATCGCCGGTTACGAACGTGAGCAGCGCTCCGGGCGTGAGTCCCTGGATCTGACGCGACTGGACGCCGGGGTTTCGCGTTCTCAGGTCCGAAATGAACTCGGAATACCGCCACAGAAGATCGAGACAGAAGTCGAGCTCGGCTTCGGTCTGAACCGAATCGAGGTCGGTCTCCGGATGCAGCGGCTCACATACGACCGAATCCGGCGGCGGCACCCGCGCCTCGAATTCGGCGACGATCTTCCTGCTCGCCTTCGTACCGTACGGCACTTCCACCCGAAGCCCGTCGTACTCGGTGCGACGGTTCACCAGCGCCCATTGGAAGTGCCATCTCGTATCCACGAGAGATTCACGAACCGCGGATACGCACCCCAGAAACTGCACCGAATCCAATGATGGCGCTGCGCGAGTGCCCTTGATTCGTATGACTGTCCATTCGTTCATGCGCCGAACTTCGGTGTGTCGTGCAAAGACCGCAACCGGTGGACCGGGCTGGAAACCCGGACATCCGCTTGTCGTTCGACTGGCGTTCCACCCACATTGCAGACAGCCGGTGGTTCCAGAACCACTCCCCGACCGTCGGGAGCGCTTCTTCGATGGAAGAGCACGGTATGGCAGTCGAGTTCGATCAAACCCAGTCGAGTCCAGTTCTCCTGTATCCGCCGGTCCCGCGCAGGGCGTTTCTCATTTCTCTCGCGGCACTGATCGTCGCCGGAATCGGCAGTCTGGTGTGGCCGGACAGGCTGCGAGATGTTGCAGGTCTGGCCTGGCTCCTGGCGCTCGTTCCACCGTTCCTGTTCGCATATTACCGGGGCTGGAACGGCGCCGCCGCCGGTCTGGCTGCCGCGATGGTGGTTCTCATCGGCATCCAGATCTTCTCCACTCTTGTCCTCGGCCGCCCCGTAAACTGGATGACTGCTGGAGTCACGGCAGGTCTGTTCGCAGCGGTGAGCTTCGGAGCAGGAGTCTCAACGGAGCTCCTGCACAGGCAGGCGTTCAGGGCAATGCAGCTCGCATACGCCGACCCTCTGACCGGTCTTGGAAACCGGCGGGTGCTCGAATTCTTCCTCGACCGCCAGGTCGCTGCCGCATCGCGGGGTACGGCTCTGTCGGTCGTGATGTTCGATCTGGATGACTTCAAGAGCTATAACGATCGTTTCGGACACGCAGCGGGTGACGAGGCCCTCGAGGCGTTCGGTCGGACGCTCGCCAAATCAACCCGCGGATCGGACCTGAGCGGTCGGTTCGGCGGGGAGGAGTTTCTTACCGTCCTCCCGGGGACGAAGCTCGACGGGGCGGTGATTTTCGCCGAGCGGGTGCGCCGGCACTTTCGGGCCCTGGACTTCAGCACCGGCGCCCGTCTGACGGTGAGCGCGGGTGTAGCCGCATACGGACCGGATACGGCTGAGTCCGCGACGTTGATCGAAGCCGCAGATGCGACCATGTACGAAGCGAAGCGACTCGGCAGGGACCGGGTCCTGGATGCCGCGTCCGCCGGCCAGACCCGGGACAGGACTCCACAGTCCGTCCGTGCCCGCCGCCCACCCGCCTGAGACTGAGACACGGATTCACATCCCGAACGTGCGCTGGCCCTCCAGACCGAAGTCCGGAGGGCCAGCTGTCCGAAAGAAGGCGGCTTGCGACCGGGCGGCCCCCCCTACTGTTCCAGTCCCGTCGCTTCACCGCCTTCTTCCGCACAATGGAGTATGACGAAGGACGGTCACCCGAGCGTCACCCGAGCATCACCCCGCACACACGGTGGGGAACGGATCATACGGTGCGCAATGTGAAGTCGATGCGGTACGGGCCCTTCTCTCCCCGCCCCTCGACCACGTAGTCTCCGGGCTCGGGGATACGCGCAGAACCGCGGTACAGGAGACGGTCGGCCCCTGCCACGCGGGTGATCAAGGCCGACTCCAGGTCCGTGGCCGCCGACCCCAGTGAATCGGAAAACACCCCCGCCACGTCGGGCAGTGAGCTGCGGGCGCGCCCGATCAACGCTCCCAGCACTTCGCCGAGACCCCGGCGGATTCGATCGAGAGTACCGGGTCGGTTCACGTCGAATACCTTGAACTGGATCGAGTGGATCGCGTCTCCCCTGACGAGCAGGATGAGCCGGTCCCATTCATCGACCACGGACATGTCCATTGTCGCAAAACGGCCTTCGTCCTGTCCGCGCACGAAATCGAGACTGTCCTTGCGGTCACGGTCGCACTCCCACCAGCGGTCGAGGCCGGGAAGGACAGCGTGCTCTGTCGTGTGGTCGCCACGCTTGGTGACGTATCGGAGGTCCACGACGATCCTGAAGTTCGCGCGCTTCGGCGGGAGCTTGTTCGGGAAACGGAATCCGGTGAGATCGATCTCCCAGGTGATGGGTGCCACATGCGCCTCCTGTCTCGACGATTCGTCGAACCACGGAGACCCCGGGCGCGGGCCCGGGGGGAGCGCAGGGCCGCGGTGGGAACGCCGCACGATGGGCGCGCCAGCATGAGCGGCGCAAGTGTGGTCCAGCTGAGCGCATGCGCCAGGGCTTACTCCTCGAACGCGCGCGCCAGCTTTCGATCCAGTTCCAGGAACGCGGCGGGCCAGTCCTTCGCCTCGCCGTGCCGGACCAGCGGTTCGTCCCCATCAGCGAGCGCGAGCACGAGCGCTACGGCATGCTCGTCCGACTCCCGCAGTTCGAGCGCGAACTTCGCCAGCGTGACACCGGCGCCGCCGCCGGGCAGTCCCGCCAGCACCTCGTCGACCCGCTGCTCGAGCTCGGGATCCGGATCTAATCCTCGCCACGTAATCTGCTTGTTCAAGTCTCTGACCTCTGTTCCGGGTAATCCGTCTGGACAGGTTGTGGAACATTCCGTGCATTACTGTTGCGAGCGGCCGCGATCACCGAGATGTTAACGGGTACCGGGGCGGATCACACCCCCCCTGAGCCACCGTCGTCGGGAGTGCGCGATGGACCACAAGCCTCTGCAGAAGCTCGAAAACCTGGACCTCCGACACCCGATATGGGACAGGTTCTTCTGGGTCTCACCGCTGGCAGTGATCGGCACGCTCGAGCCCGATGGCCGAATCGACTTCGCGCCGAAGCACATGGTGACCCCCATGGGCTGGGAGAACTATTTCGGCTTCGTCTGCACTCCCCGCCATTCCACCTACGTGAACATCGAGCGTGACGGCGTGTTCACGGTGAGCATGCCCCGTCCTGATCAGGTGCTGCTGGCGAGCCTGTGCGCCACCCCCCGCTGCGGCGGAGAGCAGGGCGAGAAACCCCTGCTCGAAACGCTGCAGACCCGTCCGGCGACCGTCGTGAAGGGGCAATTCCTGGCGCAATCGTACCTGTTTCTCGAGTGCGAGACATTCAAGATCGTCGACGGCTTCGGTGAGAACAGCTTGATCACAGGGAAGATCGTCGCAGCTCACATTGCGCGGGACTCGATGCGCACGCTCGAGCATGACGGCCAGGACCTGATCAGACAGGCGCCGCTGCTGGCCTATCTGCCGCCAGCCCGGTTCGCCACGGTCGAGCGCACGTTCTCGTTTCCGTTTCCGGCCGGTTTCAAACGCTGACCGGGATGAACCAGGGAGTCGCGGAGCGGATCCGCGAGCACCTGTCGGCCAGGCGGACCGAGATGGCCGAATTCCTCATCCAGCTGGTGGAAGCGGAGTCTCCGACACTCGACCCGGAATCGCAGCGAGTTCCCCAGCAGCTGCTCACGGAACGACTCGAGGCGCTGGACTACCGCGTGCGCCGATATCCGGGAGAGACATCGGGCGGCATGCTGCTCGCTCGTCCCGCCGTCCGTGAGCGCGGGGATCCGATCCAGCTCCTCATCGGTCACTGCGACACCGTGTGGCCGGTGGGTACGATCGCAGAGATGCCCGCGCGTATCGAGGCCGGGCGGGCGTACGGTCCCGGCTCGTTCGACATGAAGGGTGGCCTCGTAGAGATCGTTTTCGCGACCGAGACGCTCCGTGACCTGGATTTCCGCCCGACTGTCGCCCCCGTCGTGCTCGTGAACAGTGACGAGGAGACCGGAAGCAGCGACTCGTGGCTCCTGATCGAGCGGCTCGCCCGGATCGCGAATCGGGCGTTCGTTCTCGAGCCGGCGCTCGGACCTGAAGGACGACTCAAGACGGCGCGAAAAGGAAATGGACAGTTCCTGCTCCGCGTTCATGGCCGCGCCGCGCATGCCGGTCTCGATCCGGAGAAGGGCGCGAGCGCGATCCTCGAGCTTTCCCTGTGCATCCAGCGACTGTTCGAACTCAACGATCCTGACCGCGGAATCACGGTAAACGTAGGGACGATCGACGGCGGATTGCGTACGAACGTGGTCGCCCCGATGAGCGAGGCGACGATCGATGTCCGAATCCTCCACGCCTCGGACGCCCCGGCGGTCGAGCAGGCGATCCGCTCGCTCGAGGCTCAGACTCCAGGCACCGAGCTCGAGATCACGGGCAGCATCAACCGACAACCGCTGGAGCGGACCCGCCGGAACCGTCGACTCTGGCAGAGCGCTCTGAGGGCCGCAGAGGAGTTGGGACTCGAGATCGAGGAGGGGATCTCGGGCGGCGGCTCTGACGGAAACATCACGAGCCTCTACTGCGCGACGCTGGACGGATTGGGGCCGGTCGGCGACGGGGCACATGCCGTGCACGAGCACGTGCTGCTGGACAGCCTGCCGGACCGGGCGGCCCTGCTGGCCATGCTGCTCCTCGAACCGGCTCTGGGCCGCGACGAGGCCGGTGAC
>PVMS01114840.1_pt1 | contig 22333 bp, 23 predicted proteins | sample 1853461 | NCBI WGS metagenome assembly PVMS01 (sample SAMN08582032, study PRJNA380276) | Marine sediment metagenome, whole genome shotgun sequencing project. | isolation source: ocean sediment barecode stripped | collected 2017 | reverse complement strand
CGTTTAAGCGCGTGGCCAGTATTTTTTGCGCCACCCGGAATTCTTTTTCCGCAAGAGCTTTGAGAACGCCATCATAAACCAGCAAAATCCCTATATATTACAAGCCCATATCCTGTGTGCCGCCTGATCAGCCATTTCGGTACCGAAGAATAAATCATCAGCGTTTGAAAGCGGTGATTCCCAGGCGGCACACAGGATATGGGCTTGTAATATATAGGGATTTTGCTGGTTTATGATGGCGTTCTCAAAGCTCTTGCCGAAAAAGAATTCCGGGTGGCGCATAAAATACTGGTCCAGCGGATTATCGAGGGCTATCAGAATACTGAGGGATTTATCATTGCGACGGCCGCTCCTGCCTGCCTGCTGCCAGGTGCTGGCAATAGTTCCCGGATAGCCGGTAAGTATGGTCGCCTCAAGGTCGCCGACGTCAATTCCCAGCTCAAGTGCGTTGGTAGTTACCGCTCCGGTGAGCCTGCCACTGAAGAGTTCGTGCTCTATAAGGCGTCTATGCTCCGGCAGATAGCCCGCACGGTATGCCTTTACCCTGTTGACATGGGAAGGGCTTATCTCGGCTAATCTCTTTTTCGAATAGCTGGCAACGAGCTCGGTCAGCCGGCGGGTACGGCTGAAAGTGAGGGTGCGGATATCATTTCTTATCAGTTCGGAAAAAAGCACGGCGGCTTCGCTGTTGGCGCTACGCCGAATGCTCCTGGCATCGTTTATGGTTGGCGGATTCCAGAAAACAAAGTCTTTCCCGCCTTTGGGCGAGCCGTCTTTATATACCAGTTCAAAGGGTAAGCCAACCAGCTCCCCGGCGTGTTTATCGGGATTATTGATGGTAGCCGAGCAGCAGATAAAACGGGGGCTGGAGCCATATAGAAGGCACAACCGCCGCAGGCGGCGCAATACCAGCGCCACGTGGGACCCGAAAACGCCGCGATAGCTATGTGCTTCGTCTATAACCACAAATTTCAGGTGCCGCAGCAGCCTTGACCACGAACGGTGATTGGGCAGTAAACCAAAATGCAGCATATCGGGGTTGGTGAGTATTATCCTGGCGTTTTTCCTTATAGCGGACCGTTCCGCCGAAGGGGTATCGCCATCAAATGTAGAAATCTGCTCATAGCGGACTGGGTGAGGACAGAACATATCCGTAAAAGAGCGTAACTGGTCCTGTGCCAGTGCCTTTGTGGGGAAAAGATAAAGGGCGCAGCTACCCGTTTCATTGAGTATTTTTTCAACAACGGGTATGTTATAGCACAGGCTTTTACCGCTGGCGCTGGATGTGGACACAATGACATTATTACCACGGCGCGCATGCATAATGGCTTCGGCCTGATGTAAGTAAAGGGGCAATAATCCCTTTACTTTCAGGCTTTCTTCAAGGATATCCGGCAGGGGACTATCAAGTTCGGCGAAGCTGGCGCTTCGGGGCGGGATATGCTCAATATGGGCAATCTGGCCATCATAATCGGGCATGGTAACGAGGTGGTCAATAAATGTGGAGATGTCCACTGAAGAATCTCCTGCTAGCATGGTATAATCTCAATCTCGTAATCCAGTATCTCAACCTCAAACCGCCCGTTTGTTATAAAATTCATTACTTTTGCCAGCACTTCATTTGCGTATCTACTATCATTACTAACGGAACAGACACCCAGCGTCGCTATCTGCCAGAGCTGATGGTCATCAACCTCGGCGACGGAAACATTAAATTTATTCTTAAGCTGGGTTGTTATAGATTTAAGTACGCTCCTCTTGCCTTTGAGGGACATGTTTTCCGGTATTCGAAGCTGTATCCTGCATACACCAACAATCATAACAAATATAACTCAACCGATTAACAATTTATGACATACAAAGTGGGGAAAGAAAGACATGTTTATAGATAAAAAATGCGGTAGTATTATACTTCCAATATAGAGTATTTAAGATGCCAAGTCAAGGCTGACTGCATTTAATAAAGGCATTCCGGTTGAGGATAATGACATAATATCAGTGCAAAATTGTTTTACACCAATCTGTACATATGCTATAATCGCTACATAGATAGTGTAGGAGTAAAATTTGGAAAAACAGAAAAAGGCAAGCGTAATTGACAAGTATAAAATTCATGATGGGGACACGGGCTCCACTGAAGTTCAGATAGCCGTACTGACGGAAAGAATACTACAGTTAACGGGTCATATGGCGGAAAATAAGCATGATTTCCATACTAAACGCAGCTTGCTAAAACTTATTGGTCAACGCAGACGTTTGCTTGTTTATTTAAACAAACAGGACATCGGTCGCTACAAGACGCTTATAAAAAGCCTCGGTCTCCGTAAATAAATCCCCTATCTGTAATAAACAACTAAGGAGAAACCATTGACAGTACCCCATTCTTTTGAATGCACGATTGGCGGCAGAAAGCTCACCATAGAGACGGGAAAGCTTGCTAAACAGGCAAATGCGGCGGTTACCGTTAGCTATGGAGATACAGTTATTCTGGTTACCGTTTGTGTTGCACCAAAGCCAAGGGAAGGGACAGATTTTTTGCCCCTTACCATAGATTATGAGGAAAGGATGTATGCCGGCGGCAAGATACCGGGCGGTTTTATACGTCGGGAAGGACGTCCCAGTGAAACAGCCACCCTTACCTGCCGTCTTACAGATAGACCGTTACGTCCGCTTCTACCCAAGATGTGGCGCCGCGACATACAGGTCATTATCACCACCCTTTCTGTGGATATGGAGAACGACCCGGATACGCTGGCGGTTATCGGTGGCTCTACCGTGCTTGGAATGTCGCAAATTCCCTTCGAAGGCCCGATAAGCGCAGTACACGTCGGCTATATAGACAATGAATTTGTAATAAATCCGAAGATGCCGCAGATGGAAGAAAGCCAGCTTGATATCGTCGTCGCCAGCACCAGTAAGGATATAATTATGCTGGAAGCCGGCGCCAAGAATGTTGGTGAAGATATCGTCAAAGAAGCCATAAGGCTTGGGCACGAAGCTAACCAGGAGATAATCACGCTTCAGCGAAAGATAATAGAAGCCGTGGGCAAACAAAAAGAAGAAGCGCCGGTGGTTGAATTATCGGAAGAGCTGAAAGCAGACGTTTCAGCAATCGCCGAAAAGAGCCTAAAGCAGGCATTAAGTAATACGGAAAAAGCGCTGCGGGATGAGGCACTGGGTAATATAAAAGCAGAGATTACCGCCAGCCTGGCAGAAAAATACTCGGAGGGCGAGATATTTGAAAGCTTCGACAAGCTTGTAAAGAAAGAGGTCAGAAATACCATACTTAAAGAAGGTAAGCGCGTCAGTGGTCGCGGCTTAAAACAGGTTCGCCCGCTGGGTTGCGAAATAGGGATGCTGCCCCGCGTTCACGGTTCGGGAATGTTCACCCGTGGTGAAACGCAGGTATTGACGGTAACCACCCTGGGTTCCATAAAAAAGGAACAGCAGCTTGACGGGCTGGGCATTGTAGAAACCAAGCGTTTTATGCACCACTATAACTTTCCACCCTTCTCAGTCGGAGAAGTAAGACGTGTCGGCTCCGCCAGTCGCCGCTCCATTGGGCATGGCGCGCTGGCAGAGCGTGCAATGATGCCGGTTATGCCAGAAAAAGACGAATTTCCGTATACCATTCGCCTGGTATCAGAGTGTCTGAGTTCCAGCGGTAGCACATCAATGGCAAGCACCTGTGCCTCCAGTCTTTCGCTAATGGACGCCGGCGTGCCCCTCAAAATGGCGGTGGCAGGTATATCCGTTGGGCTGGTAACCGGTGAAGACGGTGAATACGCCGTGCTGACAGATATTGAAGGTATGGAAGACAACTACGGCGATATGGATTACAAGATAGCTGGTACCACAGAAGGCATTACCGCAATTCAGCTGGATATGAAGCTGAAGGGTGTAAGCATAGAGATACTGGAAAAAGCGATGGACCAGGCCCGGGAAGCCAGACTATTCATTCTGGAAGAGATGAACAAAGCCATAGCCGTCAGCCGCCCGGATCTGAGCCAGTACGCACCGCGTATGTACAAGCTGGTGCTGCCGTCGGATAAAATCGGTACCGTAATAGGTCCCGGCGGCAAGACAATCCGGGCTATTATAGAAGAAACCAAGACAACTATAGATATAGACAACGAAGGCGTTGCCTTTATAGGTTCCAGCGATGCAGAGTCTGCCCAGAAAGCTATAAAAATTATAGAAGACCTTATAAGGGATGTCGAAGTTGGTACCACATATACAGGCAAAGTAACCCGGTTAATGAACTTCGGCGCTTTTGTCGAAATCCTCCCCGGTAAAGAAGGGCTGGTTCATATCAGTGAACTGGCTGACTACCGGGTAGACAAGGTTGAGGATGTGGTCAAGGTGGGCGATGAGATTACAGTTAAGGTAACCGAAATAGACAGCCAGGGAAGGGTTAACCTGTCAAGAAGGGCTGCATTAGAAAAGGCTAGTACATCACCCGCTGACAGGGGGAAGGGTAATCCTTCTGCTGACCGCCCGTTTAATAAGCAGAATAATTTCCGCCCCCCACAGCGCCCCCGCCCCCCAGAGAACAAACGGCGTTATTAAAAGGGGAAGGGTAAAGCTATGCCACCAATAAAAGTGGTAGTAAATGGTGCGTCAGGCAGAATGGGGCAGGAAGTTGTAAAAGCCCTGTGCCGTGAATCCGGAGTGCAGCTTGCAGGAGCCGTTGACCTTAAAGCTACGAAAAATTGTCTGCCATTACCAAATGCCCCGGATACTGTGCCATTATCCAACGATCTTGAAAAGATAATTACCGAATGCCGCCCTGATGTGATAATAGACTTCAGTACGGCAAAGGCGGTTATGCCGGCAGTTCGTGTGGCTATAAAACAGGGGATTCATTTGGTAATTGGAACCACCGGCTTGAAAGCCGATGAACTTGAAGAGATTGACTGCCTGGCAAAAGGAAATAATGTTGGGGTGGTGGTGGCGCCGAACTTCGCCTTGGGGGCGATAATGATGATCCACCTCGCTAAAATTGCCGCCAGATACTTTGACTATGCCGAAATCATAGAACAGCACCATCATCTGAAAATCGATGCCCCCTCTGGAACCGCCCTGACAACAGCAAGGGCTATGGCGGAAGCCAGAAAAAAACCATTCAGCAAACCGGCGGAGAAAGACGTATCAGATAGCCGCGGACAGCAGGTCGAAGGCATAACCATACATAGCGTAAGATTACCCGGTATACTGGCACGCCAGGAGGTTATACTCGGTGGGTCGGGGCAGACGCTAAGTATAAAGCACGATACCGTAAGCCGGGAGTGCTATATGCCGGGGGTTATGATAGCCGCAAAGGAAGTAGTAAAGAAGAGAGGTTTAATATACGGCCTGGACACCCTGCTGGATTTACAGGAGGAGTAAATGAGGGAATACAAAGTAGCTATAGTTGGTGCCACCGGAATGGTAGGGCAGGAATTTATAAAGGTGCTGGAACAGCGTAAATTCCCCATTGAGTCCATCAGGCTGCTGGCATCAGACCGTTCGGCAGGCAAAAAGCTGTTTTTTTCCCACAAGGAGATTGTTGTTGAAGAAACGACCCCCGAGTCGTTCAAGAATGTAGATATTGCCCTGTTTTCAGCCGGTGGTGACGTCAGCCGCTACTTTGCACCAATAGCTGCCCAATCGGGGGCGGTGGTCATTGACAATAGCTCGGCTTTCAGGATGGAACCAAAGGTACCGCTGGTGGTACCGGAAATAAATCTGGAAGATATAAAAAAACACAATGGGATTATAGCCAATCCGAATTGTTCGACTATACAGATGGTTGTAGCTCTATACCCTTTACATAAAGTTAAACCTATAAAGCGTATCGTGGTTACTACATTCCAGTCGGTATCCGGCACCGGCAAGGCGGCGGTGGACGAGCTTACGCTGCAATCGAAGCAGATACTGAATGGCCAGGCGGCTGTTCCCCATGTATACCCGCACCAGATAGCTTTTAATGTATTGCCGGAAATAGATGTATTTCTGGACAATGCATATACAAAAGAAGAGTGGAAAATGGTGGAAGAAACCAGGAAAATAATGCACGCTGGTAATTTGGCTATATCGGCGACCTGTGTCCGCGTACCAGTGTTTATCGGGCATGGTGAATCTGTCAACGTGGAGTTTACCAGTGCAATGTCACCAGATGAAGCCCGGCGCATTCTGGCTAAGGCACCGGGGATCAAACTGCTGGATGATCCGACAATAAGCCTGTATCCACAGCCGTGGTCGGCTGCCGGCACGGACGAGGTTTTCGTGGGCCGTATTCGCAGTGATTCTTCTCACGACAACGGTCTTGTCATGTGGGTGGTGGCGGATAATATAAGAAAAGGAGCCGCCTTGAATGCCGTCCAGATTGCAGAGGCGGTAGTAAATGGGGGCTGGCTCAATACGGGAGGGCCGAAATGAAAGATATGGGACGTTTAATAACAGCTATGGTAACGCCATTTAAGGATGACGGCTCGGTTGACTACGAGCAGGCAAAACGCCTGGCAATAGGGTTACTGAAATCGGGCAGCGATGGGGTGGTGGTGGTGGGCACTACCGGAGAGTCACCGACGCTTCTGCGTGATGAGGAGCTAAAGCTATTTAGAGAAATTAAATCCGTCGTAGGAGAGAGAGGCTCGGTTATTGCCGGCACGGGGAGCAACAGCACCGTCGAAGCTATTGAGGCGACAAAGGCAGCGGAGAAAACCGGAGTTGATGCCTGCCTGCTGGTGGTGCCTTATTATAACAAGCCCACCCAGGACCACCTGTACCGTCATTTCAGGGCGATAGCCGAAAGCACCAACCTGCCATGTATAATGTACAACGTACCGTCGCGCACTGTGGTCAGCCTGGCTGCCGATACGGTTATCAGGCTGAGTAAAGTGGATAACATTATCGGGGTAAAAGAAGCCAGTGGTAATCTGGGCGAAATCGCCAAGATTATTGAGAATACGGATGATGAATTTATCGTCTGGAGCGGCAACGATACCGATACCCTGCCTATAATGGCGCTGGGCGGTTACGGCGTTATCAGCGTTGCCTCAAATATAGTCGGCATTCAAATAAGAGATATGATTGAAAGCTTTTTAAGTGGTAAAACAGGCAGGGCGGCAGAGATACATCGTCATCTTATGCCGCTGATTAACTCCCTTTTCGTTATCGCTAATCCGATACCGGTTAAATATGCCATGAACCACATTGGCTTCAAGGTGGGAGGTACCCGACCGCCCCTCTATGAGCCGGATGAAAAGACGGCTGCCCTGGTACGGGAAACGCTTAAGAACTACAAGATAGATCTGCCTGTTCAGGGCTAAAGAACGGGTCTGGATTCAATCGTTTGTTCACGCCTCGGTCCGACGCAAACGATGTTTGTTCGGCAGCCTATTGATTCCTCAAGTCTGGCTATGTATATTTTAGCCTTGGCCGGTAGTTCATCGAATTCCCGGATATGAGTTGTATCTGACTGCCAGCCGTCAAGCTCTTCGTAAACCGGCTGGCACTTTTCAAGATCGGTAGCGCTGGCCGGAAAATAATCAATTATCTTGCCGTTAAATTTGTAAGCGGTACATATCTTGAGCTTCGGCAGAATGTCAAAGACATCAAGACGTGTAAGCGCAACGCCGGTGAAGCCGTTAATCTGGTGGGAAAAGCGGGCGGCAACGGCATCGAACCAGCCACAGCGGCGGGGACGGCCGGTGGTGGTGCCGAATTCATGGGCTTGCTCCCGAATTCGGTTGCCCATTTCACCTTTAAGCTCGGTGGGAAACGGCCCGCCGCCAACCCGGGTGCAGTAAGCCTTAAATACACCCAGGATGCGATCAATATGTTTTGGGCTGATGCCGGAACCCAGGCAGGCACCGCCGGACAGCGGAGACGAGGATGTGGCGTAGGGATAGGTGCCGAAATCGGGGTCTAGTAGAGCTCCCTGCGCTCCCTCGAGGATGATAAGTTCATTATTAGCCAGAGCTGCCTGTACAAGAATTGTCGTATCTTTGATATGAGGCGCCAGGCGTTCGCCGTACTGGCAATACTCCTGGAATACCTCTTCGGTTGATAGCGGATCGGCTCCATAAACCTTGGTTAGAAGCTTGTTTTTGTGCTCTATAATAAAAGCCAAACGATCAAGCAACCCCTTTTTGTCGAGGAGATCGCCGGCCCTAATGCCGAGCCTGGCTGTTTTGTCAGTAAAAGCCGGGCCGATACCACGCAGTGTTGTGCCGATAGCCCTGTCGGCTCTTGATTCTTCTTCAAGCCTGTCAAGGAGGGTGTGATAGGGCATAACGAGATGGGTGCGATCGCTAATGACAAGCCGGCTGGTATCGACGCCATTATCGTTAAGGTTATCTATTTCACTGATCAGGTGGGAAGGATTGATGACTACGCCATTGCCGATAAGGCAAGTGGTGGTGGGGTAAAAAATACCTGAAGGAACAATATGCAGTTTAAATTTACCTTGTGGGTTTATTACGGTATGACCGGCATTATCGCCTCCGGAAAAGCGGATGACCATACTTGCTTCTTCGGACAGCTGGTCAACAACCTTACCTTTACCTTCATCTCCCCATTGAGCTCCGAGAATAGCAATAACTGGCATCATTTCCCCCCGTTATTTTTCCTTTTTTATCTGCCGCCAGACATAAAACAGACGCTGCCCCGCGGTAAACAGGCTGAAGGCGGCTATAATAGATAGAGCAATCTCCAACTGGTTTATTAAAAGACCGAGTGACAGCACGATAATCCTCTCCGGACGGGTAAAAATCCCTACGGCACACATGATACCGGCTGCCTCTGCCCTGGACTTTATATAGCTTACCAGCAATGAAGTGAGCAGAACGGCGCCGGTGAGCAAAATCCCGCTTGTAGAACCTTCATCGGCATAAAAATACAGGATACCGAGCAGCACGACTCCCTCGGCTAGACGGTCTAGGGTAGAATCTAGTATGGCACCAAAACGGGTAACACGGTCGGTCCGTCGCGCAAGAGCTCCATCAAGCATGTCAAGGAAACCGGCTGCAATAATTACAAAGCCTCCGGCTAGAAGATTACCGCTAACTATCAATGCCGCTGCACCGGTGGCAAGTATAAGACTGAAAAAGGTTAAAAAATTAGGTGTTACTGGTGTCCTAGCCAATACCTTAACTACCGGGCCGGTAAAGTAGTAGGACAAAGTTTTACGAAATCGTGCTAAAGCCAACATAAATTACATTTTCCTGAAAAAACTAATAATCGCTCAAACAGAAGCTGAAATAGCCTCGTATTTCGGAGGAGTTTTCTGAAATGAGGTCTGACCGAATATCTTTATATAATAATCAACCACTCTCCGGGCAATCCTTTTCCAGTCATGCTCCTGAGCGGTAATAAGACCTCTGGCTCCCATCTGTTGTCTTAATGGTTTATTGTTTATAAGTAGCATAAGCGCCCGGGCTAATTCATTGTCGTCTCTGGGCGGAACAAGGTATCCCTCATCGCCATTTGTGATAACACCGGCATAACCTTCTATATTGCTGGCGACAATCGGTTTACCGAGTGCCATAGCCTCCAGCAGGATAATGCCAAAACTCTCCCTGCCGGTTGCCGGTGCGCAGAATATATCGGCGGTTTTATAATAACGGGGTAGTTCGTCGTAATCTGCCATGCCGATAAAGACGACATCTCCCAGGTGGTTGCGTTTTACATATTTCTCATACTTACGGCGAAATCTAACACCGGGGCCAACGATGATAAGGCGGCAATTTGCGTATTCTTTCTTAACCTTATTGTATGCCTTTAGCAGGTGGTCCAATCCCTTGCGTTTTTCAAGACGGCCAACAAAAAGGATGTTTATCTTGCCGTCAGCGAATCTTTCAATCGGTGAAACATCCGGTGAAAAGTGTTCCAGATCAATGCCGTTGGGGATAATGGTATATTCCCCCGGGACGTGTTTGCAGGCGTAATTCAAAGCAGATTTCGAAACGGCTATTTTACCGAACAGTTTACGCTGGCGACGATGCAGCATCAGCTTGGAAATAGGCCAGCCGAAGTTATAGCCGGGGCTGCCGAGGCAGGCATGGAAGGTGCCGATATTTACCGAGTCTGAAAAACGGATCACGGCGCTGCAGAGCATAGGCATAAACGGCTCGTGCAGGTGTATAATATCGAATTTTTCACGTGAGAGTACTTCTTTTATTTTGGATGCCAGCCTGAGAGACAGGCTGATACGAATAGTAGTGCCGCGGACGGGAAGCGGGCGGGCTTTACCGATATGCAGGAAGCGGCCATCATTATCTTGTACGAACCGGGATGCCGGAGCGATAATCTTGACCTCGTGCCCCATTTCTCTAAGCTGGTCATATAGAGCCAGGATATGATTAACTACTCCACCCGGGTGGGTGAAGTCATACGGAGAAACCAGCGCAATCTTCATAAAGAACCGTTCTATTCCCAGTTAATTTTAACTGTAAAGCTCATTGTGGCTAGGATTTTTTATTTGCAGGTTTGGTTACCGGCTGGCACTCTGGCTGTTCGGTAATAAACTCATCAACCAGACGGCTAGCTTCGTTATCGGTATATTGAACCGGTGGAGATTTCATAAAATAGGAAGAAGGCGCAACCAGCGCTCCTTTCATTCCTCTGTCCAGGGCAAGCTTGCAACAACGTATGGCATCGATAACCACACCGGCTGAGTTGGGGCTATCCCATACTTCCAGTTTCAATTCCAGGTTCAGGGGGACATCGCCAAATGTGCGTCCTTCCATTCGGATATGGCAGAATTTGCGGTCGGTAAGCCAGGGAACATGGTCACTGGGTCCAATATGGATATCATCCGGATCAAGTTTATAATCAAGCTGGGAAGTAACGGCATTGGTCTTTGATATTTTCTTGGACTCAAGACGCTCCCGCTCCAGCATATTCAGAAAATCAGTATTACCGCCGAAATTCAATTGGTAAGTCTTCTCAAGCTTGACACCGCGGTCACTGAACAGGCGTGTCAGCACTCTGTGAATTATGGTCGCGCCAACCTGTGATTTTATATCATCGCCGATTACAGGCAACCCCCTTTTCTCAAAACGCTGCTGCCAGTATTTCTCGCGGGCAATGAATACCGGAACGCAGTTTATGAAACCACAGCCGGCCTCCAGTATCTGTTCTACATACCACTTGGTTGCCTCTTCACTGCCCACCGGAAGATAACTGATGACAACATCTGTCTTTGTATCCTTCAGTATCTTAACTATGTCGGCAGTCGGTCCCGGTGCCTTTTCTATTATTTTGGAGAGGTATTTACCAAGACCGTCATGGGTCATACCACGCTCGACTTTGATGCCGGTGGGTGGTACTTCGCAGAAATTGAAGGTATTGTTGGGTGGCGTAACGATTGCCTTTGCCAGGTCCTGCCCAACCTTGTTCTTATCAATATCAAAAGCGGCGACAAAGTTGATATCGCTTATATGATAGCCGCCCAGATTTACATGCATAAGTCCGGGAACGAATTCAACATCCTTTGCTTTCTTATAGAAATTAACGCCCTGTACCAGTGAGGAACAGCAATTACCGATTCCTATTAAAGCTACATTTACATTGCCCAATTTTATACCCCTTTCCAATAAAAAGCAGAATTACACTGCAGGATTTTCTGTAATTAATAACAACCTGTCAAATCAGCTAATTCGACAATTATATTATAGACCGGCTGTTAGCCAAGGAGAAAATATATTCTGTATGATCAGCTTTTTCCGATCCTGAATACTTTAGTGCCGCATACGGGGCAGACACCCTGTGTGGCTGGTCGGCCATTTTTAAGGGTAACACGCTGAGGATTCTTTATTTCCCTCTTCGCCCGGCATTTTAAACAATAAGCTTGCAATATCTTCAACCTCCTCCAGAACACTGTTTGAACTATATCTATTTTATAGGTAGGTTGTCAAGGGCATGGAGTGAGTTGCTTATAAAACCGGAAGTTATCAAACGAATACCTTTTCTGGTTGCCATTGCCCTCTCTCGCTATTGAAATAGAGAACGGCTAGAAAGCAGCCCTCTTCATTGTAGGCACGGCACCTCACTTTATCACCATCTTCTATCTGGCCATTCTCCATACTTACCAAGCCGCCATTCTTTATTACCTGCTCCTGTTTATCACCGACAACCACTGACGACCAGTTACTCAACACGGTGTCTATAGGATATATATATTGCTGCCAATCGTTATTGGCAAAAGCATCCTCAAGCTGGCTCGGCGAAACGGCTGACTCTATATCAAAGGGTCCATAACTGAGACGAACCAGTTCCTTTAGGTGGGCACCGCAGCCCAGAAGTTCGCCCAGGTCATGAGCCAGTGAACGTATATAAGTACCACGGCTGCATTCTATTTCAAGTGTAATAAAAGGTGTATTGAAATCTAATAGCTCAAGGCGGTGGATAGTAGCGGCACGGCTTTCACGGTTGACGGTAATACCTTCTCTGGCAAGGTGGTAAAGACGCTTGCCCTTGTATTTTAAAGCACTGAACATCGGCGGCACCTGCTGTATCAAACCGCGGAATGAGCAAAGAGCATGCTCTATCTGTTCAAGTTTTACGGTTGAAGAATCACCGCGACCGGTAATATTACCAATGGCATCGTGGGTATCCGTGGCGATCCCGAGTTCTATCTGTGCCCGGTAAACCTTACTGGACTCCAGTAGAAATTCAACAATCCTTGTACCTTTGCCGAAGCAAACCGGTAATACTCCACTGGCCATTGGGTCGAGAGTGCCGGCATGACCGACCCGGCGTTCACCGATCAGCCGTTTTATAATAGATACGATACTAAATGAAGTATTGCCCACCGGTTTATTAATATTTAAGATGCCATCCATAATCAGCTCTGCTCTCCATTTTGCGATACCCTGTCTATGAGTTCCTGAAGGTGAGCCCCTTTTTCAATGGAATCGTCCCAGCGAAAATCAAGTACGGGTATATGGCGCAGGCTCAGGCGCTTTGTCAGCTCGTTATGGAAAAAACCCGAAGCAGAAACCAGTGTGCTTAATACCTTTTTCTTTTCTTCATTAGTGCCCAGAAAGCTAAAAAAGACCTTGGCATATTTGAGGTCGGAAGATGTTTCCACTTCGGTGATAGAGACAAGACCACTGAGTCTGGGGTCTTTAACTTCGAGCCTTAGCAGATCGCTTATTTCCTGACGGATGAGGTGGTTCACCCGCTCTATACGAAAAACCATTCTTTTTTCCTAGCCGGCTTTTTGACTGCTGAAAAACTCAAGTATATCGCCGACCTGAAAATCATTGTAACCCTTAATTATAATACCGCACTCATAGCCGGTAGCCACTTCTTTAACATCATTCTTGAAGCGTTTCAGGTTGTCGACAACGGATTCAGCCAAAACCTTATTATTACGCAGCACTCTTACCGATGCATTCCGGTTAGCCTTGCCTTCGGTGATATAGATACCGGCTACGCTTCTCTTTTTACTACTGGGGAATAAAGCCCTTACCTCTGCCCGGCCATCAATAATCTCGACATATTCAGGTTCAAGCATACCCTTAAGGGCTTTTTCCACATCGCCTAACAGGTCGTAAATAACATTGTAGTTGCGGATGTCTATACTTTCGGTTTCAGCCAGGCGTGTGGCGCCGGTTTCGACACCAGTATTAAAAGCGATAATCAGCCCCTTCGAGGCGATAGCCAGCATGACATCGCTTTCGGTAACATTGCCGCTGCCGGCATGAACAAGGTTGACCTTTACTTCATCTGTACTCAGCCTGTGCAGCGAATCCTTTATCGGTTCAATGCTGCCCTGGACATCGGCTTTAACAATTATATTAAGCTCCTTAACGCGACCGGCGTTTATCTGATCAAAGATATTTGTAAGGCTGACCGCTTTCGGTGCCGCTTCATCTTCCTGCTTTCTTAGTTCCGCCAGTTCCCTTGCCCGGCGCTCGCCGGATACGGCGGTTAACGTATCTCCTACCTGGGGAACGTCGTGCAGGCCGAGGATAACAACCGGCGTCGATGGCTTTGCCTTCCTCACCTGCTTGCCGGCATCATTGAACAGCGCCTTAATCCGTCCCCAGGTGGTGCCGACTACCACCGAATCACCGGGTTTTAGAGTGCCGTCATGGATGAGAACTGTAGCCAGTGCTCCCTTCGTCTTGTCCATTTCAGCTTCAATTACCACTCCCTTTGCCGGTTGAGACGGATCAGCCATAAGATTTTCCATTTCGGCTACCAGAAGCAGATTTTCAAGCAGGTCGTTAATCCCCTTTTTAGCCTTGGCTGAAGTCAGTATGCAGATGACATCGCCACCCCACTCCTCGATAACGAGGCCCGCATCAGCCAGTTGTTGTTTGACAACATCCGGGTTGGCATTAGGTTTATCTATCTTGTTGATAGCCACCACGATAGGCACTCCGGCTGCTTTAGCGTGGTCTATAGCTTCCAGCGTCTGTGGTTTTACGCCGTCATCGGCGGCTACTACCAGTATTGTAATGTCTGTAACCCGGGCTCCGCGAGCCCGCATAGCGGTAAAAGCTTCATGCCCAGGCGTATCAAGAAAGGTAATCTTATGTCCTTTAACCTCTACCTGGTAAGCACCAATATGCTGGGTTATACCACCGGCTTCAGTATCCATAACATTCGTTTGCCTTATAGCATCCAGCAGTCTGGTTTTACCGTGGTCAACATGCCCCATGATGGTTATTACCGGCGGGCGAGATTTTAAGTGGCCCCTCTCTTCAGACAGAAGCTGCTGCTTTTTAATCTCACTGATGACGCTGGTCGCCTTGCGGGTTGTCTTTGCCTGAAGCTGGGCTTTATAACCGAAGTTGGCGGATACCAGTGACGCTGCGTCATAGTCAATAACCTGGTTTATATTAGCCATGATGCCGGCTTTCATCAGCTGCTTTATAACATTGACAACGCTAACGTTGAGGGATTCAGCCAGTTGCCTGACGCTCATGGTATGGGGAAGTTCGATAGGTTTCACTTCAGTTGAAGGTGGAACAATATCGGGGACAACCTTCGGTATTGGTTTGCGATTCCTGCGTTTATATCCTCTAGCCATATTAACAATCCACGATTAAGTTATTTCCGTATTCGGCAAGCTGCTCACGGCTCTCACGGGTAATAGCAGTTCGCAGGGCGCGCTCCAGACGATCACCTGACACTGCGCCCTGCCAGCACTCCGGCATATTACATAGATAAGCACCACGTCCCGGCTTTTTACCATTGGTGTCAATTTGCACACTACCGCTGGTATCACATACCAGGCGGGTTAGCTGGCGTTTGTTTTTGGTATCGCGGCAGATAATACAGGTACGTAGCGGAATGTGTTTATTAGTATTCATCTTCATCTTCATCTTCATCTTCATCTTCATTATAGACTTCAGGACTACGGCGCTGTTTCTTTAAGCGTATGCCATCCTCGGCGGACCCCTTTTTCTTGGATGACTTCTTCTTTTTTGTTTTAGCTCCGGGTTTAGCGGATGCCACCGGCGCTATTTCTTCGGCAAATCTTAATTCTTTCTTTACCGTTTTTGGCTTTGGAATTATAAGGGATGCTGGCACCTTGAGTTCACTTTCGGGGGCTGCTGAGGTGTCATTCGGTTTTCCCGATACCCCTGCCAGAACAGGAGCCTCTTCGCCTGCTTCCGGTTCTTCAACGGCAAGCTCCTCAACGGCAGCATCTATATCTTCGCCCTTTTCTTTGGCTGCCTTTAACCTTTCTTCCTCAGCGCGGAGGCGCTCTTGATATCTATCCGCCAGCCGGTTAGTTTGACCGCCAGCCTTACATTCTGCCCCTCCTTGCCGATGGCTAAAGAAAGTTGTTTATCCGGAATAATAACGGTAGCGGATTTCTCCTCTTCATTTATGCTGACACCTGTTATCTTAGCCGGACTGAGGGCACTTGCCATGAAAGTTGCTATGTCTGCATCCCAGTTGACGACATCTATCTTTTCGCCGTTCAACTCATTGACAATATTCTGTATCCTGATGCCACGCAGGCCGACACAACAGCCAACAGGGTCAATGCCCTCCTGGCGTGCCGCCACGGCAACCTTACTGCGGAAACCGGCCTCCCGTGCCACCACTTTTATCTCTACGGTGCCGTTATAGATTTCGGGTACCTCAAGCTCGAAGAGCCGGCGTAGGAGGTTTGGGTGGGAGCGTGACACGATAAGTAAAGGCCCTTTGACTAACTGGGCTATTTCCAGAAGGTAAACCTTTAGCCTTTGGCCAATGTGGTATCTTTCATTGGGAGCCTGTTCAGCTGCCGGCATCACCGCCTCTGCTCTGCCCAGGTCTATAAATATCTGGCGTGCTTCAATGCGCCTTACAACGCCGGTTATAATCTCCCCTTCTTTATCTGTATATTCCTCAAAGATGGCGCTGTGTTCCGCTTCGTGGAGACGCTGTAAAATGACCTGTTTGGCTGTCTGGGCGGCGATACGCCCAGCGTTGTGGGGTGTATCCTCAACCTTGATGGCATCATCAAGCTGTGCATCAGGATTGATTTTATGAGCATCAGCCAATGATATCTCGCAGCGTGTGTCCGAGACTGTATCAACTACCGTCTTTTCGGCCCAAACTACAACCCTGCCGCTTGACGGGTCAATTTTTACAGTAATATCCTGAGCAGGCGTGAAGTTATTTTTACGATAAGCCGATGCAAGCGCAGATTCAACCGCACCGAGAACCACTTCGCGGGGCAGATTCTTCTCCGCTGACAGCTGCGTTATAGCCAGTAAAAATTCACTCTTCATTCTCAGTTAACCCTCAAATTTAACAGGTTGCCATACAACAAAAAAGTGGGGCTTAGACCCACTCCAATTTCACATCTTCAACTAATTAAAATATAGCACAATTTATCGCTGGATGCAATACTTTGATTATTTAAAGTGATATATACTGCGATTGACACCTATGAGGCTTAAGGGTAACATAGGAGACAGAAAAAGATGTTAGCCAAGATAAACAGCTGTGCACTTGTAGGGCTTGAGGGCGCCATCGTGGAGGTGGAGGTAGATATTTCACCCGGCTTACCTTCCTTTACAATTGTAGGTTTGCCTGACGCAGCTGTCCAGGAAGCCAAGGAGCGGGTTAGGGCAGCCATCCGGAACTCTGGTTTTAAATTTCCTTTAAGGCGTATCATCGTTAATCTGGCGCCGGCAGACCTCAAAAAGGCAGGGCCATCCTATGATTTACCTATTGCCGTCGGCATTTTATTAAGTTCAGAGCAGTTACAGGCCGAAGTATCACATATACTATTCATCGGAGAACTATCTCTGGATGGTGGCCTGCGCCATACAAACGGCATATTGCCGATGGTGGCACTGGCTTACCAGAATGGCGTATCAAGTATTGTAGTGCCTGATATAGATGCAGGAGAGGCTTCTCTTGTGGATGGCGCAGTTATAATGCCCTTTAGCTCTCTGGCACAGCTGGTAGGCTATTTACGCGGCGAAATGCCGGCTCCCGTGTATAAACCCAATAAGATAAAAACTGATGATAATACTGATTACCCATTGGCAGTTGATTTTGCCCATATAAAAGGACAGGAGCATGTCAAGCGTGCCCTGGAGGTAGCTGCAGCCGGTGGGCATAATGTGATAATGTGCGGCCCTCCCGGAAGTGGAAAAACATTGCTGGCTCGTTCGCTGCCGGGGATATTGCCGCCGATGACGAATGAAGAGTCTCTTGAGGTAACAAAGATTTACAGTGCCAGCGGGTTGTTGCCACAGGACACGCCTCTTATAATAAACCGTCCCTTTCGTTCCCCTCACCATACAATTTCAAATGCAGGGCTGGTTGGCGGTGGCCACTGGCCCAGGCCGGGCGAAATAAGCCTTAGTCACCGGGGAGTGCTATTTCTGGATGAGCTGCCTGAATTCGGGCATTCGCTGCTTGAAATACTGCGTCAGCCCCTTGAGGATAAGCTGGTTACCATCAGCCGGGCAAGGGGAAGCATGACCTTCCCGGCGAACTTTATGCTGGTGGGGGCGATGAATCCCTGTCCCTGCGGTTATTACAGCGATCCCTTCCGGCAATGCACTTGCCACCCCGGGTTGGTATCCCGTTACCAGAGGCGTATAAGCGGACCGTTTCTTGACCGCGTTGATATATTCATAGAAGTGCCTCATATTGAATATGAGAAACTGTCTGACGACAAATTGGGTGAAGAATCAAAGGAAATACAATCCAGGATTAGAAGCGCTCGCATCTTACAGCAAAACCGCTTTGATGGGACCGGGCTTTCTTCAAATAATGAGATGACGCCTGTTGAGGTAAGAGAATTCTGCCAGACTGAAGAAGCTGCCCAGAGTCTGCTTAAGGCAGCTATGAAGCAGCTTTATCTGTCTGCCCGTGCATTTCACCGCATATTGAAACTGGCACGCAGCATCGCTGATTTAGAAAATAGTGATATAATAAAGGCAAACCATATTGCAGAAGCAATACAGTATAGACCAAGGCGGATGGTTTAACAGGAAAGCGAGCAAACAATGACAAAAAAAGATGAACCGGCCGGCTATCGGTTTTTAAAATTATTCAGAAGAAATTTCGTAGCCGGTATACTGGTTGTCGTACCGCTGGTGATAGCTGCCTGGCTTCTATGGTGGGTATTCTCAAGCGTGGACAGTATGTTGCAACCGGTTATAGAAGCCATCTTCGGGCGAGAGATTCAGGGGCTTGGTTTTGCTATATTTCTAGTTCTGGTATACATTACCGGAGTTGTCGCCAGCAACTATCTGGGAAAGAAGGTAATCAATTTTACCGAAATGATAGCTAGAAGGGTGCCGATATTCCGCCAGATTTACATCGGCGCCAAACAGGTGATGGAGGGGCTTTCGGGAACGGGGATAAACAAGGCGGCTTTCAGAGAGGTTGTATTTGTGGAGTTCCCACGGCCGGGGATGACCACCATCGCCTTCGTAACCAACATTATAAAGGACAAAGACGGCAAGAAATACTATGGATTATATGTACCAACGGCGCCGATACCGACATCAGGCTACTTTGAGATTGCCACCGAGGAGCAGGTCATTCACACCAACATATCAATAGACGAAGGCATAAAGATTGTCGTTTCCAGCGGGATGATACTGCCGGAAAAGGTGGCTACCGGAAGACTGGAAGTCAAAGGAGAACCCATAAGCCTGGCGGATGCCTTTACATCACTGGGAAAGCCAGAAGACCCCACCCAGGATGAGCAAAAATAAGCCCAGAAAGATAGCTATAAAACCACCTGTCTTTAAACCTTTGGGTTCGGGCCTTTCCGGTGTATGTTCAATATACTCACGCACATCACTATGGGTTGAAATGGCTGTATAGTAGTCTTTTTCTTCACTTTTGCCCCACAGCAAAACCCCGCCTCCCAGCAGGATAAATACTCCGCCAAGGATAAAAACTATCAATAAATCAGAATCTGGCATATATATGCTTCTCCCAAATGGATTACTATCGGGGGAAAGTATACCTGTCTTAAATAATATTTACAAGCAGATATACTTTCCCCGTAAAAGCCTCGTAAAAGACATCAATCCGATAGAACTTATTAAGTGATTTCGGCGGTGGCACCGGCAGCTTCCAGTTTGGCTTTAGCTGCTGCCGCATCATCTTTGCTGACCGCTTCTTTTACTGTCTTGGGAGCGGATTCCACCAGGTCCTTGGACTCCTTAAGGCCGAGGGCGGTCAACTCGCGTATTGCCCTTATAACATTTATCTTATTGGCGCCCACCTCTTTGAGAATGACATTAAATTCCGTCTTCTCTTCTTCAGGGGCGGCGGCTGCTGCGGCTGGTGCTGCTGCGGCTGCTACCGGAGCTGCGGCGCTGACGCCAAATTCAGACTCCAGGGCTTTTACCAACTGGGAAAGGTCAAGCACAGTCATCTTCTTGATTGTGTCTATTATTTCCTGTGCCACAGCCGTCATTTTGACGTCTTTGTCCTTGGCTTCACCGGCAGTTGCCTTTGACGGTTTGGCTGCTTTCTTTTCTGCCGCCGGCTTTTCCTCTTTGGATTCGGCCGGGACGGCTTCCTCGGTTGTTTTTACTTCTTTTTCTTCAGACATTTATTCTTCCTCCAATTGTTTTATTCTGGCTTGCAGTATTCCACTAAACTCCCTTAGCGGGTGGGCAAAGCAGTTTGCGAGGGCAACGATGGGGCTTTGCATCCCGGCAAGAACCTGGGCTATCAGTACATCTCTGGATGGTAGGCTAGCCAGGGTTTTCACATCATCCTGGTTAAGAAACCGATCACCTAAAAAGCCGCACTTGATGCTTAAAGCAGATTCTGAAGAGCGGATATAACCCATAATAACCTTGGCAGGCTCTGTTACGTCATCATAGCCAAAGGCGATGGCTATCGGCCCCTCAAGGGAACCGGTGAGAAAATCCTTGCCTGCTTTTTTGGCGGCAAAATGGGCAAGGGTGTTCTTGACTACACGGTACTCAATACCAAGTTCGCGAAATTTGCAGCGCAGCAAGGTTATCTCGGTGTTTGATAAACCCTTGTAATCGGTTAGAACGCCGCTGCTGCATTTAGTCATCGATTCTTTTAAATCTTCAACTACCTGTGTTTTTTGTTTTCTGTTCAACTATTTCACCTCCTGACTGCTGTTATTAAAAAAGCCCCTGTGCCTGAGGCGCAAGGACTTAAAATACTAAATATAAAGATCCACAATCCTCGGCAGGCATATATTAAGCCTTCAATAGGCACCCGCTGTCTCTGGATGAGACAAGCAAATATTATTCGGTTGTTAAAAATTATGCGGCACTTAAAGTTAGCGCCGTTCTCAGGTCAAGCTTGATACTGGGACCCATTGATGTGGTTAAATAAGCACTTTTTTATGTACTGCCCCTTAACGCTGGCGGGTTTTGCTTTTATAATCGCTTCAACAATCGTCATCAGATTAACCAGCAGCTTATCGGCTTCAAAGCTTATCTTGCCAATAGGTAAATGAATAATGGCTGTTCTATCCAGTTTGAACTCAACGCGGCCCTTGCGGGCATCTTTTATAACTCGCGGCAGGTCGTCGGCGACAACCACCGTGCCCGCTTTCGGGTTGGGCATAAGCCCTTTACGGCCCAGAATCTTACCCAGTTTGCCGACTTTGCCCATCATTTCAGGAGTGGCTATGGCGGTATCGAAATCCAGCCAGCCACCCTCTATCTTCTTGAAAAGGTCTTCACTACCGACTACATCCGCACCGGCTGTGCTGGCAATCTTCTCGGCTTCACCCTGGGCAAAAACAAGGACCCTCACCTTTTTCCCAAGACCGTGAGGCAGCAGGGCGACACCGCGTACCTGCTGACTGGCGTTACGCGGGTCAACGCCCATTCGCAGGTGAAGCTCGACAGTTTCATCAAACTTGGTAAAAGAAGCCTTTTTTGCCAGCTCGATAGCTTCCTGAGGTGGATACTCGACGGTTCTATCAATAAGTTTTGCTGATTCTTTATAGTTTTTACTTTGTTTTGTCATATCTATTCTACCTTGATACCCATACTGCGGGCAGTACCGGCAACTATCTTCTCTGCCCCTTCGATATCGATGGCATTCAGGTCCTGCATCTTTTGCTGGGCTATTGCACGCAGCTTATCATGGGATAATGCAGTCGTTTCATCGTGACCGGTGGCGCCGGCCCCCTTCTCTATACCCAGTGCTTTTTTCAGCAAATCGGTTGTCGGTGGAGTTTTGGTAATGAATTTGAAAGACCTGTCTTGAAAGATGGTAATCTCCACGGGAATAATAGAGCCGGCGTTTTTAGAGGTGCGCTCGTTATATTCCTTGCAGAAAGCCATAATATTGACCCCATGCTGTCCCAGGGCCGTACCGACCGGGGGCGCCGGATTTGCCTGCCCGGCTGGCAGTTGCAGTTTAATTGTAGTCTTAATCTTTTTAGCCACTTACATCTCCAACTAATAATCTCGTTAAACTAGAGCTTTTCCACCTGGAGGAAATCAAGCTCAACCGGCGTTTCACGGCCAAAGAGCGATAGAAGCACCTTGACCTTGCCCTTATCACCATCTATTTCATCAACGGTACCGATGAAATCAATGAAGGGTCCGTCAATAACACGTACACTCTGTCCCTGCCTGAAGCCGACTTTTAACCTGGGTGCTTCAGCTTCCATCTGTTTCATTATTCGCTTGACCTCGTCCTCTTCAAGCGGAATCGGTTTATTGCCGCTGGCAACGAAGCCGGTTACACCGGGAGTATTGCGTACAATACCCCAGCTGAGGTCGTTTAATTTCATATGGACGAGAATATAACCGGGTAATATCTTCTTTGTTACCGTGCGGCGCTGACCGTTACGTACTTCTTCCGAGATCGGAAGAAGTACGTAAGCTACCTTACGTACTTCTTCCGA
>PVMS01089870.1_pt1 | contig 22380 bp, 18 predicted proteins | sample 1853461 | NCBI WGS metagenome assembly PVMS01 (sample SAMN08582032, study PRJNA380276) | Marine sediment metagenome, whole genome shotgun sequencing project. | isolation source: ocean sediment barecode stripped | collected 2017 | reverse complement strand
TCTCCTCGTAGTTAGGGAACGTATCCAACAGATCGAGTGTGTTCTTGATCCAAACGTTGTACGGGTCGCCGGCAAAGGACCGCTCCAGATTCGCCCACCCCTCCTCAACGTCACCCAGGCGAAGCTGGTTGAGCCCCAGGAGCCCGTAGCCTCGCCATGACTTATCGTCGAGAAGGACCGCCTGGCGAGAAAACTTCGCCGCCTCCCGGTAAAGCCGGTTTCGCACGGAGACATCGGACAGCGTGTTGTAGAGCTCCGCATAACCGGGATTCTGAGCAAGAATCTGATCGCGCGTCTCTTCGAAACCCTTACCGTCACCCTGGAGAAAGCGCGTCGCCGCGACGATGGAAAGAGCTTCGAGGGAAACCGGGTTTACCTCCAGAGCACGATCCGCCTCGGTGCTCGCCCGCCCGTAGTCCTCGAGATCGAGATACTGCCGAGCCAAGAAGACCCGCGCCTCAACAAAGTGAGGATTTACCTCCAATGTGTGCTGCAGGACGTCCATCGTCTCCGGAGCGTTATCGAAATCCATCACGCGCGCCAACCCCAACAAAGCGCGCGGGTGATTGGGATTGTCGGAGAGCACTTGCTGGAACGTTGCCCCGGCATCGGAGCTGTTATGCTTTTCGAGGAAAAGCTCCCCCAAGCTGAGTCGTGGCTCAAAGTCCAGCGGGTCGGCCGCCACCGCCTCATCGAACGCCCGCAACGCATCCTTGAATAATTGCGAATTGTCGACGCCTAGGTAACGACAAGCCGTCCCCACTGCCGTCAGATCAGCCGCAGAAAGGGTTCCCGCGCGCCCACTGCGATTGTAGACATCGATGAAGCGATCGAAGCGCCTCATGGCCTCCGGGCGACGGCCCTGTTGGTAGTCGAGAACAGCCAGATTGAGCTCCGCCGACAGCGCGTCCCCCGCACCCCCCGCAATCGCGCGTTGAAACGCCTCTCGGGCGGAGTCCAGCTGTCCGATGGTATGGAGGATCTCTCCGAGGCTAGTGGCAAGATCGACGGATTCCGGAAACGATCGCTGGAAACCGCCAATCGCCCGCTCCGCCTCGCGATAGCGACCGGTGTCCCGAAAGGCTTGAACCAGTCCCCGGTAGGCCTGCACGTCGGCGGGCTCTTCGTCGATTCGATCGGTGAAGAACTCGATGGCCTTTTCGTAGTTGCCGCGGCGCAACGCTTCCGCACCACTTTCGGACTGATTGGCCTGCGCCGAGCGAGACACGGTACTCGCTAGACATAGGAGGCATCCGAGCCATCCGAAAACGAGCCGGGTCCTGACTCCCCTCATTGAGGAGTCTCCGACATCCCAGACATTTCTACCAGGGAAGCGATCTCACGGTTCTTTCGACCGAGCTCGAGCAAGAGACTCTCTAACTCTTGGAAGTAAAGCTCGGCCGCCATGCCGTCCTTCTGTTGCTTGAGCGCCTCGATACGCTCCTCGAGTCCTCGCTTTTCCTCGTAGAGGGCGACGAGCACGGGATCGTCGACGACATCATCCCCCGCGCGCGCCGAGCCACTCCGGCTACCCGACCCCTCGAGGAACGCCAACTTGGCCACGGCTCCGTCCACCGGACCGTCTTCGCCGTTCTTTCCCGCCTCTCCAGGACGCTGAGCTCCCCGCTGGTCACCGTTGTCGTCCAACAAGGCGTGCTCGGTTTGTAGTTGATTGCCCTCCTCGTACACGTGGGCGACCTGGAGCCGCGCGTACTCGAAAGCCTCCAAGACCGAGATCCGCTTGTTCTTATCAACGTCCGCCCCGTCCTCGGCGAAAGCGTCGATGAAGAACTTCCCGAACTGCGTCTCGTTGTTCTGCATCCCGGACTTGGTAGCGGTCACCACGATTCGGTTCTCGCCGGAGAGCGCCTCGACGAACCCGCCGCTTGCGCTGGCCGTGTTCACGAAAACAACCTGTTGTTCGTTGAACCGATCCAACATGAGGCTGAACTCATCCGCAGTGACGTCCGGGCCGGGGAGGTTGAACCTGGACTCTCCGGAACGGTAACTGCCATGCCCGATGAGAACGATGAAGACTCGATCGCCCGGCTCCGCCCGCTGCGCGATTTCTTCGAAGGCCTTTTCCATTTCCTCTCTGGTCGATTTGGCACGGATGCTCGCCGTGTCCTTTTCCGGATCCTCTCCCAGATACCACACGTCGTCTGCCCGCAGCCCGCCTCGGTTGGTTGCCGCTTCTACCAAAGCAAGAGACCACTCGTGGAAGCGCTCTCGGTAAATGGGCTCGCCGCCCAGACCCGCCACCACGACCAAGTAGGTTTCGCCCAACGACTGATGGGCCGAGGCGGCTCCGTGGCCGAGTCCCCATAGGGCAACGACCAGAAGCGCGCGGCGCAGGCTCAAGCCAACCCTCGTGCTTTTCGGTAACCCCATTCGGTCGCCACCAGCGCCACCATGAGCAGGAACAGCACCGGCATGTCCCACAAGTCCCTTTCTTCGCGAACCGAAGCTCCCCCTTCCACGTAGCTCATGTCCTCGGCGAGCTGCGCCACGTTGTCCGCGGTGTAGAACCGCCCCCCCGTCTCGTCGGCGATGCGTTGCAGAAGCGAAGTATTCATCTCGGCCCCGAAGTACTCGTCGGCAAGGTCGGTAGCCAGGACATAGGAGGACGCCTCTCCGAGTAATGTCCCCGCCCGGTGAGCCTCTACCTGGATCTCGTACAAGCCTTTTTCCTCCGGAAGGAAGCTCGCTCGGTACTGCCCATCGGTGTCCACAGTCCATTCCATACCGAGCTCGAGAATCTCTCCCGCGGGAGTCTTGACGTTCGCCATGACTTCGGCGTTGTTGACCCTAATAAAGGTGTCGTCGTCGACATCCGTGGTAAGGGTTACCGGCTCGAGTGGCGCGTAGCGATCTTTCTCGGTCGTCACCGCCACCGGATCGGGGACGTAACTCACCAGCCACCTCAGAAGTTTGCGCCACAGAGTCTCGTGGGTCATGTCTTCGAGAGGTATGTCGGCGTGCATCTGCCACTGCCAGGAATCGTGGACCGTGAAGGCGAGTGTCTTGCCACGTCCGTATCGCTGGAAAGCGAGTACGACCTGAGGATCGGGAAACTGTTCGCTGGTGCCGACCAGCAAGGTGGTCGCTCCAGGCTTGGTCTGGTAGATCGGATTGAGCGTCGTCAGCGGAGGCAACTGCTTCCATCGCGTGATGCTTTCCTCCACGCCCCCGGCGAATTGAGTTACTGGATGCGTCTTTCCCACCGGAGTCGGCTCGATGTCGATCTCCGCGAAGAACGGCTCCCCCTCTTCTTCATCCATCTCCCGGAGATGGACGGGAAGGATATCCGCCAAGGGAGTTCCCGCATAGCCACCGGCTGAAAACGACCGGCGCCCGCCGATCATCAGAAAACCTCCTCCGCGCTGACTGACGAAGTCCGCGATCATCCGCAGCTGGTCGTAGGTGAAAAAACTCGCCTCGACACTCCCCAGAATGACCCCCTGATAGCGAAACAGCTCCTCGCGCGTTTTGGGAAAGCCGGAGGCCAACTCCTCACTGTCGCTTACGTCGAGTCTCAGAAACTTGTTCTCCGCAGTTCGTTGCAAGACAACGACCCGAAGGTTCTCGTCTTCCGCGACGCCCCTACGAATGAATTTCAACTCGAACCGGGGCTCGCCCTCGAAGTAGAGAATCTTTTCACGTCGGTCCTCGACGACGATGAGGACTTCCTGCTCGTTGTTCTGAGTGACCATCTCCCCGGGCTGGGGCTGCACTCGGAACCGGAAAAGGCGGGGGCCGGCGTCGGAAGCCTTAAAGTCGACTCTCACTGTCGACACATCTCCTTCCGATGACAGCTCCACTTCTCGAGAGCTGATGATGCGGCCCGAGTCTTCGACGTCCAGCCGGGCGCGCTCTCCGGCAAAACCACGCTGGGATATGGAAACGTCGACGACCAGCGACGAGCCCTTGAGCACGGATCGCGGAGCGTCGACGCGGGAAAGCTCAATGTCTCTGGAAAAGCGCTCGAGGCCCAGTCCGACCGTGTAGACGGGCACGGAGCGCGCCTTCAAGGCGAGGAGGGTGTCGCTGAGCGCCGCGTGGGAGTTGTCGGCGCCGTCGGTGACCAGAACCAATCCTGCCAGAGGGACCGCCGCGAGCTCATCCGCCGCTCCCTCCAATGCGTCCCCGAGATGGGTCTGGACGCCGTTGAAGCCGAGCTCCGAGACCTCGTCGATGCGATACGCGTCCTTCGAGAATCCGAAGAAACGAACCATGAACTTCTCGGACAAACCGGTGAGAAGCGCACTGCCTTCGGGACCAAACGTCTCGCTGATGAACTGGGCGCGAGGCACTTCGTCTCGGTCCGCAATCTGCAAGCTCAGCGAGTCATCGAGCAGAACCCCGACGAAGCTCTTGAGTGGTACGACGGTAGAGAGAATGAGGGTGGGCTGACACAGGCAAAACAGGAGCACTGCCAGAAGCGCGATACGCAACGAGGTCAGAACGATGCGATCTCGTCGACCGGTCTTGCCGCGGACGCTTTGGTATCTCAGAATGGTGGGCACCGCTACCACGACAACCAGCAGTGCCAGGACGTAGGACGGCCATGAGGCGGCCAGCGTCAGGGTACCCTTTTCGAAAACGACCGGCCGGTATTTGAACAAGAATTGGAAGACGGACTCGAAAAAGGAGGCCATCAGCGCTCAGTGGCTCATGCCGTAAATAATGAAGTTCACACCCATCTGGTATGCGTAGGTCGAGAACTTGAGCGGGTAGTAGGGATTCTCAGCCCATTCCCAAGCGTCGCCTAGGTCGGTATTCCAGTTGATCACCACCATCACGCGGCCCCGTTCGTCGAAGATTCCTCTCAGCTTTGGATTGTATCCGTCTTTCTCCCAGGTAGGCCCACCGGAAATGCCGGCTCCCACGTTGGGTACTTGGACGATCTGCTCGACAGTGTAGAAGGACGTGAAGATTGGATGGTCGCGGGGAATATCTACGATCTGATAACCGGGAAGAATTTTCTGAAACTCCATGACGACATTCTCCCACTCGGTGCTGCCCCAGAAGTCGTCCATAACCAAGAACCCGCCGGCCTGGAGATACCGCCTCAGTCCTAACACTTCCAACTCCGACAGAGCCATGTGCCCCACCTCGACGGCGTAAAGGAACGGGAAGCGTCCCAGGCTGGGATCCGTCAGTTGAATCGGGTTGTCAGCCTCGTAGGCATCGAGGTTGGTCAGCCGCCGAAGCCCGATCAAGAACTGCCGATCGGCCTTGGGGAAATCAACACTCCAGCTACGGTAGCTCCGGAAGCCATAGCCGGTGTACGCCATCCTGGTGAAATAGAACTCGTGTGGCCTACCCGGATGACGGAGCGTGGAAGCCTGGAACTCGTCATCCATCCCCCGCATCGACGGACTGGCGGCGAACGCTTGTTGTAGAGACGCTGGTTCGCCTGGGGTACCGGGAGCAGAAGACGCGAGTAGAGAGTTTTCGACAGGCGACGACCCTGTGCTCTCGGGCGGGCCCGAAACACCGCAGGCCAGCGCCCACGAGATCAGACCGAGACCGACGATCGCGATCGAGGCAAGCTTTCGGAGCCGCATTCAGGAAACTCCCCTGTCGAAAATAGTGCGGTCGCCACGCCGAGACAGGTCGCAGGTCGGCGCTTCCCTTTTTCCCTACTTCAAGAAAGATGCCGAAGCCCTGGTCTGCCAGCACTTTCCCATGCGGCCGTTTGCCCCCACCAGCCTACAAATTGCAGGGCCGTCTGACTTTATTATAGCGCGAGCCGACCGGTTTTTCATAATCCCCCCTGAGCATACTGCCCGAGAGTCCTCTTTATTCGATCATCCCGCTCAATGGGGGCAAGAAAAGAAGGTAGCCCTAGGTCGGATTCTTACTTATGATGGCTGCCATTGATGACGCTTAGCCTATCCGGGAGGTTTCCAATGTTCAGATCGGCCAGTCCCAGCCTCATCCTTATCTTCATCATCATTCTCAGCAGTAGCAGCGGCTTCATAGCATGTGCTCCCGAGCCGACCTCGGAACCCGCCGCGGCCGCGCCGGCGACCGAAGGCAACGAAGCCACGGGACTGCCCGCTCCGCCGGCAGGTTTCGACGACGTCCCCGCGCCAGCGAACAATCCCACAACGCCAGAGAAGGTCAATCTAGGCCGGCAGCTCTTCTTCGACGCGCGGCTCTCCGCGGACGGAACTCGCTCCTGCTATTCCTGTCATGTCTGCGAGCATGGTCTCACCGACGGCTTGCCGGTGGCGCAGGGCGCTCTCGGTAGACAGCTGACTAGGAGCAGTCCCCCACTGTGGAACATTGGCTACCACACCGAGTTCTATTGGGACGGTCGTAGCTCGTCCTTGGAGGCCCAAGCCAAAGCGGCCTGGACGGGAGGCAACATGGGTGCGGACGCCGAGGAAATCGTCGCGACGCTCAACGGCATCGATGGGTACACGTCTCAGTTCCAGGAGGTGTTCGGAGAAGCCGCCACACCGGACAACGTGGTCGCCGCCATTTCCGCCTTCGAACGGGCAAGCCTTTTTTGCGGGGACACCGCGTACGACGAGTGGCGCGGCGGCAACGAAGATGCGGTGGGAGATAGCGCCAAACGCGGCGCCGAGCTCTTCTTGGGCAAGGCAGGCTGCGGAAACTGCCACTCCGGCATTCTCTTCACCGACCTGCAATATCACAACGTCGGAATCGGAATGGACGCGGACGAGCCCGATCGCGGCAGGGCGGCGGTGACCGAAGAGGAAAGCCATACCGGCGCTTTTAAAACCCCGAGCCTTCGCGATGTCAGTCGGAGCGCTCCGTATTTCCACAACGGAAGCGTGGCGACGTTGGAAGACGCGGTGGACTTGATGCTGGGAGGTGGGTTTCAGAACCCGTATCTCGACACCGAGAATCTGAAGCCGATCGAGCTCACGTCGGAAGAGAGAGCGGATCTCATCGAGTTCCTTAAGGCGCTCGATTGTCAGTGCGATTTGACCGCGCCAGAGCTTCCGGGGGAGTAAAAGCCGGCAGGCTGTGATGAAAAACGAGTCAACCTGCGCGACCGGAGGGAGCCCGGCCCCGCAGGGGCCGATGGCAGGTTAGCCGTGGGGGTGGGGCCCCACGACACTAGCAAGCAATGTCAGAGCTCACCGCACCCACCGGTGATCCACGATAAAGGAGAACTCGGGCTTCAGGTTGCGGATGAGCACTTCGGCGGCCAAGGATCGCGCGCAGCCGCGTGCTAACCACTCCTCCGCGGAACCACCTTCTTTAGTGGCTCTCTCCCCGGCCAGCTCGATGGCCTGGGGGGTTATCTTGAGCGTCCCCTCGACCGCCCCTCCATCCGGGCTGCCGACGGCTGCCGAGTAGAGCTCGAACTTTTCGTCCTCGGTCTTACCTCCCCCTGGACGAATCTCAGCCTGATAATGTTTGTCACGCACCTGAAAGTCTGCTTTCATCTCCCTCTCTCCGTGTCTTCTTCCAAAAAGGGCCCGGTGTACCCTTCTCTGGCTCTAACTTCGACGTCTTTCCTGGCTACCTCGACCTTGATCTTACGATAGCTGCCATCCGCTTCGGTGTTCGTGGAGACGTAACCCAAGGTGTACTGATTGAAGAGCTCGTCGAGAATTCGATCGTAGAACTCATCCAAATCCTCTAGCGACGAGGCGACGGAATGCGAGCCGCCGGTCAGTTTCGAGATCTGACGAAGGAATCTTCCCTGCTCAAAGTTCCGTAGAAAGTTACTCCCGCCGCCGTCGCCGCCGAACTGAATCGAATGGATGGTCACGTCGGAGCTTCTCACGATGTCGAAGCTTTCCCTCATACTCAGTGTGCTTCTCGAATCCACACCGTCGCTGAAGACCACGAGCGTCTTTCGCCCGTCGTCGTAGTAAATCCGTTCGAGGACCGTGGCCACCGCGTCATACAGAGCGGTCCAGCCCTCTGCCTCGATGTCATAGATTCTCTCTGCGATTTGCCGTTGGTCATCCGAAGAGTACTCCGAAATTCGCATGTTCTCGTCGAAATCCAGCAAGACCAGGTGCTCGGTTTTCGGAATGTTGTCCAGAAACTTCAGCGCCGCCGAATGCACCAAGTCCATCTGGTCTTCCATGCTGCCACTCGCGTCCAGGATCAATCCCATGACTTGTTTCCCCGACGCGGCTTCCTTCAGAGCCGGATCCATCCCGACCCAGGACTCGTCCAGACCCCTCGCAAAGAGAGTGACCTCCTGCTCGATGCCGTCTTCGTACAGCTCGAAATCCGATGCTTCCAGATCCCTGACGAAGTTGCCTTCCTTATCGGTCACCGCCACCGGGACCGAGACCATATAGACGCGGGTCTCGAAACGGTACGGTTCTTGGGCAGCGAGGACCAGGGCGCAGCCGAGAGGCAGGCCCAACAAGACCTTCCAAGACATCAAAGTTCCTTGCAAATGAGAGCGCCCATCAGCGCGAGCTCAAAGAGGGGCATTCTATCACTCATGTTATCGATGCGAAGGGGCTTCCGTTCGCCCTTCACACCCGCTCTTGAGCAGGGGCGTCGCCCTCCAGCCCGAGCACGCTCGTCTCGGGAGCCAACGACTGATCTTTGATGCGGTCGGCCAGGATTCTGCGAGCCTGGCCGTAGTAGTTGCCGGGAACGCGTAGAAAGTCGTCGGTTTGCCGCAGGAACCGGTCCTCACGCCTGAGGGCGAGGACGATCTCTTGCCCCTTTTTCCAACCGAGCCAACGTATCTTCTGGTAAGGAAGGAAGCCGCGCTCCGCCAAAATGCCGGTGGCGTAGAACCCCTTCCTAATCCGGAAACTCAATGGAAAGACCACCGTGTAGAAAACCGCCATGAGCCCCTGCGCCACGGTGTGCAGAGGGGGACGGTCGAGGACGAATCCGCTCAAGAAGGTCATCGCGACCATGAAGAACCCGATCCCTAGGCAAAGACCGAAGAACCATGGACGCGGAGACTCCCAGGACAGGACAGAGCCCGGCGCCAGGCTGCGAAAACGGAGATACTTGACCGTGAGAAGCAGAATCCACGCCGTGAAAATCACGGTGAGCCCGGCGAAGGTTAATCCAAGCAGGCGGTCGTCCATGACTTCATTCTAGATCGGTTCGTCGCTCTCGGCTGCCGGGTCCCCTCAAAACTCTCGCGGGCCCCATTCCTCTTCGCGACCGACCCCTTCGCCTGGAACACTACCACCCAGCCCGGAGCGCCCCTTCCCGCCATCCAGTGATCCTGGAGCTGGTGGCGCCTCGCCCACGATTGGACGGATGAACAGGCGAAAGGCGTCTCGCTCCCCGTGCGCCGCGAGGGCCATGGTGGTGAGCTTATCTCCTCCGGGCAGCGGCCGGCCCGAAAACTCGAACAGCCGCAACCTTTGTTTGTCCGGCCGCACGATGAATACCGGGAGCCCAACCTGCTCTGCCCAGCGCAGATCTTCTTCCAACAAACGCCGGACCGACGACGACGAGAGTAGTCCCACCGTTCCGGTTTCCTCCGAGCTGGAAGCAGGAGACCCACTCACATAGATGACCTGCTCGGCACCGGCCGCGATCGCATCGGCAATGCTCGATTGACCGGTCAGGAGGCTGGAGGCGAAACGATGTACCTCGCCCGCGTTCCGCCCTGCCAAAGGAAGCCTCAAAGGCACGCCCGAAGTAAGGCCAGGCGGGGAGACGGAAGCAAGGAGCGCATCGAACAACAGCGAACCGGCTTCTCCCGCGAGGTTGACGGGCTCGGCCAAGAGCGCGCCGCCACCGGGACCGCGTCCGGCCATCCGCGCAAACCATCGGTCCTTCAAGAGCACGAAAGGCACCTCTTGACCCGTATCCAGGTCCAAACCATAAAAAATCAATTCACTGAAGCCCGGTTGTCCGAGGCTCGCCAACAACAAATCTCGATAGCACAAGCCCACATCCCGCAACTGCTGTGGTCGGGACTCGGTGGACGCACCTCTCACGGCCTCCCAGAGGCTCCTTTCCAAACGACCTGAAAAGGGCGAGAGCTGGATGAAGCCTTCTCCCAGGAATCGACCCAAGGTCGTTTGTCCTTCCCATCGACGCGCCACACCGGGAACGAGCCAGCCGACGAGGAGAACAGCGAACAGGACCGCGATGGGGAATGCCATGGCTCGGAGATAGATGGGATCGAGCTGCGCCGAGAAAACAGCGATCTGTTCCTGAATGCTTCCGGAGAACGATGCCATGGCGTCGGGGGCGACGATCCTCGCGGCTGCAAAGAATGGCAGCGCCAACAAGAGTATTACCGCCAACAACGCGGGAGAGATGAAGACCGCAAAGGCAGCGGTCAAGCAATACAATGCCGCGCGGTAGGGCGGCCGAAGCCGCCAACAACCCGTCCGACCAAGAGAGGCTAGCAGGCCGTTCTCGCCAAACAGCTTGCTCGCCGACTGGATGGCACCGTAAGCGGCGACCACCGCCCCGGTACCCTTACCCAAAACCAGATCCACGCGAACCCCTGCCGATTGGAGGGCCCCAAGCGCACCGGCCAAATAGGCGGCCGACGTCCCCTCGCCGATGAGGACGAGCGCCGTGCGACGGGTAGGGTTGTAGTTGGGTATTCCGCCCGATCCGGCGGATGGGAAGGAGACGTTCCCTGGGACCTCGCCGGTCATCGCGACATCATACCCCAGGCAGCTCCGGCCCGGATCGAAATGAAACCGCCCGCCGCTATGAGATAAACTAACCCCGATCCGAAATCGCAGCTGGTACGCGCATCGGATGATGGAAAACGAAAGGTCAATTTCGGATCGGGGCTAACGTTTCGGATCATGGGAAAAGATATCCGTCGGACTCTGAAGCACCAGCTGACCACGGCGGTGCAAGATCGATTCAACGTCGGGCTCTCGGAGATCGTTATGGAGACGCCTCCGCAACCGGAGTTGGGTGATATCGCCTTTACGGTGGCGTTCGACCTCGCGAAACATGCGAAGCGTGCGCCCCGCAAGATTGCCGAGGAGCTGGCTTCGGTGCTCCGCGACATCGAAGGCGTGGAGAAGGTCGAAATCGCCGGTGCAGGATATCTCAACGTTTTCCTCGATCGCGGCCGATACCTCGAGGCGTTCTGCAGAGAAGTGCAAGACGAACCGCCTTCTGACGGAAAAGTCATCGTCGAGCACACGAACATCAACCCCAACAAGGCGGCTCACATCGGTCACCTCCGCAACGCCGCTCTCGGGGACACCTTCGTGCGCGTCCTGCGCTATTCCGGGCAGCCGGTCGAGGTTCAGAACTACATCGACGACACCGGTGTCCAAGTAGCCGATGTCGTCGTGGGGTTCGTCGATCTAGAGAAAAAGGACCTCGCCGAGATCCGAGCTATGTCCGAACCGCCTGACAAGCCTGACAAGCCTGACAAGGCCGAAAAGGGAACCGGGACGCGGTTCGACTACTACTGTTGGAACCTCTATGCCAGAGTCACCGAATACTTCGCGGAGGAGCCCGCCCGCGTGTCTCGCCGGGAGGCGACGCTCAAGGCGATCGAGGAGGGAAAGCTACCGGAGGCAGCCATCGCGCAGGAGATCGCAACTCGCATTGCGGCGTGCCATCTAGAGACCATGGAGCGGATGGGAGTTCGCTACGATCTCCTCCCCTGGGAAGGCGACATTCTTCGCTTACACTTCTGGGACATGGCCTTCGAGCTCTTGAAAGAAAAGCGCGCCGTCCGACTCGCGGAAAGCGGAAAGAACGCCGGCTGCTGGGTCATGGATCTGCCGGAAGAAACGGATGGCGGAGCATCGGACGAAAAGGTGATCGTCCGCTCGAATGGAACCGTGACATACGTCGGCAAGGATATCGCCTACCAACTTTGGAAGCTCGGCCAGCTCGATCTCGATTTCGGATATCGCCGCTTCCATACCTACCCGGATGGCTCGAGCGCATGGTCGACGACGTCCGAGCCGAGCGAGCCTGGGGCCCCAGCCTTCGGTAAGGGTTTCCGCGTCTACAATGTGATCGACACGCGGCAATCCTACCTGCAGAAGATCGTGCGGCATGGAGTGTCTCTCATCAGTTCCGAGGAGACACTGCACCGCTCGCATCATTTTTCGTATGAGATGGTTGCCCTAACCCCTGCCACCTGTCGCGAGCTTGGTTTCGAAATCAGTGAGGACGACTCCGGCAAGCCTTACATCGAGGTCTCGGGCCGTAGGGGGCTCGGCGTCAAAGCTGACGACTTGATCGACGTGCTGGAGACGAAAGCCCTCGGCGAGGTGGCCCAACGCAATCCCGAGCTATCCACCGAGCAGAAGGACGATTTGGCGCGAACCATCGCGCGGGGTGCCCTACGCTATTTCATGATCAAGTTCGCCAAGAACAAGGTCATCGCCTTCGATTTCTCGGAAGCGCTCGCATTCGAGGGGGACACGGGGCCCTACCTTCAGTATTCGATCGTTCGGGCCAACAAGATTGTTCAGAAGTTGGAGTTGGGACTCGATCTTGGAGCCCTCCGCCCTCCGAAAGAAGCCATCTCGGGTGGTTGGGACACGCTCAGCACAGAAGAGGCCGACGAGCTGTGGAGCCTTGCCTATACTTGCACCGGCCTCCAACAAATCACCGAACAAGTAATGCACGCCGAGGAACCGGCGCTGCTCGCGCGATTCGCCTTCCAACTAGCGCAGAAATTCAACGCCTTCTATCATCGCTATCCCATATTGAGAGAATCCGACCCCACGAAAAAAGCGCTGCGCTTGTTCGTGGTCCAGATATTCCGTAGCAAATGGCGGCGGCCTTGGAGCTGATGGGTGTACCGGTACCGGCGCGGATGTGAGCAAGCCCCGCGTCGGAATCACCTCAGCCCTCAGCAGAGGGGGCAAGAAGCTTCGCCTGCGCAGAAGCTACGTGCAAGCCGTTGAGGCGGCCGGTGCCATCCCCCTGATTCTGCCGGTCGTGAACGTCGCCGGCGCCGACGAGCTTCTTACCGTCGTCGACGGACTTCTTCTAACCGGCGGCGGTGATGTCCATCCCGAGGAATACAACCAGCAAACTTCGTCGAGGCTACTCGGCGTGCACCGTGACCGCGATCGGGCCGAGCTCGCGCTCACTCGCGCTGCCCTCTCGTCGTCACTACCGATCTTGGCCATCTGCCGTGGCGTGCAGATTCTGAATATCGCGGCGGGAGGCAACCTGCACCAGGACATCGGCGCGGAAGTGCCGGTTGCCCTCGATCACACGCAGACGGGTCCGCGGCATCGAATCTGCCATCGCGTTCGACTCGAGCCAGGCAGCCGATTGGCGGAGATCTTCTCGCCGGCGCGGGACATCGAAGTGAACAGCCTGCACCACCAGGCGCTCGACGCCGTCGCGGACGGACTAAACGTGGTGGGTCGCGCGGAGGACGGGATCATAGAAGCCGTGGAGGCTGAGGGGCCGGCCTGGGTCGTGGGGGTTCAATGGCACCCAGAGAGTTTCGCCGGCTTCGATGACCGCTTTCACGCGCTGTTCGCCGAGTTCGCGAAAGTCTGTTGCAGGGAACGGATGGCTTACCGCCGGCAAGGAGCGGGCGGCTAGGATGTCGGCTCTATCCCGTGCTCCCGCAGCCACCCTCGAGCGCGCCCGACGACCTTATCGGTACGGAAACGGCGCCACTGCTCGAAGCGCTGGGGATACCTCTCGAGCGCTTCTTCGAAACGCTGGAAGGCCCCTTTTCCGATGAGTGCTTGATTGAGCTCTTCGACCAGGGTCTCGTCGGGTAGAGATTCGACGAAATCCTCCATGATCTGGAACTGATCGTTCGTCGTGAATGGGGGCACGAGGAGAAATCGACCACTCTCTTGATCTTCTCCGGCTTCGTCACCTGGCCCCTCGCCAAACTCTTCAGACACCATGACCACTTCACCGGTTTCACGGTCGAAATAGTACCGGATGGTATCTAGCTGCGATTCAAACGCTTGAACCAGCCCGTCCAAATCCGTACGGGGACCCATGGTCCTCGTTCCTTTCTTATCGGCGCCAAGTTCTTGCCGTTTGGGTTGGGACACGATTCTACGACACTGAAGCAGATTCGTTCAAGCGTATCGCGGCGCCGGTCCACCTAGAACCAGGCTACTTCCTTAGTGTGCATTAGTGCCGCGGGGCCCCACCCCCACGGCTCGGTCGTTTCGTGCTTCGCACTGCACGACAGCTGAAGGCTCCTCGCGCAGGCTGCCTCGTTCTTCATCAGCCTACTCGTGCCCTGTATCAGACCTCACTGAATCAATCCGAACTCGTCGGGCGGCCAGATTCTGAGGAACGCCTTTCCATAAATGTAGCGACGCGGCACGAAGCCCCAACTCCGGCTGTCGTTGCTTCCTCGTCGGTTGTCCCCTAGCACGAAGTAGTGTCCGGGACGCACTTGCTCGGCGGGGAAACTACGGCGGTCCGCACGCTCCGGCTCGACGTAAGGCTCATCGAGAGGCTCGCCGTTGACGAGAACCTCACCCTTTATGATCTCGATGGTGTCACCGGGAAGCCCGATGACTCTCTTTATGAAGGATACATCTGGGTCTTCCGTGTACCAGAACACCACGACATCGCTACGCTCGATCGAACGGAAATCATAAACGAACTTGTTGACCAGAATGCGCTCTCTGTCGATCAGCCCGGGAGCCATGCTCGTGCCTTGAACCTTGAATGCCTGGACCACATAGGTAATGAGAAGCGCGCAGATCACGACCGCAATGGCGAGATCGTGAAGTAGATCGATGAAGTGTCGGAAAGGCCGGGGCCGCGAGGCCTCGGTGGCTATGCCATCGGAACCTGCTGAAGTGGCCGGGCTCGCTGAATTGGCCAAGTCGACTGAAGCGGCCGGAGCGACAGGCGGTGCTCCCGCTGCCTTGTCATCTGTAAATAAGGGTTCGCTCATGTTGTTGTTACGACGTGGCTACTATAGAGAACGAGATCCCGTCAGACAAGGATCGAGGAAGGATGGCATACTTAGGGCCCGCGCAAGAATAACTACCGATTCTTGGACGCCGATGCATCCCGTCTGGCTGCGTTGCTCGCCGCCTTCCGCAGCGAGCCTGTCGAGCGGAGGGCTAGGCCGCGTCAGCGGCCGAACTGGAAGAATGCTCATATATCTAGATATTATTCACTTCTCGCGCCTTGCCAGACGGGCGCCTCGACACCCAAGAATGGGCATTTATTCTTGCGCGGACCCTTAGGATCGCCGCAAAACTCGGGTGTCCGCCAGCCGGTCGTGAAGGCCGCGCTTTTCTTCGGAGACGGCGATCAATAGGAACCCGATACCCATTACGAAACAATTAATCATGTACCCGATGACGCGCAGCATAGCGCGTTGCCAACCGATCGGAGTTTCTCCATCCATGCTGAGCACTCTCAGGCCGAAAACCTGCTTGCCCGGTGTCGCTCCGCGTAGGGCCCAGAAATAGACAGGATACACGACGGAGAGCAGAAGGCTCGCCACGCCACCGATGATCGGAAGCAGAAAGACCATTGGCGTGACCTCGGTAAGGGCTATCGTTCTCCCCTGCTCCAAGAGCCAGAAGGCCCACGCGCCGGATGCGACTAGCACGGGTAGGCTCACGATCACGGAGTCGATGGAATAGGCGGCCAACCTTATCCAGAAACCCGCAGGCTCGTCCGTCGAGGCCTGAAGTCTGACGCCGGGTCGACCGGCCGCCCGCGGTCGCCGAACGGCCGACGGAGACGGGTCGGATTCAGCGGGTAGAGCGGGCGACGCGGAGGCTTTGCTCACAGCATTGCTGACGGCGCTTCCTGCGATCGGGGCAACCCCGACTCCTGGCCCGCCTACTTTGGCGTCCAAAGACGCGGGCGACCACGGCGCCCGTGAAGTGTGTGGAGTGACGGTCCCGGACTTCGCCGCCTCGTCGACTGGGGTCGGCGGGGCCGACGGCGGTCCCGACTCGGACGGCTCCGTTCGTCGGGGAGCTTCGCTCAAAAGCACCTTGCCGCAGCTCCCGCAGAACTTCGCGGGAAGCATCACCACGGTATGACAACTCTTGCAGGCGACTTGCTTGGCCGAGGAGTCCGGCAGCTGTTCGCCGCACTGACGGCAAAAGTGATCGAACGGACTGGCTTCGGCACCACACGACAGGCAAGACAAACCGGCACGGGCGGCGGCGCTCGCCGGATTAGCAGATGGAGGAACAGGAGGTACCGGCCGTATCGGCATCGGCTGCGTAGCCAAAACACCTGGTGAAGGCGGCGGAGTCGCGGCCGAACCCTCCACATTGAAAAGAAGTCGTGCCGAGCCGATGGCAATGAGATCCCCGTCGCGCAAAGCCTGCTCGCTCGACACTCGGTCGCCGTTGACCATCGTGCCATTGGAGCTGCTGTTGTCGCGGAGAACGTACTGTTCCCCCCTTCGCTCGAGAATAGCGTGCCGACGCGACACCATAGCGTCGGAGAGGACGAGATCATTGGTAGGATCCCGTCCGATCGAAACAATCTTACCCGCCACCGGAATCTCTTTCTTGGCACCGGAAGTCGGGTTGATGATGAGCTTCGCCAACAGTCAATTCCCTTGCCGGAACGTGAACCGTTTTTGCAAACGGACCTTGACGCGAACGCCGTTCTTGGTCGCCGGCTCATGCTGCCATGATTGGAGGGTCTCGACCACTTCTTGATCGAACACATCACCTCCGGACTCTTCCACAATAATGTCCTGCACCGCTCCGGTCTCGTTGACGACGAAACTGACTTGCACCGAACCCTCGAGCTCGGCGCGACGAGCCTGCTCGGGATACCGCACTCCCGGACAATCGATGCACTTTGGATCCACGACATCGGGACCCCTTTCGACCAGATCGCCCTCCGTGATCTTGGGCGTGACCGGCTCGGATGGAGGGGGCGCCGTTTCGCGCGGCTCGAGCGCCGCTGAAATGCTCTCAGTCGCGCCCGCCTGGAGCCGGACGGTCGTCTCCCACGGCTCGAAGCCCATCATTTGCAAGCGAATCGTTCGCTCTCCTGGCCGAGCCCGAAGCTTGTCGAGCGGCGTCGTTCCCGTCGGTTTGCCGTCCAGCAAAACCTGTGCGCCCGGCGGCGTGCTGACGACACGCAGGGTCGCCAAGCTCGGCGCTCGGCGAGCCCGCCCCCTCATGGGCACATTCAAACTGGCACGCGGACTCTCCGTGTTGAGCTCAGCTATCAATTCCTCGCTCTCGTATCCTGCTTTCTCCAAGCGAACGGTGTAGCTCCCCATCTCGAGCTCGGAGAGCTCGAGGGGCGTCAGCCCCAGCTTGGTTCCATTGATCAGAACGCTGGCGCCGACGGGCTCACTCTCGATGGTGAGAATGCCTGCCCGCGGCGCGGAAACATCGACCGGGACCGCGGGTGTTCCTATCGGCAAACTCCCCGCAACGGGCTCCATCGAAGAAGTAATTGAGGACTGGGCAGATTGCGTCTGGCCTCCCGGCGTGTAGAGATTGAGCACTGCGAACCCAGCAACGACCAAGACCAGAAGGCCGCCGACCGCGGTGACCATGGTGCGTTTCTGCTTCCAGAGAGTGCCGGTCCTCGCCATCGTCGCGGCCATCGTCGCGGCCATCGTCCCTAGGGAGACCCCCGGTCGATCACCCGATCGGGCCGCTCGCGTGAGGGTATTCGCGGCCGGGACGTCGGCCCGAGTAGGCGAAAGCTGCGAGCTCACCGCCCGCGTTTCGTCGTGAGGCACACCCCGTCGGCCGGTGACCCCGGAGGCGCGAGTAGCTCCGTGCTCTACCGACGCCACTTCGGAGGAGCCCCAGAAAGCGGGATTGTCCTTCATCGTTTCCGCGCCTGCTTCGAAAACGACCTCCTCGTCATCATCTGCCGGCTCGCTCGCCGATTCATCGGCACCCATGGGACGGCTTGCTGCTGCGGGCGGTGACTTCGAAACTCGATCCGGCTCGCGTCGCTGGCCCTGCCCGATGTCAACCTTACCTGGCTTGCTTGCCTCACTCGCACTCGGCGGCAGTCCCGTATCGGTCGAGGTCGGCACGTACAAAGTCTCCCCTTCCAGCGCGCCGAACCATGAGCCGAGACACAGCTCCAATTCGGAAACGAACACCGCACCCGTCTCGTAGCGGTCGGGTGGGTTCTTGGAAAGAACCTTGGAGAACACCTGATGCCACTTGTCCGGCAAGAGGCCGAGCACTTCGAGGTTGGGCGGCCTCACCGGATCGGCGTGAACCAGCTTGTAGAGAATCGAGGTTACGTTGTTGCCCGGAAAAGGCTGCTGCCCGGAGAGCATTTCGAAAGCGACGACGCCCAGTGAAAAGATATCCGACCGACCGTCGAGGCTCTCGCCCATCGCTTGCTCTGGTGACATGTAGCTGGGCGTGCCGAGGAGCGATCCACTATGAGTGATTTCCGAGTCGATCATCTTCGCAATACCAAAGTCGGTGACTTTCACCTTCTCGCCGTCGTGAACGATGATGTTGGACGGCTTAATGTCCCGGTGGATGACACCTTTCCCGTGAGCGTAGTCAATAGCCGCGGCCATTTGGGACACCAGCCCGATCACTTGCTCGGGCCTGAAACGCCGCCCGTCGTTCAGTACGTCGGCGACCGTCTCCCCGTCGACGAACTCCATCGCCAGAAAAGGGACCTTCTCCTCGGTCTCGCCGATGTCAAATAGTGTGACGATGTTGGGATGGGAAAGCGTGCCCGATATCCGCGCCTCATGATAGAAGCGCTCGATGAAAGTCCGATAGTGAGGACTCTGCGGAGGAATGTCCAGGCGGATGGTCTTGATGGCGATCGTCCGCTTGATGAGCGGATCGAAAGCTTTGTAGACCGCACCCATCGCGCCGAAGCCGACCGCCTCGACGATCGCGTAGCGACCTACTTTGCTCGGGACCTCTTCACGGGGAGCGTTCAAGGAGCCCTCCACGGGCCATTGCTTCGGTTCGGAGTTTCAAGAAGTTCGACGTCCCGAAAAAACCCGGTCAGTGTCCACCAACCCAATTTAACTCACTGTATCATAACCCTTTACGAGTGTCAACGGTTCGACCGCCAGCCCATCCATCGAGGCGCCCCCTATTCCCGTCGGCCGATTGTAAGAACGGTTACATCGCCGAACGGAACAGCCCGCTATTCTCGCCCCAGCGAGGACCCCATGTTACGGCGCGGGAGCAATGCTATCGAGCGATCTGCGTCACGTTCCGTGTCGGTGGCCGATACCGAGGCGGTGAAGGCCATCAAGGCGGTCGGCGATCGAACCCGACTCCAGATACTGAGAATCTTGCTGCAGGGTGAGCTGTGTGTCACGGATCTCGCCAAAGAGCTGGGACTTGCGCAGCCGCGCGTCTCCCACCACCTCACCATCTTGCGAAACTCGAGCTTGGTTCGGGACCGCCGAAGCGGTAAGCAGATTTTCTACTCGGTGAATCCCGACTTCCGTCACAACGGCAGCCCGCAAAGGGGCCAGAGCATTCAGGTCGATTGCCTCCGCGTTGAGTTCACCGAGAGCTGAAATCCTTCCCGACGCTCTCCTCAATCCATGAGGTACCGCGAGGTGCCGGATTCGGCAGTGGTCTCTCTGCGCTATGATAGCCTCCTATGGGAGGGAGCTTGCCTCCTATGGGAGGGAGCTAGATTGAAGCGGAGACCGAATGACGGATGCCATCGAGCGGCTGGACTACCGAGAGCTCTCCTTCTATAAACCGCTTTTCCTCGATTACCTCTACCGATTCGAGCGGTTAGCTCCTTTTTTCTCCGGCGATATCCGACAGCCCGACGCGTGGCGGCGGGTCGCCGACGACGTCTCTGCCTACCCTCGTCAGACCAAGGCTCTAGCCGAAACCCTTCGTGAGCAGAACGCGCGAATGGGTAGCGACCCAGCGGTATCCGAGACTATCGACTCCATCGAGAACGGTGCACTCGCAATCGTCACCGGCCAACAAGTAGGCCTCCTGGGAGGCCCGCTCTACAGCCTGTACAAAGCGCTGACCGCAGTCGAGTTTGCTCGAGTCGTCGGCTCCCAGCTAGGCCTACCGGTGGTTGCGATTTTTTGGATGGATGCCGACGACCATGACTTCGAAGAAATCCGCTCCTTCTCTCTTCTCGATACGGCTCAGGAGCTGACTACGCTTCGCTACCAGCCCGCGCAGCAAGAGGAAGCGTTACCGGTCGGGAGCCTGCGGCTGGATGGATCCATCGACGGCCTCATCACGCGAACCGCTGATTGCCTCCCCCCCTCCGAGTTCAAGCAGGCAGTCTTGGACGCCGTCAAAGAAAGCTACCAACCTGGAAAGACGCTCGCCGAGGCGTTCGGAGCCTGGCTTCTGCGCATGACTCGGGGCACCGGCCTAGCGGTCCTCGACCCCACCGCGCGCTCGGTCAAGTCTCTAGCTCGTTCGATCTTCCGACGCGAGGTCTCGGAAGGGCACGAAAGCTCTCGCCTCGTCGAGCAATCCACGACGGAGCTCGTCGCCCAGGGCTATCACGCGCAGGCGGAAATCGCAGACGACCGACTGAATCTGCTCTATGCAAACCCGACGCGTTCTCATATCACTCAAGAAAACTCGAGCTTTCGTCTCTCCCCCAATCAGGCACCGGTCAGCGAGAAAGAGCTTCAGCATCTCGTCGACGAGGAGCCGCAACGTTTCAGCGGGAACGTGATCTTGCGCTCGATCGTTCAAGACCATCTCTTGCCAACGTTGGCCTATGTGGCAGGGCCAAACGAGATCGCCTACCTCTCCCAGCTGGGAGGCGTGTACGAACGCTTCGGAATACCGCGCCCCCTGATCGTTCCCCGCGCGAGCCTCACCCTGGTGGAGAAGCCGGCTGCAAGATTCCTACGCCGTCAAGACCTGAAGTTCGGCGACCTACGGGCCGACGATGAGTCCGCGTTGAATGACATTCTGAAGGGTCTCGCTCCTCCCGAGCTCGAAGAAGATCTCTTGCGCGCCAGGACATGCATCAACGAGATTACCCAAACACTCGAGAAAGACTTGAAAGCCATCGATCCGACCCTCGCCTCGACCGCGCGCTCGACTCGAGGCAAACTGCTGCATCAGCTCGAGGAATTAGAAACGAAGGGCAGGCGGGCCATCAAGAAGAAGAACGACACGCTACGTCGCCAGTTCTTCGCGGCCCGCACCTCGCTGTTTCCGGACTTCGATATGCAGGAGCGGCAAATCTCACCGGTGCAGTATCTAGCCAGATACGGTTGGCACTTCGCCGACATGGTGCGAGAGAGCATCGATACCGAACAACCGGGCCACGTCCTACTGTACCCCTGACGGCGCCCGACTGGCCCAGCAGGCTTGATGACAAACGGGTCCGCCTGCACCGCCGGCCGCCAAACTACGTGGTTGCTTTAAGGGGAGCTAGTCAGGCGGCGGTCGAGCTCGACCAGGACACTCAGCAGAGTTTCCCCCACGGCTCGAAGGCTGGCGGCACTCAGCTTGTCGAGCGTATCTTCGCGTGAATGCCAGAAAGTGTTCCCCGGACCGTATTGGAAGTCGATCAAATCGACAACCGGGACTCCCCTTCGCGCGAAGGGGACATGATCGTCGCTAATGGAGATTCTTGACTCCAGAAAATGCTCGGAGTGGCCGAGTCGCTGAGCTTCGGCCCACACCAGATCTTGGAGCCATGGAGTGGAGTACATGTCCCGCTGAATTCCGAGCCCGCGATCGCCCACCATGTCTACCAGGAGGAATGCCTGCACTCGGCTGAGCTCCCCGCTCGCTTCCATACGACTGGCCAAGTGTCTACTCCCGTAAAGAGAGTCCGTGTCCGTCCAATCGATGAGCGCCTCTTCCCCATCGAGAAGAACCAACCAAACGGTGGTTGTTGGCGGAGGCTCGAGGCGAACCATTCCGCGCGCCAGTTCTAGAATCACGGCCGCGCTCGAACCGCCATCGTTGGCCCCGACGAAGTCGAAATCATCGAACCGCTTGGTGTCGTAGTGCCCTGCCAAAAGGATCATCTTTTCAGATGCCCCGCGGTGCACGGCGATCAGGTTGGACATCGCGATCGGCCCGGCCGGTGTTCGAGCCGTGAAATCATCTCTCTGGACTTCGAGACCCGTACCAGCGAGCTCCTCTAGAAGAAACTCTTGCGCCTGCCGATGCGCGTCGGACCCCGAGGGGCGTGGCCCGAATCCGACCAGTTTCTCGACGTCGGCGAGAGCGCGTTCTCCGTCGAAAACCGGAGGCGCTGCCCTTTGCGAATAGGCAAGCCAGGACAACATGAATACACCCAGGACGAGACTCCATGTCCCCGAACGGCTCATCAACGAACCTCTGGGATGACTCATGGAAGCCGAGCCGATGTGGCTGCCCCGTAGTAGAGCGCGTTGAACAATAGCTTGAAGGTGCCATGGGTTTGACCACGAAACTGACTGCGGAAACCGATCAAGATGACGCGCCCCTGTCCGTAAGGAACGTCCACTACCGCCGCCTTGCGGCGAATATACTCCTCACCGACAATCCAACCCGACCGCAG
>PVMS01100328.1_pt1 | contig 22393 bp, 18 predicted proteins | sample 1853461 | NCBI WGS metagenome assembly PVMS01 (sample SAMN08582032, study PRJNA380276) | Marine sediment metagenome, whole genome shotgun sequencing project. | isolation source: ocean sediment barecode stripped | collected 2017 | reverse complement strand
TTCAGGTATCAGTAAATATTTCAATCCTGGACTAACCGTCCCTTGATCCTGATTTGATAACCCGACCAGGCATTGAACTAACTCGCATCAATTGATCTATATCAATATAAAATTGACCAGATTTATTACGATTGGCCAGTCATACATAGAGAGGAATTCGATATGAGCATATTGTCAGTCTTAATAGTATTTGCTCTGTTATTAACAATTGCTGTACTGGGTACCGGTATCTGGTCGATGGCCCACGGTGGAGAGTTTGATCGCAAACATTCAACCGAGCTAATGTTTGCCAGGGTTGGTATGCAGGCTGTCACTGTATTGCTGCTATTCTTAGCCGTTTACCTGTCAAGCTAGCAGTCTGTAGCCACCTGGCTATCAGGCCCGAAGTAAACTACAACTTCGAAGCCCAGATCGCCAGTTTATGGCGCATCGATTTAATCGATACCTGGTCTTCAGGAATGGGATGTATCACCTTGTCGTGAACCAGCAGTCGATAAATATAGAGAATTTTCTGATCGGCTGAATCGGTTGGCTCAAACTCGACAACCCCTCGATTCTCGCCGTATTTGACGCCCTCGAGAATCGCCTTTCTAATCATTTCTTTTTCGTTTTTAAGTTTCTTCATGCCAGCTCTGGTTATCAAATCAGGATCAAGGGACGGTAAGTCCAGGATTGAAATATTTACTGATACCTGAAACTATAAACTGCTGCAGATCATTTTCCAGCTGCCGGGCATTAGCCTGAAACAATGCCAGTACTCGTTTGGCATCAAATTCACCATCGGCGAGCAATATCGGGGTCGCCGGATGACGACCAGGACGCGATCCATCATCAACGTCATCGTGAGAAAATCCCCGCTCTACACGCCAGGTCAGAGCCTTTTCTGGATAGGGTTTGTCATAACTCAGTTGATAGCTGACGATTTCATCCGAATCGTTGGTCCAGACGAACAGATCCATCGATTCACAGAAAAACCACCGCCTGAATGGCTCGCCAGGAATTTGCTTTACCTTGCTAATTTCTCTAAACACATCGACTCCTGATGCCCGCTGACATATTTTATGTATTAATTGTAGCTAATATTCAGTCGAAAACTGATACACATCACCCAGCGTGACCCAGGTGAATTCATTCGGTATTGTGCCCGGGTAGATGTAACCGCAGTCCGGCAACTCATCACTGAAAATCACACAGAGTTTATCGTTTTTCAGGAAGTAGGAACCCGACAACATCGTACCCGAAGTCCGCATAGCAACTCCAGTGGGGCCTGTGAATTGTTGAAATATTTCATTGCCATCATGAGTTTGACCATGCCATAAACCTGTTTCAATCAATTCCGCTATAGCTTCGCCATCTAAAGGTTGCCGTTTCCCCGGATCAAAGCCATAGGCAAACCTGGGGATTCCCGCTTTCGCTGCCGAATCAATTAACAATTCGATGTCAGCGGGCCGACTGTAGTAAGCGAAATCAACCCAATATAGTTGTAAATTTTCAAACGGGACCACCTCCAACCTTGCATCTACATAAGGCCCTGCCGATTCCCGGTCATCCAAGGCACCATACACGAAGGCGGTGAAATTTTCCCATACACTAGTACCTTCTGCCTTTTCCAAATCGCTCAGCGCTTTTTTGAATTGACCGAGGAAAAAATAAATCTTAGCGCGCTCACCAAAAAATACCGAAGGGGGTGTTACATGACTATCAATGGCCGTGTTAATCGACTCGAGTCCCTCTTCGTGTGCCCCGCTATAGGATAAAACCTCGGCCAGGTCTGCGTGAAGTTGAGGGTTTGCCGGATCGATTGCAACTGCACTTTTAACCGATGCTAAGCCGATATCGTGCGCACCGGAAATTGCCTGCATTAACCCGAGTATCGCCAGTGCATCGGCGTTTTCAGGATCCAGTTCCAGGGCCTTGCTGGCAGAATCGTAGACCAGCCTCCTCGAGGTTGGTCGAGGCATAACCTGGCTGGCATCCAGTTGCCAGTTTGTCAGGGCTTCGCGCGCGAGTCCTGTATAAGCCGCTACAAACGAAGGGTCGAGTTCAATCGCTCGACGATAGAACCTGAGCGTTTCATCACTTTGTGCCAAACCCCGATTATACAAGCGACGGTGTTCGGCCCGGAGGAAATAATCATAGGCCTCAAGGTTAGTCGTCCTGCGTCTGGATTTTGGTTTGGTATCAGGTTGGAGATTTATCTTTTCGAGAATCTGGCCGACAATCTGGTCCTGGAGTTTGAAGACATTTTCTATCTTCTCGTCAAACCGCCCGGCCCAGATTTGCGCATCACTCTGACTATCGACCAGTTGCACACTAACGCGCACATCTCCTAAAGATCGTCGGAAACTACCCTGCACAACATATCGAACCTGTAACTGCCTGGCGATATCTTGCACTGGAAGATTTTTATTCTTGAAGAGAAAACTCGAATGACGAGGCGTGACCTGCAGACCATCGATACTGGATAAATCGGTGATCAAATCGTCGGTCAATCCATCCGCATAGACGGTCTGTCCCGGATCGTTACTCATGTTTTCAAACGGCACGATCGCTAGTGACAGCGTATTCGGGTCATAGTGTAGATTCGATGAATCGGTTGTAATTGTGGATTCGTCAAATCCACTGCCGATATAAAAACCCAGACCTACTAACGCCACAAGCAGGCAAGCGACGAATGCAAGAAACACCCTACTTTTGTAGGCCTGCCCAGGATGAGTACGCAGCCTCGACAGAGAATCGGGTACAGGAATGGTGGCACCCGGTTTGAGATGAACCTCGTAGGTACGTACCGGACGTTCAATGTTCTTGACCGATTTTTCACCGTGATACTCAAAATCAAAACCTTGTTTTTGACCAATCGCGTCAAACACGCTACCCGAGATACAAACTCCTCCGGGTTCGGCCAGGCTTTCGAGACGAGCAGCAACATTGACTCCGTCACCGTAAATTTCGTCACCATCAACGATTACCTCGCCGAGGTTGACGCCGATACGAAACAACACTCGCTGATTGTCTGCGAGACTCGAGCTGATTTCAGCTATTTTTTGTTGCACATCGAGCGCACAATACAACGCGTTAGAGGCCATTGAAAAATCGGCTAGCACAGCATCGCCAGCATAGTGAACTATTCGCCCCCCAAAGCTGACAATCGCTTCCGAAATTGTTTTCATGTTATTGCGTAACTGACGGTGGGTGCGATCCTCATTTTCGCCAGTGAGGCGGCTATAGCCAGCGACATCGGCGTAAAAAATGGCAGTGAGTTTTCGTTCGAAATTTTCCCCGACAAGTTCGCCGGCAAAAGAATTTTCTGCATCAGCCTCAATTAAAACAGGGGCAATCAGCCTGTATCCAGCCTTTGAAATGGTTTCTATAACGCGGTGATTCTTACTGGTATCGTCAAAAGCCTTACGAATCTTAGCAATCGAGCTACTCAGCGCATCGTAACCGACAACCCTGCCCTGCCACACATTATCTTCGATTTCCTGGCGGGTAACGACCTCGTCGGGACGATCAACCAGGTACAACAATAGCTCCATACTGCGTGGTTCGAGCTTTTTTTCGACGCCACCTCGGCTAATTCGATAAGACATACTATCGATTTTCCAACCGTCAATCGTGATTGAATGTTGTTTGTCCATTCTTAAGTCATTGATTTTTATGAATTATATTTTTCGTCATAAAAAAACCAAATTTTCATCACTTATTTTCCTGATAAATTTGCTTTGATAGTCATAACAGAACGACAGGAACAACTGAAACAATTAATCCTGGCACCGAAACTAACATATTTTGAGCGAAAATAGATTATGAATAGCAAATATACAAAGATGTCCTTATTAGGTCTTGGCCTTCTTGCTTTGTCGAATGTACAAGCAGAAGTGGTGCCACTGTTAAAGGCAGTATACGCCGAGGACATCGACCAGGTTAAAACGCTTATACAGGTGAATCCGGACATCAACCAATTGGGGCCCAGTTGGTACGGCAATGGATCAGCGTTGCATGTGGCAGTGCGAACTGGCCAACAGGATATGGCGAAGCTCTTGATAGATCGGGGAGCAATTGTTGATGTGCGCGATCATAACGACTACACGCCACTTCACAATGCAGCCTGGAATGGCAACCTGGAGATGGTTAAATTATTACTTGGCGCCGGGGCCGATATCAACGCCAGGACTTACACGGGACGCACGGTGCTGGGTTGCGCACGCAGAAAGAATCAGCTTGAAGTGATCCAGTTCCTCGAAGATAAACTGCAACTGGGTTCTAACTAGAATTTTAAGAGGAGAAATAACGATGCTTAGCAATCAATGGTTTCAATCAAAAAAGCCCGCACAGTTTTACATGGCGGTATTTGTATCCAGTCTAATGCTGGTATTTAGCCTAAATGTCCGGGCTAGCCACGGCATTAGCAAGAATTACGACGGGAATGTTATCGGGGGTTATGACCCGGTAGCCTATTTCACCATGGGAGAGGCCCTGCCGGGTTCAAAAGATATCAGTACCGAGTATCTGGGCGGCACCTGGCTATTCGTCAATGCGCAGCATCGTGATTTATTTATAGCCGACCCGGGCAGGTATATTCCGCAATATGGCGGCTATTGCTCAAGCAGTTCACGCGGTGGCGGTCACGGTAGCGCCAATCCCAGGAACTGGCAGATCGTCGATAACAAGCTTTACCTGTTTTATTCCAAACCCTATTCGGATGGCTGGATAGAATATCCATCAACCCTGGCCGCCGATCAAAAATGGGAAAAAGCCAAGGCTGGCTTGCTGCAACAGTAATTCTAAACGACTAATTGCAAACATATTGTCAGGGTCAGTCATGACGGGTCACTTAAAATGGGTTTTGGGACTGATAGCAATTTTGGTCAACCAGCCCGCGATGAGCCACCACGTGGAATTGCCGGAAGACATGACACAGGCCCAGGCTACCTGGCTGTGGGGACATCATTCAATACCTGGTGATATTACACTTTCTGGTACGCCTTACTGGTACGTCTACCCGCATACTGATGTCAATCAGATTACCAACCCGATATGGAGCGATGTCGCGGCCACTCATATTAAGCCGGGTGCGAAAGCCCCGGCGGTACTGGTGTTACACGGATGCTCGGGAATGTCTTACGGTAGTACCGAATATCGGCGCTATTTTATCAATTCGGGATATGCAGTATTTGAACCGAATAGCTTCGCCCGACCCGGACGTGAAGCCTGCAAGCGCAATGCCTTACCGGCGCGAATTGAAGAGATTCAAGTAGCCTTATTCGAAATTCAGCAGCTTGCCTGGGTTAACCAGGATCAAGTGTATCTAATGGGTATTAGCGAAGGCGGTGTTGCCGTAGCCGGCTGGGGGAAACCCGGGTTTGCCGCACATATTATCCTGGCGACAGATTGCGTGGACTACAGCGACCGGGTCCCGGAAACGCCTGCCGGCGTGCCAGTTTTAGCGGTTGTTGGAGGCAACGATCAGTATTCAAAAGGAGCGAGTTGTAAGGTTAACACTGAAGTCTTCGGAAGCAGGTCAATTGTAATAAAGGATGCCGGGCATGGAATTTCTGATCTCCTGGAAACAGGAAAAGCGATAGATGAGTTTTTAAGGGTGGTGAGGGCTGAAGGATGAAGATGCTAAACGGAAGTATATATCACCCTGAATTCTTGGAGTTTAATGATGTCAAAATATTTCAGGGTAGCAAGTAAGGTAGACGTTGGAATTTTTTCCATTAGTCGTAAATCCAGGATTTGGGCAGTCATCGGATTCATGTTGCTGTTGTGGGTAGCTGGTAGCTGGTCAGGCCAGTATCTCCACAGTCAACTTTGGCCGTTCGACACCGAGCAGACCGTATTATTCATCGGTCTACTGGTGTTGGTCTACGCAGTTTGCATGATCCTGCCCTTCATGCCAGCAATAGAACTGGGATTAGTACTGTTAGCGATGCTCGATATCCAGGGGGTCCTGATGCTTTACCTGGTTACCGTGGTTGCGCTGATGACCAGCTATGGCATAGGCAGGTTGATTCCAATAGATGTTCTGAAAAGGTTTTTTGATTTTTTACATTTTCCAAAAGCCAGCGAACTACTTTGCAGTGCTGAAGTATGTAACGAAAAAGAGCAAATCGACCGATTTATTGAGCACGCGCCAAAACGAATGATTCCCTTTCTATTGCGTCATCGCTACTGCGTATTTGCCGTGGCTATCAATACACCTGGCAATATGATCATCGGTGGTGCCGGCGGAATCGCGATGATGAGTGGCTTGAGCCGGTTATTTGGTTTTAGGCAATTCGCGCTAACCATATTGATAGCGGTATCTCCGTTGCCGATTTTGACCATCCTGTCAAAGCTGATGATTATTGGTTAACAAGGCCGAAAGATGCGACGCATAACCTGCTTTTTGATTAGCGCTTTTCTGCTTAGCTACCCATTTGGTCCTCAGGATGCCAATGCCACAGAATTCGACGAATGCGGCATCGAGTCGTCGATAGCCTTCGAAGACTGGCAGCAATGGGCGAAGACTACGCCAGAACCTTACTTCTCGAGAGAACATGGCAACAGGTGGGTCACTATTTATTTCGACGACCTGGCCGGCACTTCGGATCAGTCGATCAGTGCACCGTTTGCAGTCTGTGCCAAAATCATCAAGGTGCACTTCACCAGCGTGACTGGCGCCACGCCACGCAAACTATTTTTGATGACGAAAATGCCTGCCGGCTTCGATCCCGACCACGGTGACTGGTGGTATGGCAATTACAACCACCTGGTCGGTCCCGCAATGATCGAACAGGGGGCTATCGAGGCCTGTATCGACTGCCACAAAAAAGCATCAAGCCTGGATTACGTCTTCTCCAGGCCAATGATTGCCAAATCAACGAAATAAGCCAGGCACTATTATTCTGCTACTGTCCCTGTTTGACCGTAACTGTACCAGAGCCGGGTGGGTGCTAATGGGCTATCGCGGTCTATCCAGATCAGATGCAAGCCGCCCGAATCATCGAGAGCAACCCCGGCATGTGATTGTTCGCCCGGTCCGGAGGCAGTCGCTGGATTGATATCCTGATCCCATTCTCCATCTTCATCCAGGCGCACTAGCCAGATGTCGGAATCACCCGTCCGGTAGTCATCCCAGGCCACCACCAGCGCACCGTTGGGATTTCCGCTCGTGGCAGGATTGTAATGCGGTAAGGTATCGCCCTTTGGCCCATGGATTTTCTCACTCGGACCGAAGGAGCCGTCGCTGCCAATCGACGCGAATATTCCATAGCCCTTGCCACCTCGTCGTTTATCCATCCATGCCGAGACGAATTCATCTTCACCGAAACTCGCGATCGAGACCCGGGTCACGCCGCTACCCTTGTCGTATTCGGTTCGGTTTGAGAAAAATTCATTCAGGTATGACGGCTCGACAAAGCCTTTTGCCTGGTCGGATGAAAAGCTGAATTTCAAACGCGTGTGCCCGGCAGCGCGGTCTTCCCACGCAACATACAGTCCGGATTCGTTCGCTGCCAGGGTGGGGAATAAAACGGGTGTATTAACAGGTTCTGCCTCGACCGCTTTGATCGAGAGCAATTCGATACCCCGCTTTTGCCTGCCCGACAGCCTGGCCACCCGCAGTTTCCATGATCTGCCCTGTTGCTCGCGCCAAACTACGTAGATCTGGTCATTGACAGTCGCCACACTGGACTGGCTGGCCAACGAGTCGGAAGAAAGTTTCAATGGCTTGTCTAAATATTGTCCGCTATGGGTATTCAGGTAAATAGCGCCATCCTGCTCCCAGACCAGGACAAACCGACCGCCCGCTAAACCGGCTACAGCCGGTTCATAAGCCTGTTCACCGGTACTCACTTTAACGGCAGAGGTAAAACTCGAGTCAGTGCTGTGTTTAATCGCCAGGTATACTTGCGGCTCGCCGCTGCTGTCGTCTTCCCAGAGCACGGCGACTTTATCCCCAGAAACCGCGATATGTTTACGTCCGGCTCCTTCCAGGTGATGATAGGTCCCCTCGACGGCAACTCCGGTAATGGCTATCCGCTCATTAAACTGCCATTCAGCAAATACCTCGAATGGTACGGCACAAAACCATACCGATAACATGAAACCGATAAGCTTCATTGATTAGACAGGTACTGCTTTAACGCCGTGGTTTTATAATGTCCCTGTGATACAAAGTCATTGTACTGCTGTATCTGTGAAATAGTCTGAAACCCTGCTTTGGTAAACAGCGGTTTTTGATCCTCGGAAAAATAGATAAAGGTAGGCGTACCTAAAATTCGGCTGCGCGAGGCAAATTGCATTTCAGTGGTACGTTCACCATTGGGCAGGAGAATTCGGTTACCGCTTTCGGTATCAACATAAGCCAGCACAAATTGTTCCGACAGGTTTTGCCTTAAAGCTGGATTCGAGAACACTTCCTTGTGCATCTTGCGGCAGGTATTGCAACCGTAGCGCCCAAAATATAAAAACAGGGGCTTGTTGTCCTGTGCCGACTGCTTGAGGGCCTGGTCGAATGGCAGAAAATCATACTGCTCGGGTGGCGCGGCCAGCACATACTGATACATGAAACTCGCCAGGCAAATTAATAATGCTGAATAGAATTTATGTTTTACTAAAACCACTTCGGCTACGGAACCCCATCTCAGTATCAGGTTTGACAATGAATTACCTTCGATCACAGCAACCAAGGATATCTTAGAGGTAAGCAATTATCATGATTTTGATCAATTAATCTGCTCTTTTCTAATGAATAAAAAGGGCCGGTGACAAATGATTTTTATGTGCATTTGTTATCGGCCCCTTTTTATTGACCCCCTTGTTTCCCGTGCATCCAGCCTTGATTCTCGTTATTCTGTCGAGAACCCGGTGCCATCGAACTGACGTGGAATACAGGACAGGTAATCCGGGATTCGGGAGATTCAGGAAAACTTCGATGCCAGATGATATATCAGCGTGGTTGATGAAACTCGGATTAGACGAGTATGTGTCGAAATTCACCGACAACGACATCGACACCCGGCTTCTCACGCAACTGACCAACGAAGATTTAAAGGAGCTCGGAGTCGGTTCTCTCGGCCACAGGAAGACGATTCTCAGTGGGATAGCGGCATTGGACGAGGAAGATCTACCTCCCACAGCGGTTCGCAAAGACGAGGCCGAACGCCGTCAACTCACGGTCATGTTCTGCGACCTGGTTGGCTCCACCGAGATGTCACAACGCCTCGACCCGGAAGACCTGCGACAACTACTCGCCTCCTACCAGGGTGCCTGCAACGCTGCAATCGCTCGCTTCGACGGTTATGTGGCCCGCTACATGGGCGACGGCCTGCTGGTCTACTTCGGCTATCCGACCGCACACGAGGATGACGCCGAACGCGCGGTGCGGGCTGGGCTCGAGGTCGTGGCTGAAGTGGCATCGCTCGATTCCCCATACGATGTTGAGCTCGAAGTCCGCGTCGGTATCGCGACCGGCATGGTGGTCGCCGGGGATATCGTCGGCGAAGGGGCTTCAGAAGAACGAACTGTACTCGGCGAGACGCCGAATCTGGCCGCCCGGTTGCAGGGCATTGCACCACCGGGGGGCGTGGTAATCGCCGCAGTGACCCGGGACCTGGTCGAAGGGCGCATTCAGATGGAAGCGCTCGAAGCGGTGCAATTGAAGGGATTCAGCGAACCCGTGCAGGCTTACCTGGCTATCACGATCCAGGCCGCGAGTCGATTCGAAGCCGCCACCATCAAGGGTCTGACATCGTTCGTCAGCCGCGAAAGTGAACTCCAATTGCTGGCGGATCGATGGCATCAGGCTTGTTCTGACGAAGGCCAGGTGGTACTCCTGTCCGGTGAAGCGGGCATTGGTAAGAGCCGCATACTGCGCGAACTGCGCGAACAACTGGACACCGAATCCTACACCCTGCTGCATTATGAATGTTCCCCATACGGCGCCAATACCGCGTTTCTGCCGGTAATCGATCAACTTCGATCCGCCGCCGGGTTCACCAAAAACGATACCGACGATGACTGTCTCGACAAGCTCGAGCAACTGATCCGGGGGACGTCGAATAATGTCGACACCGCCGGGCCGCTGCTCGCTGCATTGATATCTCTGCCAGCGAACCGATACCCGGCACTCGATATGACTCCGATGAAACAAAAGCTCGATACCATCGCAGTGTTGGTCGGGCAACTCGAGTCGCTAGCCCGCAGCAAGCCGATAATGCTTCTGGTCGAGGATGTGCACTGGATCGACCCGTCGACCCTGGAGGTATTCGATGCGTTTATCGAACGCGTCCAGGAACTGCCGGTACTGATGATCGTAACCCACCGCCCGGAGTTCGAGCGGCGCTGGGACGAATACGGACACGTTACTTATCTATCACTAAACCGCCTCAGCCGTGAGCATGGGCGTGCGCTCGCCGAACGCGTGACCGGCGGCAGGGCGCTGCCCGAAAACGTCATGGCCCAGATTCTCGAAAGCACAGACGGCGTGCCGCTATTTGTCGAGGAACTGGTCAAAACAGTACTTGACTCGGGGATTGTGCGCGAAGTCGATGGCCGGCTCGAGTCCGACAGCATACTGCCTCCTATGGCCATCCCGACTACGCTGAAGGACTCTTTGATGGCGCGCCTCGACCGGTTATCCCCGGTCAAGGAGGTCGCGCAGGCCGCCGCCTGCATCGGGCGCGAGTTTTCCAGCACGCTGCTGGCATCTATTATCGATCGCGACGACCTCGATGAAAGTCTCGACCAGCTGGTCGCTTCCGGACTGATCTTTCGCCGCGGTTCGGGAGACCGTAACAGCTATATTTTCAAACACGCACTGGTTCAGGACGCTGCCCACGAAAGCCTGCTATTGAGTCGCAGGCAACAATTGCATGCTCGTATCGCGCAGACCCTCGCGGCATCCGACGATCCGGATCCAGCGATTCTGGCGCATCATTACGCGATTGCGGAGATTCACCACAAGGCTGCCGAAAATTTCCTCTCCGCGGGATTCCGCTCAATCGGTTTGTCAGCCCTGGCCGAGGCGGTAAATAAGCTCGAACGGGCCCTGATGGAAGTCGAAGCACTCGATGCGGGCACCGATCGAGATTCCCTTGAGCTCGATATTCGCGTTGCGCTTGGAACCGCTCGGATGGCACTTTTCGGCTGGCCGCATAGCTCTGTGTCCGATGCGCTAGTGCCGGCATTCAACCTGGCCGAGGATTCCAGTCGGCAACAGGCGTTCGGACCCATCCTGTGGGGACTTTGCGTCCACTACTGGACTCGATCGGAGTTCGAGCCGACCCTGTACTGGCTGGAAAAGCTGGAATCGATTGCCGATGAAGTCGAGGATGCCGAACTGTCCGCGGTACGCGATATGACCGCCGGGTGCCAGTACTTCTGGCAGGCCGAATACGAGCGGGCCAGGGGTTACACGACCCATATTCGAAACACTTACGACGAACAGGCAAATGCCCACATCGTTACCTACTGCAACCACGACCCGTTGGTGTTTTCACTGCACTGGGCCGGCGCGCTACTGGAATGGATCACCGGCTACCCCAACCGCAGTCTCGAAATAGCCGAAGAGGCGGTAGCCCTGGCACGCCGCCTCGGGCATCCGTTCAATTCTGCATTCGCGCTGACCGCGGGCTGCGAGTGCATGGTGGAGTGCGGTGAAACCAGACGCTTTCTGGAGTACTGTGACGAAGCCGATGTGATCATCGAGCAACAGGCCCTGGGTGAATTTGCACGCAACATGATGACCAACAACTGGCGTGGCCGGGCGTTGATACTGCAGGGTGAGTTTGAGTCGGGTTATGCCTTCACCGCGCGCACCAACGAATTTTGGAAGGTTGTCGGTGGCCGGGTATGCAGTGGACTTTTCTGGAGCTCTGAAGCACTGGCTTTGCACGGCATGGATCGTCAGCAAGAAGCGACACAGCTCATCGACCAGGCGATCGATTATTGCCGCGAGACTGGTGACTGCTGGATGGAACCGGAATTACTGCGCATCAAGGGCGGATTTCTACTCGAGCGGGACAACCCGCAACCGCAGACGGCGGAAGATGCATTCACCGAATCGCTCGAGTTGGCGCGTACACACGGAGCGAAATCCTGGGAACTGCGAGCCGCCACGAGCCTCGCAAGATTATGGCAATCGCAAGACAGGGAGCCCGAGGCACAGGAATTGATCAATCCGATCTATGAGTGGTTCACCGAGGGCTTCGATACACCAGATTTGAAGGCAGCGAAAGCGCTGGTTGAGCAACTTTCGTAAGTTGGGGATTTGCACCCCGATTCGTTAAACCGAAACCATTCTTATGAATGATTTCAATAACAGGGGAATAGTCATGGGTAAATTAATAAAAAATATCGACCTGCCTCGCGCAGTAAAAATTAAATCGACTGGCCTGGTGTCCATCGGGCTCATCGGCGGGCTCCTGATCAGCTACGGCTGGGCGGCGATGGCGCCTCCCACCGAGCACAAGGGTCTCGAGGTCGAGGTACTCGGTTTCGTCCCGGAAGAATCAATGTCGGCGCAGATCGGACTCAAGGGCTACAAGCTGCTGTTGCGCAAGATTACCATCAATCCCGGCGGGCAGATCGGCAAACACAGTGCCGCGACCACGCCCACTGTGGTCTACATTGACAGCGGCAGCTGGATCGAAGGACGAGATAGCGGCGAGATTAAGTATTCAGCAGGCGATACCTTTATCGAGGATGAGAACACCGTCCACTGGTTTTACAATCGCGGTGACGAGCCTGCCATGGCCTTCGTCTGCGACATTAAACCCGCCGGTTGATAGATTTATCCTGATCGCCGGACTAAAAAGACTGGGCATCGTAGTTCTTCACGCAGAAACTGCAATAAGTCACCATCAAGCACTGTGTCGGTGGTGGCAATCACCAGTGCACTGGCAGTTTCGCTACGAATCGCTTTGACGATGGACTGCGGCGCCATGTCAGGTAGTTTTTGGACCGAAAGACGTCCATCTGGCAGAATTCGGTCCATCATTCTCTCGACCGCTTCCGGCTGCGACAGCGCCTGGCCAGTCAGAAAAATCAAAATCCGCTTAGCCTGGCGTTGAGCCAGGATTGATGCAGCTATCATCGTCTCTCTGGCGGTCGATAAATCCTCGATAATAACCGCTATGCGATGACGCTCCCGTGTAATGTGCCTGGTAGTAGACCAGAACGTCATCGCCAACGGTTTAATCGGCTCAAACACCGTTATGTCAGATACGCTGGCCGTCTCTTTCAACAGGCCAATGACTGAACCCCGCAGGTTACGAAACGAATGCGTCACACCCGCCCTGCCGGCAAACACGGCGATCGTCCGCCGTGCCGCACGAACACGAAGCTCGGTCTGGCGTTTCGCATCGCTGGTGTGAAACTCACGCAAACTCGAAGTCAATCTGCTTAATTCCTTGACGAATGGTAACTTTGCCGCTTTCTGTAATTCGACCTCCTCAACGAATACTCCTTGCAGATCGACAACGGCCTCATACTCAAGAAGTGGCAATACAACATCCAGAGCCTGTCGGCTCGACGTGCCCGTGCCGAGGAATATCGAGATCTTCCGTGGCGCATCTTCGGGCAGTTTATCTTTCATTGAATTACTGATCACGGCTGGGCCTGGCACCGCCGAAAGATTGCCGTTTGACTGCAAAATCGAGCAGTTTTTCACGGATTTTTTGATTAACGCTGCCTTTCGTGAATTCGCCGCTCTTGTTTCGTTTTCCAGCCGGTATACCGGTGAGTAATTCAAGACACTGATCGACATGATCAACGGCGTAAACATTAAACTCACCAGCTCGAACTGCTGCTACAACCTCACGACGCAGCATCAGGTGCTTGACGTTTGCGACCGGAATCAACACGCCCTGATCGCCACTCAGGCCGCGTTCTTTGCAGATTTCAAAGAACCCCTCGATTTTCTGGTTCACGCCACCGATCGCCTGGACTCTGCCGTGCTGATCGATGGAACCGGTGATGGCAAGTGACTGCCTGACAGGAGCCTCCGCTAGCGCCGAGCTCAGGGCACAGAACTCTGCCGCCGAAGCACTATCACCGTCAACACCACCGTAAGATTGCTCGAATACCAGGCTTGCGGACAATGACAGGGGCCTGTCCGTGACGTAGTAAGAATTCAGAAAACCGCTCAGAATCAGCACACCCTTCGAATGAAGCGGACCTCCAAGCTTGACCTCACGTTCGATGTCGATGAGCTTGCCGGAGCCTAATGTGACAGTTGCGGTAATACGTTGCGGGCGGCCAAACGAGTAATCGCCCAGTTGCAAGACCGCGAGGCCATTGATCTGGCCGACTCTAGCGCCATCAGTTTCGATGACGAGGGTTTCGCGAACCGTCTCTTCAAGCAGGCGCTCGCGCAGTCGACTGGTTCGACGAATTCGACTCTCGACGGCCCGCTCTACATCATCCGCATCAATCAATTCCTTGTTATTCTGGCTAGCCCAGAAATGCGCCTCGCGCAGCAGGTCGGTTGTCTGGCGGATGTCAGCCGACATGCGCTCAACATCGGCGGCTTGCCGGGAACTCTCGTCGATGATTCGCGCAACACCATCGCGACTGAGGTGTTTCAGATTCTCCTTGCGCACGGCGGTTACCAGCATTCGCGTCACTAGATCGATATTTTCATCACTACGTTTGATATCATCTTCGAAATCCGCAGCGACTTTAAAAAGATCCGGAAATTCTGGATCCAGCCGAGCCAGAAGATAATAATAAATCCGCTCGCCAATAAGGATAACTTTCAAATCTAATGGTATCGGCTGGGGCTCCAGGGAAACAGTGCTCACCAGTCCAAACTCATCCCCAAGTGAGCGAACACGAATTTCTCCGGACTTCATGGCCCGCTTCAACCCTTCCCAGGATGCTGGATATGAAAGCACCTTGTCTACGTCGATGACAAGGTATCCACCGTTTGCACGGTGCAGCGCACCAGACTGGATCAGACTGAGGTTAGTAACCAGCGTGCCAAATTCCGCTTCGTGTTCAATCTTGCCAATCAGCTGAGTGAAGCTCGGCTGATCCTCGAAAACTACCGGGGCACCCTCACATTCACTTCGATCGACCAACACGTTGATCGCATAGCGCCTGGTCACAGCCGATTCCCTGGAGGCTGGACTGCCCCCCAATTGTGCTAGCAAACCTTGCCCCTGCGATAGTGGCAGAAACAGGCTGACATTCTCAACGATATCCTCCTGCATACGTTGCAGGTGGTCGACAACATCTGGCAGGTCCTGGTATTTTTGAATCAAATCGTCAATCAGACCAGCCCCGGCAAGGCTGGCTACTTCTCTCTCTAACTGGTGTATCTTCTGCCGCATCTCCCGCGCAAGCTTTGGCGCTGTACGCATGACATGTTGCAAGCTTGCCGTTAGTTCCTCGATATTCTTCTTTACCTTTTCCTGCTCCTGTTTGGACAGTTTATTAAATGCGCCCGGGGCAATAGTTTCACCGTCCCGAATCGGAACAAATACGATACCGGTAGGTGTCGGAACGACACCAATATTGCGACTCTTGGCCTCTCTTTCCACATTGGCGAACGCCTGTTCCTGCTGTTCCTTGTACTCCCCTTGAATTGCATCGTGTTGGGTCTGAAAATCTTCGCTTTCGAAAGCAGCTGGAATTGCCGTTTGCGCATCCTGAACAACATGCTCGACATCAACGCGCAACTTCTTACTGATACCCGGCGGCAGTTCCAGTGCCTTGGGCCTTCGTGGATCTTCAAAATTGTTAACGTAACACCAGTCGTTCGGAATTTTTTTACCGGCCGCTTTTTCTTTCAGAAAGGTCCGTACGAATGTATGACGACCCACACCGGGAGGACCGAGAACAAAAACGTTATGACCATCGACATCCATTTCGGTAGCAAAGTGAATCGCTTCGGTGGCGCGATTCTGACCGGGGATATCGCTGAGCGGTAGTAATGCCTCTGTAGAATCGAACTTCAGCTTTGCAGACTCACTACTTCGAAATAGCAATTCAGGTGGCAGTGGTTTTCCTGGTTTTATTTTCATCTATCGTCAGGTTAAATCCAAAATTTTTGAAAGACAGGCCAATCTTGCTTGCAAATTGACAGTTGATACTTTCAACCATTTTAGGGTATCTGTTATTGATCCAGGTCAAGGTCTGGAGTACGGCTTCGATTTAGCATGGTTTCATACTGGTAGCACGGGTATTACCTTTAAACATCGAAAAACAGGAGCCAGCTGATGAATTCACGAAAAACCCTGGTATTTACATTTCTCATTTTTATTTGCTCGTCCCTGGCAATAGCAGGGGGAAGTCCGAATTTACAGGTCTATGAAAAGAAGGCTGCTTTTGCCGATGTTCGACAGAATTTAATCGATGCCATTATCAACCGCGGTTACGTTCTTGACTTTGATGGCCGGGTCGGCGACATGCTCAAACGCACCCGCGCAGATGTAGGAGGCAAGCCGTTATATCGGGAAGCGGAATACATGGTTTTCTGCTCCGCAGTGCTGTCGCGAAAGACCATGGAAATCGACATCCATAATATCGGTTATTGTCCCTACGTCGTTACTGTCTATGAAAGCAAAGCAAACCCGGGCACGGTTTATGTGAGCTACCGCAAACTGACCACAAGCGATAACAGGGACAACTCGCTTGCCGCGGTGGAAAAAATGCTCGATGAAATAGCAAGTGAGGCGGTTGAATAAGCTACAACCAGGAGCTTATGTTATTCAAAAAAATAATTGTTATTCTATTATTGCTCCTGCCTTTCACTTTACTGGCATCTGATTATGCCAAGGAGCAGCGCTGGGCAGACCAGGTAGTTGATTCAATTCTCGATGGAGAAGCGATTTGGTTAGATGCCGATAACCGTCAGTTTCTAGCAATTTTCACCGCTGACGAAAATGAGGCTCTAAACCGGGGTGTGATTCTGATGCATGGTATCGGCGTTCATCCAAATTGGGATCAGGTGATAAGACCTTTACGCGTAGAACTAACCACTCTGGGTTGGACTACGCTATCTATTCAAATGCCTATTCTGGCAAACGATGCCGAGATTGATGAGTACGCCCCGTTGTTTCCTGAGGTAATTCCAAGGATCGATGCAGCAATAGATTATCTTGACTCAAAGGGAATTCAGACTATTTATCTGGTCGCGCATAGTCTGGGGTCTTCGATGGCAAGCTACTACCTTTCTAAAGTGACTGATACAAGGGTCAAAGGACTGGTTGCTATCGGTATGCCAGGGGGCGCTAATAATTCCGATATTTAATCAGTTGCTCTTTTACTATTTATCACTTGTTTACCCCCATTTATTAAATATATTCTTTATGTATGGCACACTTTTGGCACATTTATTATCAAAATCTTGCCCATATAAGGGGATCAAACAACTACTTCCAGTAAGCAGTCGTTCCAGATTTAGATAGATTAGGCTCTTCACGGCCTCGGCCCAGGCAGAATTCCCAGACCTGCTTTCCCAATAGCGGACGTTCAAAACGCCTGGATTAACTTCTGCTTACGGCACTAAGCGGACGCCCGGAAAATTGCGTTGAGTGGCAAAAAAAACCCGAAACGGACGCTCGTTGTGTTTGTACTTCGAGGTCGATCTCCCAAAAATCTAGACCACATGCTCGGATAGCTTTTGGTAAACTGTTGTTCCGGTTGAATCGAGATAGTGAAAGATGCCTGAAGATGTTTCTGAGTGGCTGGAAAAACTAGGCCTTGCTCAATATGCCTCGAACTTCACCGATAACGATATCGATGCTCATCTTCTGGCCCAATTGACAGATGCTGACCTAAAAGAACTCAGGATAAGTTCACTCGGCCATCGAAAAACGATTCTCAGTGCTATTAATTCACCGAGTCAGAATGAATCCGAACCAACTACCAGTATAACCCCCAGGGGTGAAGCCGGGCGTCGTCAACTCACTGTGATGTTCTGCGATTTGGTGGGCTCCACCGCGCTATCGGAGAAATTGGACCCCGAAGATTTGCAAGAAGTTAATCGAGCTTACCAGGATGCCTGCAAGGCAGCTATCGATCGATATGAAGGATATGTCGCCAGGTACATGGGCGATGGCGTGCTTGCCTACTTCGGGTACCCGCAGGCTCACGAGGATGATGCAGAGCGCTCGATTCACGCTGGCCTAGGTGTTGTTGAGGCAATGATCGGCCTAAATCAAAAATTGGGACAGCAGCTAAATATCGAGTTCGCAGTGCGCATCGGCATCGCCACGGGCCCTGTAGTTGTAGGTGATCTCATAGGTGAAGGGGCGTCGCAGGAAAGCGCAGTCGTTGGATCGACGCCGAACCTCGCAGCGCGGTTGCAGGCTCTGGCATCAGCTAACACCGTGGTGGTCTCCCCAGGTACACATGGTCTTGTCAAGGGACAATTTGAATATAAGACTTTAGGTGAATTCGAATTTAAGGGTGTCGCAGAACCCGTCTGCGTCCGGCAGGTGGTTGGGCAGACCAAGACAGAAAGTCGATTCGCGGCAGCACACCACGGGGGCATTACTTCGCTGGTCGGTCGAGAACACGAGATTGGCCTTATGCTTGATCGGTGGCAACAAGCCAAGGAAGGCGATGGTCAGATAGTATTACTATCAGGCGAGGCAGGTATAGGTAAGTCCCGCATTACAGAAACCTTGCAAGACTACACAGCAATGGACCATCCGGTTCGGCTTCGGTATCAATGCTCGCCATTTCATACAAACAGTGCTCTCCATCCGGTTATTGGGCAACTTGAGCATGCGGCAGGCATCGATGTCCAAGACGAAAACGAGGTTAAGCGGGCCAAACTTGATTCTTTGCTCAGTCAGTCCATGCAGGTCATCGACGACGTTGCACCTTTCATAGCAACGCTTCTCTCGATTCCTACGAAGGGTCGGAATGCATCGTTGGGGATGACACCTGAGCGGCAAAAGGAGATGACACTGGACGGATTAATCTCTCTATTGGAAGGCTTGAGCCGGCAACATACAGTATTACTCATTTTTGAGGATGCTCACTGGGCGGACCCGACCTCGCTCGAGTGGTTGGAACTTGTCATCGATCGTGTACAAGGAATTCCAGTAGTCGTGGTCATTACATTTCGCCCGGAGTTTCAGCCCCCCTGGAGCGGATATACCCACATTACGTCGCTTACCCTCAACCGCTTTAGCAGTAGTCTGGCCACTACAATGGTGGATAAAATCACTGGCGGTATTAGGCTTCCCGCCGAGGTGATCGAACAAATCGTCACAAAGACGGACGGTGTGCCACTCTTTGTTGAGGAATTCACAAAGACGATTCTGGAATCGGGTTTGCTTACCGAGCATCTCGATCAATATGTACTTTCCGGACCTCTTCCCGAAGTAGCCGTTCCGGCCACATTGCATGATTCACTTATGGCGCGATTGGACCGTTTGGGCCCAGTAAAAGAAGTCGCGCAGACTGCCGCTGCGCTGGGTCGTGAGTTTTCTTACGACTTACTGGCTGCAGTATCCCCATTGAGCTTCGAGGAACTTCACAATGCACTGGATCAGCTTATAGATGCGGAGCTTGTGTTTCGTCGTGGACGCTCTCAGAAAGGTGGCTATATATTCAAGCATGCGCTGGTGCAGGATGCCGCCTATCAGTCACTTTTGAAAAGTGCACGTTTGCAATTACATGCGCGTATCGCCGAAACGCTTGAGCAACGTTATCCTGAAGTCGCTGCGGTGCAACCGGAGATCGTTGCACACCACTATAGCGAAGCAGGGTTCGCCGAACTTGCTATCGTTTATTGGCTAAAAGCTGGTACACAGGCTGCCAATCGTTATGCCCACCCTGAAGCGATTGCATACTTGCGGTTAGGGCTGGAGCTAGTCACAGAAGTCGATGAGGCAGCAAAACGCAGCGCGATGGAGATAGAATTACAGGCAGCCCTCGGATTATCGCTGACAGCCATCAAAGGGTTCGCCTCACCTGAAGTCGGTGCAGTATATACGCGTGCTGAGCAGCTCTGCTCGGTGACCGGTAATCGCTCCTCTTTATCCGATGCGTTGACAGGGCTGTGGTATCACCATGTGGTGAGAGGTGAAGTGCAGCTAGCGCAGGAACTCGCTGCCCGCTGCTTCACCATTGCCCGAGAAGACGATGATCCTGTACGCTTGCTGGTCGCTCATCTAGCGTTGGGCGGAATGACCTGGTTTGGAGACTTTGTAGCTGGTTGCGATCACATCGACAAAGCACTGGCGCTCGAATCTGAGATTACAGAAGAGGTGAAATTGTCGATTGGCGCTGACGCCAGAGTATTTGGACGTGCCTTCGGGTGTCACGCACATTGGCATATTGGAAAGTTCGAACGGGCCGCTAAATTGAGCGAAGAGGGTATCGCGCGTGCACGTGCCATTGAGGAACCTTTCACGTTGGCCATTGCGCTTAATTATGCCGCGATGTTGCATCAGTTCGACTATAACAATCTAGCTGCGCAAAAGCTTACAGAAGAGGTAATAGAACTATGTACCGAGCATCAATTCGCTTACTACCTGGCGTGGGCACGAATAATTCACGGCTGGACTACTATTTGCGCTGGGGATAACGGAGTCGGGTTGGCCGAAATACGTACCGGTCTTGACGACTTCGAGGAAACTGGTGCAGGCTTACGTCTGCCTTACTACCTGTCTTTGCTTGCCGACGGGCAGCGTCGCGATGGACAACCAGAAAAAGCATTGGCTACAGTTGATCTAGCCTTGCAAAGAGCAAACACTAACGGTGAGAAGTGGCACAATGCAGATCTGTTTCGACTCAAGGCTCAACTATTACTGCAGATGAATCCCGATAAAACCGGCGACGCAGAAACAGCATTTCAGGAGGCGTTAAATATCGCTCGAGAACAAGGTTGCAAAGCCCGCGAATTGCAAATAGCCACTGAGCTTGGCCGGTTGTGGCAAAGCCATGGAAAACAGCGCGAAGCGCATGATCTAGTAGCACCTATTTATGGTTGCTTTCCCAACTCTAGCGAGTGCGTGTCTGTGAAGAATGCAAAAGTACTACTCGAAGAAACTTTGTAAATTAACCAAACCAATATACAGGTTTATGGAAAACACGGATTTTCTGACCGGGCGTGAAATGGTTGGGGCTATTTTGCCGCAGAGTGTCTTAAATTAGTCGAAGGTTGCCACTCAATTTCAGGTTACCAGAGTCCGCTTTGGGCACATTGCAGACCCTGGGCGTTAATATCTGAAGGTCCGCTTTTCCCGATAGCGGACGTTCAAATCCCCTTGATTAACTTCTGCTTACGGCTGCCACCTCAACCGGACGTTCAGATTCGATACTCCAGGGGCAGAGATCGGCCAATAGGAGACGCTCAGATTTGTGAGTTCGTTGGTCTCTGACGGCGATCCGCTGGGCGTCAGGGCGCGATGTTCTGGTTGACCCTGAAAAGATTTTCCGGGTCGTAGGCGCGCTTGAGGTCCACGAGCCGGTCATAGTTGTCGCCGTAGTTGGCCCGGACACGGTCCGTGTCGTCATCGTCCATGAAGTTGATGTATCCGCCAGCCTCCGAGTGCGGTGCCATGGCATCCGAGTAGTCGCGGACCCACTTGGTGTTGGCCGCGTCGTCGGCGGGATCGGGCGATGCTGCAATGATCACCATCGAGAAGTTGGCGTTGCGATGGCCGAACGCAGTGGCCTCCGGCGCAATCCGATGGCAGGCCCCGTTAATGGGATAGAGGTGCATGGTCGAGCTTGCGTTCGGCGCGTTCGGGCCGTGTTCGACATGCGCCGCGATGGCCTCGTCCGTCAGTTCCTTGACGAAGTTGCCCTTCCAGTACTGGCGGATCCCCGTCGGGAAGAGACCGTCGAAGGCTGCGTTGATCGCCGGATAGGGAACCGGGCCCACCATCTCGGCCTTGACCTCGGCGACCTCGTGGAAGGCTTTGAACTGGCGCTCTCCCTCCGCAGGATCACCGGACCAGCAGGCCACGATCGCGACAAACATGTCGCCGTGGCGGTCTTCGGGGATGAAGGGCAGCGGCGGAGCAATCTGGAAGGCGGGAAACGCGCCCATCTCTTCCGGCGCATCCTTGATGTATTCCCGGTAGAACTTGAAGATGTTCTCGGCCTCTTCGACCTCGTAGAACATCGGCGCCCAATACACGTTCTGTACAGGGTGCAGCTTGTATTCCAGCGAGGTGCATACGCCGAAGTTTCCGCCGCCGCCGCGGATCGCCCAGAACAGGTCGGCGTTGTCATGCTCGTTCGCGATCAGTATTTTGCCGTCCGCTGTTACCACATCAGCCGACACCAGGTTGTCTAGCGACAATCCGGATCCGCGCGACAGATACCCGATCCCGCCGCCGAGTGTGAGACCGGCAATCCCGGTCGTGGAAATGACGCCCCCGGTCGTGGCAAGGCCAAATGCATGTGTGGCGGCGTTGAAGTCGCCCCAGGTGGT